>Ga0335075_10001194_pt1 | contig 43254 bp, 40 predicted proteins | sample Lox_Sample_24_FD_206723 | JGI IMG/M metagenome (GOLD analysis project Ga0335075, IMG submission 206723) | Soil microbial communities from Loxahatchee National Wildlife Refuge, Florida, United States - Lox_Sample_2.4 | ecosystem: Environmental > Terrestrial > Soil > Wetlands | place: USA...
TGTATGGCCGCCATCTGCTACTATTCAGCGCACCCGAGTCGTTCCGGAGCCCCACGCCATCGTGTCCCAACCCGGCCCGCCGCTGACCCTGCTCGATGCCCGACCGGCGCCTCGATCGCGGTCGAAGCTGCCTCGACCGACGCCGGTCCGCGCCATCCATGTGTCGGGGTATGACCGCGAGGAACAGGACTTCTACGCCACCCCGTCCTGGGTCACGGAGGCTTTGCTGCAGCACGTCAATCTGGGCGGTCCCGTCTGGGAGCCCTGCTGCGGCGACGGCGCGATGTCCAACGTGCTTTCAGGGCATGGTTACGAGGTGGTTTCCACCGATATCTGCGACCGCGGCTTCGGTATCCCGGGAGTGGATTTCCTGGCGTGCCGCAGCGTGCCCGGCGGCTGCCGCAGCATCGTGACCAATCCACCCTATGGCGACAGCGGATCGCATCGGGGACAGTCGCGCTCGCCCACGGCGATGCTGCGCTTCCTGCGGCACGCACTCGCGCTCACCGCCTTGGTGCAGGGCCAACTCGCCTTGCTGGTGCGGCTACAGTGGATCGCCGGACAGCGGGCGGCCGAGGTGATGTCTGCCGCTCCGTTCTCCGCCCTGGTGGTGCTGCGCGAGCGCATCTGCTGGTTCGATATGGGTGAGCACACCAAGCGGGCACAGCATCACCACGCCTGGGTGGTGTTCGACCACGCCTATCCGCCGGGGCATCCGCCGGCGCTGCTTTATGCCTGAACGGTTGCCGGTGGGGGCGCTTTCGTCGGCGGGATTTCTTCACCCGGTCATCGACGGCGATGCACCAGCCGCCACAGCTATCTTTCCCGCGGCACGGGCGCGTCGCGCGAGTAGTCGAACGAGCAATATCCCCCGCCCATATAGCGCTCCTCGATCGGGTCGCCACTGACCTTGCCGGCGAGTTGGCCAGCAAAGGGATCGGCGCTGTCCTGCGGTGACCAGCCGACCGCCTCGCGCGCATCGTTCCGCCACCAGGTCATCCGCGCGTTCTTCGAGGTGCCCCAGATCACCCGGCAGCCGACTTTTTCGGCCAGCACGCAACGCGCCACCAGCCGGGCGAGGTCGCCGTACGACAGCCACGTCGCCAGCATCCTCGCGTTGGTCGGCTCAGGGAAGCTCGAGCCGATGCGGATCGAGACGCTTTCGACGCCATGCTTGTACCAGTAGAGCCGGCCCATCAGCTCGCCATACGCCTTCGACAGGCCGTAATAGGTGTCGGGCAGGAGGTTCGTGTCTGCGTCTATGGTTTCCGTGCGTTCGTGGAAACCGATCGCGTGGTTGGAGGAGGCGAAGACGACGCGCGCCCGTTCCCGCCTGGCGGCTTCGTAGATGTGGAACAGGCCGCGGATATTGGGGCCGAGCACTTCCTCGAACGGCTTCTCGGTGGAGATGCCGCCGAAATGCAGGATGGCGCCGCAGCCCTCCGCCAGCCGCACCATCGTCACGCCGTCGTTCAGGTCGGCGCGCGTGAAGACGGCACCCGGCGGGAGCTGGTCGGGGAAGGGCGCGATGTCGGTCAGGCGCAGCACCCAGCCCTGGGCACCAAGAGCGCGGGTAAGCGCACGGCCGAGATTTCCGGCGGCCCCGGTCAGCAGCACCGGTCTGGCTGGTGTGTCGCTCATTCGATTGTGCTCCTGCGAATGCTGTTTGGGTATGGTGCGCTGGATTGGCGCGGTCGCAAGCGGACGGGTGAGCGGGCGAGGGCGGACCGCCGACGAGACCGCAGCGTACGACTCTAGCGCCGCACCGCGAAGAAGTCCCGCAGCAAGGCCGTCGCCTCCTGCTCGCGGATACCGCCGACCACCTCAGGCCGGTGATGGCACGACGCCGTATCGAACACGCGGGCGCCGTGCTCAACGCCGCCGCCTTTGGGATCATAGGCGCCGAACACCAGCCGACGTATCCGAAAGAAACTCGCCGCCTGGGCGCACATCGGGCAGGGTTCCAGCGTCACGAACAGGTGGCAGTCCGGCAGCCGCGTCTCGGCCCGGAGCGCTGCCGCGGCGCGCAGCGCCAGCAGCTCGGCGTGCGCCGTGGCGTCGTGGCGCGCTTCCACCTCGTTGCCGGCCCGTGACAGCACCGCGCCGTCCGGGCCGGCCACGACGGCGCCCACCGGCACCTCTCCGCGGGCGGCGGCGCGCCTGGCTTCCTCGAGCGCGATCTCCATCGGCGACATGCGGCCTTCTTGCCCGGCGCGGCACGCGCGGTCTAGCAACGGCGGTATGAGCAACAGAGCAACCCGCCCGTTGATCGGCGTCACCCTGGATGTGGAGCTGCCGGGAGGCTACTCGAAATATCCATGGTACGCACTGCGGCAGAATTACGCCGAGGCGATTGTTGCCGCCGGCGGGCTGCCGGTCGCGCTGCCGCACGACCCTGGGCTGGCGGATGCGTATCTCGACCGGATCGACGCGCTGGTGGTTACGGGTGGGGCGTTCGACGTGGACCCGTCGCTCTATGGCGACGCCGACCGGCACGCCACCGTCACGTTGAAGCAGGGGCGGACCGCGACCGAGCTGGCGCTGACCAACGGCGCCCTCGCCCGCGACATGCCGGTGCTGGGTATCTGCGGCGGCGAGCAGCTTCTCGCGGTGGCGCTCGGGGGCGCGTTGATCCAGCACATCCCCGACGCCGTCGCGGACGCACTGGAGCACGAGCAACGGAACCCGCGCCACGAGGCGGGCCATGCCGTGATGATCCATCCCGGCACGTTGCTGCGCCGTATCGTCGGCTCGGCGGAGATGCGGGTGAACTCCTCCCACCACCAGGCCGTGCTGCATCCTGGCGAGCACGCCGTGGTCAACGCGGTAGCGCCTGATTTTGTCATCGAGGGCATCGAAGACACGCGGTTCCGTTTCTGCCTGGGTGTGCAGTGGCATCCAGAATTCTTCATCGAGCCGGGCGATCGCCGGATCTTCGACACGCTGATCGCCGCCTGCGCCCGGTGAGCGAAGGCGAGCGGATTGCGAAATGGCTCGCCCGCGCGGGCCGCGCCAGCCGCCGCGACGCCGAGCGACTGATCGCCGAAGGCCGGGTGCGGCTGAACAACGCACCGGTCACGCACCCGGCGACATTCGTGGCGGCCGGCGATTTGGTGCAAGTAGATGGCGCGATCGTCGATCCGCCGGAACGGGCCCGACTCTGGCGCTATCACAAGCCTCCGGGGCTGGTGACGACGCATCGCGACCCGCAGGGGCGGCCTACGGTGTTCGAGAAGCTTCCGCCCATCCTCCCGCGTGTCGTCAGCGTTGGCCGTTTGGACCTGACCAGCGAGGGGCTGTTGCTGCTGACCAATGATGGCGCGCTCGCCCGGAAGCTGGAGTTGCCGGCGACCGGCTGGCTGCGCCGTTATCGGGTGCGGGTGCATGGCAATGTTGACGAGCGTGCTCTGGGGGCACTGGCGCGCGGGCTGACGATCGACGGTGTGCGCTATGGCCCGATCGACGCTGGGCTGGACTCGCGCCGGGGCGAGAACGCCTGGGTCGCGGTCAGCCTGCGGGAAGGCCGCAACCGCGAGGTGCGGCGCGTGATGGCGCATCTGGGGCTGGCGGTCACGCGGCTGATCCGGATTGCGTATGGACCGTTTCAGCTTGGCGCGCTGCCCCGCGGCGCGGTCGAGGAAGTGCCGGCGCGAGTGCTGCGCGATCAGTTGCCGCGGGAACAATGAGAGGCTGCCGCGTGGGCGTCAGAGCAGCATGGGCTTTACGCCGAGAGCCGGCCCCGCATCCGCCAACCGCCGGTCGAGCGTGCAAAGCGTCGCGCCGTGATCGGCGCAGACGGCAAGATGAAGACTGTCTCCGGCCCGCGCATATTGGTCGGCAAACCGCGCGCCGGTGCGAAACTGGTACTTCGTCACCGGCAGGACGGTGAAGCTGTGGGCGGCGAGCCGTGTCGGCAGAGCCAGCGCCTCCATGCGATCGGTGGTGTCGATCTGGCCAGTCCGCAGCTTGATGGACAGAGCTGCGGAGAACTCGGTCGCCACCAAGTCGCTGATCGCGAGGTCCGCTGGCGACTGAGGCGGCACGCACGATCGGCGAATGCCTCCTCACAGAGCCGGCGAACGATCCGTTCGGTCACCCGGTGAAGTCGGTCGCGCTCGCCATCACGCGCCTGATGGACGAGGGGCAACCCGATGCGGCGGGGATCGGAGAGATCGACGCAAGATCATTCCGCCTGGCAAACTCGGCGACTGCATCAATCCAACAGCCACGGCGCTGCACTTGCCTGCGCGATCTGGCGCACCTGCGCAAGCAATCCGGGCAGCACAGGAATTCCATCCCGCATCCGCACCGCTGCAAAGTTCCGCTGCGGATCGCCGGCGACCATTACAGGTTGCGCCGGGTCGATCGGCGTCGTCGCCCGCAGATCGCCACAGAATTGCGCAACGTCGGACTGGAACTCAGCCGGATCGCGGAACATCGCCGGATCGATTGCAAGGAAGAAGTGCCCGATGTCCGGACCCTGCGGCTTCTTCAGGTGCATTGGATCAGTGATCAGCGTCGCGCCCGACAGGCACGAAGCCAAGATGTTCACCATCGCCGCAAGCCCGTACCCCTTGTAACTGCTCCCCTCGGGCGAGCCGCCGAGCGAGGTCATGAACCCACCCTTCTCGCGTGCCTCGGCCGGGTCCGTGCTGGACTGCCCGTCCTTGGTCAGCACCCAGCCTGGCGGAGCCGGCAGCCCCTCGTTCTGCTTGTTGCGTAGCTTACCGGCCGCGACCGTGGTAGTCGCCATGTCCAGCAGGAACGGCCTGCCGTCGGCGCTTGGCGCTGCGAACGACCACGGATCGGTGCCGAGCCGCGCCTGCTTGCCGAACGTAGGCGCCACCTGGATGCCTCCGGCGGACGTGCAGGCCATGCCGACGAAGCCGGCCTGGGCCGCCATCAGCGTGTAGAATCCGGTGGCGCCGAAATGCGCGGAGTTGCGCACCACGGCGGCCGCAAGGCCCGCCGATTTTGTCTTGTCGATCGCGGTCTGCATGGCGAACCGCGCCGGCACGTGACCCAGCCCGCCGCCGCCATCCACCAGCGCGGAGACCGCGGTCTGGCGGACGATGGTCGGGGTGGCGTCCAACTTGATACGACCGTTGCGACGCTGCCGGTCGTAGCCAGGCAGCAACGAGATGCCATGGCTGTCAACGCCATGCAGATCGGCCCACGCCATGGTCTCGGACGTTGGCTCGGCGTTGCGCTCCGGCATTCCCCAGGCGAGCAGGATGGCCTTGATCTGGGCGCGATGCGTGTCGTACGGCGCTGGCATATGCGTCTCTCCGGTTCGTCGTTTGCTGAAGCCTTGCGCGCAAGACGGCTTCCGGCAAGGTTGGCTGCGGGACGGGCGGGAAGGAGTGTGCGCATGGCCGAGGCCGACACGACAGCATTGTTGCGGGCGCGCTTCGGATTGGACCTGCCGGGTGAAGCGGTGCCGGACGTGATCGCCGCGCTGCTCGATCGGCGCGTGGCTCGGCGCTACCGTGACGAGCCGGTGGGGGATGCGCTGCTCGATACGTTGCTTGGCGCCGCGCAGTCGGCGCCAAGCAAGTCGGACCTGCAGCAATACTCGGTCGTGGTCCTGCGCGATGTAGCGAAGATCAAGCGCATCGCCGACTGGATCGGCACGATGGATTGGATCGCCACGGCGCCTGTGTTCCTGGTCTGGTGCGGCGACATGCGGCGCGGCCAGCGTCTGTGCGAGCTGCACGGGATGCCGCACGCCAACAACAATCTGGATACGTTCCTCAACACCGCGGTCGATTGCGCGCTGGCGATGGGCTCGTTCATGGTGGCGGCGGATGCGGCGGGACTTGGCACCTGCCCGATCAGTTACGTACGCAGCCATATCGAGCGGGTGACGCCATTGCTCGGCCTGCCACCTGGCGTTTATCCGGTGGCGGGGCTGACGGTTGGCTGGCCGGAGTTTCGACGGCCCGTATCCATGCGGCTGCCGCCGTCAGTCGTCGTGCATCGCGAGCGCTACGATGACTCCGGGCTGACCGACGAGCTTGTCGCCTACGACACGCGACGGCGCGCGCGCGAGCCATTGGCGCCGGGGAGTCTGAAGAACAACGATGTGTATGGGCCGAAGGAAGGCGCAGGCTGGAGCGAAAATGCCGCACGCCAGCTTTCGGTGCCCGAGCGCTTCGGCTTTGCCGCCTATCTGCGCACGCGGGGGTTCGATCTTGCGTGACGAAGCCGCCCCAGCGTCACGGCCTCACGGTGGCTATTGCTCGACAACCAGCATGCGCATAAAATACCACACAGATCGAGGTGACTGCCAATGGGTTACGATAGAGCAGCTTCTAAACGTCCGGTGGACATGACGTTGAACGAAGACCTCGTACGTCGAGCGCGCAGGCTCACCCCGGACCTGTCAGAGACCGTGGAGAGGTTACTTGGCGCATTTGTCGATGAAGCTGAGGCGCGAGCGGCCAACTGCCAGCAGCAGATTGCAGCGCATATCGCCGCAAGCAACCCTTTCATCGAAAAATACGGCACGCTGGCTGACGAATTCGGCGACCTGTGATCGCTGATCAATTCGGCGTCCGTCGTAACCCGGGCCGGAACCGCCGCGTATCCCGTTCGTGGTTGTGGTGCAGTCGAACAGGTTCTGCGACTCGACCCGCCGGTTGGTCTTCGGCGGCATAGACGCGGGCCCCTCAACCACGGCATACCAGCCTGGCTGCGTCATCCGAGCTGACGGGTATCCATGTCCACCTCGCGCGCCCCCTCACGTCGTACACCTCCCCATATGGGCCCGCGAGCTTACGGAAGCCACGTTCCGCGGGGTTTTGATTCGCGGGGGTTCGACCTTGCGTGACGAAGCCGCCCTGGGCGCACCGGCGCGGCCCCGCACGGTCCGGGCCCGCCATGCCGCCAGCCTTGTACTGCTGCGCACCGGACCACACGGCCCTGAGATGCTGATGGGCCTGCGCGGCGAGCGGCATCGCTTCATGCCCAACCGGTTGGTGTTCCCTGGTGGTGCGGTGGACCGCGCCGATCTTCGCGCACCTGCCGCAACGCCGCTCGCTCCCCACACCCGCGCCCGGCTGGAGAAGGCGGCCAACCCGCTGCTCGCGCATGGACTGGGCATTGCCGCGGCGCGCGAGCTGCAGGAGGAGACCGGGCTCACTCTCGGGAGCCCGCCGGCACTGGACGGGCTCGAATATCTCTGCCGATTAGTGACGCCGCCCGGCGGGCCCATCCGCTTCAATGCGCGCTTCCTGCTGCTCGATGCGGAGCGAGCAAGCGGCACGCTCGCCGGATCCGGCGAACTGGAGCAATTGCGATTTTACCCGATGGCCGAGGCGTTGCAGCTCGACCTGGCGGAACCGACGCGCCGGGTGATCGAGCGCACCGCGGCATGGCTTGCAATGAGTTCCAAGGAGCGGCTTGCGGAAACTCGCATGCCGGTATTCCGGTTACGATCGTGGCGATGGGAATAGCGGAGGACCGGATCATGAGTGCCGTCGCGAAGGTTGCGCGCCTTGCGGAAGCCGAACAGGTCCCGTTCGGACCACTGGCTGAGTATCGGAAGCTGATGGGCGACGACGGCTGGCCAGTATTCACCGGCGTGCAGACCTGTCGCCCCGGTTATCGGACGCCCCTGCATTCGCACCCCTATGCCGAGTACCTCTTCGTCATTCAGGGTACGGCTGAAGCCTGGCTGGCCGCCGACGAGGATCACCCGGCGCATCTTGAAAGCGGCGACATGATAGCGCTGCCCGCCGGCGCGCCCCACGCCTTCCGCAACGCCGGCGACAGCGAGTTGCGCCTGCTCGGCATCCACTGCTCACCGACGCGCATCGTCGATGTGTTGGAGCACGTGTAGAGCGGCTGAAGTCGGCCTCTCCCGCCGGGCGGGAGAGGTGTTATGGCGCCTGCTCAGACGTACGGGCCCAGAGTGCAGCCGAATGCGTCCGGCGCCTGCATCAGCGGCTCGCCGGGCAAGATCTCGACAGTCTCCCAATAGTCGTCCGCGTCCTTCATCTCCGATGGCTTCTTGCCGCGCTGGACGATCACCGGACGCACGAGCTGATGGTCCTGCGGGCGAAACCATACGTCGCCCACCAGCGAGTCGAAATGCTCTCCCTTTTCGTAGGTTTTGATCACATCCGGCGGATAGAACGTGCCGGCTTCGGAAACCATGCGCGCCCAGCAGGCGATCTGCATATAAGCGGTCTCGGCGGTCCAGTCCGGCGTGTAGTTGTATTTCTTCCGGAACCCGTCGAGGAACAGCTTGGACAGCGGATAGTGATCCTCCAGCGTCCACCACCAATCGGTGGCGGTGAAGACGCCCTGCGTGAGCTCGGGGCCAACCTCCTTTGCCAGGAACGGCACTGAATAGGCGATCACCAACGCCATCTTTTTCAGGATGCCGAACTGGTTGGCCTGTTTGACCGAAGCGACCGCGTCGTTGCCCCAGTTGATGTTGACCACCACATCGGCGCCGCTGTTGGCAATATTCAATAGGTAGGAACTGAAATCGGAAGTGCCGAGCGGGGACACCTGATTGGTCGCCGTCGTCCAGCCGCCCTTCTTGAGATACTCCTCCATCGAGGCCTGCACGGTGTGGCCATACGTATAGTCGGGCGTCATGTAGGCGACCTTCTTGTTCTGCCCCAGGTTCTTGATCAGCACCGGGCAGAGCGCGGCAGACGAGGTCTGGCCGTAGAAGCAGGTGCGGAAGGAGTAGCGCACGCAATCCTTCCCCGTCGTGTCATTGGAACCGCTGACGCCCGGCAGGTAGATCACCTTCTCCCGCTGGCCGAACTTGTTGCTGGCGACCGCCACGGCGCTCGAACAGCTACCGGTGAGCAAGATGGCCTTGTTCTCGGAAATGAACCTCGCGAGGTTCTGCACCGCGACGTTCGGTTTCGACTCGGAATCGGCGATGCCGTAAATGACCTTCTTGCCGAGCAGTCCTTTGCTTACCTTGGGGGCCATGGTGCGGATCAGCTCGTTGCCGTCGTTAATGTGCTCGATGGCGAGCTGGTACCCTTTGAGCTCGTCCTGTCCTGGTACGGAATAGGGGCCGGTCTGCGGAACATCGAGGCCGATGAAGGCGGTGTCGCCGGACACGCCCGCCGGCCACGTTCCAACCGGCGTCTGGTTCTGAGCCCAAGTCTGGGGCGCCAGCCCCGCCAGCGCGGTGCCGCCGGCCAACCCGGCGCCGAGCCTCAAAACATCGCGCCGTGCCAGCGGAAGGTACGGCGTCTTGGTCCCGATCGTCATGGTTGTTGTCTCCGTCCCTGGGTTTTAGCGGTCTCGTTGCGGTCCCGAGGCCTCGCCCATACGGCCGCACCGGCCGGTCACGCAAGGGGGGCCGCGCTTGAGGAAGCTCGGTTTCTGCTCTATCGCACCGTCCGCGGCCGCGGCCAAGACGGCAGCAGTACGCCAGGGGCGCTTGTTGCGGTGCAATACAGGGAGACGGCTATGCACAAAGTCAACTCAGGAGTTGCGATCCCACGACGCCGCACGTTCGGCCTCGGGCTTGGAGCAGGCGCGCTGCTGATGCCGGGCCTCGGCGCGGCGCGAGCGGCTTCGCCGGCGCCACTTGGCACCTGGCCCGCCGGCGCCCAGGGCAGTTCGGTGTTCGTCGGCGTTACCACCGCGCTCACCGGGCCATATTCGGCCGACGGCACGGATGAGGGGCTTGGTTACGAACTGGCCTTTGCCGAGATCAATGCCGGCAGCGCGACGGCGCAGAAGTGGGGGCTCCAGGGCAAAGGCGTGCTCGGCAAGCAGATCCGCTATCAGGTCGCCGATTCCGAGACGAAGCCGAACGTCGCCGTGCAGGCGCAGACACGGTTCATCTCGCAGCAGAAGGCGATCATGATCACCGGCTGCATCTCCAGCGCGACGGCGGTCGCACTGGAAGAGCTGGCACAGCGCGAGAAAGTGCTGAACATGGTGGGCGGCAGCGGATCGAATGACACCACCGGCAAGGACTGCCAGCGCTATTCGTTCCGGTCGCAGCCTTCGGCGTATATGGCGTGCAAGGCACTCGGCCCAGTGTTGGCGAAGGAGCTGGGGCACAACCTGAAGGCGGCATATCTGGTGCCCGACTACACCTATGGCCATTCGGTCTATGACTCGATGGTCGAATTTACCAAGTCGTTCGGCTGGACAGTGGCGACACAACAGGTGGTGCCGCTCGGGACCACCGATTTCAGTTCGGCGCTGCTCAACATCGCGAACAGCGGAGCCGCCGTTTTTGTGAATGTCGCATTCGGCGGCGACGCGGTGGCCTCCACCAAGCAGGCGGATCAGTTCGGCGTGTTGAAGAAGATGCGCCTGGTGGTGCCCAACATCTCGTCGTTCCAGGCGAAGGAGGTGGGCGCAAAGCTTATGCAGGGCGTTTATGGAACGTTTGACTGGTGGTGGACGCTCCAGGATCGCTTTCCGCTGTCAAAGGCGTTCGTCGAGGCCTTTATGGCGCAGCACAAGTACCACCCGCGCTGGGGCGCCCACATCGGCTACATGCAAACCTACATCTGGGCGCTCGCGGTGGAGCGGGCGAAGAGCTTCTATCCGGTGGATGTGATCAAGACACTGGAAGCGTCCAAATCGGATCCGTTCGACAGCACGCTCGGCAAGGTGTGGTACAACGCCGACAATCACCAGATGGCCCGGCCGGTGCCGGTGGTGGTTGGCAAGGCACCGGAAAAGATGCAAAATCCGGACGATTTCTACGAGGTGTTGGAAGTCGTGCCCGGCGAACCATTGCTCAGCCCGCCCGGAATGTTTGGCTGCCATCTCGGCGACTATACCTGACCTGATCGCCGCGAAAGGGGTCCCGTGCCCAGTGCGCCGCTGCTGATATCGCAGGCCTTCAATGGCCTGGCGCTGGGGACCCTGCTGGCACTGGTCAGCAGCGGCCTCACCATCATCCTCGGCACGCTGGGCGTGCTCAATTTCGCGCACGGCGCCTTGTTCATGTTGGGCGCCTACGCGATCTTCGTTGCCGCGGCAAAGACCGGTTCGTTCGTCGTCGGCGTGCTGGTCGGCACTGTGTTCATGCTGCTGATCGGGGTCGCGCTGGAACGGGGCCTGGTCCGCTGGTTCTACGGCCGCCCGCCGGAGGACCAGATCCTGGTCACGTTCGGCGCCGGCATCGTGCTGGTTGAAGCGGTCCGCGCCGTCTTCGGCGGCGACAGCCAGCATGTTTCGACGCCCGCCTGGGGTGGCGGGGTCGCGCAGATCGGCTTCCTGATCTACCCACTCTACCGGCTCGAGCTGATCGGCATTATCGCGGCTTTGCTCGGCCTGTTCTATATTGTGCTTTATCGCACATCGATCGGCCTCGTCGTGCGCGCCGGTATCGAGGATGCGCGCATGGTCGGCATCCTCGGCATCAACGTGCGGCGCACGTTCCTGCTGGTATTCGCGATCGGTGCGGCTGCCGCCGGTGTGTCCGGCATGCTCTATGCCCCGATCGTATCGGTTGATCCCGACATGGGGGCGGAGTTCCTGGTCCAGTCGTTCGTGGTGATCGTGATCGGGGGACTGGGGTCATATCCTGGCGCCATCGTCGGCGGCATCATCGCCGGCGAGATCGTCAGCATCACCAGCGCCTTCAATTCGGCCTATTCGGATGTGATGCTGTATGCCGTGATGGCGTTGCTGCTGGTGCTTCGCCCACAGGGCCTGTTCGGCTCCGAAGGGCGCGTATGAGCCGCACCGGCAGTGCCCTGCTGCCGGAAGTGGCGCTCGCCGTCACGCTGCTGATTGCGCCGTTCCTGCTGCCGCATATGGGCGGATCGTTCGACCTGCTGCAGCGAGTGCTCGACTGGGGACTGCTCGGGCTTGGCTTCGACCTGCTGTTCGGAGCGACCGGCCTGCTGTCGTTCGGACAGGCGGCATTTTATGGCACCGGTGGGTTCGTCGCCGGCTATCTGTTGGTGAACAACTTCCTGGCCAGCGTCTGGCTGGCTCTGGTGATCGGCACGCTGGCGGCCGGGCTGTTCGGGCTTGTGGTCGGCTGGCTCGCCGTGCGGCGGATCGGCATCTATTTCGCCATGATCACGCTGGCTTTCGGCCAGATGTCCTACTTCCTCGAAAACTCGCCGCTGTCCGCTTACACAGGCGGCGAGAATGGATTGCCCGGCGTGCCGGTGCCGGTGATCGGTGCGGTGCGCATCACGCCCGGGCTGCCGATGTATTGGCTGCTTGCTGCCATCTTCTTCGTTGGCTTCGTGATTGCGCGCCGAATCCTTCACTCGCCGTTCGGGATGGTGCTGCGGGCGATTAAGGAAAACACGTATCGAGTGGCCGTCGTCGGCCACTCGGTGCCAGCGTACAAGCTGGCTGTCTTCGTGATCGCGGCGCTGTATGCGGGGCTGGCGGGTGGTCTGCTCGGCGTGTTCCAGAGCTACATGCCACCCGACGCGTTCTCTCTCGACACCTCGGGCCAGCTCGTCGTGCAAACGGTGATCGGTGGCGTCGGCACGCTGATCGGTCCGACCGTCGGCGCCGCCATCTGGCTGTGGCTACGCGACAACCTCCAGCTCCTGCCCGGCATCGGTGCGCTGTGGAAGCTGATACTGGGGCTGATTTTCGTGGTGCTCGTGGTCGCCTTGAAGCGTGGCATCGCCGGGGAGATTCGATACCTGTTCAGCCGCCGGCGAGAGCAGGCAGCGGCGGGGGTGCCGGAGGAGGCTGGCGCGGCCGCCTTGCCGCCGGCCTCCTCGGTCCAGTTGCCGATGACGGCGCCGCTGGCCTTCGCCCGGCCGGGTGCGCCGGCCCTGCGCGCAATCGAGGTGGCCAAGCACTATGGCGGCCTGCGCGCGGTCGATGGCGTGTCGTTCGACGTGCGCACCGGCTCGATCCACGCCGTAATCGGACCGAACGGCGCCGGTAAGACGACGCTGTTCCGCACGTTGAAGGACGAGGTCTCGCCGACCAGCGGCGAGGTCCTTCTGTTCGGCCGTCGCATCACCGGGCTAGGGCCGACGCGCACTGCACAGCTTGGCATCGGCAAGAGCAACCAGCTCAACCAGCTCTTCCTGCAATTGACAGTGCGCGAGAACCTGCGCATCGCGGCACTGGCACGCCGGCGAGGCAGGTTCCGCGCCGACCTGCTGCGTGCTGCCGGTTCGCTTCCGGCGGTGGAACGACAGGTCGAAGCGGTCATGTACACGATCGGGCTGGCGCCGCGGGCCGACGTGCCGGCGCACATTCTGCCCTATGGCGAGAAGCGGCGCCTGGAGATCGGCATCGCGCTCGCCACCGGGCCGAACGTGCTGCTGCTTGACGAGCCGCTGGCGGGGATGAGCCCGGCCGAGCGGATCGCAACACGCGGGCTGATCCGTCAGATCGCACAGGCAAACGGCCAATCCCGCACGCTGCTGATCGTGGAGCACGACATGGACGCCGTGTTCGAGCTCGCGGAGCGGATCACGGTGCTCTACGAGGGCAGGCTGCTGGCCGACGGCACCCCGGATCAGATCCAGCGCGACCAGGCGGTGCAGGACGCCTATCTCGGGGGGCTGCATGAGCACGAGCCTGCTTGAGGTCGAGCGGATCAACACTTTCTATGGCGACAGCCACATTCTGTTCGACGTCTCGTTGGAAGTGGGCCGCAATGAGGTGGTGGCCCTGCTGGGTCGCAACGGCGCCGGTAAGACCACCACTCTGCGTACCATCATGGGCGTGCTGGCCCCGCGCACCGGAACGATCCGACTGGACGGAAAGCCGATCCAGGCGCTGCCGCCGTACGAAATCGCGCGATTGGGCCTGCAACTCGTGCCGGAGGAGCGGGCGATCTTCGGCCAGCTCACGGTCGAGGAGAACCTGCGGCTCGCCGCACTAACGGCCCCACAGCCCTGGCGTATCGAGCGCGTCTATGATTTCTTCCCTCGCCTGAGGGAACGCCGGCGCTCCGGCGGACGGCAATTGTCGGGCGGTGAGCAGCAGATGCTGGCGATCGCCCGCGCGCTGATCCGCGACTCACAGGTGATCCTGCTGGACGAGCCGTTCGAGGGACTGGCTCCACTGATCGTGCGCGACCTTGTCCGGGTCAGCCGCGAGCTGGCCGCGCAGGGCCGCACCATTCTCGTGGTGGAGCAGAACGTGGTCGCCGCGCTGAGCTTCTCCGACCGGGTCTATATTCTCAACAACGGCCATGTGGTGTGGCAGGGCACCCCCGAGGACCTGCGGTCGGAGCCCGAGCTGATGAAGGCACATCTCGGAGTGTAATGCACCGGAGCATCAGCGTGAATCCGCGTGTATCTGCCTTCATCTGCGTTTGAATCTTTCTTTCCACGCAACACCGCACGGCTACAAGTGGCGCGGCCGGACAGCCTATGCGATGGCCCGAAGTGAGATTATCCTGTTGCCCATGGCAAAGCGCCGCGTCGTTGTGGTCGTGCTCGACGGACTGCGCCGCGACTTCGTCGATGCCGTCGGTACGCCGGCGCTGCACCGGCAGGCGGGGCGTGCGTGCCGGTTCATGGCGCACCGGTCCGTGTTCCCGTCGGCAACCCGCGTGGTGTCCGCGAGCTTCGCCACCGGCTGCTATCCGGCAGGCCACGGCCTGCAGGGCAACGCAATGGCGCTGCTGGAAGCTGGTCGGTTGGTGGCGCACGATGTCGGTCTTCCCGGATTCCTGGCGCACAAGCGGGCGGTGACCGGCCACGCCCTGGCGGTGCCGACGTTGGCCGAGCGACTGGCCCCGCATGGCGGAGCGGTCGTGTTCAGCAACGTCTCGCCCGGCGCGGCCTATGCGCACGATCCGGATGGGTTCGGGCACGTGTTCCATCGTGCCGGCTCGTTCGGTCCCGGGCGGGTTCCGCTCGATCCGCTGCCGGTGCGGCTCAACAGTGCCGGAGACCGTGAGACGACCGAGCGCTTCATTGCCACCGCGCTGCAGCCGGGCGGACCAGCGCTGTCGCTGTTGTGGTGCGGAGAGCCCGACCACATCCAGCACAACACACCGCTCGGCTCGCCGCTGCATCGGCAGGTGCTGGCCGAGGCCGACCACAACGCCGGCCTTGTCATCGATGCGGTGGACCGGCTGCGCACGGCCGGCGAGGACGTGCTGCTGGTCGTCTGTTCGGACCATGGCCACGAGACGGTCAGCGGGATTATCGATGTGGAGGCCAAGCTGATCGCTGCCGGGCTGAAGTCCAGCCCGGACTCCGAAGATGTGCTGGCGTTGTCGAACGGCACCTCGACGCTGGTCTATCTGCACCCGGACCGCGAGTCTCTGCGCCCGGCGCTGGCGGATTTCCTGCGGTCCCGCGACTGGGCGGGGGTAGTGCTGGATGGCGCCGATTTATCGACGGTCGGTCAGGCGGCAACCAACGCGCTTGCCTTCGCCGTGTCCTTCCGGGCGGAAGAACGGGCGAACGAATACGACATCCCCGGTTGCGCATTGGCCGGCAAACCGCGCTGGGGGGATGGCGTGCCGGTTGGCTGTGGCCAGCATGGCGGTCTCGCGGCGTACGAGCAGGCACCGTTCCTGATTATTACGGGGGACGGATTCGAGGCCGGCGGCGTGTGCCAGAGCGAAAGCCGGATTGTCGATCTGGCGCCGACCATTTTGCATCACCTCGGGGTCGAGGCGGTCGCGTTGGATGGACGGCCGTTGCAGCAGCAAGGAAAATCGGGCCTTCCGTGATTCGTGTGGGTGGTTCTGGGCGGAGCCCCTGGGCGCAGATTCGCTCGGCTGGTTCCAGTGCAATTGTCGCCGCTCGCTGAACACGTATCTTGCCAGCGAGCTTCGGCGACAGGCGTCGATGCAGGCGGATTACCCGGTGATTACTGCACCAAGCCGGTCAATTGCTCGCGCGCCCACGCGATGACCTGCTTGATCGTGCTGCCGCTCTTCAGCCGGGCCAGCATACCTGTGTGGATGGCGCTGGCGTAGATCTGTGCAGCGATCTCGGGTGAAGCTTCGGATCCGGGGAGGCTGGGTTCGGCCTTGTGCCAAGGCCGGATCGGATAGTTGAAGAGCGTCCCTGGCGGGGGGCCGGCTGTCTCCCAGATCGGAAAGTCACTCAACCCGGCGAATGGCGGGATGTTGTAGCCCTGGACGGCATTGATCCGTTCTTCAACCAGACTCCGCTGCATCAGATGCGAAAGCAATTCCTTCGCCGCGGACTGGTTCCGACTGAACGACCAGATACCCCAGAAGAATGCCTCAGAGGGCACAAAACGTCCTTTCGCACCCCGTGGTGCCGAGAACGTCCAGCAATCATCGGCAATTGCCGGCGCGTCGCGCTTTGCCACCCACCAGGCCGAAGGTGCATTGAAAATCAATGCGCTCTTGCCGGAGATGAGCGCCCGGTTATTCGAGGCGTCATCATAGCTCGCCGCCTCATTCGGCAGGAATTTCACCAGCTTCGCGGCGTATTGCAGGCATTCCTGCATCTGCGGCGAGTCGACCAGGATGTTTCCTCGCCGGTCGATCAATCCAGCTCCGAAGGCGTGGAACATCGCGCCCACCTGCTCGATGCCGTCCGTGTTGTTGCTGCCGCCCAGCCCAAGCCCGAATGCGACGCCATCCTGGGCGGCAAGTTCCGCGTATTTCAGCAGTGCATCGTAATCCCACGCATCCTGCAGCGTTGTATGTTCGGCTCTTGCCGGATACATCGCCTGCAAGTCGAGTCCGTGCTTCTTGAACCAACTGATGCGCGCACAGGGCGGCTTTAACTGCGAACCCGAGTTTGGTACGGCGGTCCAATGCCCATCCACCTTGGCCAGATATTCGGCGGTCTGATCAACCGGCCCATAAGCTTGAATGAGCGGCTCCATCACGTCGTCCACGTGAGCCAACGAAGCGTGCGCGTTGTACAAGTCCCAACTATAAAAGGTGTACATGTCGTGGCCGGTTTTGGCCAGTGCTTCCGCTGACCCCGTGAGAAGAAGCTTGTTTCCGACAGTGGGAATGAAGTCGATGTGGACGTCAACTGCATTCTTCCGAGCCCAAGCCTCTACTTGCCTCCGAGTGACGACATTGTTAACCGGGACGAAGCTGTCCGTGAAACCCAGCCACAGCTTCCCGGCCGCTCCGGCCGTGCGAATGTGCAACAACGGCAAAGCCGCCGAGGTCGCGGCTCCCGTGAGAACGCCGCGCCGCGACAGTCGCTTGCCTTCATGTGTTCCCTTGTCCAAGACTTCCTCCTTCACTTCGTCAGCGCTGCCGCGGCGGGGTCGTGCGGGCTGCCCCCTCGGCATCAGTGCCCAGCCGTGGCCCCCGCTTTCTCGTACTCATGGGGGAAAACAGCGTTGGCTCGGGAGTCCCGCCGCTCGTCCAGAAATGGCTGACATCCGCCTGCTGAGCCGAAGCCGAAAACGGCGCCGCCACCGAGAAAAGACCGGCCATGAAGCAAACCCAGCCAAGCATCTGTTGGTTGCTCCTCCCATGGTCGGCGAACAGTAAGCGATTACAGACCAGCCTGTCCAGGCTCCACGGCCGTGATCGCCTGGGCTGGACAAGCCTGTTGTAATCGCTTACTGGGACCCGTGAGGCAGATGGTTCTGTGCAATTTGGTCGCTCCGCTGTCCTCACGCCCGTCTGGTGGGTTTGAGGGCGGCGCGACAACCTGAGTTCTGGGTCAGGAGGAGTTGTTCGAGGGTCGGCACTTCGACCGCGAGATCATCGTCCCGTGCCTCCGCGCATTCACCGTCACGGCCGGCCTTGTACTGCCTTGTGCCGGCCGTCTCCGAGCGCTCCTGCCCGCGCCGGCGATGACGGTGAGGCAGCCCTAAACCAACGCGATCTGCTCGCGGCGGAGCTGCACAGTCAGCTCATTGAGCGCCTTGCCGATCCGCTCGACCATCTCGTCGATCTCCGGCCTGGTGATGATCAGTGGAGGGGCGAAGGTCAGCACGTCGCCCGGGACAGCGCGGCCGATAACGCCGTTCTGTTCGATAAGTTTCACCCAGCGCGGTCCGATCTTCGTAGTCGGATCGAAGTTGCGGTGTGCTGCCTTGTCGGCAACCAGCTCCACCGCGGCGACGAGCCCAATACCGCGCACCTCGCCCACCAGCGGATGGTCGGCGAAACGCCGGCGCAGCGCAGCCTGCATGTACGGACCGACATCGCGGACATGCGCGCCGATATCGATCTCGTCATAGATTTTCAGCGTCTCGATCGCCACCGCCGCCGGCACGGGATGGCCGGAATAGGTGAAGCCGTGGCCGAAGGTGCCGATCTCATTGCTGTGCCTGGCCACCGCCTCGAACACGCGGTCGTTCACCATCACCGCACTGATCGGCAGATAGGACGACGAGAGCGCCTTGGCGCAAGTGATGATGTCGGGCTCGATGTTGAAGGTCTGGCTGCCCCAGTAATTGCCGGTGCGCCAGAAGCCGCAGATCACTTCGTCGGCGACGAACAGGACGTCGTATTTACGGCACACTGCCTGGATCTTCTCGAAATAGCCGCGCGGCGGCACCAGCACGCCGCCGGCCCCCATCACCGGCTCGGCGAACATGGCGGCGACCGTGTCGGGCCCCCCCTCGGCCAGGATCAGCTTCTCGAGTTCCTCGGCGCAGCGTGACGCGAATGCGTCTTCGGTCTCGCCGGGCTGTGCAAAATGGTAGTGGTGCGGCGCCATTGTGTGGATGAAGCCGGGCAACGGCACGTCGAAGCTGCGGTGGTTGTGCGGAATCCCCGTCAACGACGACGACGCGACGGTGATGCCGTGGTAACCCTTGTTGCGCCCGATAATTTTCTTCTTCTTCGGCCGGCCCAGCGCGTTGTTGAAGTACCAGATCATCTTGATCGCGCTGTCGTTCGCCTCCGACCCCGAATTAGCGAAGAACACCTTGCTCATCGGCACCGGGGCACGCTGGATCAGCATCTCGGCAAGATCGATGCAGGGCTCGTGCGACTTGGCGCTGAAGCCATGATAGTACGGCAACTTGCGCATCTGTGCCACCGCCGCCTGCACCAGCCGCTCATTGTCGAAGCCGAGCGAAGCGCACCACAGGCCGGCCATCGCCTCGATATATTCCTTGCCGCTGTCGTCCCACACGCGCGAACCCTTGCCGCGGGTGATGACGATCGGTCCGACCTCCAGATGCGTCTTCAGATCGGTGTAGGGATGCAGCACATTGGCGATGTCGCGGGCGGCGGCCGAGTTGGCGCCGAACGGGGGCGGGCTCATGGGGGTCTCCTGGTGTGTCGGGAGACAGTCTAGGCCGGAACGGCCGGCCCGTCAGCCCCAACGGCGGATAGTTGTGCTGCATCGCAAAATACTCTCCACGCCAAAAATCGCCTCAGCGCGTGGAATGCTCCGGAGGATTCAGATGTCATTTGGATTCGACACCGAGACCGCATAGTTGCCGCTTGATCCTTGGCTCGGCCGCGATCAGGTGATCTTGTATTTCAGCGTCGGCTTGAAGCCGCACGCCGAGGTAAAGACGAAATGGCACGCTTCATCGAGCGGCCGCCCCTGGCGTTGCAGGACCGAGCCGCCGCAACGGGCAGGCCACGATGCCGTCCCCGTCCAGGTTCGAGCGTACCGGCGCGCATCCCGCCGCGCGGCGAAGCCCGTAAGCGCGCAGTGTGGCATCGGCGATGCCGGGGCTCTCGCCTGGCATCTCCAGGCCCCACAGCGGACCGGGATAAGTGCGGATCGCCGCTTCCACCTGCCGGGCCAACAGGTTGCCGTCGCCAGGATGCACCAGGTTGTTGTTCGCTCCGACAAAACGCACGCCCCGCGGAGCGAAAGCCGCCAGATAGGCCATCGGCGACGGATCGAGCAGAACCACAAGGCTGTCCGGCGGCATCGACGGCAGTTCGACCGCGACCGCAGGACCGCCCGGCAAGGCGCGCCCCCAGTCGGGATAGACAGTAACAGCTATCAGCAACGGAACCAGCGCGGCGGAACACGCGCGCTGCCATTCCGATGTCAACCGTCTCAGCAACGGCCAGAGCGCCGTCATGATCAGCACGCCGGTGAGAAGCTCCATCGTCGCCAGATAGCGCATGATCGAGAAGCATGTTTCCCATGCAACGTAAGCCACCGCCCAGAACGCCGACAGCATCACGACCCCGCGGGACGGCCAGCAGTGCCGCCGCACCGCCTGCACGGCGATTGCCAGTAACGCGATCCAACCGAGCGCGATGCGCGGATCCCGCATCGGCAGTTCACTCACCAGTGTCTGCGGGGTGAAGGCCCAGAACAGCGGATAGAACAGCGCCTGAACGACCGAGCGCGGCATGAACCGAAGGTCGGCCATGCGTCCCGCCTCGCCCCACGGCGAGCGGAAGAGGTCGTTGAAAAAAGGAAACACCGGATCGTCGAAACGCTGCCACAGACTCCACCACCAGAATCCGTCGCAGAGTCCGGCGCCGACCAGTGCCCCGACAGCGAGCCAAAGCAACCGCCGCACGCGCCACCCCGGCGCGATCGCCGTCATCGCCATCAATCCGAGAGCATAGGGCGCGAACGTAAGCTTCAGCCCCACCGCGAGCCCGGCCAACAAGCCGGCGGCCAGGCAGGCTTGCTCCGACGGCTCGGTTGCATCGCCGCGGACCAGCAGAAGCGCGGCACCAAGGATGCAGGCCGCCGGCGCCATCTCGCTCATGGCCGTGCCGATCGTCGGCAGTCCCGCCGCCCCGGTAACGCCGATGAGCGCAGCCGCATATGCTTGCCATGGGGGAAGCATCCGGCGCGCCAACACGAGGGCGAGCACCGCGGCGATCGCCTGCGGCACAGCAAGAATTGCCGCCAGCAGCCGCGGCGTGTGATTGAAAGCCTGCAGCACCAGCACGTAGGCGATGTCGAGCAGCGGACAAAGAAAGGTCTGCATCTGCGCCGGATCGAGATCCGCGCCGCTGCGCCCGTTCAGCCACGCATATCCGTTATAGAGATGATAATTCCGCAGATCCCAACTGGCGTCTGGTCCGGCAATCGCAGCCGCGAGCAACACGCCCGTAGCAAGCGCGGCAATGCCCGGCCATCGCCCCAATGCCGGGCCGATCCGCAGCCTGGGCGCGGATATCGCGCCACCTGCAATCGTCTGCATGCAGACAGGCTACGCGACCCCGCTTGCTGTCCCGTTAAGCCGGCCCGCGCCGGATCGGTTCGGCATCACGCGGCGTTTTCGCGTAGCGCGGCAGATCATCGAGGATCTCGAACCACGACACCTGTTCCTCGACGAACACATGTGTCTGCGGCGCGACAGCGGCAGGATCAGCCAGCGTGCAGACATACAGATCGACGTGATCTGGCCTCCGATCGCTTTCATACGCCATCGGCGAGCCGCAGCGCTCGCAGAAGCTGCGCCGCACCCCCGGCGACGAGGCATACACTTTCGGCACTCCCCGCGTGTATCGAAAATCCGTCCGCCGAACGATCAGAAACGTCGTGACCGGCGACGACGTGGTGCGGCGGCAGCTCTCGCAATGGCAGTGCACAACCTGCAATGATTCACCTGACACTTCGAAGGCAAGGTCACCGCAGAGGCAATGACCATTCAGACTGCTCATTATCGAGTCTCCTGTGAAAGAAGTCCGCGGTTCCTGATTTCCAGACGCCGCGAGGACGACGCTTCGATCCACGCCGAAGCGTCGCCGCCGGCACAGCTGAATTTATAGCTCACACCCGCGTGCTGACGAACGCTGCTGACAGGACGCTGTCAGTGGCGGGGGACCAGGTTCCATCCCACTCGAACGAAGTGGGCCGAACCATGCGGCATCCCGCAATGCCAATTCAGACGAAGCTCGCCGCGCGATCCGACATCAGACCGGGCAACCCCTGGGTGCTGGTGACCATGTGCCTCGCGGTTCTGCTGGCGCAGGTGGATACGTCGGTGGTCAATCTGGCGGTCCATTCCATCGGAAGCGAGCTCGGCGCCGCGGTGTCCGGACTTCAATGGGTGCTCGATGCCTACAACCTCACCTACGCTTCGTTGCTGCTCACCGGCGGACTGCTCGCCGATCTTTGCGGCCGGCGGCGGCTGTTCCTGATCGGAGCCGCGGTTTTCACCGGCGGATCGATGCTCTGCGCCGCTGCCCCGAGCATTCAGGTCCTGATCGTCGGCCGAGCCATTACGGGAGCTGGCGCGGCCATGCTGCTGCCCGCCTCGCTGGCGATCATTCGCGTTCAATGGCCGGAGCAACCGGCCCGCAACCGGGTGCTCGGGGTCTGGGCCTCGTGCAACGGGCTCGCCTTCGTCATCGGCCCGACGCTCGGCGGCATGCTGGTCGATGCGTTCGGCTGGCGCAGCGTGTTCCTGATCGCTGTTCCGCTCGGCCTGATGGCGATCGGCTTTGCCTGGCGGGTCGTCGAGGAATCCTTCCATCGGGCAGGTCGTCGATTCGATTGGCTGGGGCAGCTCTGGGGAGCGGCGGCGCTGGGGAGACTGACGTTTGCCGGCATTACCGCCGGGCACGAACCAACTGTAGCCGGATCGGCATTCGCGGGCGCTGCCGTCGCCTTCGTCCTGTTTCTTTCGACCGAGCAGCGTCACGGCGATGCGGCGATGGTTCCGCTCGATCTTTTCCGGCGTCGGGCGGTTGTCGGAGCAATGATGGCGTTCTGCGCAGCGCCGTTCGGCATGTATGGTCTGCTGTTCCTGGTCCCCCTGGTCTGGCAGGCCAACGGGGTGCTTTCGGCAGGTGCGGCAGGGCTGGCATTGGTGCCGATGGCAGCGGTGTTCTTCGTGCTGTCCAACATGGCCGGACGCCTGACGGAGCGTGTCGGCGCTCGCGCCATGATCGCCGGCGGTACGGCGCTGATCTGCGTCGGTTCGCTGGTGATCGGTGCGAGCGATGCAGGTCTCCCATTATGGCTGGCCGAAGTCGGGCTGATACTGGCGGGGCTTGGCATGGGCCTGAACACGGGACCCCTGTTCGGCGTGGCGGTGGCAGCCGTGCCGGCGGCGCGATCGGGCAGCGCTGCCGCGCTTATCAATGTCGCCCGCATGGTTGGTGCGACTCTGGGCGTGGCGGTCCTTGGCACGATGTTGGCGACGGTTGGCGGCGATGGCCCCGGTTTGCGGGCGGCTATGCTGGCAGGCGGCATGATCCAGCTTGCGGGCGCCTCTGCCGCTTGGCTGCTGGTCAGCTAAAGCGGCCGCATTGCGTCCCCGTCGTACGGATTTCGGCCTGTTCGTAAATCGACCCCGCCCTGGCCGGCGCCGATTTCCGGAGGCTTTGCCAACCCGCCGATGCCTGGGATAATGCTCCTGTGAGCGACAGGGGAACCACTGTGGGCGACCTTCACAGGTTCACAGTCGAGGACTACCACCGCATGGCGGAAGCAGGGATTTTCCACGAAGATTCCCGCGTTGAGTTGATCAGGGGGCGCATCGTTGACATGGCGCCGGTCGGGAGCGCCCATATTGTCGCGGTGAACCGGCTCAACCGCTTGCTCGTTGCAGCGATTGGCGACCGCGGCGTGGTTTCCGTCCAAAACCCAGTGCGCCTCGACAAAGGATCCGAACCGCAGCCGGACCTTGCAGTGCTCCGGCCAGGGGCAGACGACCTTGGTGCGCCGACACCGCGCGCGTCCGAGGTGCTGCTGCTGATCGAGGTGGCGGACTCTACGCTCTACGACGACCGCGGTGAAAAGGCGCCGCTGTACGCGGCGAGTGGTGTTCCCGAGTACTGGATCCTCAACCTCGTCGACCAGGTGTTCGAGGTGCATCGTAAACCGGAAGCCGACCGGTATCTCGAGGTTCGCAAGGTCGGGCCGGAGGCGAACCTGGACATGGTGATGCTCCCAGACGTGAGGCTGGCGGTAGCGACGTTGTTGGGAGCGCAGACCGCATAAAGCCCCGCCGCTTGCCATCGCGAGCCGCTCCCCCCAACTCTTCGCACTCCAAGCAGCGGGAGCGAGGCATGGATTTCGACCTGTTCGTCATCGGCGGCGGCTCGGCCGGCGTGCGATGTGCACGCATCGCCGCGGGCTACGGCGCCCGGGTCGGCATCGCCGAGGAACGGTTCTGGGGCGGCACCTGCGTCAATGTCGGCTGCGTGCCGAAGAAGCTGCTGGTGCAGGCCGGGGAGTATGGCGGCTGGGCCGACGATGCCGCCGGTTTCGGCTGGGAAATCCGCAAGGGCCCGCATGACTGGGCCAAGCTGATCGCCGCCAAGGACCGCGAGATCGGCCGACTCTCCGGCATTTATCGGAAGCTGCTCGACGGCGCCGGCGCCCAGGTGTTCGAGACACGCGCACGCTTCCTGGACGCGCATACCTTGGATGTCGGCGGCAAGCGCCTGACCGCCGCGCATATCGTCATCGCCACCGGCGGGCACCCGGTGCGATTCCCGGTCGCGGGCGCGGATCTCGGTATCATCTCAGACGATGCGTTCTATCTGCGGCGCATGCCCAAGCGCGTCGCGGTGCTGGGCAGCGGCTATATCGCGGTGGAGTTCGCCGGAATTTTTGCCGCGCTCGGCGCCGAGGTCGATCTCGTGTTCCGCCAGCCGCTGCCGTTGCGCGGTTTCGATCACGACCTGCGAGAGTCACTGGCCGAAGCGCTCGCGACCCAAGGCATCGCGCTACACCCGAGCTCTCTCCCGCAGCGGATCGAAGCGGATGGAGAACGCCGGCGACTGATCTTCGCCGAGGACCGCACGATCAGCACCGACCTCGTGTTCTTCGCCACTGGACGCCGCCCGGCAACTGCGGCGCTCGGACTGGAAGCAGCCGGGGTCGCAACGGATCCCGCTGGCGCGGTGGTGGTGGACGAGCATTTGCGCACCAGCCAGCCACATATCTTCGCCATCGGGGACGTAACCAACCGGTTGAACCTGACCCCCGTCGCGACCGCCGAGGGGCACGCTCTCGCCGATTCGCTGTTCGGCGGACGCCCGCGCCGGATTTCGCTGGACAACGTGCCGACTGCGGTGTTCTCCACACCGCCCGTCGCCACCGTGGGGCTGACCGAGGAGCAGGCGGCTCTGCGAGGTCCGGTCGATGTCTATGTCACCAGGTTCACGCCGATGCGCCACACGCTGACCGGACGCGCGCGCAAGTCGATGATGAAACTTGTGGTGGATCAGGCGACGCAGCGTGTCCTGGGCGCGCATATGCTGGGCGAGGATGCACCCGAGATCATGCAGGGCCTGGCGATCGCGCTGGTGATGGGCGCCACCAAAGCCGATTTCGACCGCACCATCGGCATTCACCCGACCGCGGCGGAGGAGTTCGTCACGCTGCGCACGCGCACCCGCGTGGCAGGCGTAGCCAAAGCGGCGGAATAAGAGAGCCCTGATCGGCTCACTCCACCCCGTTGAGCGCCACGTCGAACACATCGAAATTGCGCAGCCGTCCGGCGGCGGCAGTTGCAGCATAGGGCTCGTTGAGCCGGCGCGACACGATGAACGGCACGGTCTGCTCGGCAAGTCCGCCATGTGAGCGCAGCCGATGGCCGGCAAGGCCGGCGAGGTCGTGCTCGGCCGGCGTGGCGCCGATCACCGTGGCGGCGTCGCCCAGCGCGACGAAATCACCCTCGAGGTCGAGCGGCAGATCGAAGCGGCGTGCGGTCGTCGGCCCGTCAAGCACCTCGGAGATGCCGGGAAGCTGGGCGCTTGCCGCCATCAGCGACGCGAGGTCATGGGCGCGGCGTAGATACACCCGCACGAAAGAGCCGAGTGCACCGTGATGGCGCACGAACGGGTCGGCGATCGGGCAGATCACGCGCACGGCGCCGTCGCCGAAACGTCGGTTCAACTCGGCTTGCAGATACACCACGTTGGGGTTGCCGTCCGCGCGGCATTTGTCGTTCATGCCATGGTCGGCCACCGCCGCGACGGTTGCACCGGCCTCGATCAACTGTCCGATCCGCTCGTCCACCGCACGGTTGAAAGCATCGGCCTCCGGCTCGCCCGGCGCATGTGCGTGCTGCACGTAATCAGACAGCGACAGATACAGCAGCATGGCGTCGCCGCGCCGCAGAAGCTGCAGCCCGGCGTCCAGCACGAACAACGAGAGGTCGGCTGAGTACTGGTCCGGCTTCGGCCGCCCGACCATCGCCTCGACGTCGGCAATGCCGTTCGCCGCGCGCGTGGCGCGGTCGGCGTGCTCGGCGGAGAAGGCAATCCCGTGCAGATCGTGCGCGAGCAGGCGCAGCAGCTTGTCCTTCGCGGTAACGGCGGCGACGCCGACCCCGGCATTGGCCATCGCCGCGAGGATGGTCCCGCAGCGCAGCAGCGCCGCGTCGGTGATCATGCGTTCCTCGCCTGTCGTGCGGTCGAGCACATAGTTGCCGGAGATGCCGTGCACTGCGGGAGGCACCCCGGTGACGATGGATACGTTGTTCGGATTGGTGAAGGTGGGGAGCGCCGCCTTCGCCACGCCGACGAAGCCGCTGGTGCGCAGGCCGGCGATGGTCGGCAGGATGTTATCGTCAAGGCCGCGCTCGATATAGGCGGGATCGCAGCCGTCGAAGCAGATCACCACCGTGGGTCGTTCAGGAAGGCGATAGGGGCGGCCGTTCACCTCGATGGTGGTCACGCGATCCCTCCTTGTCGATGCTCGTCAGCGAACACGCCGTTGTCGCAGTCTATGATCTTCCCCCGGAAGCGTGCAATGAACAGCGACATGTGCGGACGTTTCAGGGGGATCGCTGTGCAATCTGACCTCTCCCGCGCAGGGGTGCGGGAGAGGCGTTCGACGTCTAGACCGCTATTGCAGGTCCACCTGGTCGAAATAGTGCGGTGAGCCGAGCGGGCTGAGCTGGAAGCCGACCACGTTCTTGCGCATCGGCACGCTGACCACGGAATGCGCGATGGGCACCAAGGGTACTTCCTGATGCATGATCACCTGGGCTTTCTCGTACAACGGGATTCGTTGCGAGCGCGTGGTAAGCTGCTTGGCCCGGGTGACGAGATCGTCGTAATCCTTGTTGCACCAGCGGCTTGCCGACCCGTTCCTTGCCGCCGCACAGCTCAGCAACACGTAGAAGAAATTATCGGGATCGCCGATATCGGCGCTCCAGCCCAGCAGCACTGTCTGATGATCGCCTTGCCGTACCCGTTTGAGATACTCTCCCCATTCGTAGGTGACGATCCGAGCATTGACGCCAATCTTCGCCAGGTCGGCCTGGATCGATTCGGCCATGCGCCTGGCGTTGGGGTTGTAGGGGCGCTGCACCGGCATCGCCCAAATGTTGGTGGAGAAGCCGTTGGGATAGCCGGCATCGGCGAGCAGTTTCTTCGCTGCATCCGGGTCGTACGGATAATCCTTCACGTCCTTGTTATAGGACCAGAGATTGGGCGGGATCAGGTTTACTGCGTTCACACCGGTGCCAAGGAAGACCGAATCGAAAATCGCTTTTTTGTCGATCGCCATCGCCATTGCGCGGCGTACCCGTACGTCATCGAACGGCTTTTTTTCCGTGTTGAACGCCCAGTAGCCGATGTTCAGCGCGGCGCCGCTGAGCACCTTCAGGTTGGGGTCGGCCCTCATGGCTGGCAGGTCGGCGGGATTCGGCAATGCGATGATCTGGCACTCATTGGCTTTCAGCTTCGCGAAACGCACCGACGGATCGGGCGTGATCGAGAACACCAGATTGTCGATCTTTGGGCGTCCGTTCCAGTAGCTCGGATTGGCGGTATAACGGATGATCGCGTCCGGCTGGTAATTCACGAACACGAACGGGCCGGTGCCGACCGGGAGCCGGTCGAATTTCTCGGGCGTGCCGGCCTTCATCATCTTGTCGGCATATTCAGCGGACTGGATGGAGGCGAAATCCATGCCAAGTTCGGAGATAAACGGCGCCTCGGGACGATTCAGGGTGAAGACGACAGTGTAGTCGTCAGTCTTGGTGATGGATTTCAGGATTTGCGGAAAATCCATGTCATTGAAATACGGAAAGTTGCCGCCGGAAACCTTGTGCCACGGATCGTCCAGCTTCCACTGACGGTTGAAGCTGAACAGCACGTCGTCGGCGTTGAAATCACGCGTCGGGGTGAACCAGGGCGTCGTATGGAACTTCACATTGTGGCGCAGGTGAAATGTATAGACCAGGCCGTCTTCGGTAACGTCCCAGGACTCGGCCAGACCGGGCACCGGATCGACGGTGCCGCGCTTGAATTCGACCAGGCGGTTATAGATCTGGCGGGATGTCGCGTCGAACGTGGTGCCGGACGTGTAGAACGCCGGAGTGAAGCCTTCGGGGCTTCCTTCCGAGCAATAAACGAGCGTCTTGGCGGTCGCCGAGACGGCAAGCATCGCGCTGAGCGCGACACCGGCTATCATGGCGGCCAGTCTGTTCGATGTCATCACTCCCCTCCGGCTATCGTTTGTGGATCGATTATGGCCCATCCGGGAGCAGGGCGTCATCCCGTTAGGGTTTTGCGGGCGACCCGGTGGCTACCAAGCGGCCCCAGGCAGGGTGCCAGACGGACCGGGTGAACCGCGAGCCAGAATTTCCGTCCGCCAAGCATGCGGACGTTCACCCCTGCGAAGGCAGGGGGCCATCCATCGAAACGCCCAGCGTTCTGCGGCGTCCAGGACGATGCCGCCGGCCGGCTCGACACCACCCTCAGGCTTGTTGTAAGGGGTGTTGCGTCACGGGCACAGCGGCGTTCGGTAGCATATTGAGCAGCACCGGGTCCTCTGCGGATTCCAGGCGACCGACGAAGGCGATTGTTGATCAGGAACTTATGCCGGGTTAGCACAGTGGTAGTGCAGCGGTTTTGTAAACCGAAGGTCGGGGGTTCAAATCCCTCACCCGGCAATCGGCATAGGGCAAGCCGGCCATTCCCGCGGAGCCCCGGCTGGACGAAATCCGCGCTTTTAGGCACACAGCGATGGCGGCAATGCTGACGGCGCGACCTTGCGACGCCGCTCACCGCCCGTGCATAGCGAATGCATGGATCATCGAGGCACCATAATCGACCGTCGTCTATCACCCCATCTCCAGCCCTATGCAGCCGCTGCTTGCAACGTGCCAAGCAGGCGCACGATCACGTCTTTACTCCTTGACCGGGAACATAAGAGACTAGCCCAGCCCATCCATTCCGCAATCGGACATCTTGCTCCGCCAACGAGGCCATGCTCCGATCAGCCTGGTCCTCGCCGTCCCGACCTGCCGTGGATTCCGGCCGCCATGATCGGGATCGGAATCAACATCCTCGCCGCCGGAGTGATCGCGCTCAGCGTCAGCATGGCAGTTGGCACCGCGACCGTCCTCGGCGAGTAGCCTACGCCGGCGACGCCCCGCGCAGCAGAGCAAAGCTCGCTGTCAACTCCGCGGCGATATCCGTGCTGGCATGCACGCTTGGCGCGAACGCCTCCATCGACACAAGACCGCGATAGCCGCCCTGCCATAGCGCGCGAACCTGCTCGACCGTACCAAGGACATCGGCGGCGGCGACCAGTGTGCGGTGCCGATCCTCGATCTCTGCCGGGTCGAGGCCGCGGCCCACCACGCCCGACACGTGAACCAGCCCGGTGCGTGCCGGAAACATCTCGGTCTCGCCGGAGAGGAAGTGGTGGAAGGTGTCATGCACCAGCGCGAACACCCCCGCGCCATCCACTTCGTCCATCGCCGCCAGCGCCGCGCGTTTCGTGCGCAGCGCGCTCTGCGAAAAGCCGAGCGGTTCCACGAGCCCGCTCACGCCCTCGGCGCTGAGGATCGGCGCCAGGGTAGCCAGCGCCCGTCGCAGACCGGCCGCGCGGTCGGCCGGCCCCCGCCGGTCATCCTTGGCATTGACCGGGCAGAGCACGACGGCGCGTGCATCGCAGGCGCGTGCATAGCGCGCCAGGGCTGTCGCCTCTGCGGCTCGGATATCGTTCCAGTCATCGAAGCGCTGCAACGCGTTGATGGCCGCGATGCGGACCCCGGTCGCTTCCGCCTGCCGCCGAATAACGTCGGGCGGCGCGCCGTCGGCAAGTTCCACCCCTGGAAGGTCATTGCAGATCTCCACGTCGGCGATCCCGATGCTGCGTGCAAACTGCACGAAGTCGCGGAACCGACGGTTCGGGAGCGTCACATGATTTAACCCAAACTGCATTCGCCAGTCATACTCGGAGACCGAGCGCGCGCAAGCCCACCTCTTCCGCCCTGCGGGAGAAAGCCTGCGAACCGGGTGAGGGCTCGCCCCGCTGTTGCCTTCACTGCTGCTGCCGGCTGATCGCGTGCCAGCGCACCACCCGCAATTGGCTCGCCCGGATCAGTCGGATCCGCAACAGCCAAAGCTCCGCCTCCCGTACCAGCAGAGCAGCGCGGGCAGCGCCCGGCTTGTCGGTCTTCATCGCCCGCACGGCGGTGTGCCAGCCACGCACCGTTTCGATCATGTGCCGCTGGGAAATGTCCTCCACAACCCGAATGTCGAAGCCCAGCCGCGCCAGAATTCGGCTGATCGCCGCCTCGGTCGGCAGGTCCGGGCTGCGGCCTTCCAGTTCGGCCCAGCGGGCGACGTGGGGGTCGGCGGGGTCGAGCGGCGCCTCCACGACCGTCTGCGCCAGTGTCACCTGGCCCCCCGGCCGCAGCGACAGCACCAGCGCCCCAAGGACCGCCTCGGGGGCACTCCCGCGTATCGCGTCGAGCAGCAACGCATGATGGTAGTAGCGGGGGGCGAACCGGGGATGCGCCGGAATCCACGTCTCCACCTGTGCCCGCCGGCCGAGGCCCGCCCGCGCGCACAGCATCGCCCCGGCGGCGGCCAGGTGCGCATCGGCCTCGAAGCCGCTGACCCATACCCCGAACCGGGTGGCGACCGAGCGGGCCGGGCCGCCCGGACCGCAACCGAGCAGCAGCAGGCTGGAGGCCGCCGACAAACAGAGTGGTCCCGCCAGCCGGAGCGTTTCTTCCTCCCCGCCGGGGAAGACGAAGCCTTCGCCCCACAGTTGCCCGGCGACCTCGATCCGCGCGGCGGACCAAGCCGGATCCGCGTCCGGGGTTGCAGCTGGAGCAGGAGCGTCAGCAATCAGGCCAAGCGCCGCCGACACCGACTCAGCATCAGCGGCTGAGGGCTTGCCCAACCAGTTCCACATGCCGGCGAGCAGCATAGCCAACGAGATAGCATCCCAGACATTGACGGAAAGTTTCGCTCAGGCAAATTCGAATTGCATCGCCCTCGCCGAACCCGCCGCGGCCGGCCGACGTGTCGAAGCCGTAATCAGCCCATGCGGATCGCCGACCGCTTCCACGGCCCAAGGTCGTTTGCGCCCGGCTCCAGCAGTATCCCCCGTTCACCCGTTCGTGCTACAGTAAAGTGTATTCCGCCCAAGACACTCCATAGATGTCGAAGATCTGGACCGTTGCTGTCGTCGGCTGCGGCATCGGCCGCCGCCACATTGCCACAGGATATGCGAAGCATCCCGACAAGTTTCGGGTGCTGGCGTTGTGCGACCTCGACGAAGCCCGGCTCGAGGCCGTCGGAAACGAATTCGCGGTACCCCGCCGCACAACATCGTTCGACGACGTCCTGCGCATGGACGACATAGATATCATCGACGTAAGTACGCCGCCGGCGCTGCATGTGCCCCAGTCTGTCGCAGCCCTCGCCGCCGGAAAGCACGTCGTCTGCGAGAAACCGTTGGCCGGCTCGCTCGCCGACGCCGATCGCCTGATCGCCGCCGAAGCGACGGCGCGCGGCCGTCTCATGCCGGTCTTCCAGTACCGGTTCGGTGACGGGCTGCAGAAGGCAAGGCGCGTCATCGACCAGGGCCTCGCCGGCCGGGCTTACCTCGCGACCGTAGAGACCGCCTGGAGCCGCACGGCGGACTATTATGCCGTACCTTGGCGCGGCCGTTGGGACACCGAACTGGGCGGCGTGGTGGTCAGCCATGCGATCCATTCGCATGACCTTTTGACTTGGCTGATGGGACCGATCGCCTCGGTGTTCGCCCGCATGGCGACGCGCGTGAATCCAATCGAGTCGGAAGATTGCGCCGTCGCAAGCCTGGTCATGGCAAACGGCGCGCTGGCATCGCTGTCGGCCACGCTCGGCTCTCACAAGGAGATCAGCCGGCTGCGCCTGTGCTTCGAGCATGTGACCTTCGAAAGCTGCCTCGAGCCCTATGCGCCTGGCGACGAACCTTGGGAGATTGTTCCGGCGACATCCGAGATGGCAGGCCGAATCGAACGCGCGCTTGCCGGTTGCACGCCCGTGCCTGCCGGCTACGAAGGACTGTTCCAGCGTTACCACGCAGCGCTCGAGTCCGGCGGCACGCTGCCGGTGACGCTCGCCGATGCGCGCCGTTCGCTCGAGCTCATCACAGCGCTTTACGATTCCGCCGAACGCGGCCAACCGATAACGTTGCCGATCGGCCCCCAACACTCGAAATACCGGAGCTGGCGTCCTTTGTCGACGCCCGCCAACGCACGCCCTCCTGATCAGTAGTACGAAACAGCCGAACCTCTGACTCTCCCGCGCTTTCGGCCCCCACCCATCAGGCGCTGCCCCCAACCCGCCGCGGCCGGCCTTGTGCCGGCCATCTCCCGCAGTTCCGGAACTTCGGCGGCACCGGCGGAGTGTCATTACTTCGGACGCTTGCTATAGCACGGCGCATGCCGATCCCTTCCACGCTGGTAGCTGCGCTTGCAGCACTTGGAATCGATGTGCCCTGCTACGAGCACCCGCCGCTGCGCACGGTCGAGGATGCCCATCGCCACTGGGATGCGCTATCGGGCGCTCAGGTCAAGAACCTGTTCCTCAAGGATGCCGGAGGCCAGCTCTGGCTCGTGGTGGTGCCCGGCGATCCGCGCATGGACACCAAGGCAATGGCCACTCTGATCGGTTCGAGGCGGATCTCGTTCGGCAGTGCCGCACTGTTGCGCGAGGTACTCGCTGTCGAACCCGGCGCAGTGACGCCGTTGGCGGTGATGAACGACGCAGCTCGGCGCGTGCGCACGGTGCTGCATGCCGGCCTGATGCAGGAGGAACTGTTGCTGGTGCACCCGCTGGTCAACACCGCGACGGTCCAGATCGCACCGGCGGCGCTGGTTCGCTTCATGACCTCGAGGCACGTCGCTCCCGCGCTTGTTGATTTGACGCCGGCATTTCAGGCGTGACGCTCGTGGGCGTCGGTTTGGAATCGACACAGAGATCACCCGAGGATATGCAGAGATCGCCGAGGTTTTTGCGGTCTTCCGTGATTTGTCTGGGCGGCGTTGAAGGATGCCCAGCCCACGATTCGTTGCGCCGGATTATTTCATTCATCCGTACAATCTTTCTCGGAGACCTCGGTACTCTCACTGCCCTCTGTGTCGAAGCCCACTACTCCCACGCTGCACCGATAGGGGCGGCACAGCCAGCACGGGCACCGGCCTTCACTTGATCGCACCCCGCGCGCCGGCTACGCGCACCCCGATGGCCGAGCACCTCGACACCGACGTAGCGATCATCGGAGCCGGCCCTGTGGGCCTGTTCGCCGTCTTCGAGCTCGGCATGTTGGAACTCTCCAGCGCGCTGATCGATGCGCTGACCGAAATCGGCGGCCAATGCGCCGCGCTTTACCCCGAGAAGCCGATCTACGACATCCCCGCCCATCCCAGGCTCGACGCCGCCGACCTGATCGCCGCCCTCGAGCGGCAGATCGCCCCGTTCCCTGCGCCTCGTCTGCTCGGCCGCCGCGTGGAGTCGCTGGCCGGCACCGCCGGCGCCTTCACCCTCGGCACCGAGCGTGGCGACACAGTCCGCGCCAAGGCGGTCCTCGTCGCCGCCGGTGCCGGCGCGTTCGGTCCCAACCGGCCGCCGATCCCCGGTCTGGATGCCTACGAGGCGACCGGCGCCGTCCAGTACTACGTGCGCCGGCGAGAGGATTACCGAGACCAGCGCGTGGTGATCGCCGGCGGCGGCGACTCCGCCGTGGACTGGGCCCTGGCCCTCAAGGACATCGCCCGCATCGCCGTCGTGCACCGGCGCCCCAAATTCCGCGCCGCCCCGGACAGCGCCGCCCGGCTTCACGCCGCCGCGGCCCAGGGCGACATCGAACTGGTCGTCCCCTATCAGCTCTATGCGCTGCACGGCACCGACGGCCGCCTCGCCGCGGTCGAGGTGACGACCCTACAGGGCGAAACCCGCCGACTACCTGCCGATCGGCTCCTGGCATTCTTCGGCCTGGCGACCGACCCCGGCCCGCTGGCCGGCTGGGGCCTCGATCTCGCGCTGCATCACGTCACGATTAACCCCGCCACTTGCCAGACCAACATCCCCGGCATATTCGCGATTGGCGACGTTGCGGCCTATCCCGGCAAGCTCAAGCTCATCTTGCAGGGTTTCAGCGAAGCAGCCGTGGCGGCACACGCCATTTTCAGCATCGTCCATCCTGGCCAGCTCCCGCATTTCGAGTATTCCACGACGAAAGGCATCCCGGTGGCGTAGTCTGCCGGTTCCTCGTCGAGCAGGACAGGAAGGGGTCGTATGGCGGACGAGCACGACGAAGACGCATTGTTCGATCGGCTGGCGAAGAGCCTGGAGGCAGTCCGCCAGGACGCCGAACTGGCGCGATCGGGTGGCGCCGAAGGCCTCGCCGCCGGCCTGACGCGCGCCGAGGGCGAAGTGCGCAGCGTCGCGGTCGGCCTCGAGGCCCTGCGCCAGCGCTTCGACCAGCAGCACGCCACGACCGCCCGCCTCGAAGCCGCGGCGGCGAAGAACCAGACTGACATGCAGGGACTGCGCCAGACCGTCGAGGCGCTGTCGCTCCAGGTCCGCGAGCAGGCCGAGGCGCTCGCCGCGCCGCCTCGCCGCGGGGCCGGACGCGCGGTGGCAGCGGTCGTGCTGGTGCTCATCCTGCTGGTTTTGGCCGGCGGGACCGGGGCCTGGATCACGTCCGGCCGCCACCCCACCGTGAACGCGCTGGTGCACCGGTTCGCGGCGCGCGTTTCCGAGCTCACCGGGGTCAACTTGGTGGGAGGGCTCGAACCCGCACGATCCGCGCACACAGTGGCGCAGGCGACACCAAGCCCCGAGCCCGCGACCCAGCCGCCAGCGGCGACTGCGCCCGAGCCCACCGCCTCTGCCGCCCCCGCGCCGGCAACTCCGCAGGCCCCCGTCGCGCAAACACCGATGCCCTCCGCCGCACCGCCCCCGCCAGCCGCGACGGTAACGGCCGCACCACCGGCCCCCGCCGAGCCGCCGGCCGCAACAGCCGCCGCACCACCCCCGGCCCAGACAGCAGCCGCAACTCCCCTGGTACCGGCGACGCCCGCCCCGGCCGCCGCACCGCCGACGACCCAATCCGAAGCTCCCGCCCCGGCCGCAACGGCGCTCGCCCAGCCGCCTCGCCCGTCGCAGGCTGTCCGGCAGGTCGTCTTGCGGGCGACCGCGGACTCCTGGGTCGAGGTGCGGCGGAAGGACGGGCGCGTGCTGCTGCGCCGGATCATGAAGGCGGGCGAGACCTGGCCGGTTCCCGCCGAACCCGACCTGCTGCTCAACAGCGGCAACGCCGGCGCCCTGGTGCTGGAGGTGAACGGCGAGCCCATCAGGTTGCCCGGCCTCAAGCCCGGTGTGGTCCATGACGTTCCGCTCGATGGAGATCTGCAGTAATTTACGGAGGGCGGTGCTCGCGCCCGCACCATGGCCCCCTAACATCATGACCGGCCTTGCGCAGACTTGTGCCGGCCATCTTGTGCCCGATCCGGCACGTCAGAGCGAACAACAGGAGGCGACCGGCCGTGGCCGCGCGGGAGCCCGTGACTCCTGAATTTCACAGGGCAAGTCTTGGCCGTTGTGGGGAGAGCGGTATTGTCCTCTTGGTCGTCTGCTACTGGCGATGGACGAAATCAGGCCGCATGCGCGAAGCGCATAAATTTCTTCTCTGTGAAACTCCATGCGGACTCAGTGTACTCCGTGTCCGCTTGATTATTTCCGCTCCCGGCCGGCAAGCAGTGTCGCCAGCATAAACGCCGCGAACACCACCACGAAAAATCCCAGCAGGCCTGGCGGGTTCCAGATATCCATCGCCGCACCGCCCAGCGGCGGCCCAAGCAGCGCGCCGAACCCATAGGCCATGATGATGGCAGCGTTGACGCTGACCAGTTCGTTGCCCCGGAAACGGTTGCCCGCCGTCCCAAGCACGACCGGGTAGATTCCGGAAGCAATGCCGCCCCACAGGAACAGCAGGACGAACAACAGACGGACCGGGGGAGGCGGCGATGCTGCGACAATGCTCAGCAGAACGGCGCCGCAGCAGCCGGCCATGCCGCAAAGCCGCAGCACCGTCGGCCGCGCCATCTTGTCCGACAGCCACCCGATCGGAAACTGCAGCACGATGGCACCGAGATAGGCCGCGGAAACCGTCGCCGCGGCCAGCCGAGCGGTCAGCCCCATCCGCACACCCCAAATCGGCAGCAGAGTTATCATCGTCGTTTCATACAGGCCGAACACCGCCACGGCGAAAAGAATGAACGGCACGGCGGTAAACACACCCAGCACGCTGGCCATGGGCTCGCGGCCGAGATCGCGGCCGAGGTCGCTGACCCCAAGCAACGGCAGTGCACCCGTCGCGGTGATCGCGATATTGACGAGGAACGGCGGCCATCCGTGGATGCCGGTCGCAGACAGCAGCAGCGGCCCAAGCGCGAAGCCGGCAGAGAGCGCGGCGGCGTAAACACCGATGATGCGGCCTCGCGTCGCATCATCCGCGAGAAGATTGATCGAGGCCTCGCTTACCGTGAAGATGCTCGATCCGATGACGCCCAGCAGGAAGCGCAACACGAACCACGTCGCGATGCCGTCGAACGGCTTCATCAGCGCAAATACGCACATATCGAGCGCAAAGCAGGCCAGCAGGAAGTCGCGGACGCCGAACCGGCGCGCGCAACGCGGCGCCAGCAAAGGACCAAGAATGACGCCAACGAACGACGCCGCCGCGTTCAGCCCGTTCACCGTCACATCCGTGCCGCGCGATTCGAGAATCAACGGCAGCAATGGTCCGCCCTGTCCGATACTCAGCCCGAACACGGTCACCGCGGCGATCGCCGCTACCAGCCCTCGGCGTCGCTCCGCCGGCGTCAGGGACAGAAGTTCGCTCGTCGTGTCAGCCGAGCATCGCCCGGCGGCGTTCAAAACTCTCCGCCGGCCACAGCTTCTTCGGGTCGTAATAAGCCTCGAATGCCGGGACGCCTTCGGGCAGCGTGACCCATGGCAGCTTCGAACGCACGTAAATGTGCACGTCCGGCGTCAGCGCGCTGGGATCATCGAGCGTGCCGACGCGCACGAAGCGAAGTACCGTCAGGCCGCCATATTCGCTCCAAACCGCCGTGCCACAGGTCGGGCAACGAAAGATGTGATGCGGCCGGCCGCTGTCGGTCGGCATCCCGAAGGGTTGCGGTTCGCTACTTTGCAACTCGACGCGATCCGTCTCGATCAGCGCATTGAGCACAAAGGCGCTGCCGGTCTGCCGCTGACAGTCCCGGCAATGGCAGCAATGCACAAACATCGGCGTGGAGCCGAGGCGATAACGCACGGCGCCGCACGCACAGCCGCCGGCAAGTCGGTCAGTCATGAGCCCTCCCATACCACCTCTCCCGCTCTCGCGGGAGAGGTCGGTTCGCGAAGCGAACCGGGTGAGGGTCCGCGAGCCCCAGCACCCTCACCCCCGCGCTGGAGCAGGCACACGTACAGGGTCACTTGCTTGACGGACCGCCCCACCGCAGCCAGCATGGCGCCCATGAGTTGCACCCTCCTCCCTCGGCTCCCCAGGGGTCAGTTGTGTAACTTGACGCCAAGACCGAATTGTTGACCGCCTTCGGCGGCAGCGGAGTGGTCGCTGCCTGCCATCGGCCATCGCTGACGCACCGATGCGTCGGCAGCAGCAGACGAAAGGGCGTCGCCAAATGCGCACTCGACCGGATGGCGTGGTCTCGGGTGCCGCAAAGGGTTCCGCGTCGCGGCATCGTCGAACGCCCAGGCGCTTCGGCAAACCGGCACGCAGATGGCGGACCAGCTAACGCCTGAGACGGCAATGGCCTGGAACATGCCCGCCTGTTCGTCGGGCAACGAAGCCGCGCAAGCGCTGCAAGTCCGGTCCACACCGCTCGCATCGCTTCCTGGCGGTCGGCCTGTCAGGCGCCGCAGGCTGCGCTCTCTGCTCGGCAAAACGGGTCGCGCCGGCATCTACGGCATCGATTGGCTCCTGCGCCGATGGTACGGCGTTTACGAATTCTCCCGCACCGACGATAATCTTCTGCGGATCTCGGTTCACGTCGCCAAGGCGTCGTTGACATTGTCGGACGGCATAAAGGTGACGCCAGGCGATCCGATCATCGATCTTCACATCTGGAACGAGCGGGTCCCGACCCTGGGCGCTCTCGGTCCCAGCCTGGTCTGGGCGAGCCGCGTCAACCGCCGAATCGAACGCTCGCTGATCGCACTGGCTTGTCATCTCGATCAGCGTGACGACCTCGACCGCTGCGTCGCGCTGCGCGCGGTCGCCATCTTCGTAAGTAGCCGTGCGGCCGGCAAGGCGACACGGATCGCCGCCCGCTACGGCCTGACGCCGCCGCTCGAGGCAAGACGCGCAGATCTGGGACACGGGCTGCTCGCGTTCGGTCTGACCTGGGCCTGCAATCCGGCGAGCCTCGTCGGCAAACGGCTGACGCCGACGCGGTATGAGTTCTGGATGTCCAGCCGGGCGCTCCGTGAAACGTATCTGGGTTGCAAAGGGCTGCACGGGCGCGAACGATCCGGACGCCCGCCGCGCGGCCGCACCGCTGTTTGTTGACCCCACTGCACCACACCAGCCTGCGAGCACCCTCGAAGCCCGTGGAGCAAACCGACGGTCTGCCGCCGAAGGAGCGAGGTCGCGCCATGGCGGCGATCGCCATTGCCGTCACCATGGCGGTGCTCGACTCCGCGATTGCCAACATTGCGCTGCCCACCATCGCGCAGGAGCTGACCGCCGCGCCTGCCGCGTCGATCTGGGTGGTGAACGCCTATCAACTCGCGGTCACCGTTTCGTTGCTGCCGCTCGCCTCGCTCGGCGACATTATCGGTTACCGGCGCGTCTATGCGGTGGGGCTTGGCGTGTTCACCACGGCCTCGCTGGCCTGTGCGCTGTCGCATTCGCTGTCGGTGCTGGTGATCGCCCGCGTGATTCAAGGTTTCGGCGGCGCCGGAATCATGAGCGTCAACACCGCGCTGGTCCGCTTCATCTACCCGCGCTCGATGCTGGGTCGCGGCGTCGGGTTCAACGCCTTCATCGTCGCCGTGTCCTCGGCCACGGGGCCAACCGTCGCGGCTGCCATCCTCTCGGTGGCCACTTGGCATTGGCTGTTCGCTGTAAATGTTCCGCTCGGCGTGATCGCGTTGTGGCTCGCCGCGCGCGTGCTGCCGGCCACCCCACGCTCTGGCCAGCGCTTCGACCTTGCCGGCGCGGGGCTGAATGCGGCCACGCTTGGGCTGCTGATGGTCGGGGTGGACCAACTCGGCCGCGCTGCCCGCCCGGGCTGGGCGATCGCCGAACTGGTGGCCGCGGCGCTGATCGGCACGGCGTTCGTGAACCGCGAGCGGGCGATGACTGCGCCGATGCTGCCGGTCGATCTGTTCCGTCGGCCGGTGTTTGCATTGTCGGTCGGCACCTCGATCTGCTCGTTCACGGCGCAGACGCTCGCCTATGTCTCGCTGCCGTTCCTCTTCGAGGATGTCGGCCGCATGTCGCAGATCGGCACCGGCTTGCTGATCACTCCGTGGCCGGCGATCGTCGTATTCGTCGCACCGCTGGCCGGCCGGCTGTCGGATCGATCCTCGCCGGGCTTGCTGGGTGCCGCGGGCCTCGCGGTGATGACGGCGGGGATGCTGTCGCTGGCGCTGATGCCCGCCCATGCCGGTTGGGCGGACGTCGTCTGGCGCATGTTGGTGTGCGGCTTCGGGTTTGGTTTCTTTCAATCCCCCAACAACCGCCTGCTGCTTGGCAGCGCCCCGCCGGAGCGCAGCGGCGGCGCCAGCGGCATGCTGTCCACCGCGCGGCTGCTTGGCCAGACCACCGGCAGCGCTCTGGTGGCGCTCACCTTCGGCCTTGCCGGAGCGGCCGGCAGCGGCATTGCCGGCGGTGTGCGTCTGGCGCTGGCGCTCGGCGTCGTCGCATCCGGCGCGGCAACGCTGATCAGCCTGGCTCGTCTCCGCCAGCTCCGGCCGGCGAGTTAATCCCACGTCGTCATTGCAAGCGAAGCGAAGCAATCTCCCGCCAGTTGCGCACTTTGCAAGCCTTGTCCCGACATTGATCACGCGGTCGATAATGGTCGCGTTTCACCGGATGGACACCTCTCATTGCAATCCCTGGCACGACTGAGACCCGAACACCTCGTCCCGATCGTACCGTAGCGATGAAACGCGCACGAAGCCGCCGCGCATGATCGGTGATGGGATTATTAAGAAAGAAAGCTTAACCACAGAGGCGCAGAGACACAGAGGCGACCGACAGGAGAGACAAGCGTGCGTCGGATGTATCATTGAGGTTCATCGTGCACTGGGACCAAGATTGCTCGAAGTTGTCCAGGAGGAGTGTTTGTGTGGCAGAGTGCGATTCCCTATTCACGCCAAGGCGCTCTGCCTCTTGTTTACAGGCAGACGCGGCTTGATGGAGGGTATCGATTGGATTTGCCGACGCAGTAGTGATCAAAGTCAAAGCAATTGAGCAAATCCAGTCGGTCCAAGACACTTAGTTGCTAACCTACTTGCGACTAAACGGTCTCCGCCTCGGGCTGACCCTGAACTTCGGTCCTGTCTTACCCAAAGAAGGGGTCCGCCGCCCCATGCTCCAGAATCAACCTCTGTGCCTCTGTGGTAAAGCTTTCTTCCCTTTCTATTTGCTTTGACTTATTGGTTCCGGCTCCGCATGCTACGACCGAATAAGCCCGCAGCGATTATACCCAACCCACAGCATCAAGGCCCGACATGACCCAACCCCTGCCGCTGATCGACGAGCTGCGCCAGCTTCTCTACACCCCTGTTCTGTCCGATGTGCTCGACAGCTTTGGCCTCATGCACCAAGCGCTGCGCCCATTCGTCCGTCCGATCGACGAGTCCGCAGTGCTGTTCGGCAGGGTTCGCACTGGCCGCTATGCGCCAGTCACCGGTGTCACCCCCGGCCGTAATCCCTATCTCCTTGAGATGGAGCTGATCGACAGCCTGCAGCCCGGCGAAATACCAGTCCTCGCCTGCGGCGGCCCCACCGAGACCATCGCGCCCTGGGGCGAGCTGCTCTCGACCGCCGCACGCGCCCGCGGCGCTGCCGGATGTCTGACCGACGGCCTGGTGCGAGACATCGCCCGCATCCGCGCCATGCGTTTCGCCGTTTTCCACGGTGGCATCGGCCCGCTGGACACCAAAGGCCGGGCAGAGATGGTGGAAAAAGACATCCCCATCGAAATCGCCGGCGTCCGCGCATCGCCCGGCGACTGGGTGATGGGTGACATCGACGGCGTCGTGATCGTCCCGGCCGATCGCGCAGAAGGGGTGTTCCGCGCCGCGCTTGACAAGATCTCCGCCGAGGATACCTCCCGCGCAGAACTCGCAGCCGGCGCCAGGCTTCAGGACGTGTACGCCAGGCACGGCGTTCTCTAAAAAGTGAGGCAAGCCATGGACGCAGGTTATCCCGACACTCTGCTGCTGATCGACGGCGACTGGACCAAAGCAACCGGAGGCCTGACCATCCCTGTCCCCAATCCCGCGACCGGCGACACAATCGGCAGCGTCGCGCATGCCAATCGCTCCGACCTCGACCACGCGCTCGAAGCCGCCGAGAAGGGATTTCACATCTGGCGCAAAGTCTCCGCCTATGACCGCGCCAAGCTGATGCGCAAAGCCGCCAACCTGCTGCGCGACCGTGCCGACGCGATCGCCCGCATCATGACCTTGGAACAAGGCAAGCCGCTCGCCGAGGCGAAGCTGGAGACGCTCGCCGGCGCCGACGTCATCGACTGGTTCGCCGAGGAAGCCCGTCGCGCCTATGGCCGCGTCATCCCGGCGCGCGCCGAGGGCATCTACCAGCTTGTCATCAAGGAGCCGATCGGCCCGGTGGCGGCATTCACACCGTGGAACTTCCCGATCAACCAGGTCGTGCGGAAACTGTCCGCTGCATTGGCGGCGGGCTGCTCGATCATCGCGAAACCGCCGGAGGAAACCCCGGCCTCGCCGGCTGGGCTGGTTCGCTGCTTCGTCGATGCCGGCGTGCCGGCGGGCGTGATCAATCTGGTATATGGCGTGCCCGCTGAAATTTCCGAATACCTCGTTCCGCATCCGGTGATCCGTAAAGTTTCGTTCACCGGCTCGGTCGCCATCGGCAAGCAGCTTGCAGCACTGGCCGGGGCGCACATGAAACGGGCGACGATGGAGCTCGGCGGCCATGCCCCGGCCATCGTGTTCGACGACGCCGACATCGACGCCGCGAGCCGGATCCTCTCGGCAAGCAAGATCCGCAATGCGGGCCAGGTCTGCATTTCGCCGACGCGTTTCCTGGTGCAGGAGCCGGTGTTCGACGCGTTCGTCGATAAGTTTGTCACCCATATCAAGTCGGTGAAGGTGGGCGACGGGCTGGAGTCGGGCACGCAGATGGGGCCGATGGCCAATCCACGCCGCATCCAGGCGATGGAAACGTTCATCGGCGACGCGGTGAAGCGCGGGGCCGAGGTCCGCACCGGCGGCAACCGCATCGGCAACAAGGGCAACTTCTTCGAGCCGACGGTGCTGACCAACGTTCCAACTGATGCCCGCATCATGAACGAGGAGCCGTTCGGCCCGGTTGCGGTCATCGCACCGTTCCACGGCTTCGACGACGTGGTTGCCGAGGCGAACCGGCTGCCGTTCGGGCTGGCCTCTTACGCCTACACGCGTTCCGCGAAGACTGCGACTGCAATCGCCGCCGCAGTGGAGGCCGGGATGATGTCCATCAACCACCACGGGCTGGCGCTGCCGGAGGTTCCGTTTGGGGGTGTAAAGGATTCCGGTTATGGCTCGGAAGGCGGGCTGGAGGCGATCGAGGCCTATCTGAACACGAAATTCGTGTCGCAGGCTGGGCTTTAGCCACCTCACTCCCGATGCCGGCCCGCAGTGCAGCATCATGGCCGGCCTTGTGCCGGCCATCTCCTGTCGGTTCATGCTGACTCGCCACAGCGTCGGAACTTTCGCGCCAGACAGCGAAAATTTTGCCAGACGGACTAGCGTGACGGCACCGGAGCCGCTAAAACCGTTGCAACGGCGCGGCGAATCTGGCATGTGCCGCCGCCGGCTTTGCCCGGCGGCGGTTCCCGTTGTAAGCGCGTCGTGGGGAGCCACTCGTTAACAGGAGACAGCATGTCCAAAGCCTTCATCGCCCAAGCGATCCAGGAGTCCGCCGACCTGACGGGAGCGGCGGCCAACCGCGCGGCGGGCTTCCTGAT
>Ga0335075_10001195_pt1 | contig 43238 bp, 45 predicted proteins | sample Lox_Sample_24_FD_206723 | JGI IMG/M metagenome (GOLD analysis project Ga0335075, IMG submission 206723) | Soil microbial communities from Loxahatchee National Wildlife Refuge, Florida, United States - Lox_Sample_2.4 | ecosystem: Environmental > Terrestrial > Soil > Wetlands | place: USA...
TAGTAACCTCGAACGCCGGAGGCCCCGCCGATCACCACGCGGCCGTCTGCCGCACCCTAGCCACGGGCGCGGCGGACGGCTCGCTTCGTGAGCGGCGCTGGCCCTCCTCGGTGAATGTTCAGGTCTCGACATCCTCGATGCCGGTGCCGGGGTAGGTCGCTTCACTTCCAGGCTCACGCGGCTCACGGTTGCGCCGAGCAGCGTCGTCGCGCTAGACCTGTTCAGCTCGATGCTCGAGACCATCAGTACCAGCTCATCGCGGACGCTCTGGGCCACGCCGCAGTGCTTGACCTCGCCACCACGGTGGCGTCCGGGTGGTTCGGCAACTGCCCTGACGGGATCTCCGGCGAAGTTCGGATGGCGGCGTTCGTGTGCGCGGCGGCGCGCACTACGAGCGGGTCGCAGCCGAACCCGGCGGATTAAGCATCTGTGCCGCGCTGCTGCGTTGACCTGCTCTGTTGCGCCCTGACGGCGGCGTTGCCCTGCTCGATCTCCTGCGCCGACCGGCCGGTGTCCTTTTCGTAGGCCAGCGCGTCAGCGTGGTTGTACGGGTCGTTCCGCCTGGACACGACTCGGGGGATCCAGATGCACGCCACGGCGATGAGAAGTCCGAGCACTGCGGCAATTACCCCAATAGCCATGATAAGTATCTTCCTCCTGAACCGCACGATCAGTATGAATCGAGGCCGAACTGCTCTAGACTGTGGCCTGCCTCATATCCGCCGCTGCAACGACGTTTCCCGGTCCACGCTGCGACTGCACGCCGCCAAAGTGCGTACAGGGCAGCTGGTGGTGAGTCCTCAAAACACGGAGGGGCGCCATGCCCGCCCGCTACCGCATTATCCGACAGGTTGAGGTGCGGGCTAGGCATCGACGAACCGGGCCGCGGCCCGCTGGGCCAGCCAGCCGCTCGTGCGGGTCAGCGCCCAACGGCCGGCCTTAGCTGGGGGCTGAAGTGGTGTACACCTGGCGGGCGACCACGCCGTGCCCGGAGCCGCCGCCCCACAAGGTGAACGGCTGGCCGGCGTCGAGGTAGGCAGGCGCTTCGCTGTCGGCGACTGTGAGCGTGACGATTGCCCGGTCGCCGGGCCGGAGCTCGGTTTCTTCGTCCCACGTCATCATCGCCTGGAAGAACTTGCCTCTGGCCGGCTGACCGATGCGGTAGGCATGGACCACGAAGGCGCGTGTCCCGCTGGCGTAAGAACTATGGGGGGCACTTGCCGCTGGCGCGTCCACAGTCAGCAGCGCCCGGAACCTGTAGAGCCGCATTGCCCATTCCTCCCTCACCTGGGAGTGCGCCTCGCCGATCACGCGCCTGCTCGCTCCCGACCCGATCCGGCCGTCGGGCGGAGGTGGGCGACCGGCCACGAGTCTTTCCTTATACAATACTTGTATGGCGCAACACCTTCAAGGCCGACCGTCCACGGTCAGCGGGCATGAGACCGGCAAGCGCAGCAGCCCGCTGTCCGGAGGACGGGAAGTGGCTGAGGCGGATCAAGCGGCGAGCGACGTTGAGGTGCTGCAGGAGGCAACGCGGCTGCTGGCGGGGATAGCGCTGCGCAGCGTGGAGGTACTGCACGGGGCTGTGACGCTGCCGCAGTACCGCGTGCTTGCCGTCCTGGCTGACCTCGGAGAGGTTCGCTCAGCGCGAGTGGCCGACGCGCTCGGGCTGGAGGCCTCAACCGTGACGCGGTTGGTGGACCGGCTCACTACTGCGGGGCATGTAAGCCGGACCAGCGATCCGACGAACCGAAGCGCGGTCACCTTGCTGCTGACCGCGAGCGGCCATGACCTGGTCGAGCAGGTGGTCAGCTGGCGGCTACGAGAGCTTGAACGCATCCTGCTCTGCCTCACGCCTGCCGACCGCGTCGCGCTGACCAGCAGCCTCACGCTCTTGGTTGCCGTCGCAGGCGAGGGCTACGGCGCTCGCGCTATGCACCGGCTACCGCTCTGAGTCACTGAGCACGGCGTCCGTAACCCGCCTCAAAATTTAGTGTCCCTGGCTGATAGAGTCGCTATGAAATCATTGTCATGAGCAATCAATGCTAGGAGCGACGATGAGCCGGCACGCGCCAGACGAGGCGGTGGTGGACGCGGTGCTGACGGCGAGCCGCACGCTGATCGCCGTGGCCGAGCGGTCGCTAGGGGCAGCCGCTGAGGAGACGACGCTGGCCCAGTACCGCGCGCTGGTCGTGCTGGCCTCGCGCGGGCCGCAGCGGTTGGTGGACCTGGCGCGGGCGCTGGCGGTAACGCCGCCGACGGCGGGGCGGATGTGCGACCGGTTGCTGCGCAAGGGCCTGATCCGGCGGCACCGGGCCCGCGCCGACCGCCGCGAGGTGCTGGTATCGGTCACCCCCGCCGGCCGGGAGGTCGTGGATCAGGCGACCGCGCAGCGGCGGGAGTTGCTGGCCGAGATTCTGGGCCGCTTGCCCGCGAGACAGCAGGCAGCGGTGGCGGCCGCGTTGCAGGCGTTCGCGGACGCGGCGGGCGAGGTGCCAGACAGTCAGTGGCCCGCCAAGACGACCCCGGCGGCAGCGACGCCGGCCGCGGCCAGCCCGGCCGCGGCGAGCCCGGCAGGAACGAGAGGAACCGCATGACCGCAGTCAGTAAGAGCGCAGCCGCACCCCACTGGGCCGAGCGAGTGGGCGGATGGCTCCGTGGCTCGCGCGCCGGGTTGTTTCCGGTCGCGGTGCTAGTCGGGGTCGGCTCCGGGCTCGGCGCGGTGGTGTTCAGGTACCTCATCTACTTTTTCACCTGGCTGGCCACCGGGCACAGCCAGTTCGGCCAGCAGGGTTACGTCGGCAGTTCCCACCTGCCGTGGCTCGGGCTTGCGTTCTTCGTGGTCATCCCAGTGATCGGCGGCCTCGTTTACGGGCCGCTTATCTACCGGTATGCACGAGAGGCCCGCGGGCACGGCGTGCCCGAAGTGATGATTGCGGTCGCTGAGAACGGTGGGCGGATCCGGCCGCAGGTCAGCGTCGTCAAGGCGGTGGCGTCGGCGCTGTGCATTGGGGTGGGCGGGTCGGTCGGCCGGGAGGGGCCGATCGTGCAGATCGGCTCGGCGCTGGCGTCCACGTTCGGCCAGTGGACGCGGATGCCGGAGAACCGGATGCGGATCCTGGTGGCGTGCGGCGCAGCCGGCGGCATCTCGGCCACGTTCAACGCGCCGATCACCGGGGTGTTCTTCGGCGTGGAGATCATCCTGCGCGAGTTCTCGATCGACGCGCTCTTTACCGTCATGCTGTCGGCCATGCTTGCCGATGTGGTGGCGATCCCGTTCCTGGGAAACCATCCGTTTCTGACTGGCTTCCCGTCGGGGATCGTGCTGAGCCATCCGCGAAATTACCTGCTCGTCGCCGTGCTGGCTGTTGTCGCGGGGCTGATCGGGCTGTTGTTCAAGACCGTTTTGTACAAGGTCGAAGACCTGTGGGATGTGTGGTGGAAGGGCCGGCCGGAGTGGGCCAGGCCAGCGGTGGGCGGCGTGGCGCTCGGCCTGCTGCTCTTGGCATTGCCCCAGATGTACGGGGTCGGCTACCCGGTCATGTACAAGGCCCTGGCCGGGAATTACGTCTTGTGGTTCCTGCTGGTACTGGCGGCCGGGAAGATCGTGGCCTGCAGCCTGACACTTGGCATCGGGGGATCCGGCGGGGTGTTCGCGCCGTCGCTGTTCATCGGCGCTACCTCCGGCATGGCCTTCGGCGTTGCGGCTGGGCACGTGTTCGGGCCGGGCGCGGGCCAGCCGGCGCTGTATGCGGCCGTGGCCATGGGCGCGGTGTTCGCCTCCGCGGCCCGCGCACCGCTGACCTCGGTCGCCAGCGTGGTCGAGATGACCGGAGACTATGCGCTGACATTGCCAGTCATGCTCGCGATTGCAATCGCGACCGCGACCTCGCGCGCGTTGAGCTACGGCACCATCTACACCACCAAGCTGCTACGTCGCGGCCAAGATGTCGACCGGGCCGCTCCGTGGCGCGCGTTCGGTGACCTGAAAGCAGGCGACGCGATGCACCCGTTCGCCGCGCCGCTTCCGGTACCGGGTGAGTCTCGCGCCGTCGGCGCTGACGTCGCGCCCGGAATGCCGCAAGTACCGGCGACTTTCGGCGAGGTCACCTGGCATGGCGACCCCCAGACGGTATACGCCGGCGAGTCACTCGCGCAGACCCTCCGGCAGCTCGCTGCTTACGGTCGGGATGGCCTGCCGGTGCTGTCGGCCGACGGTCGGGAGGTGCGGGGCTGGATCACCAACACCAGTGTGCTGCAGGCCGTAGCCAGCCAGATCGGCACGTCGCCGCCGCCTGCGGCGGGCGGTCAGGCGGGCATCCAGCCGACGGCTGCGAACGGCGGGCCGCCTAACCCGCTGCCCGGCTACCAGGTCGTGGAGTTCACCGTCAGGAATGACTCGTCAGCGGCGGGGCAGACACTGGGCAGCATCGGCCTGCCAGACGGAAGCGTCCCGGTGTCCGTCCTGCAGGACCGGGTTCTTCGCGAGCCAGATCCGGGCCTCACGCTGGCGGCCGGCGACCGGGTCAGCGTTCTTACGCCTCTCCTGCCGGGAGAGGCACCGGGATCTCAGCCCGGTCGGGCGGCAGCTATGCCGGACGGGGCGGCCGGGTGCACCGCGTTGGGCGTGGACGCCGGGGCAGCTAGTGCAGCGTCGGCTGCTGCCCGGTCGGACGGCGGTCATGACGAAGACGATCGTTAGCCGGGCACGGCGGATGCTGCCGTCCGTGGGCGTCCTGCTCGCATTTGCAGCGGCAGTGCCGCCAGCCGAAACCTACGCGCGCCATTATGCGGTGGCGCGGGCAGCCCAGTTCATGGTGTTCGCCGTGATCGCTCCGGCGGTGCTGGCGGGCGGCTGGCCAGCCTTGCGCGCGCACCGGCCGGTGCTCCCATCTAGGCAAGAGACCCACGCCGGAGTCCGGGTGACCGTGGGCCTGCTGCCGTTCGTGGCGCTCGTCATCACATGGCGGCTGCCGGCGGCGCTTGACGCGCTCGACCGGGCCCCGGCCTTGACGATCGCGGAGCTGGTGACGCTGGTCAGTGCGGGGACAGCGGTCTGGCTGGAGTTGACTGCCGCACTCGCAGCACGCCAGCCCCTCCCCCGCCTGCTGCGCGCGGCGATGGCCGCAGTGGCAATGTGGACGATCTGGGTGGTCGCCTATATCACCGGCATGTCTGGCGCGGCGACCGCGCCGCCAAGAGCGAGCGCCTTGAGCGCGGCCGCCGACACGCAGCTGGCGGTCGCTGTGTTGTGGGCGGTTCCCGCGATCTGCTTCGTGCCCGTTGTCTACGCGAGCCTGATGAAGTGGCTGGGTGACCAGGACCGTCCGGCTCCCGTCGCAGCAGCCTCCAGGCCCCGCGGTCACGCGCACAGCGCGTTCGTGAGCTCGCTACGGCCACCGCGCGGCTGGCGCAGCTAACTCCGCTGTCGGCAGCAATGGACTTTCGAATGAAGGCACGTGAGCCGGCAAGCTGGCCGGTGCGGTGTCCTAGGTGGCAGTGCCTGCGCGCAGTGCGGCGGGCGGACCGCCACGAGCTAAGCGCCTAATGCTTGCCGTTGTCACCTTCGCGGCCCGGGCAGGGGTCAGCCTGCTGACCAGCTGGTTGCTGGTGTCCCGGCTGGAGCGGATCGGCGACCGCCTCGGGCTATCTGAGGCGGTGCTGGGAATCGTCGCGGCGCTGGCGGCTGACGCGCCGGAGATAACAGCCGCGATCGTTGCGCTGACCAGCCACCAGCAGCGCATTGGCGCGGGCGTGGTGCTCGGCTCGAATGTCTTCAACCTTGCTGCGTTGCTGGGTGTCGGGGCGGTGGTGGCCGGGCAGATCGGCCTCCACCGCAGAGTCGTCGCCTTCAGCGGGACAGTCGCTCTGGCGTCAGCATGATCGCGACCGCCGCGGTTGCTACCGTCGACGCCGCTACCGGTCCCAGGGTGGTGCTGATCGGACTGCTGATCGTCGGGCCGTGCATCGCGCTGCTCACGGCATGGTGGCTTCCGGCGACAATGACCGGCGCGTGGGCCTGCGCTCTGGCCGTGTTTCTCGGGCTGCCCGACGGGATTTGGCTAACTGGCACCCACCTGGCGTTCATCTCCGCCACAGCCATTGTCGCGGCGGCCGCGGCGGCGGGGGCAGCGATGATCGACGGCCGCGCCTGGCCTTTCGGCTAACCATGGCATCTGGCAATCATTGTAGGAATACAATACTCGGCCATGGAAAACTCTTTGCCGTGGACAGATGGCGGGGACGGCGATGGGGCGCTAGAGGCGCTTCAATCGGTCACTCGCATTCTCACGGGAGTTGCGCTGCGAAGCCTAGACGTGCTGGACGGCGCGGTCACGTTGCCACAGTTCCGGATGCTCGCGGTTCTGGCTGATCTTGGCCCGTCCCGGTCGGTGCAGGTGGCCAGGGCGCTCGGGCTGGAAGCCTCGACGATCACCAGGCTCGCCGACCGGCTCGTCGGGGCCGGCTATGTAATCAGGGGGAGCGAGCCGCGGCACCGGGGCGTGGTAACGCTTGAGCTGACCGCGACGGGCCGGCTGCTGGTCAGCAAGGTCGCGGCGTGGCGGCAGCGGGAGCTGGCACGCATGCTGACCCGGATCCCGGCCGCGGACCGGCAAAGTGTCACCGCCGCGCTGCAGCACGTGGTCACCGCAGCGGGGGAGGGCTACGGGATGGCCTCCCGAACCCTGGTCCCGGCCTGAGCCCCTGCCTGCTGTCAGTCAGCATGCGAGCGGCTGGGGCGCCGCGGGGCCGCGCACTTGTGCGCCGTTGGCTCGGCGGGGTGCACAAAGGCTGGCCGACCGCCGGTTCGGGCGGCCTGCGGAATGGCGCCGCCGGGAGGCATAGGCACCGGCCCGCCGTCAGGAAGGCTGAGCGATCCGGTGCCGCACCGAGTACCAGCGCGCCCAGCGAGACCGCGACGCGGCAAGCAGGCGACGCGGTGCGCGCGCTTTACGACGGCCACTATCGCGCCCTGACTCAGCTCGCGGCCCTGCTGGTTGGCGACCTGGCTGCTGCCGAGGACATCGCTCAAGCTGCTTTCGTTGCCATGTATCGCGCGTGGCGTCTGCTGGGAACGAGCGACGCAGCGCTGTGGTACCTGCGCCGCGAGGTCATCAGGCGGGCGCGCTCGCGTCGGCCAGGACGCCGCGACATCCCAGGACAGCGACAGCAGGCGCAGCCACCCGGACGTTCGACAGCAGCGCCGCTTCTGACAATCCTGGCTACTCTGCCGGTCCGCCAGCGCGAAGCAGTCATCCTGCGCTACTGGGCCGGGTTGTCAGACACTCAGATCGCGGCGCTGACCGGCGCCCGGCCGCAGGCGGTAGTAGCCAACCTCAATCGGGGACTTGCTTTCCTCGCGGCGGGGACTCAATGGGACCAGAGTGCTGCCGACGGGCATACTTTGCTGGACCCAGCTAGACATGATCTATAGGCGCACCGACGTCGACCAGCCGTTAGCGACCGTTGCCCGCGCGCCGGATCACGTCTCAGGCTGCTCGGTAGCTACGGCCGCGAGCAGTCCGGCGAAGTCTTCACCGCAAGGCCCGCATGCTGCCAGGTGAGCAGCGACGCCGGGGTAGCGGGCCGCAGCATCCTGGCCGGACGCGATGAGGTCCACGTAGACGTGCAGCACCGCGATCGCCTCGCCACAGCCGACATCGCGCGGGTCGGTATGCAGGAACCGGCCCAGGATCTCTTGGTTGTTCATTGCTGCTCCGCACCTGGGTCGTCGAGATAGCCGTTAGCTACTAGCGCACGGCGGATCTTACGGCGGGTGTCGAATATCACCTTGTAGATCGCGTTGCGTTGGAGGTCCAGCTTCTCGGCCAGCGCGTTCAGGGGTATCCCGTCGACCACGATGGCGATGAAGATCCGCCGCTGGTGGTCAGTCAGCTCGGTGTCTACCACGTGCCGCACCTGGGCGAGGATCGCCGTCGCCTCGGCGTGCTGGTGCGGGTCAAGCCCGAGCCGGTCCGGAAGGCGCTCCCACTGCGCGGCATCCAGCGCGACCGGCGGGTTGCGCCAGTAATGGCGACCGAGCTTGCTAGACACTTCCAGGATGACGAACCTGTAGGCCCAGGTGATAAAGCGGCTTTCCCCCCGGAACTCGGCAAGTTTGGCGAGGATCGCCAGCATCGCGTCGCCGGCAGCCTGGTGGGCGACATCGTCAAGTTCCGGGCCTGTCACCGGCGTCCTGGCCGAACGTCTGCGGACCTCTGCCAGCGCGATGCGCAGCAGCCTGTCGTGCAGCTCCCGCTCGGCCGCCTGCCGTTCTGCCGGGGTGGCGCTGGCTAGCCGGCGCAGCCAGCTGGCCGACTCCTCGTCCAATTCACGCGTCCCTGACCCGGCAAGCTGCACAGCGTCATAGTACCGGGGCCGCGGGTCACTGCGTTCCCGTGATTCTGCTGGCTAGCTGGGACGAGGCGCCGCAGTCGGTAAGAAGTGAGGCCGGCCCGGACGCCGACCAGGTGTCCAATTCACCTCATGACCTAAAGGAGAGTCATGAAACCCATCTGGAAGCTGGCCGCCGCCACGGCCGGCGGCGCGGCGGCGGCCGCGCTGTCGGCGCTGCCGGCCAGCGCCGCGACGGCGCAAGCCACAGCGGCGCCGGTGCACGCGGTGTTCGTGCAAACCGACAACACCGCCGGCAACACGATCGTCGCCTACGAACGGACCGCCAGCGGCGGACTGCAGCAGGTAGGCAGCTACCCGACCGGCGGGGACGGAGGGCAGCTGACCGGCTCGGTCGTGGACCATCTGTCGTCGGAGGGCTCGCTGGCCTACGACCGGCAGGCCGGCCTGCTGTACGCGGTCAACGCGGGCAGCAATACCATCACGGTGTTCTCGGTCCGCGCCGACACCCTCATCCGCAGTCAGGTGCTCAGCTCGGGCGGGCAGTTCCCGGTCAGCATCGCCGTCCACGGCAACCAGGTGTTCGTGCTCAACGCCCTGGACGGCGCTTCAGTGTCCGGCTTCGTCCAGGTCGGCGGTCGCCTGATCCCGGTGCCGTCCTGGCAGCGGGATCTCGGCCTGGGCACGACCTCGTCCACGGTGTTCACCGGAACGCCCGGCCAGATCGAATTCACCCCCAACGGCTCGCAGCTGGTTGTCACGACCAAGGGCGCCGCCAACAGCGTGGATGTCTTCCGGGTCGGGCCGTCCGGTCCGTCCGCCGAGCCGGCGGTCACCTCGCTGCCGGGCGAGGTGCCATTCGGCATCACGTTCGACTCCTACGGGCACCTTGCGGTCGCCGAGACCGGCACCGACACCATCGCTACCTTCGCCATCGCCCCCGACGGAGCGCTCGCCCAGCTGGGCAGCGCCGCCACCGGGCAGGAGGCGACCTGCTGGATCACAGCGTCACCAGCCGGAACGCTGTACGCATCCAACGCAGGCAGCGGCACCGAGTCCGGGCTGAGCACTCAGCCCGACGGTACAGTGACGCTGCTCGGCTCCACGGCGACCGACGCTGGCACGGTTGACGCGGCCGCGTCCTCCGACGGCCGGTACCTGTACGTGCAGACGGGCGGAGCAGGCATCGTTGACGCCTACCGCATCAACCCCGACGGCTCCCTGACCGAGACCGCCTCGGTCACCGTCCCCGGCGCGGCCGGCGGCGAGGGCATCGTCGCCCCGTAGCCGCAACACGGCCCGGCACCGGGCAGCGCTGGGGCGCTGAGCCACCCATCGTGGTCAGCTACCTGGCGCTGCCCGGCAAGCCGCAATGCGCAGCTGAGGGCACTCCAGCGCGCGGCCATGCCCGACACCCGCGACAGCGCACGACGGCGTGATCACGACGATGGCCTGGAAATGAGGTGTCTGCTCGGCCGGTGCCGCGATACACCTGCCCGGCCGGACTGCTCAGGCTGGGGGCAACGATGTACACCCGGAAGTTCCAGGATGTCGAGTTCGATATCTCGGCTGATCTCGCCGCCAGGCTGATAGCCGAGCAGTTCCCGCAGTGGGCAGGCCTGCCGATACGGCCGGTTGACACGCAAGGGACCTGGCGCGTGAACTACCGCCTGGGTGAGGACCTGGTAATCCGGCTGCCGCGCGTGCCTGAGACAGGCGGTCTGGGTTCAGTACTCGAGCAAGGAGTGCTGTCCAGGTTGGCGCCGTTGCTTCCAGTGGAAGTCCCGGAGCTGGTCGCCCTGGGCCAGCCCGCAGCCGGCTACCCGAGCACCTGGGGTGTCTTGCGCTGGATCGACGGCGACGTCCCGGTCGAAGGCCGGCTAGCCGCACCGGATCTGCTCGCGGCTGACCTCGCCGTTTTCGCCCGCGCGCTGTGGAACGTCGACCTAGACGGCGGGGAACCTGCCATCGGTGGCCGGCCCTTGTCCGCCTTCCATGAGTTCACCGTCAGAACGATCGAGAACGTGCGCGGACTGATCGACACCGAGGCCGCCATGACCATCTGGAGCCAGGCGCTGCAGCTGCCAGCCTGGGAGGGCCCCGGTGTCTGGATACACGCGGACCTGATGCCCGGAAACCTCGTCACCAGCCACGGCCGCCTGGCGGCCGTGATCGACTTCGACTCCGCCGGGCCCGGAGATCCATCCCGAGACCTGATCGTGGCGTGGATGTTGCTCCCGGCCAGTGTCCGCCCCGCTTTCAGACGTGCCACCGGCGTCGACGATGCCACCTGGATGCGCGGCCGGGCTCGTGCGCTATCGCTAGCCTTGGGGCACCTGGATTACTACAGGGACAATCTCAACCGGGTTATGTACGACAACGCCGCCTACACCATCGGCGAAGTCCTTAACGACCACGGCGTGAAGCGATGACGCCTGACCGGCCGCGCGTCCGACGACATGTGCTCAGTGCGCAGCTTCATACTTCTGCATGATGTCCGCGCCGATGCGCCCGCGCTCAGAGATCTTGAGTCCCTGCTCCTTTGCCCATGCCCGCACCACGGCGCGGTCAACCCGGCCGCCAGGCTGCCGTGCGTTCGTGGTGCGCGCAGGACGCTGACTCACCTTCCGCGCGGCACCAACATATGGCGCGAAGTCCTGGGCGAGCTTGGCGCGATTCTTCTCGGCAAGGTCTATCTCGTAGTTGACCCCGTCGAAACCGAAGGCGACTGTCTCCGCATTCGGAGAACCGTCGAGGTCATCACTTACAACAACTTGCACAATGCTTGCCATGCTCGAAATCCTCTCGCGTATCTCCCGAGTGCCAATTGGGAGCGCCATTATGCCCGCCGAGTGCCGCTGTGGTAGGTGGCCCGACACTGCCCGCAGTCCGTCCAGATAGACCCGTGACGCGGGACGACACCGGACGACAAGGCCACGAGTTTAAACCAGCGGCGGAAGTCGAGACTCATCGCCTCACCGTTTCCTGGCGGCCCGCGGCGCGCTTACCAAGAATCGCGCCTTGACGTAGCTCGGGCTTATCGTCGTCACCATGACAGCGAGCACGAGCAGGCCGTACAGAGCGACGAAGCCTACTATTGCCGAGGTTGCCAGGCGTGCGGGCGTGTCGACTGCGACTGTTTCCCGCGTGGTCTCCGGGCTCGGCGGCGTGCGGGAGGCGACGAGGCTGCGAGTCGAGCACGCCATAGTGGCGACCGGCTGGATGCCCGACCCGGCCGCGCGGCAGCTGGCGGGCGGGAGCGGCGACGAGGTCGTCCTGGCCGTGGCCGTGAAGGACCGTCAGGAATTCGCTGGCGACCCGTACTACGCCAGGGTTGTGGCCGGTGCGCACGAGGAGGCCGCCCAGCAGGGCTTGTCGCTGTCCCTGCATGTCGCCCCCCTAGGATCACTGGCCGGCCTCAAGCCGTTCAGCCGCGCACGGCGATACGCGGGCGCGATCCTGGTGAACGCCGGCGCGGACGAGGCTGCGCGCATCGGCCGCCTTGGGCGGCCGGTCGTCTCGATGGGTGCTGTCACGGCTGCGGTGTCGAGCGTAGACCCGGAGAACGAGGCAGGGGTGTCCGAGGCGGTCGGGCACCTGTTGGAGCACGGCCGCCGCCGCATCGCGACCATCGCCGGGCCGCAGCGGAACCCGTGCTCCCGCGAGCGGCTGGTCGGCTACCGTTCCCGCGTCCGGGCCGCGGGACTGCGTGAGATCAGGGAGGGCGCTGACTTCACCCGGCAGGGCGCCGCCACGGCCGCTCGCCGGCTGATCGCGACCACCCCGGACGTCGACGCGGTCTTCGTCGCGTCCGACCTGATGGCAACGGCGGTGCTGCAGGTGCTCGCGGCCAGCGGCCGGCGTGTCCCAGACGACGTCGCCGTGGTCGGCTTCGACGACTCACCGCCGGCCTGGATGTCCACGCCGGCCCTGACGACGGTGCACCAGCCTGTCGAGGACCTGGCCGCGCTGGCCGTCCGCACGCTTGCGGACCAGCCAAGTCACCCGCTGGACAAGCGGCTGCCCACGCACCTCGTAATCAGGGACAGTACGGCTCTTGCCCATCTGCAGACGTGACCTAGGCCGGTCAACGCTTCGCTTGTCTCTCGCGTCACGTACGTAACAAAGGCACACGCTGACGGCACCCGTCAGGCCGTGCGGGAGAATACCGACAAGTGATCCCGATTCCCAAGATTCCCGTATTCAGTAGGCTATGGCAGTACCTCCGGACCCACGGGCACGAGGAGCAAGCTGCCAAGTGGGAGGGTCACAAGGCCCGGTAGCCCCCGTCTGCCGCACGTTCAGGTACTGCTGCGCAACTTCTGGGAACAGAACATTTATATCGGTGACTAATACATGTAGCACGTCGTAACCGGCGTGGCGCGGAACGTGCGGGTGGTCGGCGGCAACACGGGGGAGTGCGTCATGTGCGGAATCACGGGATGGGTCTCTTTCGGGCAGGATCTGCGGGGCGAGCAGGCGACCGTGGCTGCGATGACCGAAACGATGTCCTGCCGGGGCCCGGACGACCGCGGGACCTGGTTCGCCGAGCACGCCGCGCTCGGCCACCGCAGGCTGGCGATCATCGATCTTGCCGGCGGCCGCCAGCCGATGAGCGTGGACACCCCCGGTGGCGCAGTGGCTCTCGTCTACTCAGGTGAGACTTACAACTTCACCGAGCTGCGCGCCGGGCTAATCAGGAGCGGACACCGGTTCACTACGGACTCAGACACCGAGGTCGTACTGCACGCCTATCTGGAGTGGGGTGATTCGCTAGCCGAACGCCTCAATGGCATGTACGCCTTCGCCATCTGGGATGCCCGCGAGAACAAGCTTGTGATGGTCCGCGACCGGCTGGGGATCAAGCCGTTCTACTACTACGAGACCCCCGACGGGGTGCTGTTCGGATCCGAGCCCAAGGCCATCCTGGCCAACCCGGCCGCCGAGCGCACAGTCACGCTGGACGGCATCAGGGAACTGTTCGCCTTTATCAAGACCCCTGGCCACGCGGTGTGGAAGGGCATGCACGAGGTCGAGCCGGGGACTGTCGTCACTGTCAGCAGCAGCGGCCTGCGCACTACCCGGTACTGGGCCCTGCAGACCCGCCCGCACCCAAACGGTCAGGCCGCATCCGTCGGCCACGTCCGGGAGCTGCTTGAGGACATTGTGCGCCGCCAGCTGGTCGCTGACGTGCCTCGGTGCACCCTGCTTTCCGGTGGTCTCGATTCTTCGGCGATGACTGCCGTCGCCGCGAGGCAGCTAGCCGAGACGGGCCAGACCGTCCGCAGCTTCGCCGTGGACTTCGCGGGGCGGACCGAGAACTTCGTTGCGGACGAGCTGCGCAGCACCCCAGACACGCCCTATGCCCACGACGTGGCCGAAAGATCCGGCACCGAGCACCAGGACATCGTGCTCAGCTCTGACAAGCTCGCCGACCCGGAGGTGCGGTCGAGGGTCATCCGGGCCCGTGACATCCCGATGGGCATGGGTGACATGGATGCCTCGCTGTACCTGCTATTCAAGTCCATCCGGGAGCACTCGACCGTGGCTCTTTCCGGGGAATCCGCCGACGAGGTCTTCGGCGGCTACCAGCAGTTCTTCGACCCTGAAGCCCAGAGTGCCCACACGTTCCCGTGGCTGGTGCGGTTTGCCGGGCACTTCGGGGACGACAACAGAATCCTGTCCCCGTCTCTCACTGAGGCGCTGGACCTGCCGCGGTATATCCAGGACGCCTACGCCACGTCGGTCGCCAGGATCGGCCGGCTGCCCGAAGAGTCGGACTTCGAGTGGCGGATGCGCAAGGTGTGCTACTTGCACCTGACGCACTTCGTGCGGATCCTGCTCGACCGTAAGGACCGGATGTCGATGGCCGTCGGCCTGGAAGTCCGGGTGCCGTATTGCGACCACCGCCTGGTGGAGTACGTCTACAACACCCCATGGTCACTCAAGACCTACGACGGCCGGGAGAAGTCGCTGCTGCGCGGAGCGGCCCGTGACGTGCTGCCGCCGTCGGTGGCGGATCGCGTCAAATCCCCGTACCCCTCCACGCAGGACCCGGAATACACCGTGAAGCTGCAGAACAACGCGCGGGAATACCTGTCCAGCCCTGGCCACCCGGTGTTCAACCTCGTGGACCGGGACTGGCTGGCCACCGCGGTGGCGGCCGAGGCCCAGATCACCCAGGCATCTCGCCACGGCCTCGAACGCGCACTTGACCTGGCACTGTGGCTAGACATGTACAAGCCGACGCTGAGTTTGTCGTGATCATCAAACGGCCGTGACCTGGGTACTTCCCAGCCGAAGCCGTCCGCGAGCCGTCGCCCGCGAGAGCTACCCCTCGCCCGCTCTGCGGATATTCTGAATAGCATGGACAGCCGGGCGAGTGACAAGCTCCCCGGAGCAAGGGTGCGCGTCAAGCGACCCGCGCCAGCTCAGCCCTCATCGGGTGCCAGGCCACGGGAGTGGCTGGCGCTGGCTGACGGAGCTGTCCAGGAAGCCAGGACCGAGGGGCCTGCTCTTGCCCTTATCGGGCAGCCGCTGCCGTACCAACCCGGTCGCTCCGAGCGGCGCAGCGGCGTGCCGGCCGAGATCATAACTTCCGACCGTGTACCTAATTCCTGTACCTGCTCGTGGGCGTATTCCCAGGGCAAGCTGACCTTGAAGCACTACAACGCGGCGTGCCCGGTGCACCCCGAGACTCTTGGTGGCTAGGCGCCTCGACTCGCGGCATGAAGAGGGCGGGGATGCTTGCGGCGGCGATGACGGCTATTGCCAGGTTCAGGGTGAGGGTGAGGCCAAGGGCGTGGCCGAGCAGGCTGGCCAGGAGCGCGCCGATCAGGGTGGCGGCGTTTTCGGCGGTGGAATACGTGGCACTCACGCGGCCGATGATCTCCTCTGGAGCCAGGCGCTGGGTCAGGGTCTGCTCGAGCATCAGGAACGCCCCGCCGGGAATGCCGGCTAGCCCGATCAAGATTGCTGCGGCGACGAGTGACCGGGCGTGCTCACCATGATGGCTGCCATCGCGGCGACTTGCCCCGTTTCGCCGAAGCAGCTGAGCGCCTGGCCACCTTGGCTGGATGTCCTGTGCCGACGGAAGAGACCGTTTGCTGCGTGCCATGTCGGCGGTCGCCGTGGCAGTGCCCAGACCGATGACCGAATTGGACTGGCACCGGGTCTTGGATGCGATGCTGCTGGCGTCAAGTGACCGAGTCGGCTGACACAGCGAGCGCCCTTCCGGGCATCGCTCAGCGTGGGCGCTACCCAGGCTGACTATGTCGGGTATAATGCTGGGCATGATGCTAGGAATGGTGAACTGGTGAGTGTCCCGCACGCGCTGCTGGCGCTGTTGTCTGAGGGGCCGAAGTACGGGTTGCAGCTGCGCGAGGAGTTCGAGGCCGGGACCGGCGAGGTGTGGCCGTTGAATGTCGGGCAGGTGTATAAGACGCTGGGCCGGCTGGAGCGCGACGGGCTGGCCGAATCCGAGGGCACCGCTCAGGACGGCCCGCAGAAGCGGTTCCGGATCACGCCGCGGGGCGCGGAGGCGCTGGCCGCCTGGCTGCGCACCCCGCCCGACTTGACCTCCCCGCCACGCGATGAACTGGTCATGAAGGTGCTGGTGGCGGCACGTGTGCCGGGCACGGACGCGCACGAGGTGATTCAGGCGCACCGCCTCTACCTGCTCGAGCTGATGCAGCAGTGGACCCGGCTGAAAGAGGGCGAGGCCCGCGATGATCTGGGCCTTGCGCTGATGGTCGACGCCGAGCTGTTCCGGCTGGACGCGGTCATCCGCTGGTTGGACGCCGCAGATGTGCGGCTTGCGCGGGCCGCTTCAGAGCCACCGCGGCCCTCCCCAGCCGCCGGTACGGCTCCGCGTCTTCGCCGGCTGGCGGCCAGGCGATGACGCGGCCGGGACTAGGCGCTGATAGCAACGGCGCGGCGAGCGTGCTGGAGCTGCGCGGGGTGTCGAAGACCTACGGCCAGGATCCTGCCAGGGTGCGCGCGCTTGACGGGATTGACCTGTCGGTGCGGGCCGGGGAGATGGTGGCGGTGATGGGGCCAAGCGGGTCGGGCAAGTCCACGCTGCTGACCATCGCCGGGAGTCTTGAGGACCCGACCAGCGGGGAGGTGATGGTCTGCGGCATGGCGCTGGCCGGGATGCCACCAGGCCGCAAGGCCCGGCTGCGGCGGCGGCTGATCGGGTACGTGTTCCAGGATTTCAACCTGCTGCCCGGGCTTACCGCTGCCGAGAACGCCGCTTTGCCGCTGGAACTGGATGGCGTGGCGGTGCCGAAGGCGCGCGCTGCCGGGCTGGCCGCGCTCGAAGCGCTTGGCGTGGCGGGGCGGGCGGGCTGGTTCCCCGATCAGCTGTCCGGCGGTGAGCGGCAGCGAGTGGCGATCGCCCGCGCCGTCGTGGGGGACCGTCGGCTGCTGCTGGCTGACGAACCGTCTGGCGCCCTGGACTCGGTGAACGCCGCCGAGGTCATGCGGCTTCTGCACGAGGCATGCCAGCGGGGCGTCGCAGCGGTGGTAGTGACCCACGACGCGCAGCTAGCCGCCTGGGCCGACCGGGTGGTGCTCTTGCGGGACGGGCGGATGACCGGCGCGACCACGCGGCCGCCGGGCCCGGAATCTCTCCTCATGCCCAGGGAGATCCGATGAGCACCGCGCTCGGCGACCCGCCCGACCTGGACGCGCGCGCGAGCGGTGGCATCGTCGCCCGTCGCGCGGTGTTCCGCTGGGGCTGGCGGCTGTTCCGCCGCGAGTGGCGCCAGCAACTGCTTGTGCTCGGCCTGCTCACCTTGGCGGTCGCCGCGACGGTCTGGGGCGCAGGCGTCGTCACGAACTCGCAGCTCGGCAACCCCAACTGGCCCACGTACGGCACCGCTGCCGCGAGGGCTAAGCTGCCCGGCAGTGACCCGAGCCTAGGCGCCGACATCGCGGCCATTCAGCGTCGCTGGGGCCCGGCAGATGTCATCGAGAACGAGACGATCGCCACCGGCACGAACCAGTCCGTGCAGCTCCGCGCCGAGAAGCCGCGCGGGCACTTCAACGCCCCGCTGCTCGCCCTGGTGAGCGGCGCGTACCCAGACGGACCCGGGCAGGTAGCGCTGACTAGCCAGGTGGCGGCACTATACGGCGCGAACGTGGGCGGCACGTGGCGGGCCGCCGGTACCACGTGGCGGGTGACCGGCATCGTGCAGGACCCGAGCAACCTGTCAGACGAGTTCGCGCTGGTCGCTCCGGGCCAGGTCAGGCACCCGAGCCAGGTGATCATGCTGCTCGGATCGGCCGCAGGGCGGCTCGCGGCCAGCGGCGGCGACGCGACGATCCCCGGCGTGCCGGCGGCTGCGCTGTTCACTCCCAATCAGATGTCTGGCGGGCTCTCGCAGGCTGTGCTGATCCTGGTTCTGGAGGTAGTCGGCCTGGCGTTCATCGGGCTGGTGTCGGTAGCCAGCTTCTCCGTGATGGCGCAGCGCAGGCTGCGTGCCCTCGGCATGCTCAGCTCGATCGGAGCGACCGGGGGGAACCTGCGCTTGGTCATGATCGCTAACGGCCTGGTGGTCGGCGTGGCCGGCGCGCTCGCCGGCACGGCGCTTGGCCTCGCCGCCTGGTTCGCCTATGCGCCGAGGTTGCAGCAGGCCAGCGACCACGCGGTCGACCCGGCGAGCCTGCCCTGGTGGGCGATCGCCCTCGGGGCTGTGTTCGCGATCGTGACCTCAGTGGTGGCGTCGCGCAACCCGGCTAAGACGACGGCCGCGGTTCCGGTGGTGGCCGCGCTGTCCGGCCGTCCCGCGCCACCGAGGGCGGTACGTCGGTCCGTCCTGCCCGGAGTCATCGCGTTCGCGGCCGGCCTGGCGATCCTGGCTTTCGCGGGCGGCCTGTCCGGGCCGCCGGGCGATGGCAACGGCCCCGGCAGCGCGCTGCCCCTGCTCCTCGGCCTGGTTGGCGTGATCGTCGGTATCCTTCTGCTCGCCCCCCTTGGTATCAGCGCGCTGACCGCCGGGGCCGGACCGCGGCTGCCGGTCGCAATCAGGATCGCGCTGCGTGACCTGGTCCGCTACCGGGCCCGGTCCGGCGCCGCGCTGGCGGCGGTCACGTTCGCCATATTCCTTGCCACGGTGATCTGCCTGGTCGGCAGCGAGCGGACTAGCAACCCGCTCGAGCCCTCCGGCCCCAACCTGTCCACAAGCCAGCTCGTGATCACCGCGGGGCGCAGCCCGTCCCCCGGCATGATGCTGCAGCTAACTAGCGCCCAGGAGGCCAGCCTGGCCAGGCAGCTCACTAGGCTCGCCGTCAGCCTGCACGCAGGTTCCGCGCTGCCGCTGGAGTCCGCGGGCATGCTGAATCAGGCAGGCGCGCCGATCAACCGCAACAGCAACACCATCGGGGTCGGCCTGTACGTGGCCAGCCCGCAGCTGCTGGCCATGTACGGGATCAAGGCCAGCCAGATCGCTCCCGGCACCGACGTCCTCACCTCGCGGGCAGGGCTGGCAGCCCTGTCGCACATGGAGATGATCTGGCAGAGTTCCGGCAACGGTGGCGAATCCGACAGTGACAATAACGGCCCGTCCTGCACGCCGCGCAACTGCCTAGCCAGCCCCGCCATCCAGACGATCAGCAGCCTGCCCAGCGGCACCGACGCCCCGAACACGCTGATCACTGAGTACGCGGCGCGCAAGTACCACGTGCAGACTCGCCTGTCCGGGTGGCTGATCCAGGCACCGGCCCCGCTCACCGCCACGCAGATCCAAGCCGCACGGCACGTCACTCTGGCCTACCAGGCGCCGCTCGAGCTCGCCACCGGCGGGGCCGACTTCGGCGCGGTCGCCGGCATCGGCACTGCGGCTGGCATCCTGATCGCGCTCGGAGTGCTGGCCGCCTCTGTCGGCCTGATCCGCAGCGAGACCGCGCCGGACGTGCGCACGCTCACCGCGACCGGGGCCAGCACCACCACGCGGCGGACGATCACGGCGGCGACCGCGGCCGCGCTCGGCCTGCTCGGCGCGATACTCGGCATGGCCTTCGCGCTAGCCGCCAGCGTGGTCTGGGCCCACGCCAGCCTGTCGGCCCTGTTCGGCGACGTGCCGCTGACCGATGTACTGATCCTGTTGCTCGGGCTGCCGCTGCTCGCCGCAGCCGGCGGCTGGCTCCTGGCCGGCCGCGAGCCGGAGGTCATCGCGAGGCAGCCGCTCGGCTGACCTGATCGCCGATCCGTTGCGTTAAGGCAGCCGCGCCGGAGGCGAGATCTCGGGCCGGAAGCGACGTAGCCGCAGGCTGTTGGTGACGACGAACACCGAACTGAAAGCCATCGCCGCGGCGCCGATCAGCGGGCTGAGAAAGCCGAGGGCCGCGAGCGGAATGGCGAGGGTGTTGTAGCCGAACGCCCAGGCCAGGTTCCCCTTGATCGTGGCAAGCGTTCGACGGGACAGCAGGATGGCGTCGGGAACGGCAAGCAGGTCGCCGCGGACAAGGGTCAGGTCGGAAGCCTCGATCGCGGCGTCGGTGCCGGTGCCCATCGCCAGGCCGAGGTCGGCCTGGACGAGCGCGGCGGCGTCGTTGACCCCGTCGCCGGCCATCGCCACTACCCGCCCAGCGTCCTGCAGTTGCTTGATCGCGTCCACTTTCCCAGCAGGCAGGACGCCGGCGATGACCTCGCCGATGCCGGCCTGCTCGGCGACGCTGCGGGCCGCGCGCTCGTTGTCGCCGGTGAGCAGTACCGGCCGCAGCGCCATGCGGCGTAGCCGCGTGACCGCCTCCGCCGATGTGGGCTTGATGGTGTCGGCGACCCCGATGACGCCGCGGACCTGCCCGTCCCAGGCGGCGAACACGGCGGTCTGCCCGGCCGTTTCCGCCGCCGCCGCCCGTGCCGCCAGCTCAGCGGGAATGGACAGCGCCCAGTCCCGCTGCAGCCAGCCTGCCCGGCCGACGGCGACGGCGTGCCCGTCGGCGATGCCGGAGACGCCCATCCCCTCATGGCTAGCGAACTCTTCCGCGCCGGGCAGGGCCGTGCCGAGCCGCTCCCGCGCGCCGGCCGCGATGGCCGCGGCGACCGGATGCCCGGAGGCGTCTTCTACTGCGCCGGCCAGCCGCAGGACATCGTCCACGGCCGTGCCGGAAACGGCGGTCACATCGACGAGCGCCATCCGGCCCGTGGTGATCGTGCCGGTCTTGTCTAGCACTATTGTGTCGATCGCCTTAGTGGACTCGAGGACCTCAGGGCCCTTGATAAGGATCCCGAGCTGGGCGCCGCGGCCTGTGCCGACCAGGATGGCGGTCGGGGTGGCCAGGCCCATCGCGCACGGGCAGGCGATGATCAGAACTGCGACCGCGGCGCTGAACGCGGCTCCGGCGCTGTGCCCGGCCGCCAGCCATGCGGCCAGCGTGACCAGCGCGATGCCGATAACAGAAGGGACGAACACCGCCGAGATCCGGTCGGCCAGCCGCTGGACCGGCGCCTTGCCTGCCTGCGCGCCGGCGACTAGGCGGGCCATCTGGGCGAGCTGGGTGTTAGCGCCGACGCGGGTGGCGCGGACCACCAGCCGCCCGCCTGCGTTCACGCAGCCACCGGTCACGGCGTCGCCGGGACCCACCTCGGCTGGCACGGGCTCGCCGGTCAGCATCGAGGTGTCCACCGCGGACCTGCCGCTGACGACGATCCCGTCGGCGGCGATCTTCTCACCGGGCCGCACCGTAAACTGCTCCCCGGCGGCAAGCTCGTCCGCCGGTACCCGCACCTGGATGCCGTCGCGCTGCACAGCGACGTCTTTTGCGCCTTGCGCCATCAGTGCCCGCAGCGCCGCCCCGGAGCGGCGCTTGGCGCGGGCTTCGAGGTACCGGCCCAGCAGGACCAGCGCGGTCACGCCGGACGCGACCTCCAGGTAGATGTTCCCTGATCGGCTGCCGCCAGGGAGCCATGCGAAGCTCATCCGCATCCCGGGATGGCCGGCGGCGCCGAGGAACAGCGCGTACACCGACCACAGGTACGCGGCCGCAACGCCGACCGACACGAGCGTGTCCATTGTCGCCGCGCCGTGCCGGGCATTGACAAGCGCGGCACGGTGGAACGGCCATGCCCCCCAGACGGCCACCGGTGATGCCAGCGCCAGCGACGCCCACTGCCAGTTCCGGAACTGCAGGGCCGGGATCATGGCAAGCAGCACGACCGGCATGGCTAGCACAAGGGACACCAGCAGGCGGTTCCGCAGCGAATCTGCCTCATGCTGGCCGGCTTGCGCAGGTTCCGGCACTTCGGCCTGGCGCAGGGCGGGAAGCCTAGCCGCGTACCCGGCTTTCTCGACGACCGAGATCAGGTCATCGGTGGTAACCGCCGGCGGGAACGTCACCGCGGCGGTCTCGGTAGCGAAGTTGACGATGGCAGCGACGCCGTCGAGCTTGTTCAGCTTCTTCTCAATCCTGGCTGCACATGAGGCGCAGGTCATCCCGCCGATCGCGAGCTCGACGCTGTACCCGCGAGCGGCCGCCGCGGGCTGATCACCGATGACGGTGCGCACCGGTGAGCTCTCTTGCCTCACGTTCGTCTCCAGACGCAAGCTCAGGGACCCCTCGGGTCAGGAGCGGACCAGCCTGGCGATCGCGTCGGATGCCTCGCGGACCTTTGCGTCCGCCGCCCCGCCGCCCTCGGCCACCGCCTGGGCGACGCAGTGCCCCAGGTGGTCATCGAGCAAGCCCAGCGCTACCGCCTGCAGTGCCTTGGCGGCCGCCGAGACCTGGGTCAGGATGTCGATGCAGTACCTGTCGTCTTCGACCATCTTCTGCAGGCCCCTCACCTGGCCCTCGATCCGCCGCAGGCGCTTCAGGTAGTCCTCTTTGCCGGGGCTGTATCCGTGCACCCTGACCTCCGCTCTCGTCCGCAGTCCAATCTACGGTACCCCAGTAGGGTATAGTTCGGGCCAGCGCGGGCGGCATGACCTTCGTCACTGGGCCTCGAGAGTGCCAGTGCTCAGGTGAACTGCAAGATCTGAACTGCAAGATCTGACGGTGTGCGGCAGGGGCGACGCTGGAAGGATTGGGCGTTGATTTGCATGCCACTAGCTCAAGAAGGCTTCCGCCGAGCGTGACTTTATGACGAGCATGGTCCGTTATGTCATCACGGTTACGCATGGCCCGCTAGTCGCAACCGCACAGAAGCGTCCTTGAGTCGCGAGGGGGTTCGCGGTCATGTTCGATGGATTCGACGAGTTCGACATCGATACCACGGATGCGCCAGTCCACGGCTGCCGGGCCGGGGAGGGTCTGCCTGTGCTCCTGCTGCACGGCATCCCGGAAACGCATCTGATGTGGCATCGGGTAGCACCCCGCCTGGCCGAGCACTACACCGTCGTGGCTACGGACTTGCGCGGGTACGGCGACAGCGGCAAACCACCCAGTACCGACGATCACGAGCCTTATAGCATGCGCGCGATCGGCGCTGACCAGCTCGAGGTGATGAAGCGGCTGGGCTACGACCAGTTCAGCATCGCCGGACACGACCGCGGGGCGCGCTGCGCCTACCGTCTGGCGCTTGATCATCCGGAAGCTGTTGACCGGCTCGCCGTCATGGATGTCGTTCCCGTCGGTGATGCCTACGATCGGGCCGGCAAGGACTTCAGCCTGGTGTACTGGCAGTGGTCCTTCCTGGCCGCGCCAGAACCGGTACCTGAACAGTTCATCAACGCGGCACCAGCCACCATGGTCGACTTCATGCTCAGCGAATGGTCCGTGGTGAAGGACGCTTTCCCGGCCGAGGTACGCGGCGAGTACGTCGAGAAACTCACCCACCCTGACACAGTGCACGCCATCTGCGAGGAGTTCCGCGCATCCCCGACCTTGGACTATCAGCAGGACGAGGCCGACAGGGGGATCCGGAAGATCTCCTGCCCGGTGCTGTTCTTGTGGAGCGAGCGCGGTTCGGTCGGAAAGCTTTACGATGATCCGCTCGCGATATGGCACCAGTGGGCCGATGACGTTCGCGGCACACCGGTGCCTGTCGGTCACTTCATTCCGGAAGAGGCACCGGAGGAGACCACCCGCCAGCTGCTGGATTTTCTCAGGTAGGTGAGTTTGCCGTCGCTGAGACCGTCCGCGGCGAGCTGGCTTTGATGTTACTTTCTCGCGTGGTGCCAAAGACGCGGGAAAGGATGGAGCGTGCCTGACCCGGAGATGGCCCCCGCGCGCGGACGTCCGTCGTCCGATGTTCACGGCCATGCCGGCCGCTGAGATTAGTTTCGAACGGCTTACCGGCCGGGAGACTGCCGCGCACGCGGCTGAGCTGCAGTCGTTGCACGATGAGGTATATACCGGCGGCGACGACTTCCCGAGCCGGTTCCGCGTGCAGGTCCGCCAGCCTGGCTTCGTGCTGGTGGCCGCGCGTAGCGGCGGCTACCTGATCGGGTACGCGGCCGGGATGCCGCTTCGCCCGTCGACCTCATGGTGGCGCGAGGTGACGACGACCTTGCCTGAGCAGGTCACCACGGAGTATCCGGGCCGGACTTTCGCTCTGGTCGAGCTGCTTGTGCGCGGCTCATGGCGGCGGCGGGGCATCGGCCGTTCCCTGCATGACCTGATCCTTATCGGAAGGCCAGAGGAGCGGGCGACAGCTGTCATCCCGCCGACGGCTACCGCTGCCCAGGCAGCCTTCCAGAACTGGGGCTGGCACAAGGTGGCCCGCGCGACTAACCGAGCTGGCTTGCCAGCGTCGGACGTGCTCGTCACCGCAATCCCGGAGGGCCGCAAGTCATTGCGGCGCCAGTTCTGACAGGCCGCAGAGTGCAGGCGCGGGGCGGCTCAGCTGTCATAGCGTGCGGCGGACGCCGGGCTGGCGTTCGATATCGCGCAGCTCATAGGCAAGGGCGCCATGCGTGGCCTGCCTGGCCGCGCCCTGCCGGCCGATCGGCAGCACCTCGCGACCGCGGGAGTCCTCCATCACCAGCGCGAACGCCGTGTATAGCGCCACTGCGGCCAGGAGGAAGCCCAGCGCGCCACTCGCTAGCGAGATCGCCTGGTTGCCGGTGAGCACGGCGACGCCAGCGATCAGGAACCGCGGGGCGGCGACCGCGAGGACGGCGGCCAGGGCACGCTTGAGATGCGAGCCGACCAGCATGAACGCCACGAAGACCGCGAACACGAGATAGAAGATCCCGAGCGCGGCGGCAGCGCCTGGCGCTGAGCCGCGAACCCGAGGAAGCCCGGCCGTCTGCGGCGTAGCCAGGACCGAGCAACGGGATGAGGGCGTAGACATGGGACTATCAGTCGCTTTTCAGGCAAGTGGCATGTCGAGTGCTGACCTAGCCGATCCGTGTCGGCGATCTTGGATGAGACGAGAGTGCTCGGCTTGGCGACGACTACGGCTGCGGGAAGCCCTGCTGCCTGCAACGCGCATTTTGCCTATGACTCGGAGTGCCGTCTGTACATCCTCACGCCGCCATCGACGGATCACGTCCAGAACATCCTGCGCGACGGCCGGGTGGCGGTGGTGGTGGCAGACACTCAGCAGACTGCTGATGGTGGCATGCACGGTCTTCAGAGGTGCGGCGCCGTTATTCTGCCGGCATTGATTTGCCGAATACCGCACGTATTTACTGCGATAAACTGGCTATTGCGAATAACTATTCTTAGCTGACAAACTCGGAGTATGGCGGCACCCGGAATCAGGCCATTCAATAACCGCAGTAAATCCCAATCTGAATATGGCGGCGCGGGCGTTGCCCGTCATGGCGCCAGTAGCACGATCGGTACGCAGCGCCGCAACGGGCGGCTGTACCTGGTCGGCCTGGGTGTATCGGTAATCGGCAACAACGCCATGTCCCTGGCGGCGGGCATCTGGGTGAAGTCCCTCACCGGAAGCAGCAGCGAGGCTGCTCTGGTCTCGGTATGCGTTTACGCGCCGTCCCTGGCCGGACCACTAGCTGGACTCCTGGCCGACCGGGTGCGTCGGCGCCGGTTCCTTGTGTTGCTCAACCTCGTCTCCGCGGCACTGGTCCTGCCGCTCCTTGCCGTCGGCCGGCCCGGCTCGGCCTGGCTCATCTTCGCCGTGATGACCTGGTACGGCCTTCAGCTGACGCTCGCCGGCCCGGCAGCGAACGCGCTCTTCGCCGTGATGCTGTGCCGGGAGCTACGGCAGGAACTGAACGGGTGGAGTCTCGGACTCCAGGAGGTCGGCCGGCTCGTGTCGCCGCTATTCGGTGCGGGCCTGTTTGCACTAGCCGGTGGCGGGGTCGTCAGCGTTTTCGACGCGATTACGTTCATGTTCGCGGCAGTGATGCTCTCCGGGATCCGCCTACGGGAAGCTAAACCAGTGCCCAGGCCGGGACGCTGGCGGGCGGACTTGCTCGCGGGTTTCGGTCACATCCGCCGCACACCGGAGCTGCGCCGGCTCCTGCTGGCGGCATCGGTCGTCATGAGCTTCTCCGGCGTTCTGGTCGCTGCCCAGTACAGCCTCGTTCAGGGTGTCGGCGAGCCTCCTAGTTTCCTCGGGGTGTTCAGCGCGGGACTCGGTGCGGGCTCGATCGTCGCCAGCATGATCAGCAGCCGGCTGCTTCGGTCGGCTGGCGAAAATTGGCTGGCTGTCCTTGGAATGGCAAACTTCGCCCTCGGCAATGTGATGCGCGCCACCGGCTGGCTTCCGCTCGCGATAGCCGGCTCTGTTGTGCTCGGGTTCGCGCTGCCCTGGCTGTTTCTCGCCCTGCTGAGCCTCGCACAGCGCTGTACTCCGCCGGAATTGCAAGGCCGGGTGTCCGCTGCCGTCAGTCTCGCTTTCTTCGGCCCGCTGGCCCCGCTGCAAGCGCTCGGCGCCCTGGCCATCCGCTACGCCACCTACCAGCAGCTCTACCTAGCCGGCGCGGCCGTCGCAGTAGCCGCCGCCGCTGCCTTCACCTGGACCGGCCGGCGGAGGCCTTTCGCCTAGCCGGGGCGCTGTGACGTAGATCGCGCGGTGAAACTGGACGAAATCGCTGCTGGCGAGGCTTGTACCAGGCAAGAGGGGGAGGGGAGCAACGTGAGCAGCGGCAGCCTGACCGCCCTGATCGTTCTCGTCACCCTGATTCACGTCGCCGCATTCGCGGTCATGATCGTGATTCGGGTCCGGCGGAACGAGGTCGATGGCACTACGGGCGAGAGCGCGCTGATCACGCCTTGCGCCGTGTGCGGCGAGCCGGCTACCCACCGGAGTTACGACGGGCTCGACCCGAACGAGCGGCGCGACCCGCATACCGGCCGGTCCTACTCAACCGACATGTCTCACTACCAGCCGCTGTGCGGGGCCCACCCGTCAGCTATCCAGCTGCCTGCCGCTGGCCGGCAACGGCAGAGTGATCTCCAGGACCGTACCTTCTCCTGGAGGGCTATGGAGCCGGATCCGGCCGCCGAGAGCTTCGGTGCGGTCCTTGAGGCCGACTAGCCCCGAGCCGCGGGCTGGGTCCGCGCCGCCGGCCCCATCGTCGCTGACACGGACGCGCAAGATGCCCTCGCTTGCAGTGACCTGGACGTCGACCGAGGTGGCATGCGCGTGCTTGGCGACATTGGTCAGTGCTTCCGCCGCTACGTAGTAGCCGGCAATCTCGGATTGCTCGGGCAGACGGCTTGCCACCTGAACATCCAGGCGGACCGGGACGGCAGAGCGGCGGGCGAGCGCGGCGAGCGCTGGGCGGAGCCCGCCCTCTGCCAGGATGGCCGGATGCAGGCCGCGGGCGGTCTCACGGAGTTCCTCCAGCACGTCATTCACGTCGGCCACCGCGTTCTCAAGCTGCAGCGCCAGTTCTCCGGCCTCAGCCGGCACCGTGGTGCTCGCCTCGCGCAGCTCAAGAGCGAGGGATACCAGGCGTTGCTGCGCGCCGTCGTGCAGGTCCCGCTCGATCCGGCGCCTGGTCTGGTCGGCCGTGGCGACGATCCGCGCTCGCGAAGCGGATAGCGCGGCCTGGCTTTCGGCGTTGGCGATAGCGGTGGCGGCCAGTTCGGTGAACCCCGCCAGTTTTGTCTCCGTGTCAGCCGGCAGCGGCTCCTCGCGCGTGGATCCCACGATCATGACTCCCCACAGGCGCGCCCCGGCACTGATCGGCACGCCCACCCCCGAGCGGACCCCGAGTACCTCGTAGGCCGCTGCCCCGGGGCCGGAGGCGCGAGCGTAATCGTCGATCCGGGAGGGCCGGTGGGTCTGGAGCACGGTCGTGTGCAGGTTCTGCCCGCCGATGATCCACTGGGTACCGATAGGGAAACCAACGCTGGTACTGCTCCACGACGCGACCGCCGTCGCACCCTGAGAGCCGTACCGGCTCATCATGGCGTGCTGGGCGCCCAGCATCCGCCCGGCTTCCTCGGTAACCGCGGCCAGTACCTCGTCAGGTGGTGCACCGTGGGCTACCAGCGTCGCTACCCGCCGCAACGCGGCCTGCTCGTCGGCGAACCCGCGCAGCTCGAGGCGAGCCTGCATATTGGCGATAGCGGTGGCGGCCAGGTCGGTGAATCCGGCCAGCCGGACCTCCGTGCCCGCTGGAAGCGGCTCGTCTCGCATCGATCCCACGATCATGACTCCCCACAGATGCCCCTCGACACTGATCGGCACGGCTACAGCCGAGCGGAGGCCTGCGTCGCGGGCGGCCTCGGCGAGAGGGCCCAAGGTGCCGCTGTAGTCATCGATCCGCGCCGGCCGGTGGGTCCTGAAGACCATCGTGTGCAGGTTCCGTCCCCCGATACCCCACCGGCTTCCCGCGAAAAGAGCTCCAGCGGTGCCAGTCCTGGCCCAGGATCCGACGATCGTGGCTGCGCGGGCTGTGCTGTACCAGCTGAGGAAGGTGAAATCGACGCCAAGCAGCTGCCCGACCTCCGCTGCGACTGCGGCAAACACTTCGCCCGGTGGCGTCCCGCGCGCGACAAGTGTCGCCACCCGGCGCAGCGCGGCTTGCTCATCGGCGAAACCTCGCAACTCCACGCGCGCCTGGGCGTTAGCGATCGCGGTGGCTGCCAGCTCGGTGAACGCTGCCAGCCGCACTTCTGTGCACAGAGGCAGTGGCTCCTGCCGCGAGGACCCGACAAGGATGATGCCCCACAAGCGGCCTTCGACGCTGATCGGCACACCCACCAGCGAGCAGAGGCCATGCTTACGGGCGGCCTCAGTAATGTCGTCAGACAGGTCAGTTACGTAGTCGGACACGTCGGCGCAGTCGTCGGTCCGGACCGGCTGGCCTGTCTGGAAGACCTGTGTGGGCGCGTTCGGTCCGCCCAGAGTCCACCGGGAGCCAACAGGAAAAGCAGCGCCGGCCTTGCCCCACGCCGCAACCACGACTGTGCCGTCAGGAACGTACCGGCTCATTGTCGCTTGGTGGGCGCCAAGCAACCGCCCGGCTTCCGCAGTGATTATGGCGAACACTTTCTCCGGTGGCGCCGGGCTGGCCACTAGAGTCGCCACCCGCCGCAGTGCTGCCTGCTCGCCGGTGATCCCGTCACCGTGCAGGCTCTGCGAGGCAGCCATATCGTGTCACCAGGTTCTACGGATCCCGTCCCACCACACTCGTCACGGCGACTAGCCAGCCGGCTATCAGCGAGACGGCGGTGCTTGCAGGGCTACTCCCGACCTCAGCTGGTCAAGATCAGCGTGCTGCACCGGTGCCAGCGTGCCGCGAGGGTCAACTTCTGCCATGGTCTTCTGCAGCGACCTGAGCGATACTTCGCGCGTCGCGAGAGCTTCGATCTCCCGCCGAAGCCGGTTGTTCTGCGATGGCTCGGCGCCAGGGCTCTTGTCCACGTCGTCCAGCACTTCCACCCCGAAGCGCGATACGCGCTCGGCTTCGGCCAGGGCGTTCCTCACGAGTACGAGCTCGGTCTCTGTCATCGTGATCTGATAGCGGCTCGCGGTTAGCTGCTTCACTGTCGCCACCTGGCTAACCTCCGTGTCGAAGTGGCTGGTTTCCAGTAACTCCATCATCTGGCTCGAGCCGCCTGGCGGCATCGCAGCGAGCCCCCGTCCTTCGGTATGGCTAACACCAGGCGGACGTACCTGCTAGCAGGAAGAGGCAGGGATGCGGCCGCTGCTGACGAGAATCTGCTGGATCGCATCCGAGGACAAATCCGACTTAGGCAAGAATCCCGCCGCCGAGCTGGCGTCAATGAGCTCTGCGGCGTCGCACGGCGAGTAGGCGGCGGAAATCAGGATGACAACCGGCGCTTTGCCGCTGTCGTCATCCGCCAGCAGGCGGGCTAGATCAAGCCCGCACTCTTCACCGAGTGCTATGTCGACGAGGACAACGTCTGGCCGCAGCGCGGCCGTAAGCTTCAGAGCTTCAGCGCATGTGGATGCAATGCCGACGACCCGCTCTCCTTGCCGCTCAAGGAGAGCGCGTGCGACGTCAGCGAATGACCGGTTGTCATCCACTACGAGTACGCCACCTAGTGCCACCCCCTCAGAGTTCCACAGCGGGACGTCAGGCGCATTGCTGCTAGCTGGAAGCTGATCGCTCCTGCCTTCCACCGTGCCGGGAACGGCTTCACGGCCCGCTGGCCTGGTCACGAACACCACCGCCCGCAGCCGGGCCTCGATACCGGCCGGGCTGGCCGCGGCGGTGACGATTAATGTCGGACCGGGCCAATTCCCTTGTGGAGAAGGACCTTCCAGCCAGGTTGCTGGGACGAGAGCTTGGCGAAGCAGTTGCGGATCACCCGCTGGCCCGGACGATCCAGGAACGTTAGACGATCGGTTTCAAACAAGCGGGGAGCTGTGGGATTGGCGTCAAAGTTGACCTCCCACCAGTAGATACCCCCGCCGATCTGCTCGGTCGAGACGGCGTTGCACGCCGCCTGGTACCAGGAGGCCTGAACGTGCGTGTCGATAGGTGCGTCCAGCGCGCTGTACCAATTCCACGGCTCCGCATAGGATCCGGCCACCGCCTGAATCCCGATCTCGCTCAAGGTGAGTTGCCGGCGCACTGACAGCGGATGGGCGCCAAGCCAGCCGTCCCACGCCCTGGTCAGGCTGGCGACCGACGCGCTCTCGGGCAGGCCGAACCCTGGGTAAGCGTCGACGTCGTAGCTTTGCACCGGCGGGTTCTCGGCGCCCGAGGCGAACGCGTCGTAGTTCTGGTCATATGACAGCTGCCCGCGGTAGATGGACCTGAGCGAGCGCACGAGGCCGGGCCACTGCGGTGCACCTTCCAGCGAGTCGAGTTCCGTGCCCATCACGAAGGTCGCGGCATGACCTGCCTGGGCAGCGACCACATAGGGAACGAGCATTTTGCGGTAGCTCCGGAACCAGGCCGCGCGGTTCTGAGGCTGGATCGAGCCTCGCCAGTCCGATGGGTTCTTCGCGATGAGCGCGTTCTCGCTGAGTTCGGGCCGGAGCGTCACGCGCATGTGTGCCTGCGCAGCCGCCTCCAGGAAGACCTCGATGTGCCGCGGACTCGGCGTTACGTTGCGCTTGGCATACACGGTGTTCGCTGTCGGGCCGTAAGTGAAGAACGGGAAGGTGACGGCAATCGAGTTAGCGTGCAAGCCGATTGCGTAATCAATGATCCGCTTGGCTTTAGCCAGGACTACGGCATCGGAAGAGTCATTTGGGTTGGCTGTCCAGTACACCTGGATCCCGAGCTGCCGCATGCCGGGGTGCCACGGATCGCTCACTGTTGGCACGGTCACTCCGCCAGGGGCCGTTGCGTGGTTGGCTTGCGGCCACCAGAGCGGTCTGGACGGGATCGAGCAGGCCGTCACGAGGGCGAGCAGGAGCGCCGCGCCGACCAGGAGAGCGGCGGCACGGCGGCCCGGTCCCGTCATGACGGCTTCGCGATGACGACGAACCTGTTCTCTACTCGCCGGATGAACTTAAGGAATCCGCGCAACCCGCCAAACCCTTCCATCAGCCCGAAGACCGGGATCAGCAAAATCACCGCCCAGGGCTCCCACCACTTGCGTCGGCCACTGTCAGATACGCCGGCGTTGAGCCGCAAGCCCTCCCAGTACATCCAGACCACGTAGGCCATGTTCAGCGCCCACAGCGGAACGATGAAGATCGTCACCGGAGAGGTACTGTGATCTGCCACGAGAAACGCGACGAGCATGACTACTCCGACATTCTGAATGGGTCCGACAACCCAGGACATCACCGAATATCCGAGTAGCAGCCGGTTCCGCAGTTGCAGCGAGCGGTTGAACACCAGTGCCGCCAGGCCCCAGCACCACCTCTCACGCTGCCGGACGAAATCGCGGAGGCTGGCTGGCGATGCGCCATAGGAGCGCCCGCAGAACCAGGCGCTCCGGCCCGGATAGCGAGCACTGAAGATCAGTGCGAACTGTGCGTCCTCGACGATGCTTCGCGGGCCGAAATCCCAGCCTATGGTCGCCTCGATCGAGGCGCGCACCAGCAGTAGCTCGCCATGCAAGCCAGCCCTGGGCGTTCCGCCGCCAGTCCAGGCAGAAAACCGGGCCACGTCTTCAGCCGGCCGGGCCGAGTCCGCGAGCCAGGTGAGCCTGTTCATGGCATATTCGCGCGGGTAGGTCAGGATGCCCTGAGCCATGTGCTTGGCTTTGGGACCGGCCTGAACCTGCTCTTGCACAAACCGGGCCATGGCAAGTGCGGTATCGGGGCCGACACCAGTGTCGTCATCCATGTGCAGGACCCACACGTCGTCGCCCGCCTCGTCCTGGCGTATCCGCAGCTCGTGCGAATAGTGGCTGGCGCGCGCCTTGAACCTCGTCCCGTTGGGGGTGCGGTACCACCCAGGCACGGTGACGAGCCGCATCAGGTCGCTCCCTGCGACCAGCCTTTCGATCCGGCTTGTTGCTTCGCTTCCCTCATCGATGACGACGTCGATTCTGAGCCGCGGAAAGCACCTGGGCAGATACGCAAGGTAAGACAGAACTGAGCGCTCGAGCGCGGGGTAGGTATCGTCCCGGCCGATAGTGGAAACGACCACGACCAGAAAATCCTCGCATCTCGTCAGCCCGTCGCCAGACCAGCGAGCCTTCGACCTGCGCACCGCTTTACGAGTACGTCTTATCCCGACAATGCCGATGATGGTGGTAAGGATGGGCCAGGTCCACAGCACCGTCAGCGGCCAGCCAAGCAAGCCGCCGAATGGCATGGTGAACCAGCCGACGATCACCAGATCGACCACGAACGTGAGGAATAGCGGCCACAGCGCTGGCCTCCAGCGAGCAAGCCTGGTGGACAGCGCTGCTGCTTGCCGCGAGCCGGGTGATGTCTGCGTGATCTTGAACTGCCACCTGCTGTCCGGCAAGCCTGGCTCGGACAATACCGTCGTCGGCTGCCCGTTCACGGACTCTGCTGCCCGTGGCTCGAGCGCGCGGTCGCTGGCGATGACCTCGCCGTCTCGTGCCTCCTGGGCACCCCGCCGCCGTGATCCCGCCAGCGCTTCCCGGCGCGCACGCCAGGCGTCCCAATCCGGAGGCATAGATTTCGGTACTCCCTTGCGCGTTCGACGGCCCGGTCAAGGGTGATTCACGAAGTGGTCGCACCACGGACGGTCGCTGAGCAGCGACCGTCAGTAACTACCCAGAGACAGATCGGCCCAATCCGGGGTGTGGCCGTCCAGAAGTCCGGGGCCGGTGGCGCGCCTGCGCCAGGATGACGGTATTGCCCGGTTTACTGTGCGGCGGTCATGGCTTTGCCACAGCGCTCGCCAGGGCATAGCTCGGAAGGCTGGGCAAGCCAGGCGGCATAGAGAGATTAATGAGAACGAGGATGGGCCTTACTGGGGGCAAGCCTCGCGTCGAGGCACAAGGCAGTCAATGACCTGCCGGTGGGGGAGATACAGCTGAAATGGACGAGTCACTGCCGCTGCCAAGCGTCGGTGACAGAGGCAGCAAGCTCGCGGCCGCGCCGACGAGGACCTGGGCCAGCCGGAAGCCGGCCGCTGGCAGGTTGCCGAGCAACGAGCCCGGATCATGCCGACAGGCGGACCATGCCCGGTATGCCAGCACAGTCCAGTTGGCCCCGGCCCTTCTCGTAGCGGCCAGACCGCTACATCATCGCGTCAAGGAGCTGCCTGCATGCCTTTTCGCACCGTCGGCAGGCCTGCTCGCAGACCTGGATGTGGGCGTGCATCATGGCCATGCGCTCGCACTCGTCACCGCAGGCCTTGCAGCACGCGATGCAGGCTTCGAGCATTGACGTCATGACGCTGGCGTCGGATTCGGTCTGACGGCTGCAGACCCTGGCAGTGGCCATGCAGATGTCGGCGCAGTCCATGCAAAGCCGCATGCACTTGACGAGATCGGCGACATCCGGCTCACTCATGTCATTGTCTGCGTCGGCGGTACACGCCTGCGCGCAGTCGGTGAGCGCGTCAATCGTGGCGGTGAGCATCTGTGCATCACCGTTGAAGACGCGCGGGTAGCTGTCTAGCAGCTGGCTTGCGTAGCTCATGGTCCCCCTCGGATTATGCGGTGTACGGCCGCTAGCTACCCCCGACCCGGCAGCGGATAACCGATGAGCTTTCCTACCTTTGGCATGGGCGAGGTAATAAACCGTGGCTGGACAGTGTCACTCCGGCGGTGTGGCGAATGGCATATTCACAGCGCCCGAAGGGTCGCTGTAGAACCGTGATATGCGCTCGCGGAAGTACCGCATCGTCACGACACTGGAGCGGGGCAGCAATCGTCTGACCCGCTTTGCCCTCCGAGCTGGTTTCGCACCGCGCGCATTCGCGCTGCTGGAGACAACAGGCCGCCGCACCGGGCAGCTGCGGCACACTCCGGTGGGGAACGGGCTAGCCGACGACACCTTCTGGCTGGTTGCCGTACACGGCAACCAGGCCGACTATGTACGCAACCTGCAGGAGAATCCGCGAGTCCGGATCAAAGTCGGTCGCATATGGCGTTCCGGGACAGCAGCCGTCGTGCCGGACGATGATCCTGGCCTCCGATCGCGGACACTGCCATACCAATGGGACGCAGCCATCGGCAGAATGATGGCCTCCGCCCCGCTTTCCATCCGCATCGATCTCGACTCGTAGTCACCCGGATGAGCCGCCTGGGCCATCATTCGCCTGGAGGACTGCCGGCGGCTTTCGTCGCGTGCCTGCGAAGCCACGTCTGTGGCTGCCCTGATGCTGCCGCCATCTGCTGCCAGGTCCAACCCCGGGCCCTGCTGCGCTCAATGAACTCGGTGATCGAGTCGGCGCCCAGATCCGCTGCCACTTCAGAAGCGCGGCGCTCCGCGGCGTATCGCTTTCCCGCATGCGCGGTGACCGCCAGTCCGTGGCGCGCCAGCGCTGACTTCACGGCATGGAAGGACAGGCCGACCTCGGCGGCTATCGCGTTCACGCTCATGTGCTCCACGAGATGCCGCTGCCTGAGGTAGCCCGCGACGTCGGAGAACCCCATCGTCGTGAGAGGCGCTAGCCAGCGCGCGTCGAGCCGGTCGTGGCCGCGACGGCTGGCGGTCGCGGCCACTACGGGATCCAGCTGCGGCAGGTGGCGCTGCAACCAGTCCTTGTCTAGCCCGCACGCGCGGCTGATTGCGGCCAGGCTGTGTCCGGCGCTGGCCATGCCAGTGACAAGCTGACCGATGTCCGCATAGCCAGCGCGAGTTGCGGCTGCCTCAGCGACCGCAGCCAGATGCTGGCTCGCTCGGTCCCGGTTGGCCTGGGCCAGTTGGGCGCGCGCGGCCGCCGAGACGGCGGCCCGCTGGCGCTGGCGGCGCTGCTCAGGGAAGAGCCGCCCGCGCGCGGCGTCGGCCGCCTGCCTGGTGAGCTGACCACTGACTGCTCGGTGGCGCCCGTTAGCGCTGCCCTCGCGTAGCGCAGGCTCAAAGACCAGACGCGCGCCAAATGCAGCTGCGCGCAGCTTGCGAGTGTCCGCTCCCTCAAGGGACTGCGTGCGCTCGAGGCCGAACGCCTCGCAGTACTGCGCTTTTGTCCAGCCGTGCGACGCTAGGTGCGCGGCGACTGAGCGGAAGGTCTTCCCGCACAGGTGACAGGTCACCTGGGCACCGTCGGCGACCACCTGCCCGAGAGGAGCGAAGTAAGGAGTGCCATCGCCCAGGACTCCGACGATCGGCCCGCAGTCCGGTTGCGCCAGCCCGGCGAGCAGCGAGTCGGCCGGATCAGCGCACACAGTCGTAGCCTTCCGTGGCAGCAGCAACGCTGAGAGCAGTAGTTACGTTGAGACTACTAGTCTCGCGGAGAGCTTGCTATCCCCGAAACGCCGGACTTATTGCACCTGAGCAGGTCTCGCCGGCTCTGCTACGGCCTCATCGAGGAACCGCAGGGTTGCTACGACCATCTCCCAGCGCCACAGGACGACAGTCCGGTCGAATCCGGTCGTGCGGGCCAGTTTCCGGTGGAGCGCCTCGGCGACCGGCTCGAGCTGCGCACGCTGCGCCGCCAGCAACTCCGCTGGATCGGCGCCGGCCCTGTCGAGTAGCGCGAGCTTGGCCAGCAGCTCTGAGCGGACATCGCGGTTATGGCGAGCGGGCTGGGCGAGCCATCCTGCTGCGGCATCGCGGCCCGCATCGGTCGCGGCTACGAGCGAGCGCACGGGACCAGCGTTCGAAGGCTGGAGCTCCACGGTTGCCACCAGCCCGGCGTCCTCAAGGCGCTGCAACGCCCGGTAGATGACAGGCTTAGGGACGCGCCAGATCTTCCCGAGCTCGCCGTCCTCGGACAGAGTGCGAGCCAGCGCGAACCCGTGCGACGGTGCCTCGCAGACAAGGCACAGGACGAGCCACTCCGCTAGCGAAAGCCGGGGAAGGGGAGCGGCCATGCTCCAACATTACGGCTTACTTCCGCTGGTGGTCTCCCGCCCCGCGTGCGTGCCGGTAGTCTCATAGTGACTAGCTGATCCGCCCGCGGAGAGGGCTGCATTGTGGCGAAGTTCCTCGTTACATTCCACCGGGGCGACATGGCCCAGGACCCGGAGTCGGTCTGGCATGCACGTCAAGCCCTGGTCGAGTGGGCGGCGATGACAGGTCCAGCTCTGGTCGACGCCGGAGCGCCGATCCGCTCCACTGCGACCCTGGCGCGCGACGGCATTAATGATGACGATGCCGTGAGCCCGTTTCTGGGCTGGTCAGTGATTGACGCCACAGACCGCAACGCGGCCGTGCTGTTGCTGCAAGATCATCCGCTCCTGCGACTTGGCGCGTTGCTGCAGATTAGCGAGCCTGTCTGAGGCGGGTTCCGGCCGCCTGAGCAGGTCACATCCGCCTTGCTCAGCTGCTTGTGCTGCGATCCGGCGGACAGCACCCGCGGCGGCCTCGGCGGGGTCGCCGCCGCTGGCAGAGGCAACAGCGTTGAGGTCGGTGCGGCGCAGCCCAGGGGCGAGCGCATTCACCTTGAACCCGTCAGCCGCCAAGGTATTGGCGTAGAGCACGGTGAGCTCGTTAAGTGCCGCCTTGGACGACCGGTACGCGGCAAAGCTCCCCGACGTCTGCCGGCTGGACACGACAGCGCCCGCAGCCTGTCCGGCGGAGGCGGCAAGCGAGCCGGTGCCGCTGGAGATGTTCACAATCCGGGGATGGGCGGAGCACCGGAGCGCAGGCAGGAATGCGTTCGTCACGGCAACGACGCCGAACACGTTTGTCTCGTAGATGCGGCGGAACGTGTCCACGTCCTCGGCATCCGGCGGCAGCCCGTTCCCCGAAATACCGGCGTTGTTAACGAGGATGTCCAGGGCTTCGACCTGTCGGGCGGCGGCGGCGATGCTGGCCGCGTCGGCGACGTCGAGAACGAGGAGGCGCACGTCGCCGCCGATTTCCTCAGTGGCGCGCTCTCCCAGAGCTCGGTCGCGCGATCCGAGGTAGACGGTGTGGCCAGCGGCAGCGAGCTGCCGGGCAATTTCCCTGCCGATGCCCTTGTTGGCACCTGTGATCAGGGCTGTTGAGTTGTCCATGCGTCACGACCGGGAACCTCGGCGATACAGGCGGGTTAACGCTAGCGCGACGGCGCACGTCGCGGCACACTGGTAACAGCCGCCGCGCACGGCCGGACCCCCGCTGAGGCAGCACTGTGAAGATCGTCGACCTGACGCAGCCCATGGCCAACGGGATGCCCGTCATGGAGGGTATCGAGCCCCCGCAGTTCCGCGACCTCGCCGATGTCGCCGTCGATGGCTACGCGATGTCGCAGTACACGTTCGTCAATCACACCGGCACTCATGTGGACGCTCCAGCGCATCAGATCGCCGGGGGAGCCAGCCTGGATGAGATCCCCCTGGACAGGCTCGTGACCTACGCGGTGACCATTGACCTCACGGGGCACGAACCCGGACCCGTCGGCCCGGCCGACCTAGACGGTCAGCTAGACCAAGTGCGAGCGGGCGACCTGGTCCTGCTCCGCTCGGGTAACGCGCGGAACTGGGGCACCGACGCGTACTGGCGCGGCTGGTGCTATCCCGACACGCTGGCCGCGAAGGCTCTCATCGACCGCGACGTCGCCGGCATCGGCTTCGACGGCCCGTCTGCTGATCCGGTCGATACCGACGACTACGAGCTGCACCGGCTCTGGCTAGGCGCAGGAAAGATCATTATCGAGAACCTTGCGAGCCTGGCCGAGCTGCCGGATCGCTGTCGCATCGTCGTCGCGCCGCTGAAGGTGCGCAACGCCAACGGAGGGCCGGCCCGCGTGTTCGCCCTCCTCGATGATTAGCAAGACTTTTCGCCCGTAGCCAAGGAGGAGCCATGCCGGCCGGCCAACGGAACCGCGGAAACGCAGGCGAGCTGCGGCATGGCGTGCTCGGCAGCGCAGACGCCGTCGCTCAATCGCTTGCGCTGCTGGCGCTCACCTTCGCGGTGTCGGCCGCACCCGCCGGGGCAGCGGGAACGGCAGGCGCTGCGGTACCGGTTGCGTATGTCATCGCGGGCGTCGGGAGCCTGTGCCTCGCGTCGGTGATCGTGCGGTTCACCCGGCGCATAGCTCATGCGGGTGGTCTGTACACGTACACGACACGCGCGCTCGGGCCGCAGGTGGGCTTCCTCGCTGGCTGGCTCTACGCGATCGCCTTCGCTGTGGGAATTTCATTCGTGCTGATCATCTCGGCCGATTTCCTGTCGACCGTGCTGACCACTTCCACCAGCGTGCATCTCGGCTGGTTCCCGCTGTACTGCATCCTGCTAGCGCTCATCCTCCTCATCGCTCTCGCCGACATCAGGATCTCGACCAGAGTGCAGCTTGTCTTCGCCGTGGTAGGCGTGCTGACGATCCTCGCGCTGTCGCTTGCGATCGTGGCGAAGGGCGGAGCTAGCGGGCTTACCTGGCGGCCGTTCGATCCGAGTCTCTCGCCCAGCGCGCACGGGCTCGCTCTCGCTGTCATCCTCGCATTCACCGGATACATCGGCTTTGAGGCTGCCGCTGTTCTCGGGGAGGAAGCGACCAAGCCACGGCGAGTGATTCCGCGAGCCATACTGGGCACCGTCATCGTCGCAACGGTCTACTTCATCTTCGTCACCTGGGCCCAGGCCGTCGGCTTCGGCGTCGCCGGGGCAGGCAAATGGGCCGCTGATCCGACCGCCCTTGCCACGCTGTCTGACCGGTACGTCGCGCACTGGTTCAGCACCCTCGTCGATATTGTGGTGGTCATCGATGCGTTCGTGGCCGCACTGGCGGGCGTGCACCTCACTGCCAGGGTCCTGTTCGCGATGGGCAGGGACGGCGGCCTGCCGAAGGCGTTCGCCGCTACGACACCGCGATTCCGCAGCCCCTACGTTGGCATCGCGCTGTCCGTCGTGCTGACGCTCGTGCTAGGGGCGTGGTTCGGCCGGCACTTCGGCGTCTCGACGTACTTCGACCTGATGGCTACTACCGCCTCGCTGGGGATTCTGTTCGTCTACGCTTTGGTCGCGATCGGCGGCATGGTCTTCTTCTGGAATGCGCGGCACCAGAAAGGCGAGTCGTACAACATCATCCTTGACGTGGTCCTGCCGCTGATTGCCGTGGTGATCTGCGGTTACGCGATCTACTCGACCCTCGTCCCGCGGCCGCCAGCGCCTATCAGCTACTCGGCGTGGATAGCCCTGGCATGGCTTGTCGCTGGCGTCCTGGTGGTCGTCGTGCTGATGTTGACCCGGCCAAACCGGGTACGTGAGTTCGGGAAGGCGTTCGAGTCGAGCGAGAGCTCAGGTCAGGAGCAGGAAGCAGCGACGCGTTAGCCGTTCAAGGGCCGGCGATCATCCCTCCCTCGACCCGGCCCGCACCGGCTTGCGGCCCCGCGACGATCTGGCATCACCGCGCCTCGCTGCGCGAGGCTCCCGGTCTTCATACTCGCGGTCTTCGTCGTAGTCCCGGCCTTCCTCTTCGTCGTTCTCGTCCTTCAAGTCGCGGTCTTCCTCTTCGTCGTATTGCTCGTCGGCCCGGTCCTCGTAGTCGCGGTCTTCGTAGTAGTCCTGCTCCTCGTCGCGGCCCTGTCGCTGGCCGTCCTCGCGATCCCGGCCTTCGCCGTCGCTTACGACTTCGCCGTCACGTATCTCTCCACGCCAACCAGTCACCTCATCGGGGTTAGTGATCACCTGCGTCATGACGTGACGGCGGAAATGCTTGAGCTCGAGCCGGACTCGCCGGCCCTGCGCTCGCCACAGATTGCCTATGTTCTCGATCACGCCTCCTGGGTGGTACTCGAGAACGACCAGCACACGCGTAAATTCGGGGTGGCCGAGCGCGTGGAACGTGACCGTGCCGTCGACATGACCCTTCTCGCCTTCGGACTTCCAGACGATCCGGTTTTCCGGAATCTGCTCCATGATCGTCGAGCGCCAGCTCCGGTGCGAGAGGAAGATCTGCCCTTTCCAGCTGAGTTTGGCGTCCTCTTCCTGGCTGACGGTCTCGACTTTCTTCATGAAATTCGGGAAGTCCTGGAACTGCGTCCAGACGTTGTAGGTCAACTCAAGCGGTGCACCTACGTCGATGTGCTCGACAATGTTGGTGACCTTGAGACCCTTACCGCCGCCTTTCCCGCCGCTCTTGCCGCTTGCGCCACCGAGAGCCTTGCCGACGGTCTCTGTCAGGCTCCCAAAGCCCGCCTTTGCCAGCCCGCGCAGCGGCTTGCCCTGGAGGAGGTCGGGTGCTCCTTTCTTAAGTGCCCTAGCAGTAGGTCCCCCGTTCTCGGCGTAGTCGGTGAGTTTCTCGGTCGCGTGCTGTGCCAGCGTCCCGAGGTATGAGCCGAGTTCTTCCTTGAGCCGGTCTGTCGGGAGTTCGTCCAGAAAGCTCTGCAGCACGCCCCGCCCGGTCTGCGTCGTCTGCTCACTCATTCGCTGTCGCCCCCCGTCCCGGGTGTCGCGGATCGCGGACGAGAACGTCCATCGCGCCTGGGCCGGCCGCCAGCCGTCTCTGTGTGCGGGCTGCCGCCCTCGACGTCGTGCCGGGAAGGATGATCTCCGCGATCCTCTGCGGCCGGGCGTTCCCGGCTCCGAGACCCCCGGCTGACGGGAGCGCGATCTGACTCACTGCGAGGTGCCGGAATACGTTCGGCTTCGTCGCGCTCGTCAACATCTGCGCCATGGTGGCGTCTCAGTCCACGATCGCCTGCCCGGTCTTCGTCGCGATACCGACTGTCCTCTTCGCGATATCGCTCGTCCTCGACGTCCTCCTCGCCGCTGGGCGCGGCGCCGCCGTTGCGGCCAGTGCCCGCGGCGCGCATCGCTTCGCTTCGGTCGCGCAGCTCGTCGCTCAGCGAGTTGATCTTGCCGCTGACAGCAGCAACGGCAGCTGCTTTGCCGGCCTCCACCAGCTGGCCGCGCATCTCCTCGGTCAGCTTTGCGAGCTCTGGCGAGGAGGCGAGAAACTTCGCGCCCTGCTGCAGCAAGCCAGCTGATCCAGCGGGTAGTCGTTTCCGGCCAGCTAGCCCCGCGAGAGCCAGAGCCCACTTCATCTTGTGCAATCTGCCCAGGACGTATCCCGCCGTAATGGCGAGGCCCACGCGAGCTCCAGTCTTCATTGCACCCCCTCAAGAACACGAGGGCACGCATGCTCGAGGAACCAGCCTCGAAACCGGGCACCACGGCCCCCGACTACGGCGGCGTGCCCCTCAGCGGGCTACCCACTCACCTCATACACAAACAAGCCCCAGACGCCTCAGTGACCACGAATGCAACGCAGACACCACGATCAGCAAAGGTCGCGTGGGCGTGAGCCGGGCGCGACGATGCGGGCGTCGGCCGGCCGAAAGACTGGAGTGTTTGCGAGCGGCGCGCCAGGGGAGTCGGCAAAGTTGTCGCAGAAAACCGGGCAAAACCCCAACGAAGGAGGGCAGATAGTCGTTAGTGCGCGCATGAAACTCGACCGCTGTGACCGGCCTCGCTGACCAGTCGCAGGTTTGCGCTTCTGGTCCTGGGTAGCTGCGGGTAGCACAGCAACGAGCGCTTGGAGTCGGAGATTGAGCTTGCCAGCGGCGCAAGAGCGAACCCTGCAAGGGATTGCTGAAGCACTGCGCTCGAGTGAGCCCCGACTGGCGTCGATGTTCGCGATCTTCACGCGCCTTACGCAGAATGAAACGCGGCCGCGCTGGGAGCAGTTGCTGCCAGCGACGCCAGCGTGGCTGATGTGGCTGACCACCATCGTGCGACGGCTGCCGGGCGGGCAGACAAAGCGTGGCCGCCGCCGCTGGCTCCGGATAGTGGTGCTCACGAATGTTGCGCTCGCTGTCGGCCTCGTGCTGGCGTTGACTGGCATTCATCTCCACGGCAGGCCAGCCTGCAGCGCGCAACATCTACGCTCCACGCTGGCTATGAGCGCGCGCCAGTCGTGTCTGCTGTCTGGCGCTTATCCGTCGGGGAAGTGAGGAGATCGTCGCCCAGCTTGCAGTCGGCGAGGCGAGGTTCTGGGTAGCTGCGGCCGCTCCAGATAGAGGACGGTTCAGTCCGAAGGCGCTCGGCGGTGGCACCAGCCGGATGCTGCTGGTCGTCGACGACCCCGATTCCGTAGTGAAGTCAGCTGTGGATGCCGGGGCAGTGGCGACGTCAGCGGTTGGCGATGAGCACGGCTGGCGGGTTGGGAGAGTCGTTGATCCCTTCGGCCACGAGTGGGAAGTTGCCAAGCCGGCGCAAAACTAGCGGTAGCGCAGATCCGGGAGCCGCGTATCGGCTGAAATAACCGGATTTTTGCGGGCCTGGCGAGGCAAGAGACAGCGCAGCGCGCCGTCGTGCAAATCTGCGAGCCGCGGAGAAAGAAGGGGCGCTGTTTGAACTTCGCGGTGCGGGTACACGAGCCAGTGTCGTCAACGGGGAGGATGTCCGATGGCAATCATTCTGATCGCGCTGCTAGTCGTGCTGATCTTGGGCGGCCTGGGCTTCCTTATTCATGTGCTGTGGTGGCTCGCCCTCGCGGCACTGGTGATCTGGCTTGTGGGCTTCCTGCTGCGAGCAGGTGAGAGGTCAGCCGGCCGGCGACGCCGTCGCTGGTATTACTGGTGACTTAAAGTGTCACTGCCCGAGTCCTAGCGGGAACACCGACACGAATGCGGTGTACGCGAGGTTCGATACCTGAGCGCCACTTTGGAGTGCGCAAATAGATTGCGGCAACTCCTCGCCTGAGCGAGGCGGGGCGTTTAGGTGGCCGCGTTCGGGTTAGACCAGATACTTTCGTCCGCTAGTTAGCGCCCGTAATGCACTAATAGCGACTCAAGAGAACATCGGCTGTTCGCCGACCAGGCAGGAGCGCGGTCTGTAAGGAGTTCGAGTCGCGTTTCCGCGGGAGGGAAGATGACGGACGTATTCGAGATCTTGGGCGGCGACCATGCAGTGATCAAGCGGATGCTGGATGCGCTGGAACGCAGCCCTGACAACACCACCGGCGCGACTGCCGCCGTCGTGTCCGCCCGCAAGGCAGTGGCGGAGCAGCTGATTATTAACTGCTCTAGTCACGAGGCGGCCGAAGAGCAGCATTTCTGGCCGGCTGTTCGCCAGCGCCTGCCGGACGGCAACGACCTGGCGGATCAGGGGATAGAGCAGGAGCGCG
>Ga0335075_10001196_pt1 | contig 43224 bp, 35 predicted proteins | sample Lox_Sample_24_FD_206723 | JGI IMG/M metagenome (GOLD analysis project Ga0335075, IMG submission 206723) | Soil microbial communities from Loxahatchee National Wildlife Refuge, Florida, United States - Lox_Sample_2.4 | ecosystem: Environmental > Terrestrial > Soil > Wetlands | place: USA...
TGCGGGCGATGGCGGGCCGTTTTGATGTGCACGCCCAAACGGTGGAAGACGAGGCCCGCAAGATGTGGGCGTCCTCGCAGAACATCGCCGGTGCCGGCTGGAGCGGTACGGCCCAGATGACGTCCTACGACACCATGGGCCAGATGAACCAGGCCTTCCGCAACATCGTCAACATGCTGCACGGCGTGCGCGACGGGCTGATCCGCGACGCCAACAACTACGAACAGCAAGAGCAGGCCTCCCAGCAGATCCTGTCCAGCTAACCCCCATCCGCACAAGACTTTTAGGAGAACACGCTCATGTCGATCAGTTACCAGTTCGGCGATGTGGACGCCCACGGCGCCTTGATTCGGGCCCAGGCCGCCTCGTTGGAGGCCGAGCACCAGTCCATCGTGCGTGATGTGCTGGCCGCCGGCGACTTCTGGGGTGGTGCGGGTTCGGTGGCCTGCCAGGAATTCATCACCCAGTTGGGCCGCAACTTCCAGGTCATCTACGAACAAGCCAACTCCCACGGCCAAAAGGTCCAAACCGCCGGCAACAACATGTCGTCCACCGACAGCGCCGTCGGCGGCAGCTGGGCCTAACAGCTTGCCAGGACAGGAACAAACCAAAAGTTTGTGAAAGGCACCTAAGTCATGTCCACTAGTATGTGAGCTTACGCTCAGATGCACCTTCGGTATACCAGCGTCGAGCCAAGGTTCTGCGGCCGGTCTTTGTGTGGCCTGCTTCCGTTAGGAGGAGCGCATGTCGTTCGTGATCACACAGCCGTTGCTGCAGGAGTGTCAGGCTGCCTATGACGCTCGGAAAGCGTGACGGCACATGAGCGCTGTCCCGATGGACGTGGTCGCGCGTGTGGAAAGTCGCTCCTTCACCAGCGACAACACCGCCGGTGGTGCACCCGAGATCATCGCAGCTGTTGCAGCGGCAGCCTCCGGGCAGGCACCGCCCTATGGCACCGACAGTTGGACTTCGAGCGCACGACGCCGCGTCAGCGAGATCTTTGAGTGCGACGTCGATGTGCTCCCTGTTGCAACCGGCTCGGCGGCCAACGCATTGAGCTTGGCCGCACTGACCCCACCGTGGGGCAGCGTGTTATGCCACCGCGACAGCCACATCAACAACGACGAGTGCGGCGCACCGGAGTTCTTTACCGGTGGCGCCAAACTCGTTGCCCTGGGCGGGGAAAACGCCAAGATCGACGCCGACGAGCTGCAGGCCGCAGTGCACCGCAAGGTCGGAGACGTACATAGCGTCCAACCCTCCGTGTTGAGCCTCACCCAGGCGACCGAGACGGGCGCGGTATACACCCGCGCCGAGATCGGACACCTGGCCTGCATTGCGAAGCACGCGGGCCTGCGCGTTCACATGGATGGCGCCCGCCTCGCCAACGCCGTCGCCGCCTTGGGCTGCAACCCCGGCGAGCTAACCTGGCTCGCCGGCGTGGACGTGCTGTCCTTTGGCGCCATCAAGAACGGGAGCATGACCGCCGACGCGATCGTCGTCTTCGATCGCTCCCTGAGCACCGAGCTCCGCTTCCGGGCCAAGCGAGCCGGACAACTCGCCGCCAAGATGCGTTTTGCCGCCGCCCAACTCGACGCCTACCTCGCCGACGATCTGTGGCTGCGCAATGCCCGGCACGCCAATGCCATGACCGCGCGACTCGAAGCGGGGCTGAAGTCCATTCCCGGCACTCTCGTTGCGGGCACGCCGGAGGCGAACATCCTCTTCTGCCACCTGCCCCAGCAGGTCATCGACGAACTTCTGGATCAGGGTTACGACTTCTACCACGGCCGTTGGGAGCCAGGTGTCGTCCGTTTCGTCACCTCCTTTGCCACCACGACCCGCGATGTCGAGGAGTTGATAAACGCGGTCCGCCGACTGACCGCGGCCGCGATCGAGGAAAGCCGTGCCAAACGGGCCCGAACGCAGAGATCGGCCAGTGGCCGCCGATCTGAGGTGGCGTACATAGGACGTGTCCGATGATCGAGATGGCCATCGTGGGGCTGGGCTCGTGGGGCCTATGCGTCCTGGAGCGGACGGTGAGCCGGGCCCGGCAGACAGGAACGCCGGTGCGGGTGCACGTGGTCGAGCCCGCCCGGCTCGGAGGCGGGGCTTATGCCGCCGAGCAGCCCGACTTCCTGGTGCTCAACAACGCCTGCGGTCAGCTCTCCCTCTATGCCGCCCCCGACGGCGACGCCCTGCCCCCCTACGCCGTAGGCCTGTACCAATGGGCGGTGGCATGCGGCTACCGCTGGGTGGGCTACGAGTGCCGCATCGGCGCCGGGGGCGACCCCATCCTGCCCACCGACTACCTGCCCCGGCGATTGATGGGCGAGTACCTGGGCTGGTTCTACAACACGCTGCTGGATTACGCCCCGCCCAACCTCGAGATCGTCCGGCACCACGCGGCGGCTATCGACATCTCGCCGGCGCTGGCGGGACGCGAGGCGGTGCTGCTCGACAACGGCACCACCCTCACCGTCAACCATGTGGTGCTGACCTCGGGGCACACCTGGAATCACGAGCGCGGGGCCGACGGGGGCGTGCACTACCTGCAGCCCTACCCCATCGAGGGCCTCGACCAGAGCGCTCCGGCGGGATCCTCGCTGGCCGTGGCCGGCATGGGCCTGGTCTGCTACGACGTCCTCACCGCGCTCACCATCGGGCGAGGCGGGACCTTCGACGACCGGTGCGACCGGGCCGGCCGCAAGCGGTACGTGCCCTCCGGCCGGGAGCCGCTCATCACCCTCTACTCGCGCTCGGGCTCGCCGTACTGCGCCAAGTCGGCCACCGGCGTCGACCCCTACGGCCAGTATCAGCCCGTGGTGTGCACCCCCGAGGAGTTCGCGGCGCTGACCAATCCGGGCGGGTCGCCGGTGCGGCGGCACGTGGACTTCCGGGCCGAGCTTCTCCCGCTCGTCTTCGCCGAGATGCAGGCGCGCTACTACATACAGGCGTCCCTGCTGACCGACGGCGACGTCAAGTCGACCGAGGTCCGCACCGTCCTCCGCCAAGGCTGGATCGACGGCTACTACGAGAAGGCCGTCGAGGTTCTCGAGCCGCGATATGGGCGCTTCGACCCGGCCACCCACCTCTTCGCCGGGTCAGACCGCTACTACATGTCGGCCGCCGACTACCAGGGCCAGGTCTACGACATGATCGAGGACGACCTCACCGAGGCGCTACGACCCGGGGGGAGCCCGGTCAAGGCGGCCCAGGAGGTACTGCGCATCCTCCGGGACCAGCTGCGTTCGGTCATCGAGTTCGGTGGTCTGTCTCTCGACTCCTACGTCGAGTTCCAGTCCAATGTCCGCGGCCGCATCAATCGCCTGGAGGCGGGCGTGCCACCCATGCGCTCCCAGCAGCTGCTGGCACTGCTCGACGCCGGAGTGGTGCGCATCCCGCTCGGACCTGACCCGGAGTTGGCCCCCTGCCCCGACGGCGTCCGCCTGAGCTCCACGGGTCTCGACGAGCCGACGGCCGTGACGGTCGACGGGGTGCTGCGGGGCTATCTCGACATGCCCTCGCTGGCGCGGTCGGGCTCGCCCTTGCTCAATCGTCTCTACGCCAAGGGAAGGCTGACCCAGCTCAGCTACGGTGACACCCCCGTCGGCAGCGTGGCCATCAATGAGAACTTCCACCCCTACGACACCGAGGGCCGGCTCCAGCTCAACCTGTCGTTGCTGGGCGTGCTCACGGAGGGGGTGCGCTACTTCACCCACTACCTGCCCTCGCCGCGCAGCCGCCTCCGGGCCGTTTACGACGCCCAGGACTGCGTCGAGGCCGTGATCGGCTGAGTACATGATGGATACGGATTTGTCGGCGACCGGACGGGCGCGGCCGCGGGTGGCGGTGCGCTACGGGCCGCGCTGCGTTCCCGTGATGCAGCTGGCCGCAGCGGCCGGCGGCCTCTGCGACCTGCTGTGGATCATCGACACGGCCGTGCCGGGGATGGCCGAGATGGCCGATCTCCTTAACCGGTTCGGCCCCATTGTCGACCTGCAAGGCATGAGTGCCGAGGAGGCGGTCAAGACCCTGGCCGACTGGGAGCCCGACGGCATAACCACCTACCTCGACGCCGGCATGGTCGAACTGGCCCGCATGGCCGAGAAACTGGGCCTGCCCTTCCACAGCCCGGCGACCGCCGCCGCCCTGACCGACAAGGCCCGCCAGCGCCGGGCCCTGGCCGACGCAGGCCTCGACATTCCCCCGTGCTTCCTCGTCCGCCCCGGCCAGTCGGAGCCCGAGCTCTCGGCCGTCGAGGCCAAGGTGGGCTGGCCGGCCATCCTCAAGCCCCGCTCGGCCCAGGGCAGCCGCTGCACGTTCCTGGTCCGCGACGGTGCCGAACTCGAGAAGCTGCTCGACGCCCTCGGTCCGGGTCGTTCCGGCATGGTCCTCGAAGGTTACCTGGCCGACGACCCGGCCCGGGACGGCGACCCGTACGCCGGCTACGTGTCGGTCGAGAGCGTGGTGGCCGACGGTGTCATCAGCCACCTGGCCCTGACCGGCCGCTTCCCACCGGCCGAAAACTTCCGTGAGACAGGGTTTTTCATCCCTGCCAGCCTCGACGCCGGTAGCCGCTCGGCCGTCCTGGAGCTGGCCACCCGGGCCATCGACGCCCTCGGGGTACGGACCGGGTGCCTGCACACCGAGGTCAAGTTCACGCCCGACGGCCCCCGCATCATCGAAGTCAACGGACGGGCCGGCGGCGGTGTGCCCGAGATGCTGGAGCGGGCCGCCGGCGCCAGCCTGCTCGACCTCACCTTGCGGGTGGCCCTCGGCGAGCCGGTGTCGATCGACGGGCCTCTGGCCACCGAACGCATCGGCTACCGCTTCTTCCTCCAGCCGCCGACCGTCTCCGCCACGGTGACGGCCATCGAGGGCATCAACGACTTCACCGACCACGCGTTGGTCGACACGGTGAGCGTCCACCAGGGTCCGGGGGCTGCTCTCGACTGGCGGGACGGCTCCGGCAACCACATCGTGGCCGTCGTCGGCTCGACCGACAACGAGGCGCAGTTGCAGGCGGCCTACCGGCTCCTGCACCAGGAGGTCACGGTCACCTACACCGACGTGAGGCATTGAGCGATGGGCGTTCGACTGGCCGGGGCCCTCGACCCGGGGGCGGCGCGGAACGGGGCCGAGGGACCTGTGGGGTGGACGTGCGCGCTTGTCAACAACATGCCCGACGCCGCCTTCGGCGCCACCGAGCGACAGTTCGTGGGCCTTCTGGACGCCGGGTCCGGGTGTGAGACGGTCGTCCTGAACCGCTACACCATGGCCGGTGTGCCGCGGGGCGAGCGGATCCGGGCCCGTATCGCCGCCGAGTACCGTCCCCTCGGGGACATCACGTCGGACCCCCCCGACCTGCTGGTGGTGACCGGCTCCAACCCGATCGAGTCCCGCATCGAGGACGAGCCCTACTGGTCCGATCTGTGCGGCCTGCTGCGGTGGGGGAGCGAGAACGTGCCGGCCATGGTGCTGTCGTGCCTGTCGGCCCACGCCGCCCTGGCCGTCTTCGACGGCGTCGAACGAACCACCCTGCCGGTCAAGTGCACGGGCGTCTTCGCCCAGGAGGCCGACCCGACCCACCCGCTGGCCGCCATGTTCAACGGTCCGGTCGTCCTGCCCCACTCGCGGCTCAACACGGTGCCCGTAGAGGCGGTGGCCGCCGCCGGCTACGCGATGGCCCTGCAGTCGGAGGAGGTGGGGTGGAGCGTGGTCACGAGGACGGTGGGCCGGTCCAAGGTCGTGCTGGTCCAGGCCCATCCCGAGTACGATCCCTCGAGCCTTGTGCGCGAGTACGGCCGGGACGTGCGGCGCTACGCCGGCCACGAGCGCGACGAACTGCCCTGCCTCCCCCGGGACTGCGTGGCCGGCGCGGACTGGGACCGGCTCTGCCGGCTGCACGAGCGGGTGGTGGGCGGTGAGCGGGACCCGGCCCTGGTGGCCGCCTTCCCCTTCGACCAGGTCGGCGCCCGCGCCCCCTGGCCGTGGCGGGGCGCGGCCCTGCGCCTGTACGCCAACCTGTTGGGTACCATCCCGAAGAGGCTGTTGGGCACCATCGAGAAGAGGAGCGCCTGAGGCCATGCACGACGAGACCATCGCCATCCACGGTGGCTACACACCCGATGGGACGCGGGCCGTGGCCGTGCCCATCTACCAGACGGTGGCCCACGACTTCATCAACGCCGCCCACGCCGGTGCCGTGCTCGACCTGGAGACGCCCGGCTTCCACTACAACCGGCTCAACAATCCGACCCTCGACGTCCTCGAGCAGCGCATATGCGCCCTCGAAGGGGGGACGGCGGCCCTGGTGGTGGCCTCGGGTATGGCCGCCGTCAGCTACGCCATCCTGACGGTGGCCAGTGCCGGCTCGAACTTCGTGGTGGCCCCCCAGCTCTACGGGGCCACCTTTACCTACTTCGCCCACGTGCTGCCCACCCTGGGCATCGAAGCCCGCTTCGCCGTCGACGACCGAGCCGAGTCCATCTCCCCCCTCATCGATGCAAACACCCGCGCCGTCTTCTGCGAGACCATCGGCAACCCGGCCGGCAACATCGTGGACCTCGAGGCCGTGGCCGCCGTGGCCCATGGGGCCGGCGTGCCCCTCATTGTGGACAACACGGTCGCCACGCCGCTCATGCTCAAGCCTTTCGAGCACGGCGCCGATGTGGTCGTCCACTCGCTGACCAAGTTCGTGGGCGGCCACGGCACCACCCTCGGTGGGGCCATCGTGGACGGCGGCCGGTTCCCGTGGGCCGACCATCCCGACCGCTTCCCCATGTTCAACCAGCCCGAGCCCGCCTTCCACGGCGTCGTGTTCGCCCGCGACTTCCCCGAGCGGCCCTTCACCGTGCGGGCCCGCTCCACCCAGCTGCGCAACAGCGGCGCCACCCTCTCCCCCTTCAACGCGTTCCTGCTCCTCCAGGGCCTCGAGACGATGGCCGTGCGGCTCGAGCGCCACGAGGCCAACGCCCGGGCCGTGGCCGACTACTTGGCCACCGACCCCCGGGTGGCCTGGGTGAGCTTCGCCGGCTTCCCCGACCATCCCTACCACCACCTGGTCGAGCGCTACCTCCACGGGCGCGTGCCGTCCATCGTCACCTTCGGGGCCGAGGGGGGCTACGAGGCGGGATTGGCCTTCTTCGATGCGCTCCAGCTCGTCAAGCGGCTGCTGAATCTGGGGGACGCCAAGACCCTGGCCATCCATCCCGCCTCCACCACCCACCGCCAGCTGTCCGACGAGGAGCTGGTAAAGGCCGGTATCCAGCCGGAGACGATCCGGCTGTCCATCGGGATCGAGCACATCGACGACATCATCGACGACATCGACCAGGCCCTCGACAAGGCCACGGCCGGCCGCTAGATCACTGGACGCCCACACTTCTGCGCCTCGATCACTGCTTGGGAGCCCCAAGCCTTCATGCAACAACGGCAATACGATTCTGGCGGGAAGGACTGGCAGGCCGCGATCTTGACCCGCGATGAGCTGCGTCTCAAGAAAAATCGGTTAGGACCGGTACCGACGCCAGACCGTCTCTAGTTATCGCGTCGGATGCGGAAGCTATTCCAGAGGCACTAAGAGAGTCGGCCGACTATTTTGATCCCCTGTCGACTGCGGAAATTTCTCGATCAGTAGAACGCGATACTGCGCAACATCCGGCCGTCTTGTGATCTCGCGCGATCATCAAGCGCCCACACGTCGAGCAGGCGTGAACCGGACAGGCATGGAGTGGATGCCGTTGATCAATGTCGACGGCATGCGCTCGACCGGACCCGCCAACTCCAGATTCTTCATCCGGGACAGCACCTGCGATACGAGGGCGGCCGCCTCCGCCCGGGCCAGGTTCGCGCCGAGGCAGAAATGGGTGCCGCCGCCGCCAAATGCCAAGTGCGGGTTGGGCTTACGAGTCACATCGAAGCGGTCGGGATCGACAAAGTGGGCCTCGTCGCGATTGGCCGACGGGTAGAACATCGCCACCCGGTCGCCCTCCTGCACGGGCACCCCGCGTAGTTCGGTGTCCTTCGTGGCCGTGCGGAAGAACGCGATGAACGTCCCGACGCAGCGGAGCATTTCTTCAACCGCAGTCGGCAGCAGCGACGGATCCGCCTCCAGCTTGGCCCGCTCCTCCTGATGGTCCATCAGCACGCACGTGCCTCCGGCGACCAGGTTACGGGTCGTGTCGCCGCCCGCACCGATCAGCAGCATGAAAAAGGAGTTGAACTCGCTTTCGGTGAGGCGCTGTCCGTCGACCTCGGCATGCAGCAGCGACGTCGCGATGTCATCGCGAGGATCCGCACGTTTGCTGGCCACAAGTTCCGTTGAGTACCCAAACATCTCGGCGGCCGCCTTCATGACGCGCTTGTCGCCTACCTGACCGGTATGCATGATCTCGGTCAGCTCGTAGAGCCGGTAGCCGTCTTCCAGCGGAATACCGAGCAGTTCGGCGATGACATATGAGGGCAGCGCCCCGGCGACGTCGGTGACGAAGTCGCACTCGCCCCGCTCGATGACGCTGTCGACCACATCGCGCGCCATCTCCGTGATGCGCTCGTTGAGCTTCGCGACCTGCCGCGGCGTGAAGCCCTTGCTGACCAGAGCGCGCAGCGCGGTGTGCCGCGGCGGGTCCATCGTCAACATCATCACGCCCCGCTGGTCGGCGATATCGTCGGGACCGGGCACGTCGAAGTACACGCCAGTCGCCTCCGACGACCACGTGACGCTGTCGCGGGACACGGCAAAGACCTCGTCGTAGCCGGTGAGCGCGAGGAACCCAGGCCCATCCTTGTACGGGTGCCATGCCACGGGTGCGCACTCGCGGAGCTTCCGGAATGCATCGAAGGGCATTCCCGACACGTATGTGTGCGGATCGGCGAGGTCGACACCGCCGATGCTGATCGCGTCTTCGATCACGCCCTACCTCCTCTGTGGTGATGATCGCGCCCAGGACAAACGGTCCCGGAACCTTCCGGGAGGTGATTTCGGTTGGCCGCCAACAGATTCAGCCCGCACGCACACAGATATGCGTCTAGCCAGTCGCCCGAGCGCAGCGCCATGCGAAGGAACGCATGTTGCCGATCGGCCGTATGCAGCAAATCGGGTGCGCGGACGTCATCGGAAGTGGCTGCCCACGTTTCGCGGGCGGTAGACACCGTCATGATTCCCCGGCCCTGAGCTAGAGGTTCGGCGGCTTTGGTGCCGCATCACGCGGGGGCCGCTGCCACAGATTCGGTTGTTGCACAAACTGCTGGGATCGGATCGGGATAGAACACTAAGCAATCTCCCAAATACGTCCGTGTCACTATACTCCAGGTCGGTTCTGAGGCGAAAGCATAAACGAATAGTCTGTTTTGTGGGTTAGCCCCAGCCTTGGCGCTGGCGGCGGGGGGCAAAAACAAACTTTGAGCACTGGCGATGGAGCGAGGGCGAGCAAGCCCTGCCAATCGGTTTCCGGCTCAACATCCGGACGCTTGTCGGCGTCGGGCGGGGCCTGGTGGTCGGGGTCGCGCCTGCGGTTCATCCGTCCTGGGCCACTCTGCTACCGCGGCGGCCAACGTCTTCTTGGATGGTCAAGGCCCTGGACAAGGCAACGGCCGGCGCTAGATCAATTGGCGTCGAACTGCTTCGACTTTCCCGACCACAGTCGGTCTATAGAACCGACCTCTTGCACAACGACGTCCGACTCCGGCCCGCCGTGCCGGCGGAGCACGTCGATCAGTTCCATCCGCAGATGCTGGAGGTCGCATGAACCGTCAGTCACCACGGACAGGTCGATACCACCTTGTGTCTTGCGCACAAAGAAGTTGGCGATGCCGGGGGTGGCAAGGACAGTCTGCTCGAAGGCCGCCCGGGGCACCAGAGCACCGCTTTCGTACTCGAAGGCTCCGTCGATCCGACCGCTGACCGCTGTGATGCGGCGATGAGCACACCCGCATGGACACGGCTCGTCGGAGATCGTCACCGCGTCTACGAGGTCGTAGCGGATCAGCGGCTGCGCCAGGTTGTACAGGTTGGTCAACAGCAGCCGATCCGCAGGCTGCCCATACGGTACGGCGTTGCCATCAGCATCCGCCGGCTCGAGGATTACTAGATCGTCGGCGATGTGCATCCCTTCTCCAACGCCGCATGGAAAGGCATAGGTCCCCTCTGAGCAGCCCCAGAACTCCGAAGCCTCGACCCCCCACGCGGACCGAACTGCCTCTCGCACGGGCGCGGTGCAGACCTCTCCCGCGACGCTGACCCAGGTCGGTTTTATGGTCAGTCGTCCTTGTGTCGCCTCTAAAGCTAGCTCCCGCATGAGGCTCGGCCACGCTTGGAGAGCCTGCACCGGAGGACGGGCGGTATTGAGACCGTCGACAATCTCCTCCAGGGGGAGCGTGCCGGCGAAGCAATGCGATGCTGGCCCTCCGCTTTCGAAGGTGCTAAAGGCGTGAAACACCCCCGATTCATGCCTGGCGCTGCAAGCGAAGGCCTGCGCCAGCACCGCCTCGGGGTCTTCGCCGCGTCGCCCGGTCCAGCGCGAGCCCTGCATCACGAAGTTGACGAACGCGTCCCAGCCGTAGACATGGACTGCTTCGGTTCCTATATATCCAGACGTGACGATTGCCCGGTACTCGTCGTCCAGGTACCCGTCTTCTCCGTTCAACTGATCGATGTGTTGTTGGACCCGGGCAAGTGTTAACCCGGGGACCGTGACCACCCGGTCGAACTCCTCCATCATCTCGGCTCTGGTCAGGACCGGCAGAGAGGGGAGGTCGGACTCGGTGAAACTCGCCAGATCGCGGCCCGCCAGTCGTTCCCGCCAGAACGGCGAGCGATCGGCGGCCCACACCAGCAGCTCCCGAAGACGCCGTTCGCGTTCCGCGGCGAGACGCCCTGCGTCCCATCGCAGCCGACGCACCCCTTTCAAGTACGCATCTTGCAATTCGGCACGCTGGCGCAGGACCAGCTGCTCGTAATGTCCCCCCGACGTAGCGCCAGTTGCCCTCGCTTGCACCGAGCGATCGTAGCCTAGGCACCGCACTCCGATACTATTCCCGGCGGAGAACATCACTCGAGAGCTCTTCGCAATCCGCGACGGTATCCGGCTCCTCACGCCCCCTGGGCCGCGCTCCGTGCCTTGGATCGCATCGATATCCAGCAGATCGGGACAAGACGCGGACACGTGTGGGAGCAGATTGAGAATGACCCTCTAGCGTCGGATGGAAGCGAAATCGATCTCATGACGTTCGCGCTCGCTGCACCGCTTGGGCAGCGTCTTCGTGTCCGTTGCTGATTAATCCTGAGATGACGCCATCGACGTCAGCGGCCGGTCGATTCTGGCTGAGCTTGAACTTGGCCTCGATGCGGGTGATCAGCAACTCCACTCCCACAATGGCGCGCAGCTGACCCTCGATGAACTGTGGCGGTGCGTCGTCGACGGACCATGATTGCGGTCGCCCAGCCTCATGGCGTCCGGTTAGATCACGCACGTTCCGTTCGACCCAGGCCGGGTCATCGTGGACTGCGAGTCGCCCATAGACGTGCGCAGTGACGTAGTTCCAAGTGGGCACCACACGTCCGTGTTCGGCCTTGCTCGGATACCAGGCCGGGGAAATGTACGCATCTGGTCCCCGCACGATGACTAGAGCCTCGCCAACCACGGGGCGCCGCCACTGATCATTGTTGCGGGCGAGATGACCACGAAGGGTCCTCATGCCCGGGTCATAGACGAACGGCAACATGGTAGCGACCACGCCCTCCGGTGTTGCAGTGATCAGGTCAGCGGCACCATGGTGAGTGAGCAGTTCGTCGACGGACTGCTCGTCGGCGGCGAAATCTGCGGGAATGTACATGCTGTCCAGTATGTCGGCCGGGTTGATGGTCATACTGCCGCTTCAACGGCGAGAAACGGCGCATCCAGCGACCGAAGGGGTCAATTCCAACTCGTCGCCAAGGGTCAGTCCGAATCTGCCGTTGACACCGCGGGAGCAGGTGGATCCCTTTGTAGGTAGGCCGGCACGATGGTCTGCTTATCAACTTGTGCAAGACCGGCGCCGGGTGACGTGTGCCTTGGTCGCACGGGCCCACGGCCGTGCGGCGCATCACCCCGCCAGCATTTTCAGCACCCGATTGTTGGCATTGTCGGCGACGTAGGCGTTGCCGGCGGTGTCCACCACCACACCGGCTGGGGAGCGCAGGCCGTCGAACGGCAACACGCTCTGGGTGTTAGCACCGGCCGCCAGTTTCACCACCCGATTGTTGGCGCCATCGACGACGTAGAGGTTGCCGGCGGCATCCACCGCGACACCTTGGGGGTAGTTGAGGCCGGTGAGAGGCAGCACAGTCTGGGGGCCTGAACCTGCTGGCAGTTTCAGGACCCGCTTGTTAAATAAGTCGGTGACGTAGAGGTTGTCGGCGCTGTCCACCGCCACACCCACGGAGGCGCTGAGGCCGGTGAACGGCAATACGGTCTGGGTGGCCGAGCCCGCCGCCAGCTTCAACACCCGATTGCCCTTCCACTCGGTGACGTAGAGGTTGTCGGCGCTGTCCACCGCCACACCCGCGGCGCCGCTGAGGCCGGTGAACGGCAATACGGTCTGGGTAGCCGAGCCCGCCGCCAGCTTCAGCACCCGATTGTTGAACGCGTCGGTGACGTAGAGGTTGCCAGCGCTGTCCACTGCCACACCCAGGGGGTCGGCGAGGCCGGTGAACGGCAATACGGTCTGGGTGGCCGAGCCCGCCGCCAGCTTCACCACCCGATTGTTGGCATTGTCGGCGACGTAGAGGCTGCCGGCGCTGTCCACCGCCACACCGCAGGGGCTGACAAGGCCGGTGAACGGCTGCGGCACCTGCCATGAATGGTTATATGTCGGGACTGCCTGGGATGTGTGGTCTGGGTGTCTAACGATGGCAAGAATCGCAACGGCGACGCCGCTGAGAAGGATAGCGGCCGCCGCCACACCGGCGATGACCCAGGGATTGTCGCGGCGCCGCGCTTGGTCGACCGGCTGGCCGGCGCTCTGACTGGGGATAACCGACCTTCGCGTCGGGAACGTTCGTCTTGACCGACTCAGTGCCCGTGTGAGCACGGACTTGCCTGCCATTGCAGTTCCTTCTGCTCGTTTCCTCCGAACAGCGAAAACGCTACCACCTGGGGTCATGGGGAGGATTGGACTCCAGCGCGGCGGGCGAGGTCCCGCGGGTGGAGCGCCCGAGCCGCCGGGCTGGCGACGCTTAGGCGCGCTCTCCGGAACGTGTGACGGGCCGTCTGGCGAGGGTGCTGGAGGAGGTTGGCGGGGCGGGCGCGCCACCAGTAGTTGATGGACGTGTTCTGATCAATGCCCCAGACGGCATGCCACCAGTAGAGGGGGATGAAAAGCATGTCGCCAGGGCCGAGCTCGAGGACAGCGCGGTCGGCGTGGGCCCAGGCGGGGAACCGGGCCAGATCCGGGGAGAGGACGTTGACCTGGGAGAAGTGGTTGGCAAGGTAGCTGAAGGGGAAGGGGTAGAGGCGGGCGATCTCCCGAGGTGGGCAGAGGATCACCTGCTTTTGGCCGCGGACCTGCGCGAGAAAGTTGTTGGCGGGGTCGTAATGGAGGGGGGTGAAGTTGTTGCCGGGGCCGAACCAGAAATTGACGTGGCGGTACTTGTCCTCGTCGAGGAAGGGGGGGAAACGGACATCGGGCCAGAGCTCGGGCAGGGTGGTCCTGATGGGCAATAGGGCGATATAGAGCTGGCCGTCGGAGACCTCGGCGCCCGCGAGCAGATCGATGTACTCGGCGAGCTTCATTGCCGTAATGTCGCTGAGCCCCTTCTTCGGGTCGTTCCAGACGCGGCGCGGACCATCGGCGTGGATCTTGTGCTTAAAGGTAGGGACGGTGCGGGCGCCGACTTTCTCCTTGAGGTAGTCGTTGGTCCACCGCTCCCGCGCGGGCCAGCCCTCCATCGCGCCGGAGATGATCACCGGGCGCTGCGGGAAGAGGAAGCGCTCCTCGAACTCCCGGCGGCTCGGGCGCTCCACCCTCGGGACCTCGAACGTGCTTTTGACGTCGTCGAACACGGGGCCTCCTTCAACAGGGCCGATGTAACGTCCCTGCTGTGATCCTTGGAATGCGGTCATATTCCCTCCTTCTTTTGGGAGCCACGCGGGAGCCCGTCTGTTCACTCCCGCGTGGCCACGGAGGCGGCGCCTGAGTGCGACCATACCGATGGTACATCTGAATCAGTATTTTACATACTCAAAAATTGAGTTTAAAAGATATACCAGACTCCTAGTCTGGGAGGTTCCAGCAGCTCGTCAGCGAGTATCAGGAGGCGACCGCGTTCGTTAGATCTCCGTATAACTGAGTTGCAACGACACTGACGGCTCAGGCCCCTTTGTTCGGCGGGGACAAGCCGGCCTCCTTCAGCAGCCGTCGCTCGTCGACCTTGCTGGAAGACGTCAAGGGCAAGTTGGCCACTAAGACGAATTGATCGGGCAGCATCGTTTCCGGGAGCCGTTGGCTCGCGGCCTGGCGGACGGCGACAGGGGTGAGCTCGCCGTGGGGCACCACGAATGCGACGACCCCTAGATCACCCTCCCGGTCGAAGGTCGTGCACGCCGCGGATGCGATTCCGTCGATACCACCGAGCGCCTCGGTCACCTCGACCAGCGACATCCGCACACCATGTCGCTTGATGACGCGGTCCGAACGCCCCATGTATATGTAGTTGCCCCGGTCGTCGCGGAAGACGAGGTCACCGGTGCGGTAGAGGGTGGTTCCGTCGACGACGTCCGTCCGCAGCGCAGCTGCGCTCAGCGCCGGGTCGTTCAGATATCCGGCCATGAGCTGCGGTCCGCCGATGTACAGTTCGCCGACCATTCCAGGACGATCCACCAGCCTTCCGTGCTCATCAACGAGGTGGAACGAGCTCCCGGGATGAGGATGACCGATCGGTACCAGCCCCGCGTCGAGCAACTCGGGCGTGAGTTCCAGATGGGCGACGGCGATGGTCGTCTCGGTCGGGCCGTACCGGTTCACCACCCGTAGTCCCGGACTGGCGGCCCACACCGCCCTGATATCGGCCGTGGACGGCGCTTCGCCGCCCAGGGCCATCACTCGCAGCGGGGTGTCAGCCAACCGCGCCAGACGGCCGCTGGCCCGGAGCAACCGGAGGTAGCTGGGAGAGAAGCTGGTCGCCGTGATCCCCTCGCTGACGACAATCGAAAAGAACCTGCGTGGGAACAGCAGGGCTTCCCGGTCGGGGATGACGAGGGGGACGCCGCGCACGAGCGGAGGAAAGATGGCAGAGAAGGACCCGTCAAAGTGCACGGGCGAAACGCATAGGCCCCGGTCGTCCGCGGTGAGTCCCACGGCATCGGCGCATGCTTCGACTGCGGTGAAAAAGGCCTTCGGGGGAATCTGCACCCCCTTGGGGATACCGGTCGTCCCCGACGTGTAAATGATGTAGGAGATGGGGCCCGTTAGGGGTGGTGGCGTGCACCCATCTGCGGCGCTCAACGCCGAAAGAGAGGTCCACGCCGTGCCGGCGGGAAGTCCCGATGGCGCCGTTTGGTCCGAGCCTGCGGTGATCACCTGTGCGGGCCGGCAGTCAGCCACGATCTGTGCACGGCGGAGATCTGGATCGGTGATGGCCAGCGGAACGAACGTGACCCCCGCCCACAGACAGCCCAGTGCCGCCACCACGAAGTCCACAGAATTGCCGATCAGCAGGGCAACCCGATCCCCGGGCTCGACGCCTTTCTGAAGCAAGCCAGCGGCCACTCTCCCCGCTGCGGCGCGCAACTCGCCCCGGGTCAACGCGCGATCCAGGTCCTTGACAGCGGGCTGATCCGGGGCTCGATCGGCGTGGTCCAACACCGCACCGAGCACGCCGTGGTCCGTCACGCCTTCTCGCAGGTGCTGCACGCTTGCTATTCTCGCTCGCCGTTACTGGCCGTCTCCCTCCAGCCCCTGACTTCCCTGAGACCGGGTTCTTCGTACCCGCCGCTGTCGACGACGCGAGCCGCGATCTCGTGCTCGACTTGGCGACAGCGGCAACAAGGTCGCTTCGCTTCCGGACCGGATTCCTCCATACCGAAATCAAGCTGACTCCATCCGGTCCACGGGTCATCGAGGTCAACACTTCGACGGATCGTCCGGGACCCTGTTCCCCACGAACGTCGGCTGCTGGCCGAGGCCGACCTGACGCCCCCGCCGGCGGGGTTCCCGGCGGCGGGCGCTGACGGGAGGGCCCGCGCTTTCAGGGGCGTCAGGTCAGGCGCGGCCCATGACCCAGCGGGGTCGGGACCAGAGCTGCCAGTACTCGACGACCTCGTAGCCCAGCCCGCGGTAAAGGCGCTCGCCGGCCTCCGACGACTGGAGCAGTGAGCCCTCGGCCCCCGCTTCGAACCCGTACCGGAGGGCGGTGGCCAGCAGCCGCCGCCCGTAGCCGTTCCCCTGGTCGCGCGCCCGGGTGACCATTGACCACACCACCACCAGCCCGTTCTCGGTGGCCACGGTGAACGAGGACACCAAGCGGTCGCCGTCGAACAGCCCCCACACCCCGAAGTCGGGGTCCTCCACGGCCAGGAGGGGGACGGCCGCCGCGGCGGCCGCGTCGGACGTGCTGTAGGTGTCGGCCAGCAGGGCGCGGGCCTCGGGCAGGTCCTCCTCGGTGAGGGCCCGAACACCGGCCCCGTCCACGTCGGGCAGGTCCGGGCCGTCGAGCACCATGAGGGGCAGAGCGTCGACCATGACCCAACCGGCGTCGACCAGCTTCTGGGCGGTGGCCAGGCCGGGTCCGGCCAGCATGATGACGCCGGGTTTCTTGAGGTCGAGCAGCGGCTGGAGGCAGTGGTCGACCAGCACGTCGTTGTCGGATGACTGGCAACAGGCCACGTTGTAGTAGGCGCTGGGCTCGCCGCTGAAGGCCGTCCACCACTCCGGTTCCACGGTGTGATGGGCCGGGGCGGACCACAGGCGGGCGGCCGCGCCGAGGTCCCGCCTCAATTCGATCGGAGTCCGCCGCATCGCCGTCGGATCCTACCAGGACCGGGGCGGGCGGCGCCGGTACCCCGGGGACGTGGCCCCCACCTCTACGCCCGCAGACGTCGGTCGGGGGAGGAGGACGGCTGGTGCATTCTGGAGGAGGCCGAGCGACCTGCTGGCCGCCGCCCAGACGGCGGCGGCCCTGCTGTTCCCCACGGCTGAGGCCATGGCCGCCGCTGATTCGGCGGTGGAGCAGCGGTTGCCGGACCGAACGCTGGTCTAATAGGTTAGGCGTCAGGCTTAACAGGTTAGACGTGAGGGGAATTGTGATACAGGACCAGATTCGTGACGTCCTCGCTGCTCATGGCCGGATGGCGGTCGATCCACGCGAGCTGGACGATCAAGCCGACCTCTACGAACTCGGCCTGACGTCGCATGCGTCGGTCAATGTCATGCTTGCGCTTGAGGATGCATTCGACATCGAGTTCCCCGATGAAGTCCTCAAGAAGTCCACCTTCGCTTCCGTACGCAACATCGAGCAGGTAGTCGAAGGCCTAGTCAAGTCGTCTGCGTGATGCCACGTGCGGTAGCAGTCGGCCTGCCGGAGCCGGCCCTGCAGATCTTTGCCAGCCCCAGGGGATACCTATCACATTTCAGTCATGCGGGCGAGCGGAACTGGCTGGAGACCAGTTGCTACCTTGATCTTTGGATTGAAACACTCCACGCTCTTGGGCTGGATCCGGTGCCCGCATTCGCGTGTGCCCTTTCCGCCGGCCGCGATGGCCTCCAATGGATATTCCTTAAGCAACTGCCGGAGGATCTGCGCCGGCTGTATGGCTTGGAGGTCACCGCGGAGAACGTCTGGCTGCAGCTATTGGAAACGGTGTCTATCGACGCGCCCGGGCGGGATGCCCTCGGACAACTTCCTTCCTCTCGCGGCGGCGACAGCGTACAGCGTGCGGCTGCAACGATACTGTGATCAAGCTGTGCCGCTGGGTAAAGTCGCATCGGTGAATTCCCTTGGTATCGCAACGATTACGGCGAGTGCATGATCACCTTGCCGGGCGAGTTTGACGGGCACCGCGTCCGCGTCGGATGCGATGTCGTGGCCATTGAGGATGTCCAGGACTCGCTGGCGGCGTTCGGGGACCGCTACCTGCGCAAGGTTTTTACGGCCAGCGAAATCAACGACTGCCAGGGCCGCAACCGGGTGCACAGACTGGCGGCCCGGTTCGCGGCCAAGGAAGCAGTGATCAAGGCATTCGCAGAACCCGACATGCCATTTCCCCTGCGCGAGATCGAGGTAACACGGGACGGTCCGCTGCCTCTGCTTCGCCTGAGCGGAGCGATCGCCGAGCGGGCACAACACCAAGGCTGGCTCAGCTCGTCTTTGTCGCTTTCGCACGCCGATTGCCACGCAATGGCCGTCGTTCTCGTGGTCTGTAGTCCGGCCGAGTTCGACGAGTTCGAGTAGGAAACTTCCTGCGCTTCGAGTCCGCCTCTGGGCCGCCGGCCTGAATGGCGTATTGGACACAGTGCGACAGGTGCTCTCCCAGGAGCTCGGGAGCGACACACCGCAGAGCTTTGGTGGCGGCTGAGATCTGCGTGAGCACATCGGTGCAGCAGGCGTGCTCGCCGATCATCCGCTGCAATCCTCGAACCTGTCCCTCGACGCGCCGCAGGCGCTTCTTCCTTCGCCGGGATGACCGGGTGGTAATGCGGTGGACCTATCTTCTACGGGTTTGGAGTCGATCTGACATGACCACTCATCGGGGGGCCGAGCCCTGGGCCAGTCAAAGGCAATCGCGCCAACCATGATCGCCACGATCGCGATGTTGATGTACCGATGCTTCGGGGTGTCAATGGCATCGAATATCAGGATCCCCTGCGAGCCTCCTGTGCGATTTTCGTTTCGATATGAAACAGTTTGGCGAGGTGCGTCAGGCCGTGGCGGAACGCAAGCCGAAGCGCTGGCGAAGAAACGCGGCAAGGCGCAGCGGGATTGCGATAAGGCTCAACAGGGCGAACGGCAGATATTCGGTGGCGTAGAGCCAATGCTGTGTCTTCTGGTCGAGTGCGCCCAGCACAAAATCCCGGCCGAAGGCGATCAGAATGTAAGTCGTGCCGAGGAAGAGCAGTGGCCGCCGCAGACGTCCCAGGTTGCGCGTTCCGATTCCGAAGGACAGCAGCGCCAGCAGATAGGTGAAGAACAGTGCGACCAGGAAGAACCACAACACGCGGCCCTGCAGCGGAATCTGGCCCATAACGACGCCCAGCCAGACGACCAATCCGATATGGACCTGAAGCGCGGTGGCGAAGGCCAGGCCCAATGCTCGCGCCTGGCGCGCCAGCCCGGCAAAGGCTGGCCTGAACAGGATGGCCATCGCGCCGCCGGCATAGGAAAGCCAGAAAAAAAGGAACATCCAGCGCGCCGTGACGCGCACCCCCAGCGCGAGGCCATCGGGACCGGTGCCGTAAGCGGCCAGAACGGCCACGGCAAGCGCGAGCGCGCCGCCGAACGCGCCGATCATCCAAACCCATGCCGGATCATGTCTGCGCGTCATCGCGCGCCCGCCCCGGCGTCGCCGTCGTTAATGGTGAACGTTGGATCGCCGTTCCCGCCGGCCCCGCCGGCACCGCCGCTGCCGAACAACGCCAAGTCCCTGGTGTTGCCGCTGTTACCGCCGGTGAAGCCGAGCCCGCCGGTCCCGCCGCCGCCGTTGCCGCCAAGCATCCCGCCGGGGAGGTGCTCCGATAGGGATACGGCAGCTACCGGCAACACCGCGTTGCGGATCGCCGCCAACATCGCCGGGTGAAAGGCGGCATGATCGCCGGCGGGTGTGGTGATCAGGCGGGGCGGCTGTGACGTCCATTGCAGCCGGTCAAGGGCTGCCCGACCGCCTTTGGCAGTGAACTCCTCCGCATCCTCGGGCGAGGCAATCAGCGTCACGTCGGTTCCACGGCGGGCAAGCGTTGTCAGAACATTCTCCGGCAGCCACACGAGTCCGACCCAGCTCAACACCCGCAGGACGTATCGCGGGAGGTGGTTGTGCATAGAGCTCTTCGTCCGCTCCCGAGCCGGGTTGAGAAGTGCTTTGAGGCGCTTTCTTGTCGTGGATTCGGGGACGGGGGGCACCCACGCCACCTCGGCGACCTCGACGTCGGTGTGCCGCCGCCCCGTGTCACTAGCCGCGTCGGCGTGTAGCGCTTTCTTCCGGACGACCCACTGCGACAGCAAGGTGGAGGTGACGCGCCAATTCCACGTCACCATATTGACCAGGATCGCCGACTGCGCACCGATAGTGCGGGCGGTATGAGCGGCGTACCACGAGCCGGAGCAGATACCGACAAGCTCGAGTTCGCCGGCATCTTGGCACGCATGTCTGGCCACCGCTATCGAGTCGGTGATGTCAGCCTTGGAATACAGCCTGCGCAAAGGGTCCCGGCTGATCCGGCCCGACAAGCCCAGTCCTGCCGGGTCCCAGCGCAACGCCTGTGACCCGGCCGCTGCAATGCAACGTGACAATTCGACCCACTCCCGGGCGGGTCCTACGTGCAAGTCCTTGGACGTCACGAAGAACAACACGGTCTTTGCGGGCGCGGGACTGCGGCGTCGGGGCAGCGTGCGGATGGCGAATAGGCCGTTCGGCTCGATTCGTTCGATGCTCTCGAAAACGTCGACCCCGTCGGGCCCTTCGGCCGGCATCGTCACCGTCGTCAGGTATTTAGGTACGGCGCGATGGGTGCGAGTGGGAACGTTTCCGTCGATCCACTCGATGATCGAATCGACCGCGGTGAAAGGGATCGGTAACAACATCTCCCACGTCCGGGCGCATTCCGGCAGACCGCCGGTAATGATCGAATCAACTCCCTCGGCCGACGCCAGGGCGGTGACGCGCTTGTCAGTCTCGGCTGGTCGTCCCACCAGAAGTACGTTGTCGACGCCATGGGCTCTGACCGGATTGGCACCCATCCGCAGCGCGGCGAATTCTGCGGCGGCGTGCTCGCTCAACCGCCCGCCGATGATTGACACTTCGCCGGGCGTAGGCGCGTCCTCGCCCACCGACAACCGGAATAGCGTGGTGTGTTCCCGAAGGTAACGCCTGCCCGTTCCATAGGGATCGAGATAGACCACGCGGTTGACCGTGTGGGATTGGGCCAGGTACTCGTCGAGGATCAGGCACCCGGCACGTATGCCGATAGCGGTCGCCGACTCAGCGCCGATCAGTGTGAGGTAGTCGAGCGCGTGGCCCACACTTGCCACCCAGTTGGCCACCGCGTCATCACGGACCTGAGCGTATGCAGAATCACCCAAGCCCAGATAGTCAAAACGCAGCACGCCGAAACCGCGGCGCGCCAGGCTGTCGGCGAGGATCTGGTGTAGCCGGACACTGTTCGTCCCCTCCTTGCCGAGCGAACCACAGATCAGTACCCCGCCCCTGATCTGGTTATCGACCGGCAGATGAACCACGCCGAACAATGGCGAATCAGACGGTCCGAAAAATGTCGGCACCTCTGTCGTCGTCAACGGCATGTTGCGCTGGCTCCACGGCCGGCTTCCGCCGCTATCGGATTGTCGTGCCACAGGCGTCCTCCGGAAGTTGATCGAAGTCGCGAAAACAGGCCGGTAGCCGCACCACCGCTGCCACACAAACGAAGGCCATGTCTATTTGGTTGTTTCACAAACTGCTGGGATCGAATCGCGGTGGAACACTAAACGATCATCCAGATAGTCCCATGACACTATACGCTAGGTTGGTGTTTAGTCGAAGTACTAAACTAGTGGTCGGTTTTGAGACTAATCCCAGCCTGGGCGGTCACGGCAGCGGCCAACAACAAACTTTGCGCACTCGCGCCGGAGTGAGGGCGAGGCAAGCCCTGCCAAGCTTCCGGGCCCTAGCCCTCGGCACGGCCGACCGGTGTCCGGCCGCCGCTGCGCCTGCGAATCAGCGCGGACCGGCCGGCGTAGAGCACGCCGGAAACCGCGAAGAGGAGCGCGCTGACACCAACCCAGTTGAACAAGTAGACATTCTCAGTGAAGCCGGTGGCCGCCTGGTAGGACGTGTTGGACAGCCGGAAGATCAGCGGGAATGAGATGACGAAGAGCACACCCGAGATGACGGCCGGAGCCCGGACGTAGTTGATCCACGGAACGGGCAGCCCTCGTTTCGCAGCCTGCTCGCTTTGTACTCGTTGCATCTTGCGGTCGACCCGCGTGTAGATCGGCCATCCGATCAGGTCGTGGGCGACGATGCAGAAGATGAACCACAGGAAGACTCCGGCCCATCTTCCTTCCTGTAGGACCCGAGTAGCGGCGTAGGCGGCGACGGCGAAGCAGACGAGCAGCCCGACCAGATTCAAGGGCCCGGCACCGTAATGGCGGCGGAACCACTCCATGTCAGCTCGCCTCCGAGAACGCGATCTGGGCGATCCACTTCAAGTTCTGGCTCCCAGGCGCTGCTGGAACCATGACTCTGGCCGGGAATCCGTGATCGAGGGAGAGGTCGGATCCGTTCACTCGCAAAGCGAGCATCGAGTCGGGAGCTAAGACCTGTGAAGCCGAGAGCGTCACCGTTAAAGAGTTGAGAGACTCGATTTGCGCGTGGCCGGGCCGTTCGATGCCGGCGCGTCGCGCCAGGTCGGCGAGTGGGACACCGGTCCATGTCTGCGTCGTCGACCAGCCTTCTGCGCTGGCGATGGGCATGGTCGCAGTCGTCATCGACATTCTCATCAGCTGTGTCCTGCTGAGAAGGTCGTAGTAGGTGGCGTTGTCGGCCCAGGTCTCGGTGAAACCGGGGACAACAACTTGGGCCCCTCCAGCGATGAGGCCACTGATGCACTCGTGGAATCCGACGCCCCCGATCCAGCTGGCAATGTCAGGGTCGGTTACCGACTGCACGGTGCCGTCCGGCAGCCTCACATAGGCTGTTGACGATGCCACGTTGATGAAGATCTCGGCCTCGTACTCGGTGACGCCGTCGCAGGTCAACTGCTTCGAGAATTGGCCCCGGATCATCGAGGTGTTCACCGCGCTGCCGCTGGCGCAGGTGACCTTGCTCAGGTCCCAGAAGACGGGGTTGATGTAGAGGTGGGCACTGTAGCGGATATACGTCGGGTATGGGGGGATCAGGTTGGTGTTGATGACCACGGTGTTCGTGCTGGCCAACACCACAGCCACGCCATCGGTTGCTGAGTTGTAAGTGCCGTCGAACGTGAAACGGCCGCCTATGCGGGTGACGTTACCGGACGGGTGGGTGCTTCTGTACGCGCGGCCATCGGAGCCGGCCGCCTGCGTCAGCCGCCCGTTGGCGATCACAAACGCACAGCCACTGTTGTCTTCGGCGTAATAAACGCGCTGGCCGGTGTCGTCGAAGGTGGCCGGAGAGGACGTCGCCGCCAGGGCCCGGTAATTGGTGTGGATGGTTGGAGCCTGGCGTCCGTCTTTACGCCGGTGCGTCCCTACCAGGACCAGCCGCCAGTCCGGCCCGGTCTGCGAGGCGGTGATCTGACGCCCGGCCGCCGTGTAGTCCACCGGGAAGTCGTTCCCGGCGGGGCCACTCGATCGATAGTGGGTCCCGAACAGAGCGAATCGGCGCATGAACCCGCCGATGGTGTCCCCAGCGGTCAACAGGAACACGACGAGCGAAGTGCCGCCGACAAGAGCGAGGACCCCGCGGCGCGAGATCGTGGGAGCGGCCGGTTCGAGCGGGACGAGCCCGTCGTCGACCCCCTCCGGTTGCGTGTCGGCGAGTCCTGTCCGCAGCTCGGTACGCAGGCGCCTCGAGCGCAGCGCGCTCAACATGTCACCGAACTTCACGCAAGTGTGGACTACGAAGCCGGCGATGAAAGCCCAGGCGCCGAAGAAGTGGGCGCTGTAGAAATTGATCGTCGCGAGGTAGTCGATGTCGAGAATTCCAGTGGTCATCTCGAACACGACGCCGCCGACCACGAGGATGAGGCTCACTCGCTCGAGGATCTGGGCCACCGAGCGCCAGGACGGCCAGGCGAAAAGCTTCGGGATTACCGACCACAGCTTTGCGAGCACCACCGGCACGAGCGCGAGACCCAGTATCACGTGGATGCCCTCGGTGAGGCGGTAGATCCAAGTGGGCGACGTCAGCCAGTCGAACAGGTAAAGCCCGAACAAGCCGTGCTTCGGGTTGGGGTCGTTAGAGCTGAACCTGGGGTTGTAGGCGGCGTACGAGATGAGCCCCGTGACGAATTCAATCGGGATCCCGATGAGCAAGACCAGACTGAACACCGACGTGAGCCAAGGACCCCTTACCGGGCTGCGCCACCTGCCGGGATCGAACGCGCCTTGAACCAGGCGTGGTGGCGGCCTGGGACCACTCACCTCGCCTGCGACATCTTCGACGGACTGCGCAGAATCCTCGGAGTCGTCTGGGGAAACCCGTCCAGTAATGGCCAAATACTAGTGGGCTCCCCCGATTTTGGCTCGGTTTTCTAGCGCAGTTGCTGGCGGATTCGGCGAGTCTCAATTGACGTGATATCCGATACGGAGATGTTGCTCCGATGGGCTGCATCACAACAAGAGTGCCCACGCACGCGCGAACGCTAGAAGTACCGTCGAGCGCTCGATGAAGCGATTGATGTACGGCTTCCTCTGTCAACAATTGTTTTCGAGCACCGCGCGCGCGTAACCGGCAGTCTGGTAGACGTATTGGTAAGCCCATTCGCGCGCGGATAGGTGTGCTGGACTCTCGACCATAATTAGGTTGCCGTCGAAGCATTGCTCGAGGATGAACCGTGCGCGGGAGATATGCGGACGGAACGTGACCACAATTACCGTGCGCCAGCCGTAATGCACGGCCAGACGACGCAGTTCCTGCGCTTCCCCTTTGGTGCTGGGCGGGTCGGGCATGAAGCAGCGTAGGTTGAAGTGTGGGTGTGGCGTCGCACAAAACCGCGTCAGCCATCGGTCTACGTCTAGGACAACGGTCGGAGCCCAGCCCTGTTCGCCGAGTCCTATTCCGAAGGGATACCGATCATCAGGAAGCCCGCCGAGGACGAGGATCGCGTCGGCGTGCCGCAGTGGATCGATCTGCGGTCGTACGTAGACAGGCAGTCCTGCCATCACGGCGGCGACAAGTAGCACGCACAGCGACACAAGCCATCGTCGAACGAGACGCCAGCGCCGTGGATCGTCCGGCGAATGGCGACGACGTTGCGCGCCACCCGTCGCAGCAAACTGCGCGAAAACCTGCCGCATTCCCAATTCTGGTACCGCCTTGAATCGCCCTGGTTGTGATGGAGCCTCGGGCTATTGGATTTCCTCCAGTGGCTGGTCGGTCGGTTTCGTAGCATAGACGGCGGCTTCGAACTTTGTTGGGGGTATGTCGTTCAGGTAGCCGTGCGGTCGGCTGGTGTTGTGCCAGTGGACCCAGCTCAGGGTGGCCAGCTCGACGTTTTCGATGGTTTCCAGGCCTGGTGCGTGCGAGCCCATAGATGAGTTCGGTTTTGTAGCAGCCGTTTACGGCCTCGGCCAGGGGATTCTCGAAGCTGTCGCGGATGGTGCCGATCGAGGACACGGCGCCGATCTCGGCTCCTGAAGTTCACGGGCCTCACCGATTTGGTCGACGCGGTGAATCTGGTCGGCGTTAAACGCTGCAACGCGACAATCCCTGTCGTGGGTGATGACGACCAAACTTTGCATGAGAGTCGACCGAGCGCGTCTGCTCGACTGCGTGCAACCCGGTTCCTGAAAGTGTGCGGCCATGAACAGTCATGCTTTCACCAGCGCGTTCGCGACCGAGCCGGACGCGTAGTCAACCCAATACGGTTTGCGTTCCGTTGGTGGGCACCGACGGCGACTCCGACCGCATTAAGGACGCCCAATACCAAACGGGGAACCCCTGACCCACAACTTAACTACCGACAGGGGCGGGGACTTTTTACCTGACCAGCAAAGCGGGGACTTTTGCTTAGCCGTTGACAACATCGATGGTTGCCCTGATGGTCTAGGGTTCTCGCTGATAGCCTAGGCGCTTTCTTCGCTTCGTCTTGAAGCGCTTGGAAAGGTACGAAACGTAAGTAGGGCGAGGCGTTGCGCCCTAACCGCAAGTTAGCGAACCCACAACATCGTCAAGGAGAGCCGGGGTGGATTGCGTGAACGACCATCTTGTCGTGGCCGTCACGGAGCGGTCTATGGCTTTTTCCAAACTAAGCCCGCGGAACGGAAGCCTTGTTGAGAGCCATGCGGTGGCGCTGTCGCCCGAGCGGCGAACTCCGGAAGGCGTCATCGACGCGATCGGCGACTGGATACAAGGGCGCGACGCCGAGTTTGATCGCATCTGGATCACATGCGCAGACCCGGCCCTGCGCCGGGGCTTGGCGGCAGTGCTTAAAACCGCCGTGGGACCCGGCTGGCTGGACCGGGTGGCGTTGCAGTCCGGCGGCGTCGGGCCAGCCGCGCACGATATGCCACGGGATGCCGTTGCGAGACCAAAGAATCGACGATCGGTCATTGCAATGGGTGGGGCTGCGATCACGGGCGCCGCCGCGGCCACTGTGGCTAGTTTCATCGTTAGGGGCTTGGCCAGCAAGGGTTCTCCGCAGATCGGATCTCCAATCAATCAAAGCTCATCGGGCCAGACGGCAACGCCGAGCGTTGCCTCTCCAGGGGGTGTGGTCCAGATGGACAGCTTCCCGAGGGCCAACGATGACGCCAAGCTGGCGGCGGCGATGACCTACGCGGCGGCACAAACCTATATCCCGGCGATTCAGTTGCCTGCGCGTTCCATGACGTTTAACACAGGCGGCCTCACCCCCTATAGCGGAATGCGTATCATCGGCCCGTTTGGCGCCGACGGCCCCAAGAGCCCAGAACTTGCCGACGGCAAGTACACCAACCATCAGGTCATCCTAAACGTCGGCACCGGCGCCAACTCCTGGTTCAATGGAACCGCGACGTACTACGACATTTATATCGGAAATATTGCTTTCACGAATCCTGGCGCATATAGTCAGTTCTGGAACCAGCACAATTCAGCGACCCTGTATGGCTGCCAGTTTAACAGCCTTTCCTTCTACGGCTTTAATTACATTTTCGGTAACCCCAGCGCGCCGTGTGCAATGACCCAGGTGATCTTCACCGGCCACTGGGAAGTAGTTGCGTTCACCAACACGGCATTTACGGTGGTGGGTTCCGATAATGACCTCTGGTCTTCTGGCTACCTCAACATAGGGTCGTCGAATGCACCACCGTCGAACAGCACTCCGCTGATCTCATTCCCCATCCTGGAAAAAACCAAGATCGGGTACACCTATATCACTGTGTCACCCGGATGGGTTGGGGCGAGCTTCGGCACCTCCGGCGGCGCGCACGCCGTCTCTTGGTATGGGCCGACGTTCGAGGGGCTACCTGGTACACCGGCCACTTATCCGCTACTGAATGTTGCCGGTGGCTACCTGACAGTTTACGGGGGCAGGTTTCACTATCTGAACCCGGCGCCCGGCGTCAACGGTGTCATCACGCAGTCCGGTGGCCAACTAACTCTTGATAGCCCCACTTGGGACAACGCCAGCTATACATCTGCCTTCCCCTTCGTGTACCAGACCGCTGGCCACTGCTGCCTTATCAATCCGGTCGGAGTGAACAGCGGAAACACTATCTCTTTCCGCCGGTCGGGCGGCAGCACTGTCACCGCCGCGCCTGGGGCGATCACCTACAACTAAGCCCCACCAGGATTGCGGGCTTCCCGCGCGGGTGCCGCGGTGGAACGACAATTCGATGGGAAGGCAGCCGAATACATCGATCTGTATTCGCACCCGAAGCCAAGCGAACAAACATATCAAGCAGTCGTGTTTATAAGCTTACCATCTGGATTTTTATTTCAACCAATCAAAATCGTGATGGATAGGCGGATGCCTATCCATCACGACCATTCAGGGTCAGAGTTTCGCCGCACAGCCGCCTATTTTTTGAATAAAGCTACCCCGCTCAAACAAATTGGCGCCGATTAGAACGGCTGAAAATGCGCTGGCCTCGAACAACTACGGTCCGAAAAGCTGATACGGCACCACACCGAACATATATAGCTAGAATAGCCTAAACCTGAACTTACGAATTCGAACTACCGGCGAACCAAAGGTCTAGACTCCGGAGTCGGCACCTTGAAACGCTTAATTATTGGCCGCTCGACGAACCAATAGAGGAGGACACCCGCAGCCACCGAAGCTAGCATCGCGACGATCATGGCCGCGCTCATGCCGGCCGGGTTGTGCAGCGCCGGCATCTTGCGCCAGAACTGGAAGACCACCGCCACAGAAATTATATGCACCAGGTAGATGGAGTAGGAGGCGTCGCCTAATAGCAGGGGCAGGCGCGCTAACCACGGGCCGGTCTCACGTTCTAGAAAGACACACCCGGACACCAAGAGCGCCGCGGGAATCCCCCAGATCAGCACTCGGTCACAATGGAGGCCACTGGGGATGACCGACGGGTGTGCACCGGTCAACGCCCCAGCGGCGAGGAGGCCGAAGCCGGCGATCGCCACCGTCGCCGCGATTGGGGCTCGCACGCGGCGTTGCGCCGTCACCGCCGCCCCGAGGCAGACTCCCATGGCGAACTCGAGGATGATTGGGGACGTATAGAAGTGGAACTGGCTGGTTGCCGCGTGGGGAATGAAGCCTAGGACGACTAGCCCCATGAGCGCACCCACGACCGCGGGTAGGCGGAAGCGCATGGGTGCGAATAGAATCAGCGCGAAGATTGCATAGAACATCATCTCGTAATTTAGCGTCCAGCCCGGTATCAACAGAGGATAGAACGTTCCGCTCACTGGATGAACCCATGGGATAAACAGATATGACGTCACCACATGGACAACATCGAAGCGGGAATGGAGCAGCACCGACGGCTTCGCCAGCATTATCGCCAACATCACCGTGGTCACGATCCAATATAGCGGCACGATCCGCTTCAGTCTCTTGCGGAAGAACGACCATGAACCGCCCTCGCGTCCGGCAGTGATGCCCCACATGACAAAGCCGCTAATGACGAAGAATATGTCCACTCCGCCCGAAAAGACGTAGTAGTGGGTTATATACTGAGGCAGCCAGTGGAGCAACACGTGATACAACAAGACCGATAGCGCCGCAACAGCGCGGAGATACTGGATAATCGGGCTAAATTTAATCGTCCCGCCAGGCGAATGGGCGTTCCGGCTGCGAAGCATCGTGGTCATGCTGGCTCACTTATGCGGTCATTGGTTCCGACGGAGTTGGGTCCCGCGCAGCGTCGGGTATCTCGGGTTGATCGCTGGTCGGCGTGCGTGCGTAGTACACGCCCGGATACCAGATGAGTTGGGCGCGCACCGCGCGCATAGCACCACGCCTGGCGGGGCTCCTCGCGAACGTATGCAAGCCGTCGGCAATGCAACGGCCACCGCCGACTGGTCGCGTCGGCGGGACGATTCAGACCACGACGACCGTACAGACCGGATCCCATCATGGCCCGAACTATACATACTCACAGAATGGTATGGAGGGAATTTCAAAGCATAGAGTATCACTCAGGCACGTCGGGGCGGTGGAGGGTCTACGAGAGGCGATGGACGACCGGGCCCACGCCGCAGATGACTCTTCCACTTCTGTCCGGTCTCGATAATCGCGCCCGGCGAGTCACGGATGACAGCAATTCGGGGACCCGCAGCCTTGGGACACTTCTCACCCGCATCTCTGCAACGAAGTCAACGCACACCCGGACTACGCAGGGTTGGGCCCGCGAAGCGCACATCGTCACCATCGACACCGACCAGGGCCAGGCCGGTGCTAAGGTCCGGATCGGGAAGGCTTCCAACGGCTGGTCGCACAGGTCGGCATGGGCAGGGGCCGGGACCGTGCTGGGCCTGGAGGGTGTCCCGGCTGGCACCCGACAACGCCGACTGACACCGGCTGCTGGAGATCTACCCATGTCGGCCGCGCTGATCTGCGACGAGGACGGGCTTTATGACCCGACCGACTTCAGCGACCGGCTGCTTCTGGGCCTGAAGGGCACCATGAGCGAGGCCGAGCTGCACTTCATCCGGGCCCGGCTGGTCGGCGGCCAGCTAAGATCATTACGGCTTATATGAAGCTCCTCAACGGAAAAGACGTCCCGAATGTTTAGAAAACTACTCGATGGTTATGTCTCCAGGGTCAAAGGCGAGGACTATGTCGTGGACAAACGCATCACCACGGGTTATCTCGTGAGCGAGTTCCGGACACGGCTGTTCATGAAGCTGCGGGGAAAACTGCGTTTTTGGCGGTCTGCCCATACGCCTTTCGTTGGAAAAGGGTCCGTGCTCCGGTGCCGGCGGCAGATGCATTTCGGTCCGGGCGTTTCCATCGGCGAACACGCGTATCTCGATGCGGTATCCGTCGAGGGGATCGTATTCGGTGATAATGTTTCCGTGGGGAAACGAACCGTGATCGAATGTACCGGCAGTTTGCGGCACCTCGGCAAGGGATTGCGGGTCGGCAACAATGTGGGTCTCGGTTCCGACAACTTTTATGGTTGCGCCGGCGGCATTGTGGTCGGCGACGACACGATCGTCGGAAATTTTGTAAGCTTTCATGCGGAGAACCATAATTCCTCGCAGTTGGACACCCCGATCCGCCTGCAAGGTGTCAATCACCAGGGGATACGGATCGGAAATAATTGCTGGATCGGTGCCAAATGCACTATTTTAGACGGCGCCGTGATCGGGAACGGGTGTATTATCGCCGCCGCAGCGTTGGTCCTTGCTGGCGTTTATCAGGAGAACGGCATCTATGGCGGAGTTCCGGCCCGTTTACTTAAAACAAGAGTTAACACTGGATAGCACATCGCTCAATAAAATATCTTCCATTCGAAGACCTGCCGCCCGGCAGGAATTAGGTAGCGGAAGCCACTTTCGATTTCACGAAGGCCGGGACAAATCTCCATCGGTGTTTTAAATGCCATAGAGGCGGGGTGCTATGTCGAAGGCAAAGCGGTTCGTACGCCGGGCTGTTCTGGGCTACAGCATTTACAATCGACAAAGAAGGCAAGAAAGATCTCCGAATGGATGAAGAAGGACGACCGCAAGACAGTGCTTTTCATCGGGGCGAACTGCGACCAGCACGCAGGAGATCCGAGCATGGCGAACGCTGGAATTGTAGAGAAGAAGCTGACATCGGACTTTGACGTGAAGATGGGCATCAACATCGAATCGGCGAAGACGGGGGGCAGATCGAGGTGCGGTGCGACGCAAAGCCTCGTTGGAGCCTCGGATAGTCAAGAAAAGCGCGCTGGGCTAAAACTAGCTCGGTGTCAATTCCGTTCTCGGGCGCCGGTCCGAATGCCGCTTCGACCGCAACATGTACTGCCGTACTATTCGACCGGCGGTAAATAGCCCGATCGCCAGTCCGAACGGCACCCATTCGGCTGATCCGAAAACATACACCAAACCCGCAACGAGCAGCAGGCAGAGCACCGAACTGGCGACGTGCACAAGCACGGCCGGGTGCATCCCGCGAACGGCAGCCGCGTAGGCATATGGGATGCCCGCTGCTTCACTAAGCGTGTAGACCAGCCATCCAACGACGGTGAGCGCTGAAACGTCATGGCCCGTTATGAGGTGGCCGATCAGCGGAAGTGCGGACACCGCACAGATGCCGAAGACCACGGTGAGCAGCATCAGCGCGAGCGCTTCTCTGTCTGCCGACCGCACCGCGGTGTGCATTGGTTGCGCTTTAGCTATCGCATGGTTCGCAAACAGGAAGCCGCCCAATCCAAACACGACCAACATTGCGGGCGATGTGTAGATCCGGGCAGCCTCCAGCTCTCCAGCTGCCACGAGACCGACGATTGCAATGACGGTGACTCTCGTAAGTGCCAGCACAGACGGTTGGACGGCCGCTTGCAGGCTGCGCCACAAGCCATACCCGGCGACGGCCCGGTGCCGCGCGGGAAGCGGTCTGGCCAGCCACCTTTCCCGGGCGGGGAGGAGGCAGATTCCCACGGCGATGGCCGACAGCTGGCCGACCATCAGCGCGAGGAACATCCAGGCGAGGGTGACCGTGGGGGCCAACAAAAGGACCGCGGCCATCGCGAGCAGGCTGGTGGTATCGATGGCTGCCATCCGCCAGAACTTCAGTGTCGCCATAAGGAGTCTTCGCAGCGCATCCTCGATCAGGAAAACGAACATCGCTCCCCCGAAAGCCAGTGCAGCACGAAAGTCAACGAAGCCAGTCGTCCATGCGACTACGAAACAGGCTGTTGCACAGAGCGCCGAGATAAAAGCCAACCAGTTCTGCAGCGCGGCCCGCACCGCAGGTTCGTGTCGGTCAAGAACTGTCATGGAATCGCCGACGAATCCCGCGGTGATCGCCGTAGCTAAGATCAATGTGCCGTACAACAGGCCGAACTGACCCAAGCCGGCGGTTCCAAGGCTTCGTGCAGCCAGGACCTGGATCACCAGATTGCCGGCAGCCTGAGTCCCTTGTGCAACTATTGCCACCACGCCACTGCGGCGCATCGTCCCATGCTTCGGTGCGGAGTGCCGGTCCATTGCCATCTACCTCCGTACTACGAGCCCGTGCTAACGGAATTTGGGTGACAACAAGACCACGACTTTTGAATCTTCAACCGGGTATGCTACCGACCGAGACCTGCGGTTTCCCGCGGAATGTGGGGATAGACCGGGAGCGCGAGTTGCGCCCGCGAGAAGGACGACCATATAGCCATGCACAGTGACCGGGTGCCACCCTAATGGTCATCGAGCCGCCGCCGGAGGTCCACCGAATCCGCGACACCCTCTCGACTGAAGATCCTTCTTGCAGGTCGAGAATGCAGAAATACCTGTTGTCGTCTTCGCCGCAACCCTGCTTAGCCAATCGGGGGAGCCGACGATGAGCTTCAACATGGCCGTCGTACTTCGAGAATCCCGCAACGCACATCCGGACAAGCCGCTGTGCCACATCGCCGATGAGACCTTCACTTACGCACAAGTCGACGAAATCTCGGGCCGGATCGCCGCGAGTTTGCGCAACCTCGGTGTGCGCCGAGGTGACAAGGTCGCGGTCCAGCTGCCCAACCTGCCGCATTTTTTGTTCGCCTACTTCGGCATCCTCAAGGCCGGCGCGGTCATGGTGCCGCTGGATCCGCTGCTCCGCGCGCGAGAAGTCAGATACCGCCTGCGGAATTCTGAGTCTCGGCTACTGGTCACGTTCGAGACTTCCGCCGACGAGGCGGTCAAGGGCGGGACCTGGATCAAAGGGTTGAGCACCTATGTGGTGAACCTACCGGGCAACGACCAACGACCGGTGGACACGAGGTCCTTCGACGAGTTGTACCTCGGCGACGACACTGGCGAAATTGAGCCGACCGACGCCGACGACACGGCGGTGATCATGTACGTATCGGGCGCCCGCAAACCCAAGCGCGCGGATCTGACGCATCATCAGCTGTACCTGAACTGCATCAGCAACGGGGGGCGGTTGGGATTCCGCGACGACGACATGAGCCTGGCAGTGCTGCCGATGTTTGACTTCTTCGGCCTATCTGGTGTGCTCAATACGGCGGTGCGGTTTGGCGGCACCCTGGTTCTAGTGCCCACTTTCGACACCCAAACCGTGGTCGACGAACTCGCCCGGCACCGCTGCACGATCTTCTCCGGTGTCCCGACAATGTATTGCGCGCTGCTGGAGGCGGACACCGACGGCCGTGACATGTCGGCGCTGCGTCTAGGCTGCTCTGCGGGCACAAGTATCCCCGGTGAGGTGATCGGGGCATTCAAGGAGAAATTCCCCGGCGCGGTGATCGTCGAGGGATACGGGTTGACCCTAACAACATCGCTTTTCGAAGACCGCATCGCGCTCCTCATCAGCAAGCTGGTCCGGGGAGTAGCGGCGTGGGCGGTCGGTTACAACGACACTGAGTTGCCGTCCGGCGCCGGTAACGTCGGACTTACCACACGGTGTTTCGTGTTCGCAGTCGTATTCGCGATCGTTGCCGATGTCACGCCATGGCGGGTCGGCACGTATTTCAGCGGTCAGCTGGACTGGGTTGTGCTGGCAAAGCTCGGCCTTCTGATGGCCGCTGTCTTGGTCGTTCTCTGGGCCAGGAGCCGCGTCGCGCGCGGTGGCCGATCATTCACGGCCGTCATGGCGTCGGCGCTTCTTCTGGTTGGCTTGTACGCGGGCTCGTCCGCCTTAGGCTCTTTCGCCTTCGGGAGTTTTGTGTCCAGCGTAGAGCTGTCGGTCAGGGTCCTGGCAGTCGGCTTGGTGGCCCTGGTGTTAATCGAGCTGGTAGGACCTATGACTGTGATCAGCACGCTGTCACGCGTGCTAGCCGCTGTGGCGATTTTCGTCTCCGCCACCGGGAGCACGTCGACTGCGGATTACCCCGGACGGCTTGTCGGAGGTTTCCCGCCTGTCAATCCCAATGAAATCGCATTTCTGGCCGCGGTGCCGATGATCTACTTCGTCTGGCGCACAGTCAACGTAGATGTTAGTTACTTGCGCATTGTCGTTGCGGTAACACTTGGGTTGATAATTTTGCTCACCCAATCGCGTACGGCTGCCGCGATTACAGCCGCTGTAGTATTATGCTTGATAATTCGTGGGACCCGAGATTCTCGACTCAGTCTCGGCATTATCACAACGGCACTTATTGGTCTTGCTTCCATAGTTACTTTTACAAATATCGTCGACAATATCGTTTCACGTGGTGGAACCCAGGGGGGCGACTCGGTCGGAGGCCGATCAATAGCCTGGAATGCGGTTTTGAATATGGATCGAGATCCTGTGGAGAATCTGTTCGGTCAGGGGCTCGCCGATAAAATTATTCCGGTAGAAGGGCAGTGGTGGAGTGCGCAACCGATGGACAGTTCCTGGTTCTCGGCATTCGTCCAAGCCGGCCTGATTGGCTTTGCCCTCGCTGTCGCACTCGTGGTCTATGCGGTGGTCCAAGCACTCCGGAATGCCCGTCCGGCCAGTGACTTATGGCTGGCGCTCATCGTGCTCGTCGTGATCCGTAGCATTACCGAAAGTGGCCTATTAGACACGACCACGAGCTTCTTCGTTTTCATGCTGGTTTCAATGGGCGCCGCGACCCAGGCGCATCTCGGAAGTTTTCAGGTGGGATTCACTTTCACGCCAGGATCCAGAGCGATCGCGTCGCCACGGACGACTCCCGCATATCCAGGAGAACCGTTCAACCCGATCTCTTCCGGGTCGGGGCTCGAACAGTAGAAGACTGGCGTAAGCGAAGCGATTCTTTAATCCCGCATTGTGCGCGGCCGAGCCGCCGCCCGACTGCAACGCCACGCGCTCCGGCCAGCCGGGCCCCCGGCAGTTCTCAGCACTCCCGCCAAGCCTTGGCGCGGGGCCGGGTCCGCGCACTTGAATCCAGATGCGATCAAACTCGCCGTAGCGCCGTTGCATCCAGTCGCCGATCACGTCGATGACGCCTTGACGCCTTCTGGAGTTCGCCGCTCAGGCGACAGCGCCACCGTACGGTTCTCGCCGAGGTTTCCGTTCCGCGGGCTCAGTTTCGAAAAAGCAATTGACTGATTCTTGGCGGCCACGACCCGATGGTCGTTCGCGCAGTATAGTTAGGCTCGGTTGCCGGCTACAAACCGCGCCGGGAGGGCTGGTTGTGACTTTAAAAGATGCCGTACGCATCCTTCACGCACGTTGGAAGACGTTGCTGCTAATAACCTTGGCGGTAACGATGCTTGCCGTCGCGTATGCGACGCTGACCTCGCCGAGATACGCGGCATCGACGCGCATCTTCGTCGCGACGGCTGCCACGCCGGATGACCTAGATGCATACTCCGCGGCCAGGCTCGCCCAGGCGCGAATGGCATCTTACAAGGATCTCATCTTGAGCGACACGCTGGCCACGCGCACCGTCAAAAGACTGAAGCTGAACATTGCACCGCGCGATCTCGCCAAAGAGATTAAGGCCGAGCTCCATCTTGATTCAGTAATGATTACGGTTACGGTCACCGATAAGTCGGCCAGCGACGCCGTATCATTGGCAAATGCTTTGTCGGAAGATTTCACCGGCATGGTCCAGGACCTCGAAACACCAGCAGGCGGTGGACCGCCGCCCGTGCGGGCAGTAATCGTGCAATCCGCCGCCAATTCAAAGTTTGTCTCGCCCGACCGACCAAAGATCATTGTATTTGGGGTCTTTGCCGGCCTATTACTGGGCGTAACGGGAGCGCTTCTCCTCGGTCGCCCAGGACAGCGAGATCGCGGTGGGCACGAGACGGATGGCCAGGCGACGACCGGAACGGCATCGAACGAGTCACGACCCCGGTTCCCCGCGAGTGCGAGCTCGCGACAGTGAAGGTTCAACTGCTGTCGATCGGACAGGTCGGGTGTCATCGGGGTGTCTGCCTGACATTCGGGCACCAACACAGCGGTCTTCGACTTGCCGCAAAGAATCGGATCGCGAAGGCATTAACATGGACGGCATTGGACGCGACCGGTTGAAGGGGGATTATCCCGGCAATCGATCTTCTGGACCGACAAGAGAATTGCCCGTTGGGTGGTAAGCAACTCATCGCCGATCATCCCAAGATCCATTAGAATCTGCTAACGCGAGCCAGCCCACTCCATTCTCTTGTCCCAAATCGAATTAAATCGCCTACTGGACGTCCTAAAGCTGCGCGCCATGAGGAGTGCCCGGCCGCAGGGCAGCAAACATCTCTCTAACGGCCATACTTCCCGAGAGGAGAGGACCTTCGTGGGACCCGACGGACGGCCGTTGGTCCTGATCGCCAACCCGGCTTTCGATCAGTACGGCTCGGACCTGCAGATGCTCGAGAGCGTCCGCGCGCTGCGCACGGCCGGGTGGCGTGTGTTGGTCACCTCGCCGCAGGCCGGTCCGCTCGCCGCTCGCCTGGAGGAGCTCGACGCCGAGACCCTCCTGGTGGCCTATCCCATCGTGCGGCGCGCGGACGCGACGCCGGCCGGCGCGACACGCCTGGCGATGGCTGGCACCGCTGCACTGCCGCGGTTGCGGCGACTGATCCGCGAGGTGGCCCCGGACGTGGTCTACGTCAACACAGTGACGCTGCCCTGGTGGCTGGCGGCGGCCCGGCTGGCGCGCGTTCCCGCGCTCTGCCACGTGCACGAGGCCGAGCCGGACGCCCCGATGGCCGTCCGCAGGGCCATGGCTTCTCAGCTCCGGCTAGCTGCGGTGTCGGTCGCGAACAGCAAGGTGACCCGTGATTCGCTCTGGGCGGTCGTCCCTGCGCTCCGTCCCCGTGTCCGACTCGTTTACAACGGCATCGACGCGCCCGACCAGCCGGTCACGCCACCGCGGCTGCGCCCGGGTGCGGTGCGCGCGGTAGTCGTCGGACGGCTCTCGCCACGGAAATCGCCGCACGTCGCCCTAGAGGCAATCGCGCTGCTCCGAGCCGGTGGGCTCGAGGCCACGCTCGAGGTGTGCGGGACGCCGGTGCCCGGCCAGGAGGTCTACGAGGAGGAGCTCCGACGCCGGGCGGCAAGGCCGGACCTCGACGCGGCGGTGACGTTCTCCGGCTACACCTCTCCCGTGTGGCCCGCGCTGGCCCGCGCCGATGTATTCCTCGCGACCTCCACGGCTGAGCCCTTCGGCAACGCCGTCGTGGAGGCACAGTTGGCCTGCCGACCGGTCGTGGCGACCGCGGTTGAGGGCCACCTCGAGACCGTGCTGCCGGGGACGACCGGCCAGCTGGTGCCGGTCGGCGACCCCGCCGCCATGGCCGCCGCCGTACGACGGCTGGTCGACGAACCGCGTCTGGCCGAGCAGCTGGCCCTTGCCGCGGAGGCACGCGCCCGGAGCGAGTTCTCCCTCGACCAGTACCATCGCCGGATCGTCGCGGTGCACGACGAGCTCGCGGCGCGGCTCAATGCCTCGTGACCCGGAGTTCCGGGACGGAGTGGTCGTGGAGCAGGGCGAGCGCCTCGCGGAGCTTGGTGTTCGACTCGGTCGTCGTGTGGGTACGTAGTCGACTCCCCTTCTAGGGCGTTCTTCCGTCCCCTGCTCGCCGATGACCAGACACGGCACCAACACCAGCGCCTGCCGTGTTTACGCAACTGCCGACCCTAGAAACAAAGGCGCCGGCTACTTGCTGTTGGCTGGCTGCCGCGCGAAAACCACCAGCCACCTAGTATGGCCACCATGAAGTTGGCTGTGCGTCAAACCTCGCTGCCCGACGTCCTGGTCGTGGAACACGAGGTCTTCGAGGATGAGCGCGGCTTCTTCATGGAGGTGTATCGCGCAGACCAGTTCGCCGCGCACGCTGGCCTTGGCCTGCCGAGCACGTTCGTGCAGCTCAACCACAGCCGCAGTATGCGGGGGGTGACGCGCGGCCTCCACTTCCAGTGGGACCCGCCAATGGGCAAGCTGATGCGTGTGGCGCGCGGCGAAGCGTTCCTCGTGGCCGTCGACATCCGCCCGGACTCGCCCACGCTGGGCCGGTACGAAAGCATCATCGCCAGCGAACGGAACCACCTGCAACTCTGGGCACCAGCCTGCTTCGCGCGGGGGTTCTGTGTGCTGTCGGATATCGCGGAGATCGAGTACCTGACGACAGGGACCTACAATTCAGGGGCCGAGTCGGGCGTGCGCTGGGACGATCCACGGATCGGCATCGACTGGCCGATCCGGGAGCCCATCCTTTCGCGCAAGGATGCCGAGGCCCAGTCACTCGCCGAGTGGCTGGAGCGGCCGGAGGCCCAAGCTTTCCGCACCAGTGGAGATTACATCGGGCGCTAGCGACCCTTGGCTGCTAGGTTTCGCGACTTGTCTTGAGGTTTCATCTTGGTTTGAGCTGCAGCCTGGCGACATAAATACATTCAGATGCCAAGGTCGGAGGTGAGGCGCGGCGGTTGCTACGATGTGCAGCCGATGAGGATCGCGATTTTCGGCGCGCGTGGGGTGCCCGCAGCCTGGGGGGGATTTGACACCTTCGTCACGGAACTGGCGCCGCGGCTCGTAGACGCCGGCCACCAAGTGACGCTCTACTGCATGCCCAAATACACCAGCCCGGAAGTCGGCGGCCAGTTCCGAGGCGTGGAAATCGTGCGGCTACCCACCATCTATGGCAAGTTCACTGAGACGGTTCTCCACGAGCTCCTGAGCAGCCTTCATGCCCTCGTACGACCGAGACAGGACATCTACTACGTCCTGGCCTGCCGGACCGTGTGGGCCTACCTGCCGCATCTGCTGCCGCGTCGTCGTCTTGTTATCAACACCGACGGTCTCGACTGGCAGCGGCGCAAGTGGGGTCCTGTGGCGCGCGCATATCTGAAGGTCAACTATTGGCTGGCGCGGCACATTTCTCGCCACTTGGTCTCGGACTCCAAGGAACTCCAGAAGTTCTACATCGAGGAGTACGACACGCCAAGCGCTTTCCTTACCAACGGCGGCCACATACTGGAGGTCGAGGACAAGGCCGGCCATGAGGAGATATTGGCGGAGTACGGCGTCGAGCCGGACTCGTACTACCTGGTGGCCTGCCGCATCGAGCCAGAAAACAACATCGACATCATCATTCGGGAGTTTGAGCGCTCATCCGTCAGGCGCAAGCTGCTCATCGCCGGCGGCGCCAACTACAAGAGCGCCTACGTCGAGGACCTCCAACGGACGAACGACCCGCGAGTGCACTTCCTGGGGCCGGTCTACAAGACGGGCCACATCGAGGCCCTCCACCTGGGCGCCACGGCCTACGTCCATGGCCACGAGGTCGGCGGCACAAATCCCTCGCTCCTCAAGGCGATGGGATGCGGAAACCTCGTCCTCGCACACGACGTGCGCTTCAACAGGGAGGTGCTCGGCGGCACAGGCCTGCTCTGGACCAAGGCGCCGGGCTCGCTGTTAGGCGCGCTCGAGCGCGTCGAAGGCGATGCCGCGGCCCTGCGAGCCGAAGCCGCGACGGCCTGCCGGGAACGCATCACTCAGTACTACTCGTGGGACAAGGTCGCGCGTGACCATGAGCGCTACTTTCGCTGGATCCTAGGTGAAGTGCCGGACTACGACGATTCGTTCTGAGCCTTGGGGCGGCTCAGATCGATGGGCAGGTCGGAGTCTCCACAGGTTCCCCACGCTCCGCCTCGTTGAGCGACGCAATGTATTCGGCCAGCGCCTCCTGCCAGGGCCGCATGACCATGATATCGAGCTCAAGCAGGCGGCGGTGCGCCAGGATGGAGTACGCGGGGCGCCGGACCTTGCGCACCATCGTCGCCGTCGTCGCCTCGTGGATCGGGACCCCCGAGACGCCAGCCAGGCGCAGTGTCTCCTTGGCAAAGGCGTGCCAGGACACCCCGCTCACTCCTGTCGCGTGGACGACCCCATACGCATTCGTGGCGCTCAGTGCCACGAGCTGGCGGGCCAGGTCCGGGGTGTAGGTCGGCCCCACTACTTCGTCGGTCACCACGGTGAGCTGGCCCTGCTCCGCGGCCAGTTTCAGCATCAGACGCGGGAAGTTCAGCCCACCCTTGGCGCGGCAGGGCCGGGGGCCGTAGAGACCAGACGTGCGGACCACGAAGGCTCGAGGGCAAATGGCCTGGACGAGGTGCTCTCCAGCCAGCTTGGACGCGCCATAGACATTGAGGGGTCCAGGTAGGTCACGCTCTTCGTACGGCGATCCTTTCGCACCGTCGAAGACGTAGTCCGTGCTGATATGGATGAGAGATGCCCCCGTGTCCTCAGCGGCTGCCGCCACGTTGCGCGCGCCGATGGCATTGACGGCGTAGGCCGAGGCTTGTTCCTCCTCGCAGCGGTCGAGATGGTGGAAGGCGGCCGTATTGACGACGAGCGACGGGTGCGCCGCAGACACGGCGGCCAGCACGGCCGCACCATCCCTGACGTCCGCGTCGGAGTGGCGCAGCCCAAGTACGTCCCAACCGGCCAATCCGAACGCATCGACGACGTCGGCGCCCAGCTGGCCGGTAGCGCCCAGGACGAGGACGCGCGCAGCCGCCATGGCCTATGCCGCCGCCGAAGCAAGGGCGTTGTGGTGGCGGCTCCCTACCATCCCGTCTGCCATGAGGGCCCGGAACGTCGTGATGTTGTAGTAGGCAGGGTTGTCCAGATCGGTGAACGCAGTTCGGTTCTCGATGAGGTCCCAGACAATCTTCTCGATGTCGCAACTGGGCTTGAAGCCGAGCTGCACCCTCGCCCTATCCACGGACACCTTGTAGTTGCGCACGTCGGCCTTCTCGCGAATCTCGAGTTCCGGCTCCAGGCCGAGGTTCTGCGTGAGCGACGCGGCGACCTGGTCGGCGAGGGCGCCCAGCGTTGTGTTCTCCGACGCCACGTTGAATGTCCCGCTTACCGAGGGGGCCGCCTCGACTGCGCGGACGTACGCGGCCGCCGCATCTTGGATGGCGAGGATGGGCCGCCAGATAGATGGGTTGTTGACGATGATTCGACCGTCCTGCAGGGCGGTCTTGAACATCGTGTTGACGACCAAGTCCAGCCTCATCCGAGGGCTGTACCCGCAGACGGTGCCCTTGCGCAGGATGATGACGCTGAACGAGTCGTCCTGCAGGTGGCGGACACCTGCCTCAGCCTGCAGCTTGCTGATGCCGTAGGGGTGTGCAGTCGTGGTCGGCGAGTCCTCGTCCCAGAGCTCGTCCTCGGTAAAGCCGTAGACCGAACAAGACGACGCGAGGATGAAGCGGCGCACCCCGGCGCGCTTGGCGGTGTAGGCCAGGTTGGCTGATGCCGCGGCGTTGTGAACGTAATTGAGAGCCGGGCTGAACTCGGCCATCGGGTCGTTCGAAAGACCTGCAAGGAAGATGACCACGTCGGTCCCGGCCAGATCCGCCTCGGTTAGGGACATGACGTCCTTGCGGACGAGCGGGATCTCCCCGGGCAGGTGGTTGCCGAACCAGGCCAGGTCAGCGGCCGTCACGGCATACCCGCGGGCGGCCAAGCGCGGGGCCAGCACCGTTCCGATGTAGCCAGCGCCGCCGGCGATCAAAATTCTCATGGACGCTCTAGGGTCCCTTCACAAAGGAGCAGGCCGACCCAAAGGCCCGCGGGTTACCGCGGCGCCTTGTGTGCGACCCATCTGCATATACCGACTGTGCACCTGCATGGGCAGAATACATACTGATGGGCTAAGTTGTAAAGATTTACCAAACTTCGAGTCTTTTACCGGCGTGAGGCATGCATATGCTCAGGGATTACGGCTGAATAACCGACCGCAGACCGACCGAAGACTCCGACGAATACAGCGCCGCTCCCCACGCTCGCCGCCGGCTGCCAGAATGGCGATCACAGTTTCGACGGGTCGGGTGGGTCACCCCACACCCGGCGGGCAGCTCCCGAAACCGGTCATTCACCTGCGGCGGGGGCAGTTCGGTTCGGGGTGCAGGCCGGTGATGTCGGCCGCTGCTAACTTACTAGCCCACACGTCGAGGTCGGAATTGGTGGCCCCAAGACCGGGGTAGACGACGAGGGTAGTGCCGTTGGTCAGGATGGGGTCGTTATGTGCATGGCCTGCATCGCAGAGGCTCTTTCGCACTGCGCGGTCGCCGTCCTTGCTGAGGTGGAACTGCCAGTTCTCGGTGTGGTCGTTCACGCACATCAGCATGTTCGATTCTGCGAACTCGACGGTCGAGCAGGTGTAGCCCATCTTCTCCACGATGGCCTGCAGCTGGGGATAGGTCCACGCCTTCCCCGCGGCCGCGGTGGACGTCGTTGTGGTGCTGGCCGCCGCAGTGCTCGTGGTCGTGGCGGTGATGGTGCTGGGTGTCGAGCAGGCGGCGACCGTGAGCACGGCGGGGATGAGGTATGCGAACCTCTTCACGGTGTCCCTGCCATAGAGCCTCTGTGCTGCCATAGTTCCGTCTCCTGTGCCTGATTGTTCGCCGGGATTCCCGACGGCGCATGTATATATCAAAGCGCGAAATCACGCGCCGTGCGCAGCACGACGTGGCACATCTCGGGAGCGGCTAGGCTAGGCATGGAGGTTGAACGGGTGGGAAACCTCCACAGGCCGTGACGACCAGGACGGGCATATGCGTGCGGTAATGCAGCAACTAAACGCCGCAAGGTCTGCGTGTCCCCGCACCGACTGACCAATTACGCGCCGTGGGAGACGCGTACTCACGCGTCGTCCGTGGACATCGCAGGGGAAAGTTTCGATGAGGAGCCCTCCAGATAGATTGCAGGCTTCGTCTAACCCGAAGTTACGCCGGGTGAGTTAGGCGAATGTGTCCCTTGAGCTGGGGTTAGCTGCTGTTTATGCTGCGGAAGTGTAGCCAGTGAATATCGCGTGTTGATGTCAGGGATGT
>Ga0335075_10001197_pt1 | contig 43184 bp, 28 predicted proteins | sample Lox_Sample_24_FD_206723 | JGI IMG/M metagenome (GOLD analysis project Ga0335075, IMG submission 206723) | Soil microbial communities from Loxahatchee National Wildlife Refuge, Florida, United States - Lox_Sample_2.4 | ecosystem: Environmental > Terrestrial > Soil > Wetlands | place: USA...
TACCACGTATTCCGCGGTCCCGGACAGGACATAGCTGGTCTGATGGCGTGTCGCTGCGGGCAGTCGATGTGATGCGGCGGGGTCGGTGAACGAACAGAACGCCACGGCGTAGTCCTTGGCTGAGGCGGCCTCGACGTAGAGCGCCCGCAGGCTCGTGTCATCAGCGGTGCGCAGAAGCAGTTCCTGGGACAGGACGCTGGTGAAGATGAATCCGGCGTAGGAGGCGTCTGCTTGGGCGATCTTGCTCAGGGCCATGCACAGTGCGGTGATGCCCTGCTCGGTGCCGCCAAGGCGCGCCGGTGTGGTGATGCCCAGCAGACCCAGCTCAAACAATCGCTCGAACCGGTCCTCGATGACGGCGGCGGCGTCGCTGCTAAACGGGTAGCGGTCGGTGTCCTTGACGGCCGGCGTTAAAAAGTGCGCGGCGAAATCGTCGATGACCTCACCGAAAAGTTCGAGATCGGCATCGGTATTGGTATCGGTGGTGAGCATGGAGTTCCGTTTCAGTCGACGAACATCCGCGCGCGGGGGGCGGCCGGGGCGATGAGGCTTTTGAAGGCGTCGAGGCGGTTCAGCTGGGCCGTACCTTCATAGATTTGCAGGAGTTTTGCGTCGCGCAGTATCTTCTCGACCCGCGCTTCGTGCCGAAGTCCTTGCGCCCCCATCATTTCCAGTGCCATCTGACAGTTCTTGATACCGAGATCGGCTGCGGTGAACTTGGCCATCGAGGCCAGACCCACGCACAACGACTGGTCCATGTCGCGGTCCAGCAGGAACCGGCTCACGAGCCGGGACACCTTCGGATGGGCCAGCATTCGGCCCACCGTCATCTCGGCGAGACTGACCGGCAGGTACTTCTGGGCGTAGTAGACCGGTTTGGATTCCAGCAATCTGTACAGCGGGTTGGCGTCCATCGATTCGGCGTAGGCCAGCCGTCCCAGCCGCACGTTGGCATACATCTCGGTCAGGCGGCATTGCACCCATTCGTAGGTGATCATCGGCCTGCCACCCAGCACGGTGTCGTTGGCGAACGCCAGCGCGGCCTCATAGGCGCCGCGCGCGGCGGCGGTGCCCCACGCCGCGATCGCGCTGCGCGACATGCACAGCCAGAAGTCGAAATGCCGTGCGTAGATCTGTCGTGTCGGGCGGTCGGTGAACTCGGCGATCGATTCGGCGTCCATCAATACGAGTTCGTCAGGGACAAAGCAATCATCGAAGTTCAACGTGCTGGCCGGGCAGATGCGCTGTCCGAGTTTGTCTTCGAAGGTTCCCAGCGAAAACCCTTCGGTGCCGCGCCGCACGGCGAGCACCACCATCGTCTCGGCGGGGCGGGCGGGGTCGGTGCAGGTGTACAGAATGTCCCACGTCGACAAGTGACCCGAGGAGGTGAACACCTTCGTGCCGTTCACGACATAGCCGCCGTCGACTTTCGTTGCGCGGCAACCGATGACACCGTCGTCCATGAGGTCGATATCCTGCATGTCGGTGCCGGCTCCTGGCTCAGTGAGTGACACCGAGATCAGGCAGGGCTTTCCGGAGCGTTCTCCGTCGATGACTTCCCGTAGGACTCTGCGCGCCACACCGGTGTTACCGCTGACGGTCAAACATGCGACACCGAGGTTGTGCACGGAGATCACGTTGGCGATCCCGAGGCAGACTGAGCCGACCTCTTCGTTGAAGTACGCCAGTGACGACAGGTTGTAGCCCTTGCCGCCGAAGATCCTAGGAACGAACGCCGTGTACAGGCCCCACTGGTTGCACTGCTCGACCAGATCGGTGGCCACAAAGTCGTGGTCGGCGAACGAGCGCAGTTCGAGGTCCAGCGATGCGGGCCGGGCGACGTCGTCGTTGAAGCGACGTGCCAGATCGACCACCTCGCGGGTCTCCCGGATCAGCGCCTTCGGCACCCGCGGAGCCGTGTGCAGACCCAGCGCCATGGTCTGAAATTCCGGCGGCGCAGGACGGTAGCTCTGCTGGCGCGCACTGCGCGCACCACCATAAGACCCTTTCGCGGGGGTCGGTGGGTGCGCCCGCACCTGACTGACATCGGCGGCGGCAGAATTCATACCGTGACCTCTCCGGGGTCCGCGATCAGCGTGAAGAATCCAGATGCTGATGCAGGAAACGAATTGTCTGCGCCACGAACTCGTCGAAGTTGTCGTCGAAGTAGGGGCCCCAGTGACCGATCGGGTAGCCGCGGTAGGTGGCGTCGGGGATGCGGTCTGCCATGGCACGGGCACCGGTTCGCCCGAAATGGTCGTCGCGCTCCATACCCAGGATCAGCGCGGGGCAGGCGACCCGCGACGCGGAGGTGATCGGGCGGTAGCGCATGAACGCGAACACGAATGCCGCCGGCATGAAATTCATCGCGTGATAACTCTGCGCGTCGCCGTTGTGCAGCCGGATTTCGCCGGGCAGCGACTCAGGCCCCGCGGCGATCGCGAACCTGCCGCCGTCGTGCTGGTAATCGCCGGCGATCCGCACGTTGTGGCGCCGGTGCCGCAGTCTGGCCGAGATTGCATCAACAACGCCGTGGCACGCGCCGCGCAGTTGGTGCGCAATGGGCAACACGCGGGCCGCCCGAACACCCGATGCCAGGGGCCCTTGAGCGACAAGCGCGGTGATGCGGGGGTCGCGCGCGGCAGCGACGATCACGTGGGCGCCGCTGAACGCGGTGCCCCACAACGCGATCCGTCGCCCGTCGACCTGCGGGAGCCCCCGAACGTGAGCGATGGCCGCCAGCAGGTCAGCGACCTGCCAGTGCGGATCGAGATTGTTGCGGGGCGAACCCTCGCTGTCGCCCCAGCAGCGGTAGTCAAACGTCAGCACCGCCCAGCCCTCGGCGACGAAGCGAGCAGCGTAGTCCGGCAACCGCATCACCCTGGTGGCCCCGAAACCATGGGCCATCACGATCACCGGCGGCGTGGCGACGCCGTCGGGCAGATACAAGGTGGCGGCGCACCGCAATCCCGCGCTAGGAAAGGAGGTTTCAACAACCGTCATCGCCGCACCCGTGGTGGCGGGTCGGCTTGGTGTCGATTGTTCGGAGATCGGCATGGGACCTCACTTCCTCAGCGCCGTCGATGCACCTGACACTAGGAATGCTGAGGTGTGGTGGACCATCGCCGCGTCGGCCAGCATTTTTGTCATTTCAGGTCAGATCCGCTCCCAATAGGCCCCGAAGGCACACGTCCAGGGCTGGCGACCTGCCATGCTGGCGGTGATGCCGACGCGTTACCTGACCGATGAAGCCCTGCCCCTGTACAGGTCGGTGCAACTACCTGCAGTGCTGGTCCGCTACGCCCGTACGCACGACGTATCGGTGGCCGCGTTGCTCAGCGACACCGGTTTGAAAGAGTGCGACTTCGAGGACCCGGACTTCCTGTCGACCACGGCGCAGGAAATGGTACTGGTGCGCAATCTGTGCCGCCTGTCCGATGATCCGGCTGTGGGGTTGACCGTCGGCGGGCTCTATCACGTGGGGGTGCTGGGTCCGGTCGCGGCGGCGGTCATGCACAGCGACACCCTCGGCGAAGCGGTCCGCCAGGCCCACCGCTACGAAGTGCTGGTCGGGTCATTCTTTCAGTGGGTGCTCGCTGTGGCCGGCGACCAGGTGACGCTGGTGCTGCGGGAGCGCATCAACCTCAAAGACGTCAGACTCTTTCTGTGCGAACGTGAGTTCGCAGCACTGCGCCGCATCCTGACCGACCTGGTGGGGCCAGCGTTTCGCTTCACGCGGCTACAGGTTGGCTATCCCGCCCCGCGCCACAGCGGCGCCTACACCGAGGCGATGGGCTGCCCCGTGGAATTCGGCGCCGCCGAGCACACTCTGCGACTCGATGCCCGCTGGCTGGACACGCCACTGCCGCTGGCGAACCCGCTGGCGCGAGCGGTCGGCGACCGGGACTGCGCCAAGGCCGTCGACCGGCTCCGCGCCACCGGGTCGATGACCGAGCGGGTCATTCAGGAGATCGTCTTCCGTGACGCCGGCATCCCCGACCTCGACTCCTTAGCCAGCCGGCTGGCGATGGCGCCGCGCACGCTGCGCCGGCGCCTGCGCCAAGAAGGGCTGTCCTACCGCGACATCGTCGCCCGCCTGCAACTCGACGAATCGGTGCGGCTGCTGCAAACCACCACACTGGCGGTCAGCGATATCGCCCACCGTGTGGGTTTTGAGGATCTCCCGAACTTCTATCGAGCGTTTCGCCACTGGACCGGTACGACACCGGGCGCCTACCGCACCAAACCCACCATCTCAACGCTGGGCTGACACCCGTCGACGCTAGGTGGCCAAAAAAGACAACAACAGCGTCCCTCAGCACAGTGTTGAACCCGCCCGCGGATTCCTAACGTGAACGCAGGCCTACTAGCCACGGAATGAGAGTGAGTTCACCCAATGCACATCACCAAGGAGCAATACGACACGTTCTTCGACGATGTCGAATTCCGCGACGCCCCGGTCCCCTCGACCGGAGAGATCTTCCAGATGCCCCTCGTCGGGCGCAACGCCATTCAGATGGTGGCCTTTCACAGCGCTTCCCGCGCGAAGGTGCTGGATCTGTTGCCGCCGGCGATGGTCCCGGTCGCCCTCGGTGACGACCAGACGGTCCTGGGAGTCATCGCCATCGAATACCTCGAGCGCAACATCGAGAACTACAGCGAAGTCGTCGTCGTGATCCCGGTACGCATCGGCGACGGCGCGGCCGCCCCGACGGTGGAAGACCTGCTGTCCGAAGGGCTCGGTGGCTGCACCCTGCTGGTCCGCCACATCGCGGTCACCACCCGCACCGCAGAGATCGTCGGCAACGAGCTGCTCGGCTACGCGAAGTTCATCGCCAACATCGACTTCGTCGATATGCCCGACGAACGTATCTGCGTGCTCTCTGAGGCGGGCAACGAGATCTTGCGGTTCGCCGTCGGCGTCGGCCAGGAATACGGCGACTACGAGCGCTCCACCCTGTCGGTGGTCACCTACAAAAACGACCTGGCCTACAAACTCACCTACGCCAGCCAGACCCGCCCGGCGATCAACACCCCCGACCGCAACGTGTTGATCCTCGGAGACCATCCGCTCGGCCGTTCCCTGGCAGCCTTGCAGGTGTCGAACACACCGCTGGCGACAATCTATTCGCCGGACTTCCAACTCATCAGCGACGACCGCAATCTCGAAGTGTTCAAGCCATGATCACGCCGCGCTCAGCGGCCGCCCCCACCAAGCGAGGCGGCCGCTGACCGCGAACCTCTGCTGTGAAGGAAGCCACGATGCTCAATGGCGCTCATGCACTGGTGCAGACGCTCATCGACTCCGGTGTCGACACCGTCTTCAGCAATCCCGGCACCTCCGAGATGCACTTCGTCGCAGCCCTCGACAGCGCCCCCCAGATGCGGGCGGTGCTGACCTTGTTCGAGGGTGTGGCCTCCGGCGCCGCCGACGGCTACGCCCGCATGACCGACCGGCCCGCCGCCACACTGCTGCACCTGGGGCCCGGGCTCGGTAACGCGCTGGCCAACCTGCACAACGCGCGCAAAGCCGGTGTGCCCATCGTCAATATCGTGGGCGATCACGCCACCACCCACGCACCCTACGACGCGCAGCTGCAGTCCGACATCGAGACCGTCGCCCGCAACGTGTCCTCTTGGGTGCGTACGTCGCAGGCCACCGACAAGGTCAGCGACGACACCGCCGAGGCGGTCGCTGTGGCTCGCGGCATGCCCCGACAGATCAGCACGCTGATTCTGCCCGCCGACGTGTCGTGGGGTCACGTCGGCGCGGCCGCGGCACCGCCGCTACCCGTGCCCGTAGCGCAGCCGCCCGAGCACGCAACCGTCGCGCAGATCGCCGCAATCCTTTCAGCTCACACCAACACAGCATTCCTGCTGGGAGGGCGCGCCCTGCTCGAACCTGGGTTGCTTGCCGCAGCCCAGATCGCGCAATCGTGCGGGGCCAAGCTGCTCGCCGAGGTCTTTCCCACCCGCATTCAGCGCGGCGCGGGACTGCCCGAAGTCGAGCGACTGGCCTACTTCGCCGAATTCGCCAGCACCCAACTCGCCGGAATCGACAACCTCATTTTGGTCGGTGCCCGAGCCCCCGTCTCCTTCTTCGCCTACCCCGGCAAGAAAAGCGACCTCGTGCCCGAGGGCTGCCAGGTACACACCCTCGCAGGACCCAGCCATGACCCGGTGCAGTGCCTGTCCGAACTCGCCGAACACCTTGCCGCCACCGGGATCGTCCCCAACTTGGCGCCCGCACACCGCCCCGCACGACCACGCGGAAAGCTCACCGCCGACACGATCTGCCAAGCCGTCGGCGCGGTGCTGCCCAACAACGCCATCATCTCCGATGAGGCCCAGACCTCCGGAGTGATGCTGCCTGCGATGACCGCCGGCGCGCCGCGCCACGATGTACTCACCTTGACCGGTGGCGCGATCGGACAAGGACTTCCAGTCGCCATCGGCGCCGCCGTGGCATGCCCCGACCGGCCCGTGCTCGCCCTGCAGGCCGACGGATCAGCGATGTACACGATCCAATCACTGTGGACGATGGCGCGCGAAAAACTTGATGTCACTGTCGTCTTGGTGAACAACCAGTCCTACAGCATCCTCAACGTCGAACTGCAACGCGTCGGCGCCGGCGCCGGAGGCCCCAAAGCCAAAGCGCTACTCGACCTCACCCACCCCAACCTCGACTTCGTCCATCTCGGCCGAGGCATGGGCGTCCCATCCAAACGCGTCGACACCGCCGAAGAACTCTGCACCGCACTCGAGGAAGCATTCACCCGACCCGGCCCCCACCTCATCGAGGCGGTGATCCCCCCAGCGTTCTCCGGGCTCAAGCTCAAAGCTCTCCCCTACGCGATGTCCGCGCTGAACAAGATGCCCGCGCCGCTTGCCAAAGCCGTCAAACGACGACTCGCACCCTGACCGGCTCACCCACCCAACCCCCGGAGACGACGATGTCTACCCAGTCCCTGACCACCATCCTCCGCGTCGGCGGCTACACCAACATCATTGGCTCACCGCTCATCGCGATCTTCTACCGCTGGCTTGACACCTCACACAGCAACCCAGGCGCCGGCAACCCGGTCTGGGTGTACTCGTTCTTCTACTGCACCACCATCCTGGGACTGATCTACATCCACGCCGCCCGCGACCCAGGCACCTACCAGCCCTTCATCGGCATCGCCGTACCCGCCAAAGCGTGGGGAATCGCCGCCTGCCTCTACGCCGCCGCTGCCGGCTACCCCTGGCTGCTAGTCGTGGGTACCTACGACATCGGCTACGGCGTCTGTTTCCTCACCCTGTACCGCCGCACCGCCAACCCCAACCAACAACCGGGCCAGGAACGATCACTGGACCGGACAGCACGATGAAAATCCACCACCTCAACTGCGGCACCATGCACATGCCCACCGCACCACTGGTCTCTCACGTTCTGCTCATCGAAGCCAGCGATCGACTAGTGCTGGTAGACACCGGCTTTGGCCACGATGACATCACCGATGCCGCCCGCAGGCTCGGCGTCGTCCGACACTTCCTTCGACCCGCTCTCGACACCCACGAAACCGCGGTCGCACACATCGCCGCCCTGGGCTTGCACACCACCGACGTACGCGACATCGTGCTCACCCACCTCGACCTTGACCACGCCGGTGGCCTTTCCGACTTCCCTCACGCCCGCGTGCACCTCTCAGCGGCCGAAGCGCACGCTGCAATCCACCACCCCACCCCCCGAGAGCGAATCCGCTACCGCTCCGGCCAATGGGCGCACCACCCCACCATCGTCGAGCACAACGCGGCAGGCGAGACATGGAACGGGTTCAGCGCGGTCGAACCCCTCAACGACATCTGCCCCGGCCTGCTCATGATCCCCCTGCCCGGCCACACCGCATACGCCATCACCGCCGAAGACGGCCATACAGTTCTACACGCCGGAGATGCCTTCTTCGATCACCGGGCACTGACCACAACCCGACAGCCGCGCGTTCTCACCGTTTTCGAGACTGTCGTCGCCGCCGACCGCAAGCAGGTCCGGTCCAACCATCACCGGCTCACCGAACTCCTTGACCGCCAACAACACTCACTACGACTGATCAACTCCCACGACCCCGCGCTGATGCCCCAAATCGAGTGACCCCGAGAAGGGACGACTCTAACCAGTAGCAGCGTCACAGATTCCCAGTCAAAATTCCGACAGGCTCAATGATCCATCGGGGCAAGTGTTACAGAAGCCTGTCCAAGAAGCCTGCTCACCTTGTCAAACTTCGTTGCATCTCGACACGCGGCAACTAACAAGAAGAAAGTGCTGCTGACGCTGATGCTCGAACGACGCCCGCCGATTACGCGTGCTTACATCAACCGCGACAGGTGCAGTCGATGAACCACCGTCGCGGTCCTGCTTAGAGGGGCATCAAGTGGACGCGCACCGATAATCGATGCGAGGTCTGGTTGGATCCTATTTACCGTGCAGGTAGCGGGTTCCGCAGGTCGGGCACCAGCGGGCCGGTGTGCCAAGCAGGGCTTGGATCGATGTCAGATCGTCGTGGTGGTGCGTGCAGGCCTGGCGGGCTAGGTGGATGCGGATGGTGTCGATGATGAACTTCGCCCGCTCAAGGAGCGTAGCGCCGTAGCCCTCGATGTCGGTTGTGCCGCAGGCGATGACGTCACCTTGGTTTAATTCGCGTTGTTCGTAGATGGTCACGCCGTTGTTGTCGGTGCCGGCGACTGTGCGGCTGAAGCGGCTGCTAGGCCGCAGATCGATTTCGATGCGCCATTCGCCACGATCGCGGAAGTAGAAGCTGTGCCCGTCGACCTCGCCTGTCCACTGTTCAGGACACGGGCCGTCGTGGCTGTGCACGACGACCCCCTGTTGGTTCGCGAGCCGCGCCTGAAGCTCGGCTTCCTCGGCCTGCTCGGCGGCTTTGATCTGCTGGCCGTCCGGGGATTGCCAGAACGCATCAACGTCGTCGAGCCACTGCTGGAACGCGCGGCGGCGTTCCTTAGCTGCACGGGCGCAGACGCAGTCGAACCCGTAGTCGTGCAAATCGCTGTCGGGCAGGCGAGGGTGACACGAACATCTGCAGAGCTCGCCGCTGTCAACATGTCGCCACACGGTGAGAGCGTCCAGTGTGACATCAGCCAACCCGCCGGGATCGGCGACATCGTGGCGGACGAACACCCCTGCCAGGTGGTCTCGATAACGCCGACGCGCCTCGCGGCGGGCGCGCTCGATGCGCTCCCGGTAGTTGACCGCACCCTGGTCAGCCGAGAAGTCGATCACCTAAACCTCGGATTCGTGGTCCACGGTGGCTGTTCATCCTTCGTTGTTCGCTAGGCGTTGTAGAGGAGCTCGCGAGCCCCGGTGACACGGACGGAAATGCCGGAACTAGTTAATAGGTGCAGTACGGAATACCTATCCCCGGTCGTCGGGGTGGGTCCGGCAGCGGCACTCGGGGGCGTCTGCCGGCGTTGTGTCGCCTCTTGCGCGGCCGGATCATCACCCCAGTGTCCGGCTCTTCAGGCAAGCCAGCTGACCGGACCCACGGATGTCTATTGTATCACTAGTAGGGCAACCCAGGGGGCTTGCCGACTGCCCATCGCGTATACGAACAAGCCACCGCGCTGCGCGTGAGGACCCCTTCGGTCTCGCTGTCGCAGCGCAGGGGATTCGCGCGAAGCTTCTTTACGTAATTAGCGGAGCGTAGCCAGGAATCCGTGGGCTGACGCCAGACATGGCGCACGATCTCGCAAGCCGCTCAGCTCGAGGCGACTCCGTTGAGGACTTATCTTGACAGCGTTGGGTCGACCGCTCCGGCACGCGTCATTTGATACCTTCCAGCAGCTCTGAAGCGGAAACGCCTAGTGCCTTTGCGATGTCGAATAGTCGTTCGTGCAGGATGCCGCGGCGGCCGTGCTCGAGGTCGATCAAGACGTTGCGTGAGACACCGGATCTCAGCGCGAGCTCCTCTTGGGTGTAACCGCGGTCGATGCGCAGGGTCTGTATTCGTGTGCCCACCTGGCGGCGCCGCTTCTCCCACACAGCGACCCGTTTCGGGTCATTTTGACTGGGACGCGTCGGCACGCATACCAGTACTGCTGCAAATTCCCGAAAAGTCTGCCCTACTAGTAGGGCTAAATAGCTTTCCGGGCGCTCACGAACGCCGATCCCCCGGAGCTGACGCATTCAACGCATTCACTCGCGTCAGCACGGGAGGGGTTGGGATCGGCGGCGACGCTTGACCCCGCGCAGTTAAGGCGCCGGATCGCAACCAGGCCATACATCCCACAATGCACTACTAGTAGTGCATTGTGGGATGTATGGCCGCCGAGCTGTCCTTGCGGAAGGACGTCTCTTCTAGCGGTGGCGGGGAGCGCCGCCGTGCAATGCGCACTCTGCCGATCCGGGTGCAGCCCTTGCCGGAAGAGAGCCTTGACTCGTGGCTGGAGGCATTGGCAAGCCGCTCGGATGCGACCTGGGGTGAGCTCATCGGCGCCCTAGACTTTTTCCGGGTGCGGGGAAATTCGGCATCGTCCTGGGCGGGTCGGGCTAACGTGTCGCTGACACCGGAGCAGGTGGACACCATAGGCTACTGCACCGGTGTCGAACCGTGTCGGCTTCAGGCGATGACTCTGCAACCGTGGATCAAAGACACCAGCTGGCAACGTCCTTCGGTGGCCTTACTGCGCGTGAGCGGTTCGCGGTTCTGTCCGAAGTGTCTAGGAGAGCGCAGTGGCAGGTGGCGGGTGTGGTGGCGGTTGCGGTGCGGATTCCTATGCCCGACGCATGGCTGCTTGCTCTCCGACACGTGCCGCGTGTGCGACGGTCTGCAGCGCACGGCACCGCCCCGCTTCCATGAGGTACCGAAGCTGGGGTCGTGCACTCGGGGCGTGACCCGATTCGGTGAGACAGCACGGTGTCATGAGCCGTTGTCGAATGCTCCCGCCACATGTCTCGACATGGGTACGGCGGTGGTGATCCAGCGTGATCTTCTCTGCGTGCTTCGCGCGGGTTATACGTCGGGCGGCATTTACGGGTCGTCGCCGGTACCCTCGACGATGTTCGTGCAAGATCTACTCACACTGGGGACCTGGATGTTGCGCTGCGCGCAGGCACGTGATGTCGCCGCTCGGATCTCGGACCTGCTCTGGGAACAATGCGAACACCGAACGCGGAGGCGTTTTGCGCAACCACTGATCACGGATCGCGGCGCGCGGATGACGTGCTCAAGCGCCGCGATCGATGCAGCAATTACATGCCTGGCGATGCCCGTGCTTCAAGCTGACGACACCGACATGGCCGCTCAGCGCCTGCAATGGCTGACCTCGTCGATGCGCCGGCGTGGGTTCTCGCCGACGGATAGCCGGAATTGTTGGAGCGTCGGGCACAGCCGTGTACTTGACGCTCTTCGGCGGACAGTTATTTCGTCGCGCAGTTTGTCCTGATACTCAACGACTCGACCATTGCCCGGGGATTGGCCAGATCTCAGCGCCGCGGGGGTTTCAGGGTGAGACGGCCGACGCTGACCGGCTTTCGATGCTGTCGTTAGCCACGAAGCTGTCACGCGAAGCCGGAACAACTTTTGGTATACCCAGTCAGGGGTCGTTGGCGTGTCTAACTTGTCGCCTACCGTGTAGCTCGATCTCATACTTTCGGGCCAGAGCAAACAGAACTTCATGCCCAACGCCGATGCGAGCCGCCATAGCCGTGATCGACAACCGATCGTGCTCGTAGAGGCGTACGAATTCCGACTTGGTCAATTGGCTTGCCGCATAGACCAATTGCGTTTGCTTGCGGTCACCCGCGCGGTCCGGTGGCGAACACTCCAGCAGATAACAGATCATTGCAGTGGACACCCCGAACTCACCGGCCACCCTGGATATTGGCACCGCCTGATCTGCGACCGCCTGGTGGAGGTCAACAATGGATATCGCTGTCGGATCTGGCCCGGCGAGTTCCAGATCGGAAACGACCGACAGGGGCGGCGACCACGTAACGGGCTCGCCAATCACATTGTGCTGTCGCAGAAACCGTTGAGCTACCCCGTCGAGATCGCGAATAACTTGCGGTGTAAGCATCGCTACCAGCTCCGCTCGCCGCCGCCCTTGGTTACGCGAGCATTCCGCAAAGGGAGACATGCGGGCGGGCTGCATACTGATTCGTTCGAACAACCACGACCGCGCAATTCCCCCGACCCGATCGCGTTGGTGCAGCCCAAAATATCCTTGATCATAGATCGGGTTCCACTGTTCGTCAGGGAGCAGATCTCGATAGTCGAGCTGGCGTCGTCGCTCATAGTCGATTGGACTGGGATGTTCAGCAAGATGGTCCGCGAGCCGTATCATCGCGCTACACATGTTCGGCCAAAGTGGATGACCGTAAAGACCTTTCAAGATGTAAGAAATTTTTTGCTGATTCGTCGGCCACCCCAGCTGTCGTGCCGCGCTGAGCTCAGAGATTCGACTTCCGGCGCGAAGTAGCATCAACGACAGCACCGGACGCATGGTTTCGACGTGAAATCGTTCGACGGCGAATCGAAAGGACCACTCGCGCCACAAGCACGTAGGGGTGCTTCGGATCGCAGCGTCGGACAGCTCGACGGGGTAGCGCGGTAACTTCGTCCCGCTGCGGTATCGCAACGGGTCTTGGGGACCGAACCGGTCGGCGCAGGCTTTCAGGTGCACGGCGGTCAACGGCGCGCTCGAGCCGCGCCATTCTAACGAGTAGGGGGTCACTGTTCTCCCGGAGACCCTGGCGCCAAAGATAATTGGACGGAGTTGGGCAGCAGCGTCCTCGATAGTCGAGCAACCGAGGATGCTCAGCGCCAGCGTAATTCCCAGTCCGGTCATCGATGCCGGTGCAGTTGTCGCAAAAGGTTTCGGAGCGGCAAAGCGGCGCATGCAGGAAACGACATCTGGAAACTGTGCGCTGATTGACCAGGTGACATTCTGGCCCAACAAATTGGCCATAGTTTCAGCGTTCGCCAGTGAGAAGATGCGCGCTGCGAGCACTCGTAGGTCTCGAAGAACCTGCAGACTTGAGGTGGGCATCGCTGTGTAGATCCCGAACGAGGTCGGTGTCGTTGACAGGACTTGGGCGAGAAGAGCCTGGGTCAGGGCCAGCGGGTGATCGGGTGTCAGCGCACTCGTTTCGGTCTGCAGCAGATTGCCTCCGCACACGCGGCGCCGGCCCTCCCGTTCGACGGTCGCGCCGCACCGTGTCGGTTCGGGCGCACCGTGGATCGGCGGCCACCGGGGGCCCATGCGTTGGAATTGCCCACAGGTCGGGCAGGTGTCGGCGAGGATGCGCGAGTGCTCCTGGCAGATAAATACCCAGGGCAGGCGCCATGCCAACTGCCAACGACCGCCCGATCGGAGCAGGCATATCGGACAGAAGCGGGACCGCACCGGAGGCCACGGCAATGAGCGCAGTCGTCGAGCGGATCGGTCGACGGTGACCAACTGACCCTCGTAGCGGCTCAGCGTTAGGCCTTCAACCGTGGCCGGCCATATGCCGGTGGCAGCGCTAATCGCTGACAACTCAGCGGTGTCTAGATACGCCGTCAAATTGGCGTACTGCACGCTTAGGCGGTTCGTAGGAGGCAAGATTGCGGCAAGCAGATCTCCCCACGACGTATCGAGCCGCTGGGCGAGTGCACCCAGCCAAGAGTCCAGGGCTTCTCCGGGCACCGGCGCCACCCGGATCGGCAGTGTTCGTAGTCCCATCGGCTGCGCGTCGTCGGGCCGCTACACCGGGTGGGCCTGCCGCGTAGGCTGGGTGGTCAGTCGCCGGGTGCGAAACGCCGCCGCCAATTCTTTTCGGGCTTTCTCGGCGGCGCCATCGATCTTGATGGAGTCGAACACCTTGCCGTTCAACGTTTCTGCGCCAGTGCGGATCGCTTTGACGCAGCCGCGTCGGATCAGTTCCATCAGCGACCCGATGTGTCCGGTGCTGCGCATGAACAGGTAGTCCGACAGGTCATCGGCGAGCATGCCCGGTCGTTTTGAACCCAGAACAAGACGCTCCTCGATGGTTGACAACAGTGTGCGCCACTGGCGGCGTTCCCGCTCGGTCTCGATTTGGTAGGGAAGCATTTGCAGTGTGGTCGTGCGGCGGGTGGTTTGCTCTAAGACGATGTCCTGATAGCCGGTGTTACTCAGGTTGCAGGACAGGTCTTCCATCAGCAGACCGCGATCTCCCAAGCCGATGCCAATGTAAAGGATGGTCAATGGAAATTCGTTGGCGATGTATTTGAAGTGATTGCTGATCTCCACTCCCCCGCTGCGCTGCCAATGCAGGAAATGTAGGTCATCAATGATCAGCAGCCTTGTCTCGCAACTTAAAACGCAGTCCAGCGCTCGCCTGCCGAGTTGTTCAGCGGTGCCGCGGCTAGTGCCTGGATGGGCGTAAAAATCGCACAACGCTGCGTTGAAGTCTTTCATGCTGGTATTGCCGCGCATGCCGATGCGGCACACCGGCCAACGCTCGTGTCCGGCGTCAGTGAACTCACCCTGGCGGCGTAGCTGTTGGAGGTGGAACTCTTTGGCGAAAGCCTCCACCGCGACGGTCTTGCCTAAACCGGGATAGCCATCGAGGGCGACAGCTCCTCTGGCGTGGTTGCCATCCTGAGTGCTGCTGTCCATGATGACCCAGAGGTCCTCGTGCAGTGTCGCTAGCTGCGGCGTCCGCAGCGGTCCAATGTTGTTGTGCCAGTCGGCGCGCCGTTGGTTGTAGATATCGGCTGCGGAGTCGTTGAGACGGCGAATCTGGGCTCGCGACAACGCCTCTGGTTTGGTTCGCTTGGGCGCGGTCACATAGGCGCGCCAGCCTTCCTTGCGAGATAGCGTCAGATTGTCCAGCTTGATGGAGTTGGCCGGACGCTTGGCGGTGGCGGTGCTCACACGTCCTCCAGAACGTCGTCGTAGATGTGGTCGTCGTCGACAGGGACGTCCTCATCAAGAACGTCCGCGAAAGCATTGTCGTCGTCGATGCTGTCGGGCGAGTCGGGTGTGTTAAGGACACCACCGGGTGTTGGCAGGTCGGGGACACTGGCTGCTGTGTGGATGTCGAGACCGAGGGTGGACTGCTCTCGCGAGAGACGCAGCGCTGCGCGGCGTTCGGCCATCGTGTGGCCTTGGCTGAGCTTGCGTCGGTCCAAAAGTTCGGCGAGCGCTACCTTGTCGTCGAAGTGGCGATATTTGGACCTCGCGAGCTTGCGCGCGAAGGTCAGCCCGTCCTCATTCATCGGTCCATCGCATGCGTCTGCTTCGGTCCATCGCAGGGCATGCCATCCAGGGGGGTCGGTCTTCCGGTTGAAGAAATACACCTGGCGCACATCGTCGGGATCGACATGAAAGGGCCACCGCCCCTTGCGTTCCTTGTACGAACTCTTCTCACGAGCTTTATATCCAGCAAGCCCGGGACCGCGGTAAATGCGGTTATCGATCTCGATCCCATAGTGCTGGATGGTGCGCCACTCGACCCGAAGGAAATGGTAGGCCAGTGACGGGTCGCGCGGGGCTTCGATGTAACCGGCGCGCGCGATTCCATGCTCGAACATCTGGGCCGGCGACATTCCCAACGCCCACAAGCCTGGCTCGCCGATGCCGTCGTGGGGTCGAAGGTGATACACCGCAGCTACCCACTCCCGCAGCAGCGCTTCCAGTTCGTCGATAAAAAAGAAGGCGTCTTGCTCGGGCGCCACGCCGCGCGAGTACACATCCGGGCCCTTGTACGCCGGCAGCTCCTGCAGAAAGCCATCTCGGATTGTCTTGAAAAACCGTTCCACGGGGCCTTTGTCGTGCCCTTCACGTAGCCGCGCTGGTTGAATCGAGATCCCCAATTGTCGGCAGGCACTGGTCTGTTGCTCGCCGACATAGATTTTGCCGTGATCGACCACCAGAGTCTCGGGAACGATCGCCGGCGTGGCCGCAAAAACGCTGCCAGGCGCCAAGACCTTGTGTTCGACGAGGACCGAACGAGGTACCCCGTGTGGCGGCCAGACCGCCTCCACGGGCCAGTCGCGGCCCGCCGGCATCGGCCGAAAACACTGATACAGCACCGAAGCCGCATCAATCGCCTTGGTCGACATCGGTGTTAACCGCAATCCGGTGATGCATCGGGAGTACCAATCCATTCCGACGGTGAGATCCACACCGACCCAACGCAACGTGTGGGGATCCATCGCATACACGTCCAGATAGGTGGTATCCATCAACAAGTACTCACCCGGCCGCTCGGGATGCATCTTGCCGTATGGCAGAACCGGACGCGACGCGATATCGCGGTTGCGCTTCGTGCTGTTCGAGAACAGCGGATACAGACGATCAAGTTCATCGAGGATTTCATATGCCCTGGTCTTTGACGGTAATCGCACCACCTCGGCTCCGTAGGTGGCAATGAGGCGGGCCTCCGTATGGCGAATCACGAGCTGCCGGGTAGGTCTAGACATGTCGACGTACTCATGCATGACGTCCAGAGCGGTTTGTTTGAACAACTGGAAGGTCCTGCTGCCCAGCACGGGTTGCAACGCTTTAGCCGAAATCAGGCCGACTTCGCCCGCTCCCTCGTAGCGACTGACCCAGCGTTCAACGGTTCGCAAACCAATACCGAGTTCTCGCGCCTTGGCCGCCATACGAGCTTGTTTGGGCAGCGCCCTTCTGTAACTGGGCCGCGGCTCGCCGGCCAAAGCGATTTGCGCGCAACCAGATCGGTAACCGGTGAGAACCTCACGCACGTGCCCAGCACGCTCGCGAGCCTGAGTTCGCACCGACTCCGGCACAGCAGACCACGTCACCGAGGCGGTGGCACCCCCAGTCTCGTCGACCTCAATGACGAGATCTTCACCGAGCAGACGCGCCCGCTCGGAGAACATCAGCTCGTCAAGGGCGAACCGGCGAACGGCCTCTGTGCGCACGTCTAGCGTTACCACTTGCGGAATCCCCCGAACCGAGTGCATCTCAACGACTTCGACGACTTCTCCGTCGTAGGAGAATCGTGTTCCCACGCCTACTCGCACGCCTGAACGTTTCATCGCGACGCCTCCAACACCGTCGAAGGACGAAGGGGGTCATCAAGTTCCACACGATATTCGCGGCACCACAACAGATGCATCAAAGCCGGGCGGACCAACTGCTGGGGGTACGGTCGAATCGATTGTTCGGCATCGGTAATCGACATGCCTGCGAACTGTCCACTACAGGAACGCATCTCATTTAAGATGAGTGTGTTGATCAGCCATTCGCGGCGATAGCCTGCGAGGAAGCGCACATTGGCCAAACGGACCCGAGGCGGTTCATTCACCACCACGTAAGACCATCCGAACGACTCCACGATCTGGCGCGTCCACGCACACAAAAACACGATCTCCGGCCGGACCATTCGGCCGCCTCGAACGACGTCAACCACCACGGGTTCGCCCTCGGTACCCAACAAATAGTCCGGAATATGTCTGAGCAACCGCCCATCCACCTCAGCGCTTAATAGGAACGGCTGAGCGACGATCTGGCGTACCGCAGGATCAAAGTCCGCCAACAGCAGGTTCGCTAACTCAAGTCGCGACTCGTAGATCACGTGATCACGCTGCGTAGCCGCCCAGTACACGCCAGGATAGTGGCGCTGACCGAGATACCACCGAAACGTCCGCCAAGGAGCGGCCTGCAATAGCGCCACCGCTGACACGGCCCCAGCAGATGCCGCCCGCTCTACACCCGCCGCAGGCCTATACGAAACGACCGCGGAACTCAGGTCTACATCAACCGCTAACGACACTGTTGCTCCACGCAGCGCCCCCAAACGCCGCGCATTGCCAAGTCGGACTTGACAATGCATGTCAGCGCTGTACGACCATCTTCGAGCAGTTCGAAACAAATTACAAGACTTCGCGGGAAACTAGTCGCAGAAAAGAAGATTGGTGAGAAGGAGAATTCATGGATAATTTTGATTATGCATGAATCTTCCTTGCATATCGCGAAAAGAGCGGTGCTGCAGTGACTTTCGCATGGTGTTCGATCCCTAACATGTTGTCAGTAATCCGCGAAGACCTGACAGGCGCCCGGTGACGCCTGCTTCTCCGGACGAGTTGGCATTTGAAATGCTTCCGGAACCAAACATCGTGCGGGATCCGGGCGCTATGGCATATCCGCCCCCATGAGTGCTACCTCGCAGGATTCTGCACCTTCGACACTCACGTTTTATGGGCGCGCGACCGACGTGTCGTTGGGGATGCGGCGCCACGGGCCAGCAGTTCGCGTAGCTCCGGATTGGAATCGAATTCATGCTGAGCGTCGGCCACCTTCCGCACCGGCCGCAAAAGCAGACTGCCATCTGGGTTTTCGTGCATCACAAAACGTTGATTGGGTCGGCCAGGCAACACTGCACGGCTGCGGTCATCGGTTTGGATCAGGACAAGTTCAGTCACCATGCCATCGTGACTCAATTTCCCACTATGGGACAGTAGTGAAGTAGCACGTCGAACGGTCTTGGTCAGTCCGCGGCAGTAATGCGCAGGCAGCGCTTCATCGGAAACTTTCTAGCAACTTCAATAACTAGCTGATCTAACCATAATTCCCATCATTGTGGCGGATCCGCCATCTCAACGTCACGAAGATCGGAACTCCGCCATCTATAACCGGAACCTACACTCACTCAACCCGCCGTGGTGAATGAAACCTGCCGCTTGACACAAGCAGCGACTTGTCGTATTAATAAGACATGATGACGACTGTGTCTCACGAGCCTCGCTTCCAGCTGGCGACCGCCGAAACCTGGCTCAACCCGTGGCCGATGTACCGCGCGCTGCGCGATCACGACCCGGTGCACCATGTCGTCCCGCCGAAACACCCTGAGGACGACTACTACGTCCTGTCCCGGCACGCCGACGTCTGGTCCGCGGCCCGTGACCACGAGACGTTCTCCTCCGCCCAAGGCTTGACGGTCAACTATAAAGACCTGGAATTAATCGGCTTACAAGACAATCCACCGTTTGTGATGCAGGATCCGCCGGCGCACACCGAGTTCCGCAAACTGGTGTCAGGCGGATTTACTCCGCGTCAGGTCGAGGCGGTAGAGCCCAAGGTGCGCGAGTTCGTCGTGGAGCGCATCGAGCAGCTGCGCGCCAACGGCGGCGGCGACATCGTCACCGAACTGTTCAAGCCGCTGCCGTCGATGGTGGTCGCACATTACCTCGGAGTGCCTGAGGAGGATTGGACACAGTTCGACGGCTGGACCCAGGCGATTGTCGCGGCCAACACAGCCGACGGCGGCGTTGCGGGCGCGCTGGGAACCGCCGGTGACGCGGTCGGGTCGATGATGGCCTACTTCACCCAGCTGATCGAGCGGCGCCGGACCGATCCCGAGGACGACACCATCTCCCATCTGGTCGCCGCCGGGGTCGGCGCCGACGGCGACATCGCCGGCACACTGTCGATTCTGGCGTTCACGTTCACGATGGTCACCGGCGGCAACGACACCGTGACCGGGATGCTGGGCGGCTCGATGCCGTTGCTGCACCAGCGACCCGACCAGCGAGAGTTGTTGCTGGACAACCCCGAACGCATCCCCGATGCTGTCGAGGAATTGTTGCGTCTGACCACCCCGGCGCAGGGCCTGGCGCGTACGGTCACCCATGACGTCACGATCGGTGACACCACGGTGCCGGCCGGGCGGCGGGTACTGCTGCTATACGGTTCGGCCAACCGCGACCAACGTGTCTACGGACCGGACGCCGACGAGCTTGACGTCACCCGCTGCCCCCGCAACATTCTGACGTTCAGCCACGGTGCGCACCATTGCCTGGGCGCCGCAGCGGCGCGGATGCAGTCGCGGGTCGCGCTGACCGAATTGCTTTCTCGCTGCCCGTATTTCGAGGTTGACGAGGCCGGCATCGTCTGGGCCGGAGGAAGCTATGTGCGGCGTCCGCTGTCGGTCCCGATTCGAGTCGCATCCTGATGGCGGCCAACGACTGGCTCTCGGAGCGCCGCAACGAGGTAGCCGCCGACCGGATTCTGGACGCCGCCGAGGAACTTTTCACCCGGCACGATCCCGCTTCGGTGGGGATGAACGAGATCGCCAAAGCCGCAGGCTGTTCCCGCGCGACGCTGTACCGCTACTTCGAAAACCGTGAAGCGTTGCGAACCGCCTACGTGCACCGTGAAACCCGTCGACTGTCCGAGGCGGTCGACCACCTCATCGGCGACATCGACGACCCGCGCGAACGGTTGATCGCCGGCATCGTCACGACGCTTCGCTTGGTCCGCGAGAGCCCGGCGTTGTCAGCATGGTTCGCCACGACCGCGCCACCAATCGGCGCTGAATTAGCCGAACAGTCCGACGTGATCGGCGCGTTGGCCGCCGCGTTCGTCAACTCACTCGGCGCCGATCACCCGGCAAACGTGGCGAGCCGTGGACGCTGGCTGGTCCGGGTGATCACGTCGCTGCTGATCTTCCCGGGCCGCGACGAAGCCGACGAACGGGCAATGCTCGCAGAGTTCGTCGCCCCGGTGGTAGCGCCCGCCGAGCAGGTAGCGCGGTCTTAGTTGCGCACCCGGGTGAATCGGTGCAGCAGCCACGCCGGCGGGATGGTGAGCGCCAAGGTCGCGACGAACAGCCCCGGCATCGAACCGGTGTAGACGTGATCTCGCATCACGTAGACCATGGCGAATTCCATCGTCACCAAGTGAATCAGGAAGATCTCGTAGGAGATCTCGCCGAGCCACACCATCGGCCGGGTCGCCAGAAACCGGGAGTACCAGCCCTGATTGCCGAGCGCCAGCGGCGCCACTGCCAGCGCCGCGATCGCCGCGTAGAACACCGCTTTGTACAGCGCTTGCGACAGGCCTAGCGGCGATGTCGTCGGATCCCCCGCGATCGGCGTCGAGGCGATGAAGTAGCAGATCAGCGCGAGCGGCAACGCGATGAAGGCATAACAGCGCACCCCCATCTCTTGCAGCACCGTCAGGCTCATCCCGGCGAGGAACCAGATCAGGTAGGTGGGCAGCCACAGCCGCGTCCCGTTGGGCACCGAGGTGGTGAGGTGCACCAAGATCAGCCAGGCCGGAGAAATCAGTGCCAGCGCGCCAAGGCCGAACAACAGCAGCCTGGGCCGCCATTGCCGTCGGCACAGGACCACCAGCAGCACATAGGCCAGCAGCGGAAGAACCACGTAGAAGGCCGCTTCCACGGCCAGGCTCCACATCTGGGTCAGGCCCTGATGCAAATAACCCTTGAGGTAATTGAAGGTGTAGATCTGGGTCAACGTCAGATTGCGAAACAACCCGATCCAGGTGTGCCCAGGGTTGGGCCCGGCCGATCGGAAGTGATAGATGCCGTAGGCGAGGACCACCGTGACGACGTAGGCCGGCATGATGCGCCGGACCCGATGCCAGGCGTAGCGGAGCACCGACGGCTCCGGGCCACCCGTCGCGGCCGATTTCACCCAAGGCCGAAACAACAGAAAGCCGGACAGCACAAAGAAAATCGGGACGCCCATCTCCATCCGGGCACACACCAGGCCGAAATAGCCCTCGATGTATTTGCCGGTGGTATACGCCGCGTGCGTGGCGACAACGAGAAGCGCGGCAACGGCACGGATACCCGTCAGCGACGCGACCCGGTCCGGCCCGGAGACCTGTTCGAGGCCTCCCTGGGCGGGGGTCTCGGCTCGGGTCATCCGCCGTATTCCCGCCGCTTCGGGCCGCGGTCACCACGCTTGGGGTTGTCCCGCGCCCGATCGGGCTGCAGGTTGATCAGCACACCGGAAATACGAGTCCGTTCAAGAGCTTTGAGCGTTTCGCGGGATAGCTTGGCGGGCAACTCGACCAGTGAGAAGTCGGGCTTGATGGTGATGTGGCCGAAATCGCTGCGATGCAAGCCGCCCTCGTTGGCGATGGCGCCCACGATCGCGCCCGGCCCGATCTTGTGTCGCTTCCCGACGGCAATGCGGTACGTGGCGAACCCCTTCCGTGGGCCCTCGCCCGCGTTGCGGGCGGACTTGGCGGGCCGGTCCTCACGTTGTTTAGGACGGCGTTCGGGCGGCGGCTCCGGCGACATCAGGAAGGCTTCGCCGTCGCGCGATTGCAGCGCCAGCGCCGCGGCGATATCGGCCATCGGTACGTCGTGCTCGCGCTCGTAGTCCTCAACCAGGCTGCGGAACAACTCGACGCCCGGGGAGCCAAGACTGTCGGTGATGGAATCGGCGAATTTCGCCACGCGTTGCGCGTTGACATCTTCGACGCTGGGCAGCGCGGCCTCGGTGAGCTTCTGTCGCGTTGCCTTCTCAATCGACTTGAGCAAGTGCCGTTCTCGGGGCGAGACGAAGAGCAGCGCGGCCCCCGACCGCCCAGCTCTGCCGGTGCGCCCGATCCGGTGCACATAGGACTCGGTGTCGTGCGGGATGTCGTAGTTGAGCACATGCGATATCCGCTCGACGTCCAACCCCCGGGCAGCAACATCGGTAGCAACCAGGATGTCTAGTCCTTTCGAGCCACCCTCCTTCAGCGCCGCGATGGTCCGCTCCCGCTGTCCCTGCGGAATATCTCCGTTGATGGCCGCGGCGGAAAACCCGCGGGCGCGAAGCCTTTCGGCCACCTCTTCGGTGGCTTGCTTGGTCCGGACGAAGACGATCATCGCCTCGAACGGCTCGACCTCCAGCACGCGGGTAAGCGCGTCCATCTTGCGCGGACCGGCCACCTGGATATAGCGCTGCGAAATGTTCTCGGCGGTAGCGGTTTTCGCCTCGACGCTGACTTCGGTCGGGTCATGCAGATACTTGGCCGTGAGCTTGCGGATCGCCGGCGGCATGGTCGCAGAGAACAACGCGACTTGTTTGTACTCGGGGGTCTCGGACAGAATCCGTTCGACGTCTTCGGCGAAGCCCATGGTGAGCATTTCGTCGGCCTCGTCCAGCACCAGATAATCGATTCGGGACAGATCCAATGTTCCGCGCTCGAGGTGGTCGATGACACGTCCCGGCGTACCGACCACCACCTGCGCGCCACGTTTGAGCCCGGACAGTTGCACCGCGTACGAGGATCCGCCGTAGATTGGCAGCACATTGATCTGGGGCAAGTGGGCGCCGTAGCGGCTGAACGCCTCGGCCACCTGGAGTGCCAACTCGCGCGTCGGCGCCAACACCAGCGCCTGAGTCACCCTGCTGCTGGTGTCGATCTTGGACAGGATCGGGATCGCGAAAGCCGCGGTCTTGCCGGTCCCGGTCTGGGCCAGCCCCACCACGTCCGACCCCGCCATCAGTGCCGGGATCGTCGCCGCCTGAATCGCCGACGGTGACTCGTAACCGACGTCGGCAACGGCCTGCAAGACCGAGGGGTGGATTTGCAGGTCGGCAAAGGTCGCGGGGGCCAGGGGGGCAGTGTCCGGGGAGGCCATTTGAAAACAAAGTTTAGTGGTCGCACAACGCTCGGCCACGCCTGCCACGTCGACGGCGCCGGTCAGGGTACGGTGCGACCTTGTGTGGACACGACACTGCGGTGTCCTGCGGTTGACTGGGCTTGCCGCTGCCGCACTCATCGCCGCAACCATGAGCGGCTGCGGATCGGGCGACTCGACCGTCGCCAAGACGCCTCAGGCTACGACGGCCCGCGCGACCTCGGCGCCGCGCCCGCCGGGCCCATCGGCCGCGAGCACGGCCCCCACCAGCACCAGCGCCGCGGCAGCCGACCCCTGCGCGGTCAACCTCGGCGCACCCGCGATCGCCAGGGCGGTGTCGGAGCTCCCCCGCGACCCCCGCAGCCAGCAGCCGTGGAACCCCGAGCCGCTGGCCGGTAACTACAATGAATGCGCCCAGCTGTCAGCGGTGATCGTCAAGGCCAACACCAACGCCGAGAGCCCCAACACCAGGGCGGTGATGTTTCACCTCGGCAAGTTGATACCGCCGCAAGGCGTCCCCGACGCCTATGGATTCAACGGGATCGACACCTCGCAGTGCACCGGCGACACGGTGGCGTTGGTGTACTCCGGCGGCATCGGGCTGCCCAGCGTGGTGAAGTTCCGGTGGAACGGCAACGGGGTGGAGCTGATCGCCAACGCCGTAGGCTGACGAAGCCGGCGCGAGCAGACATAAAAGCCCCGCACGCCCCGGGCGTGTCGGGGCTTTTGTGTCTGCTCGCCCCGAGAGCTGTCGGTCCGTCGCCCTACAGTGACTGCTGTGTTCATGGCAGACGACAGCATTGTCTACAGCGCGTCGGATCTGGCAGCCGCCGCTCGCTGTGAATACGCCCTGCTACGGAATTTCGACGCGAGGCTCGGCCGCGGTCCCGGCATCGTCGTCCAGGACGAATTACTCGAGCGCACCGCCGCTCTCGGTGACGAGCATGAGCGACGCCGGCTCGATCAACTGCGGCAGCAATTCGGCGACGGGGTCGTCGTGATCGGCCACCCGGCTTACACCGTCGCCGCTCTGACCGCCGCCGCTGCGGCGACGCAGCGGGCCGTCGCCAACAACGCGGCGGTGGTGTACCAGGCCGCGATGTTCGATGGCCGCTTCGTCGGGTTCGCCGATTTCCTGGTGCGCGATGGCCAGCACTATCGGGTTTCGGACACCAAGCTAGCCCGCTCGGCAAAGGTCACCGCACTGCTTCAAATCGCGGCCTACGCCGATACCTTGAGCCGCGCGGGTGTCCCGGTATTCCCGGAGGCCGAGTTGGTGCTCGGCAACGGTAAGGCGGCGCGCTACCGCATCGGCGAGCTGATCCCGGTGTATTGCGAGCAGCGGGCGAGGTTGCAGCGGCTGCTCGATGAGCACTACGCCGAAGGCACGCCGGTGCGCTGGGACGACGAGCGGGTGCACGCATGCTTTCGATGCCCGGCCTGCGAGGAGCAGGTGCGCGCAACCGACGATCTGCTGCTGGTCGCGGGCATGCGGGTAGCTCAGCGCGCCAAGCTGCTCGGCGCGGGCATCAACACGCTGGCCGAACTGGCCGACCGCACCGGACCGGTTGCCGATCTACCGGCCCGCACGCTGGACAAGCTGGTTGCGCAGGCCAAACTGCAAGTGCGCCAGCGAGATACCGGTACACCGCAGTTCGAGGTGGCCGACCCGCAGCCGTTGGCACTGCTGCCTGATCCCGACGACGGGGATCTGTTCTTCGACTTCGAGGGCGACCCGCTCTGGACGGCTGACGGCACCGACTGGGGCCTGGAATATCTGTTCGGCGTCGTGGAAGGCGGACAGTCGGGAGCTTTCCATCCACTGTGGGCACATGACCGCCGCGACGAGCGCAAGGCATTGACCGACTTCCTCGCTCTGGTGGCCAAGCGACGCAGGCGCTACCCGAACATGCACATCTACCACTACGCCTCGTATGAGAAGACAGCGCTGCTGCGCCTCGCCGGACGCCATGGCGTCGGGGAAGACCAAGTAGACGACCTGTTGCGCAGCGGGACTCTGGTCGACCTGTATCCGATTGTGCGCAAGAGCATTCGCGTCGGCAGCGAATCTGTCGGCCTCAAGGCCCTCGAGCCGCTGTACATGGGTTCGCAGCTGCGCTCCGGCGAGGTGACGACGGCCGCCGACTCGATCACCCAGTACGCGCGATACTGCCAGCTTCGCGACGACGGCCAACCCGACGAGGCCGCGACCGTGCTGCAGGAGATCGAGGACTACAACCTCTACGACTGCCGCTCCACCCGTGCCCTACGCGACTGGCTGCTGATGCGAGCCTTTGAATCCGGCATCACGCCGATTGGAGCCCAAGCTGTTTCGGGTGGCGAAGGTATCGAGGACCACGATCCGCTGGCGGCCACGTTGCAGGACTTCGCCGGAGATGCGGAGGTCGGCGCGCGCACCGCCGAGCAGACGGCGGTTGCTCTGGTGGCCGCGGCACGCGGCTATCACCGCCGCGAGGACAAACCATTCTGGTGGGCGCACTTCGACCGGCTGAACTACCCCACCGACGAATGGGCCGATGACACAGACGTCTTCATGCTCAGCGACGCTAAAGTCGCCGCCGATTGGGACAGGCCTCCGCGCGCCCAGAAGCTGCAGCGACGGGTACAGCTGACCGGCGAATTGGCACGCGGTGCACTCAACCGCGACGTCTTCGCGCTCTACGAGCCCCCGGCCCCGCGCGGCCTGACCGATAGCCTTGATCGACGGGCGGCCGGCCGCGCCACCGTCGTCGAGGCCGACGATTGGACCGTACCGACCGAGTTGATCGTCCTCGAACGAGTACCCCAGGACGGCAATATCTTTCATCAACTTCCGTTCGCGCTCACCCCCGGTCCGCCCATCGCGACGAAGCCACTTCGGGAATCAATCGAATCGACAGCCGCCAACGTCGCCGCCAGACTGCCGCACCTGCCCCGCACCGCACTGCTCGACGTTCTGTTGCGACGCCCGCCTCGGACCCACAGCAGCGCGGCCCTGGCCAGGACTGGCGAAGTCATCGACGACATCACCAACGCGGTGCTCGACTTGGACTCGTCTTACGTGGCGGTGCACGGACCGCCCGGAACCGGCAAGACGTACACCGGCGCGCGGGTCATCGCGCGGCTGGTCGCCGAGCACGGCTGGCGCATCGGTGTTGTCGCGCAGTCGCATGCCGTAGTGGAGAACCTGCTCGACTGTGTGATCGATGCCGGCATCGACCCGGCGTGCGTCGCAAAGAAGCGATCCGAGCGTCAGGATGTCCGTTGGCAGCAGATCAACGAGGGAGATTACGCCGGGTTCATCGCCGGCGCAGGACCAGTTGGGGGGTGCGTGATCGGCGGTACCGCATGGGACTTCGCCAACCCCACCCGCATTCCGCCCGGCAGCCTGGATTTGCTGGTGATCGACGAGGCCGGCCAGTTCTGTTTGGCCAATACCATGGCCGTCGCGTCGGCGGCGGCGAACCTGCTTTTGCTGGGCGATCCACAACAGTTGCCGCAGGTCAGCCGGGGCACACATCCCGAGCCGGTTGACGGATCTGCGCTGGGCTGGCTGGTCGAAAACCACCGCACGTTGCCCGCTGAGCGTGGGTACTTCCTGGACCGCACGCACCGCATGCATCCGGCGGTTTGCGCACCGGTGTCGGCGCTGGCCTACGAAGGCCGATTGCAGTCAAATACCGACATCACCGCCGCGCGTCACCTCGGCGGATATCCGCCCGGGGTGCACGTCCTTCCGGTCCGCCACGACGGCAACTCGACCGAGAGCCCAGAGGAAGCCCAGGCAATCGTGGCACAGATCAAGCTGCTGGTCGGCTCGGCATGGACCGATGAGCACGGCACCCGGCCTTTGACAGCCGCGGATGTGCTTGTGCTGGCGCCCTACAACGCGCAGGTGGTGTTGCTGCGGCACCGGCTGGCAGACGCTGGACTCGACGAAGTCCGCGTCGGGACCGTCGACAAATTTCAGGGCGCGCAGGCACCGATGGTGCTCATTTCGATGACGGCGTCGTCGGTCGAGGACATTCCACGGGGAATTCCGTTCCTGCTCAACCGAAACCGGCTGAACGTTGCGATCAGCCGCGCACAGTATGCGACCGTGATCGTGCGTGCCGAGGCGTTGACCGACTACCTGCCCGCTGCACCCGCGGGCCTGGTGGAGCTGGGCGCGTTCCTGGCGTTGACGGCCGCCGATACCGCGGTCGGCGTCGCTGCACCAACCGGCTAACGATCCCCCAACGAATGTCGTCCGTGGCCGGCTGGGTCGTCCGGGTCCGCGCGATAGTGCCGGTTACGCCGCCGCGGCGACCCAGACCCGTCTTGCTGCAACCCGTGCCGCGGCGGCTTGGGCGGCGGTGTGAATTCCTCAATCGGCCGCAAGCGCTGCTCGTCGTCGACATGAAAACCATTGTGGGCGAATCCGATTGGCTCGAGCTCCGACGTCGGCGCGGGATCATCGAGCAGACTGCGCCACGATTCCACCGGCGCGCTATGCCAGGTCTCGGCGGGCGCCGGCCGTGGATGCTCGGCGTGCAGGGGCAACGGTTCGGTGTTGCCATCATCGGCGCGGACCTGGGTCGGCTCGACGGCAAGTGGCTCAGGCGCGGCAGCACGCGCGGGCGACAAGGTGTATTCGACGTAGTCGTCGTCATCGTCGAAGCCGCCCCGGACGCCTTCAAAGGCATCGTCATGGCCGACGGGATAGCTACCCCGGTGGTCGTCCGGGAACTCGGGCGCATCGCCGGACCTCATCCGAATCCGCCGCGCCCGCTCCTCGGAACCATCCTGGTGGCCTGCCCTTACACCAACCACACCGGCGGGCGTCCCCAGGCCGTCGGCGAGCCCCGAGCCGAAGAAGCCGATCATGAATAGCGCCGCCGCAACACCGAACAGCGCTATAAACGCCGGCAGCAGCATCGACTGGGACATCGCAGCCGAGAACGACGCACGCAGGAACTCCGGCAGCTGCAGGACGGTGCCCTTGCCGCCGTGCGGGCCCAACGCCTCGGTGCCGGGCATCGCCGGCATCTCCGACGTGATCCTCGACGTCATGAAGGAGGCCATGCCGGCGCTGCCCAACACGGCACCGACCTGTCGGGTCGCGTTGTATACCCCGGAACCGGCGCCCGCCAGCCGCAACGGCAGGTTGCGAGTCGCGGTAGCCGCCAACGGCGACCAGATGAACGCCATCCCGACACCCAACGCAATGAACGGCAGCACCAACTGCCAGATGGGCGCAGACGGCGTCATCACGATCGAGAGCCAGGTCAGTCCGATCGCCAGAACCGAAAAGCCGAAACCGACCACCGGCCGCGGGTGCGAACGGTCGACGATTTTCCCGACGAGCGGCGCAAGCAGACCACTGGTGATCGCCATCGGCGCGGTCAGCAGAGCCGACCGGGTTGGCGACAATCCGCACACACCTTGCGCGTAGAACATCAGCGGCAACACCATAGCCGTGGCGGCGAACCCAATGACCACTCCGGCGAAGTTGGCCAGGCTGAAGGCGCGGTCACGGAAGATGTCCAGCGGGATCAGCGGCTCGCCGGGGCTGATCGACTGCCAATACACAAACGCGGTCATGAACCCGACGCCGGCGACGAACACCGCCCAGATCCACGGCGCCCAGCCGCCGGACTGACCCTCCTGCAGGGCGAAGACGATGAGGAACATTGCCAGCCCGGACAGTCCCGTGCCAACCAGGTCGAATCGGTGTTTATGCGTGGGCAAGATGGGCAACAACCACACCGCCAGCCCCAGGCCGATGATCCCGATCGGCACGTTGACAAAGAAGATCCAGGCCCAGCCCAGCGTGTCGACTAGCACACCGCCAGCCAACGGTCCAACCAACGTCGCGACGCCGGCGGTCGCACCCCACACGCTCATCGCCATCCCGCGACGTTCCGGCGGGAAGATGCGGGTGATCACCGACAGCGTTTGGGGGGTGAGCAGCCCGGCGCCGATGCCCTGCACCACCCGGGCGGCGATCAGCATCGCGATGGTCCCCGACAGCCCGCACCACAACGAGGCGGCGGTGAATATTGCGAGGCCGGCCAGATACAGGTTTTTCGGACCGAACCGGTCACCGAGCCGGCCGGCGACCAGCAACGGAACCGCGAACGCGAGCAGGTAGGCGCTGGTCACCCAGATCACCGTGTCGTAGCCGGTGCCCAGCTTGTCCCGGATCGTCGGATTGGCGACCGCGACGATCGTCGAGTCCAGCAGGATCATGAAGAAGCCGACCATCATGGCCCAAAGCGCGTCCCAGGGACTTGCGGTTTGCCTGGGCGTCAAGGGCTTCGTCGCCGTCGGGCCGCCGGTGCGCCGGGGGCCGCCGCCCGTTCGCCCGCGAGCAGTCGCCGTGGTCATATACCTACCTCGTCGTGGCTCCGCACCTTGCTGTCGGAAGCCGCCTGCCGCAACTCCAGCTGACCGGATCGCAGCGAGCTGGCAAACTCCCGCAGCCATGAGAGCTCGGCCTGCATCGTCGCCAGCAAGTAGTCCAACGCCACCAGATAGCCACCTGGTGTGACACCGGCGTCGCGAAGCGCCATGGTCTCGGCGGCCCGGGCTTCCATCGCCCCGACGCGGTCATCGACCGCATTCGCCGCGGCATCACTACCCAGGGTATCGACCTCGGCAAGTGCGACAACGAGCTGCGGGAACTCATGGACCGGTGTTGTGATGAATTGGCGCACTCGCTCAGCAAGCGCCTCAGCGCCGGCATCGGTGATCTCATATACGGCACGCTCGGGCCGCTTGCCATCCCGAGCCGTTGCCGCGCGCCGGATCAATTTCTCCTCGGTCAACCGGTCGACGACGTGATACAGCGACCCCGGCCGGACCTTCACGATGCGGTCGGCGCGGCGTTGGACGAGAGTCTGGAACATCTCGTAGCCGTGCATCGGGCGCTCCCGCAGCAGCGCCAGGACCGAGATACCCAACGACGTCAGTTGGTAAGCCATCGAGCATCCGTCCAGCTCGGCGGGCAGCACAGGCGCTTCGTTGAGCAGGGCACGGCCGCGCATTGTCAGGGAGGGTGTTTCCAGCGGATTATTCCCGGCGGAGTAATCGCAATAACACTCGCCCCACGCTGCGGGGCGCCGACGCTAGCCTGAAGGCATTCCATATCACCTCGGAGGCACCTCATGAGCGCCCGACGGACGCACTCAGCGGACGACTCGCTGCCCGCCACGACCAACGGCAAGCCCAAAGCATCCGCGCGCGCATTAGCGCACGTCATCGAGCGAAGTAGCCGCATCCAAGGACCCGCGGCCACGGCTTACGTGGAACGGCTTCGCCGCGCGGACCAGGGGGCGACCCCTGGCGTCATCATCTCCAAGCTGGAAAAGCGATACCTGGCCGCCGTCACCGCCAGCGGCGCAGCCGTGGGTACGGCGGCGGTGCTACCAGGGTTTGGCACGCTGGCCGCGCTGTCAGCGGCCGCTGGGGAGACGGCGGTGTTCCTTGAGGCCACCGCATTTCTCGCGCTGGCGATCGCGGCGGTGCACGGTGTGTCCGCCGAGGACCGAGAGCGGCGCCGCGCGCTGGTGCTGGCCGTGTTGGTCGGCGACGACAGCAAGCACGCCATCGCCGAGTTGATCGGTCCGGGCCGGACTAGCGGCGCATGGCTGTCGGAGGGCGTGGCTTCGGTGCCGATGCCCGCGCTGGCACAGTTGAATTCACGGTTGCTCAAGCGCGCCGTCCGGCGGTACACGCTGCGGCGCAGCGCGCTGCTATTCGGCAAGATGCTGCCGGTCGGCATCGGCGCCATCATCGGCGCCGTCGGCAACCGGCTGGTGGGCAAAAAGATCGTGCGCAATACCCGCAATGCGTTCGGCACACCCCCGGGTCGGTGGCCGGTCACCTTGCATCTGCTGCCCACGGTTCACGACGGCGGCTAACGAGGGCGTTGCCCGTTACGACAAGCCTGGCGGATTACCGGCAAAGGGTTAGCCTTTATGAGGCGGAAACGGTCGGAGCGGCATGCGCCGACACCATGTGCAGGAAGTGGCAAGCGTCACGTAGCGCGCTTGCTGGACAGAGGAATCGAGGCGAGTAGCTGCCGTGAGCAGTACGAGTTCACCATTCGGGCAAAACGAATGGCTGGTCGAGGAGATGTACCGCAAATTCCGCGAAGACCCCTCCTCGGTTGATCCGAGCTGGCATGAATTTCTGGTTGACTACAACCCCGAGACGACGGGCGACGGTTTGACCACAGCTGACGAGTCGAAAGCCACCGCCGCCACCGCGGAGGCCGTGCCCGCCAGTTCACCCGCGCAGTCGGCCCCGCCTGCTCCCACCACCACCGTCGGCAACGGCGTGACCAGCGCACCGGCGCCTGCGCGCCCTGCCGGCCCGGCTCCGGGCCAAGGTGATGAAGTCCAGGTGCTGCGCGGTGCGGCCGCCGCCGTCGTGAAAAACATGGCCCAGTCGCTGGATCTGCCAACGGCCACCAGTGTTCGGGCCATCCCGGCCAAGCTGATGATCGACAACCGCACCGTCATCAACAACCAGCTCAAGCGCACCCGTGGCGGCAAGATCTCCTTCACCCATCTATTGGGTTACGCGTTGGTGCAGGCGCTCAAGGCATTCCCGAACATGAACCGGCACTACGCCGAGGTCGACGGCAAGCCCACCGCCGTCACGCCGGCTCACATCAATCTCGGCTTGGCGATCGACTTGCAAGGCAAAGACGGCAAGCGCTCGTTGGTGGTCGCCGGCATCAAACGCTGCGAGACCATGCGATTCGCGCAGTTCGTCACCGCCTATGAGGACATCGTCCGCCGTGCCCGCGATGGCAAACTGACCGCCGAAGACTTTGCCGGCGTGACGATTTCGCTGACCAACCCCGGCACCATCGGCACAGTGCACTCGGTGCCCCGGCTGATGGCGGGCCAGGGCGCGATTATCGGCGTGGGAGCCATGGAGTACCCGGCCGAATTCCAGGGTGCCAGCGAGCAACGCATTGCCGAACTGGGTATCGGCAAGTTGATCACCCTGACCTCGACGTACGACCACCGCATCATCCAAGGCGCCGAGTCGGGTGACTTCCTGCGCACGATCCACAAGATGGTGCTCGCCGACGACTTCTGGGACGAGATCTTCCGCGAGATGGGCGTCCCCTACCTGCCGATCCGATGGAGTACCGACAACCCCGACTCGATTGTCGACAAGAACGCCCGCGTGATGGAGTTGATCGCCGCCTACCGCAACCGCGGACACCTGATGGCCGACATCGACCCACTGCGTTTGGACAACACCCGCTTTCGCAGCCACCCCGATCTCGAAGTGCTGACCCACGGCCTGACATTGTGGGACCTCGACCGGGTGTTCAAAGTCAACGGCTTCGCCGGTTCGGAGTACAAGCGGCTGCGCGACATTCTGGGACTGTTGCGTGATGCCTACTGCCGCCACATCGGCGTCGAATACACCCACATACTCGACCCCGAGCAGCAGGAGTGGCTGGAGCAGCGTGTCGAGACCAAGCACGTCAAACCAACTGTGGCGCAACAGAAGTACATTCTGAGCAAGCTCAACGCAGCCGAGGCGTTCGAGACGTTCCTGCAGACGAAGTACGTGGGCCAGAAGCGGTTCTCGCTGGAAGGCGCGGAAAGCGTGATTCCGATGATGGACGCGACGATCGACCAGTGCGCCGAGCACGGGCTCGACGAGGTGGTCATCGGTATGCCGCACCGGGGCAGGCTCAACGTGCTGGCCAACATCGTGGGCAAGCCCTACTCGCAGATCTTCTCAGAGTTCGAGGGCAATCTGAACCCCGCGCAGGCGCACGGTTCCGGTGACGTCAAATACCACCTGGGCGCCACCGGCGTGTATCTACAGATGTTCGGCGACAACGACATTCAAGTGTCGCTGACCGCAAACCCGTCGCATCTGGAGGCAGTCGACCCGGTGCTGGAGGGTCTGTGTCGGGCCAAGCAGGACCTGCTCGACCACGGGCCCGTCGACAGTGAAAACGAAAAAGCCTTCTCGGTGATGCCGCTGATGCTGCACGGTGACGCCGCGTTCGCGGGGCAGGGCGTGGTCGCCGAGACGCTGAACCTGGCAAAGCTGCCGGGCTACCGCGTCGGCGGCACGATTCACATCATCGTCAACAACCAGATCGGGTTCACCACCTCGCCCGAATACTCCAAGTCCAGTGAATACTGCACCGACGTCGCGAAGATGATCGGAGCGCCCATCTTCCACGTCAACGGCGATGACCCGGAGGCGTGCGTGTGGGTGGCGCGCCTGGCCGTGGACTTCCGGCAGATGTTCAAGAAAGACGTCGTCATCGACATGCTGTGCTACCGACGGCGCGGGCACAACGAAGGCGATGACCCATCGATGACGAACCCCGCCATGTACGACGTCGTCGACACCAAGCGTGGAGTCCGCAAGACCTACACCGAGGCGCTGATCGGCCGTGGCGACATCTCGATGAAAGAGGCCGAGGACGCGCTGCGGGACTACCAGGGCCAACTGGAACGGGTTTTCAACGATGTCCGCGAACTGGAGAAGCACGGAGTGCAGCCAAGCGCATCGGTGGAATCGAACCAGATGATCGCCGCCGGGCTGGACACTGCGGTGGACAAGGCGTTGCTGGCCCGTATCGGCGACGCTTTCCTGGACCTGCCCAACGGGTTTACCGCGCACCCGCGCGTCACCCCGGTGCTGGAGAAGCGCCGCGAGATGGCCTACGAGGGCAAAATCGACTGGGCGTTCGGCGAACTGCTCGCGTTGGGCACTCTGGTGGCCGAGGGCAAGTTGGTGCGGCTATCCGGGCAAGACACCCGCCGCGGCACCTTCTCCCAGCGGCATTCGGTGATCTTCGATCGCCATAACGGCGAAGAGTTCACGCCGCTGCGGCTATTGACCATCGACCGAGACGGCAACCCGACCGGCGGCAAGTTCATGGTTTACGACTCGCCGCTGTCGGAGTACGCGGCCGTCGGCTTCGAGTACGGCTACACCGTCGGCAATCCCGACGCACTCGTACTGTGGGAAGGACAGTTCGGCGATTTCGTCAACGGTGCGCAGTCGATCATCGACGAGTTCATCAGCTCCGGCGAGGCGAAGTGGGGTCAGCTGTCCAGTGTGGTGCTGCTGCTGCCGCACGGCCACGAAGGCCAGGGCCCCGACCACACTTCCGGCCGCATCGAGCGCTTCCTGCAGCTATGGGCGGAGGGTTCGATGACGATCGCGATGCCGTCCACCCCGGCCAACTACTTCCACTTGTTGCGTCGGCACGCTCTCGACGGTGTGCAGCGACCGTTGATCGTGTTCACGCCAAAGTCCATGCTGCGCAATAAAGCCGCGGTCAGCGACATCAAAGACTTCACCGAGACCAAGTTCCACTCGGTGCTCGAGGAACCCACCTACGAGGAAGGCGTCGGAGACCGCAGCAAGGCGACTCGCTTGCTGCTCACCAGCGGGAAGCTCTACTACGAGCTGGCGGCCCGCAAGGCCAAGGACAACCGCGACGACGTCGCGATCGTGCGCATCGAACAGCTCGCCCCGCTGCCGCGCACGCGACTTGGCGCAACGCTGGACAACTATCCGAACGTCAACGAGTATTTCTGGGTGCAGGAGGAGCCGGCGAACCAGGGCGCGTGGCCCCGCTTCGGCCTGGAGCTACCCGAGCTGTTTCCGGGCAAACTTACTGGGATCAAACGTATTTCGCGGCGTGCCATGTCGGCGCCGTCATCGGGCTCATCGAAGGTGCACGCCGTCGAACAGCAGGAAATCCTCGACGTGGCGTTTGGCTGAGCCCGTTTCGCCCGGTCGGTTGTCAGGTTACCGGTGGTAGAGGTGCGCTTTACCGTTGCCCGTCAGTGCGCCGTTACCGTTCAGTGCGCCGTTCCCGTTCGCTGCGCCATTTCCATTGCCGTTCGCCGTGCCATTGCGGGCTGCCGGCACCGCGATTTCTGCGGTGTCCTCGTTGCCGACGCGGTCGTCGGCACGAGCCGGACGGGGCGAACGAGCCGGGCGCGAATACAGGTTCATCGGCCACCAGAACCAGCGTCCCAGCAGCGCCGCGATCGATGGCGTCATGAACGAGCGAACGATCAGAGTGTCGAACAACAGACCGAGACCGATGGTGGTGCCCACCTGGCCGACAGCACGGTTGTCGCTGACCACCATCGAGGCCATCGTGAAGGCGAAGACCAGACCCGCGGCCGTCACGACTTTGCCGGTGCCGCCCATCGCCCGGATGATGCCCGTCTTCAGCCCGGCGCCCATCTCTTCCTTGAACCGCGCGACCAGCAGCAAGTTGTAGTCGGATCCCACCGCCAACAGGATGATGACAGACATCACCATCACCAGCCAATGCAACGGCACACCGATGAGGTATTGCCAGACCAGCACGGATAGTCCGAATGAGGCCCCCAACGAAAGCGCCACCGTGCCAACGATTACCAGGGCCGCCACGAGACTTCGCGTGATGATCAGCATGATGATGAAGATCATGCAGAGCGAGGAAATGCCAGCGATCAAGAAGTCGTAGTGCGACCCTTCTTTCAAGTCCTTGAAGATCGCGGCGGTTCCGGAGATGTAGATCTTGGAGTCCTCCAGCGCCGTGCCCTTGAGCGACTCGTAGGCGGCTGTCCTTATCGCGTCGATTCGCGACATGCCCTCGTCGGTAGCGGGATCGCCTTTATGGGAGATGATGAAGCGCGCTGCCTTGCCGTCCGGTGACATGAACAGCTTTTCGACCCGCTGGAAGTCCGGGTTGTTGAATGCCTCGCGCGGCAGGTAGAAGGAGTCGTCGGTCTTGGCGGCGTCGAAGTCCTTACCCATCGCACTCACGTCGTCGCTCAGTTGGTCGACCTGATCCAGCATCCCGTTCATGGTGCTGTGCATCCCCAGGACCATGGTCCGCACGCTTCTCATGGTCGCGATCTGTGGCGGAAGCAGCGCGGCCAACTGCGGCATGACCGCGTCGACGCTACCCAGGTCCTTGTTCAGATCGCCGAACTTTTGGGTGAGTTTGTCGACACTGTCCAATGCGTCATACATGTTTCTGATCGCCCAGCAGACCGGAATGTTGTAGCAGTGCGGGTCAGCGTAGAAGTAACCCCGGACCGGCCGGAAAGCGTCATCGAAATTAGCGATCTCGTCGCGCACGCCATTGGCGATGGCGAGGGTGTCGTTGGTGGTGCCGGCCGCGTGGTGACTGGTCGCGACGAGTTGTTGCAGGAGAGTGTTCATCCGCTCCAGTGAGGAGATGGTGCCGCCGAGCTGGTCGGCCAACGTCAACATATCCTTCATTCGCGTTTTAGCGAATTGCAGGTCTTGCACCTGCCCAGCGTTTTGCATGCTGAGAAGAAATGGTATCGAGGTGTGCTCGAGAGGCGTGCCCTGTGGCCGAGTCACGCTTTGCACACGGGCAACTCCTTCGACGCGGAAAATACCCTTGGCGAGCTTGTCGAGGACAAGGAAGTCGGCGGAGTTGCGCATATCGTGATCGGACTCGACCATCAACATTTCCGGCGTCATGCGCGCCTGAGAGAAATGCCGCTCGGCCGCCGCCAGTCCGACGTTGGCCGGAATGGACTTGGGTAGGTAGTCGCGGTCTTTATAGCTCACCTTGTATCCGGGAAGCGCCAACAGGCCGACCAAGGCAACCGCACAGGTCGCGACGAAGATGGGGGCAGGCCAGCGTACGACTGCGGTACCGACCCGTCGCCATCCGCGCACCTGCAGCTTTCGCTTGGGATCGAGGAGACCAAAGCGGCTCCCCACGGTGAGAACCGCAGGAGTAAGAGAGAGCGCGACCGCGACCGCGATAATCATGCCCACCGCGCACGGCGCGCCCATGGTTTGGAAAACCGGCAGTCGGGTGAAACTAAGGCAATACGTCGTACCCGCAATCGTCAAACCTGAGGCCAAGACCACCGGGGCAACCCCACGATAAGCAGTAAAGTACGCCATTTCGCGACTTTCGCCGGCCTGTCGCGCCTCGTGATACCGCCCGATGAAAAATATCCCATAGTCCGTACCGGCAGCGATTGCTAGGGATACTAAGACACTGGTAGCGAAAGTCGAAAGCCTGAAGATGTCATGATAGCTCAGGAATGCGACTATTCCGCGCGCCGCCGCCAACTCGATCCCGACCATCGCCAATAAAAGAATTACGGTAGTGATCGAGCGATATAGGATAAGCAACGTGACGAAGATCACCACGAGCGTTGTCACCAATATCTTCAAAACCGTTTTGTCGCCACTCGCGTTCGTGTCCGCCGCCAGCGCCGCCAGACCGGTGACGTAGGCCTTCACCCCTTTTGGCGGCGGGATGCTCTCGACGATCTTCCGAACAGCCTCGACGGACTGGTTGGACTGCGATTCACCCTGGCTGCCGGCCAGGTTCAATTGGACATAGGCAGCCTTGCCGTCGGCGCTTTGCGCACCCGCAGCCGTGAGCGGATCCCCCCAGAAATCCTGAATGTGCTTCACATGCTTGCTGTCAGTCCCGAGCAGCTGGATCAGCGCGTCATAATATTGGTGCGCAGCTTGGCCCAGGGGCTGATCACCCTCCAAAACGATCATGGCCGTGCTGTCGGACCCAGAATCCTTGAACGCTTTCCCCATGCGCGCCATCGCCTTTACCGACGACGCATCGTTGGCATTGAGCGATACGGCATGCTCTCTGGCTACTTGCTCCAATGACGGCACGCCGACGCTGACCAAGAAAGCGATCGCCAACCACCCGAGAATGATGGGTACGGCCAATTTACGGACCGTCCCGGATACCGCGGGCCGTTTAATGCGCTCGTGGCTGCTCATGCGCTCTTATCCAGAAAGTGTGTGTAGCTGATGTCCGCCGCAGCTTGCATCGGGTTGACGGTCCGGTGAATACCATTCCTGGGATGGAATGGCTCGTTGCGCGACCCGAAGACGCTGCGACCCGATAACACAGTGCCCCCCACATCTAATCATCGTCAATAAAACCGGCGGTTTCCGTAACCCCCTCAGCACTCTGACGATCGGCATCCCTTCACCCGTCCCGAACGCGAGCGGCGCCTCGATACGAGCGCGACCAGTAGCAACGAGTAAACCATGCGGTCGCCCGGGTATGTCGGGTTGTTGCCATGCATTATCTAAGAATTCCGCGCTCATCGCCGCCCGTCAGCAGCTCCACCTGCAGCTATGCCGCTGTTCTCTGCCGACGTGCGCAAGCTTAATCGCCCCAACCGCGCAATGCACTGACGGCCTGGACGCAGGCGCCGGGGCCCAGCCACAACAGCGGGAACCGGTCCGTCTCCGCTCACCCGTCGGGCGTTGCCGTCAGGCTGAAAGGCAGTCATACGCGCCACGGTAAACGGGAATTCACTTACCGGGCGTAGTGCTGGCATCTACGACCATCGTTAGGTTATCGCGTAGTCCGACAACGGGAAACGTTCCTGCTCCTTGACGGCGCTGCGTACCGATGTCGGCCGGAAAAGCGGCGCCTCCCCCTTGCCGGTGTGATTCCTGAACCAATACGACCGCGAATTGACGCAGCTGCCCAGCTCAAATGCTGAATCTTCCAGCAGCTTGGTCATCCGATTCAAGAAGCGGGCGTTTGCCTCCTCGGTGACCTCGAAGGTGCGAGCATTGCGGCGCTGGAGTTCGCCGAACAGCCGATTCATATGGCGCATCTGATATTCGACGGTGTTGAACCACGACAATCCGACCCAGGCATACGGACTGGCCATCGACAGAAAGTTCGGGAAGTGTGGCATCGAAATGCCTTCGTAGGCTTGGAACTGCGTTTCGCGCCACCACTTGCCGAGGTTACGGCCTTCGCGGCCGATCACCTCGATGGCCGGCAGGTTGGCCTCCCACACGTCAAAGCCGGTTGCCAGCACCAATGTGTCGACGAGCCGTTTGGTGCCGTCTTTGGCGACGATGCCGTCGGGCTCGATCCGCTCGATGCCGTGGGATTCCAGATGCACATGCGGTTTGGTGAATGCCCGGTAGTAGGTGTTCGAGATCGTCGGACGCTTGCAGCCGAAGTCGAAGTCTGGGTTCAGCTTCCGGGACAGCTCCCGGTTGCGCACCAACATCAGCCGGTAGGTCTTCGAGAACTGCGAAATGGCTTTGTTGACCAGCCTGAAATACCGGTACTTCCACATCGTGATGACCATGGCAAATTCCAGAATGGTGTCGGTGTACCAGCGCAGCAAGCGCTGGGTTGCCGGGAACCGGGCGAAAAGCCGTTGCGTCACCGGCGAGAACGGGACGTCAAGTTTGGGCAGCACCCAGATCGGCGTGCGCTGGTAGACCGTCAGCTCGGCGACTTCCTTGGCCAGCTCGGGCACGACTTGCACACCGGTGGAACCGGTTCCGATGACCGCGGCCCGGCGACCGGCCAGCGAAAAGCCGTCATCCCACCGGGCGGTGTGCAGGACGCGTCCGGCGAACGTTTCGATGCCGGGGATGTCCGGGGTGCTTGGCTGGCAGAGGAATCCGGTCGCGGCGATCAAAAACTGCGCGCTCAGTGTCTCACCACCGGCAATGGCAACCCGCCATAGCTGGGCGTCCTCGTCCCACCGGGCGCCTTCGACGACGGTGTTGAACCGCATGAAGCGGCGCACGTTGTATTTCTCGGCCACATCCACCGCGTAGCTCTTCAATTCGGCACCGGGCGCATACAGCCGCGACCAATAGGGGTTCGGCTCGAACCAGTAGGAGAAGGTGGGCGACGGTTGATCGACGGCAAGGCCCGGGTAGTGGTTGACGTGCCAGGTTCCACCCAGGTCGTCCTCGCGGTCGACGATCAGGATGTTGTCATAGCCCAGTCGGCTGAGCTGAATTGCCGCGCCGATTCCGCCGAAACCGGCGCCGACGATGATGACATCGAACTGCTGATCACCCATAAGCAGTAGACGGTACCTGTCACCTCGCGGTGACAACCGGCAGTCACCCTATCGAACGGGGGCCGGCCCCGACATATGACCCGTTGTGCAATGTGGTGCAGCTTCGTTACGCGCACACGTCAAACTTGACGTCTCGCTCGTTTGCGCTTTGCTTCGGTGTAGGAAGGTGTGGGAAAGGTCACCGACGCGGCGGAAGGCACCTCCGCGACATCAGGACCCGATCCCGTAGCCTGGGAAGCCGAGCAGTCAAGAAGCGGCTGCGCTGTTTGATGGCTGGCGGAACTGGCCGCTCGGGGGACTAACGAAGGTGATCGCGGGCAGTTCGGCCGTCGAAAATGGTCATGAGAATGAGGCCCTACTGTGCTAGGTCTTTCACCTTTACCCAACTAGTATCTTGACTGATCTGTGCCCGACGCTGCGCAAGTGCCACACACGTGCAACGACGCTAGCACCGGAGGGGAGGTTCGAATTGGCGGTCGTGTTGGGTAATGCTGGCTGGCTAGTGGGGGCGGCGCTGCTGGTCAATCTGCTGTTAGTGGCGTGTGCACGCATGGTCAAACGGTGGAAGCGCAACATGGATGTCAGCGGCGACCCCGACTACGTTGCGAACCTCGCGAATCTCTCCGATGCTTCTGTGCGCCGCCACTTCAATCCCTATACCGACATCGATTGGGAAGCGCCGGCCCTTTCCGTCAGCAAGAACGATCCCCGTTGGGTGCTGTCAACCACCGATCCGTTGGGACGGCATCCGTGGTACCAGGCACAGCCGCTGGAGAAGCAAATCGAAATCGGGTTGTGGCGTCAGGCCAACGCGGCAAAGATCTCTCTGCAGTTGGAGAGCATCCTGATCCGGGGTCTGATGCACTACACGTTCTGGGTGCCCAACGGATCACCCGAATACCGCTACTGCGTGCACGAATCCATCGAAGAGTGCAACCACGCCATGATGTTTCAGGAACTGGTCAACCGTATCGGCGTGGATGTTCCGGGCATGCCGCGCTGGCTGCGATGGATATCGCCCGCGATCCCGCTCTACGCCGGGCCGCTGCCAGGCACGTTCTTCTTTGGGGTGTTGGCGGGGGAACTGCCGATTCACAACATGCAGAAGAGCATGTTGCGCGAGGACAAGTCGACGCACCCCATCATGGAAAAAGTGATGGCGATCCACGTCGCCGAGGAGGCTCGCCACATCTCGTTTGCCGATCAGTTCCTCAGCAGGCGTGTGCCGCAGATGGTGCGCCGAAGCCGCTTCACGTTGTCGCTGTACGTGCCGATCGCCATGCGGATGATGTGCCAGGCGATCGTCGTGCCGTCGCGCAGCTTCTTCAGAAAATTCGACATCCCGCGCTCGGTGCGAAAGGAATTGTTCTTCGCTGCCCCCGACTCGCGCCAAGCGCTGCGTGACATGTACGGCGATGTGCGGATGCTGTGCGACAACGTCGGGCTGATGAATCCCTGTGCCCTGTTGGTGTGGCGCCTCTGCAAACTCAACGGCGAACCGTCGCGCTATCGCGGCGAGCCGCAGCGTGCGCACCTGCCATCGCAAGCCACCGCCGCCTAGCTCGCCCGCTGCCCCACCGCGTCAAGCCCGTCGTGTCATAAAGACACGGTCACTGCGTCTTTTGCGCAGCACGAGGTAAGACGACCAGATGCCCGTGCCGACTCGGCATCGCCGCCCTGGGTCAGAGCCCGCGCCCGCTCAGCCAGGTGTCGATGCGTTCGGCGACGGCAGCCCATCCGGGCTCGAGCATCATGTTGTGTCCCATGCGGGGAAAGAACTCCGCTTCCGTGCCATAAGCGCGGGCGGTGGCCAGTATTTCGTTGCGGGTGTGCGCAGTATCCTCCTCAGCACCGAGCACCAGTAGCGGTGTGGTGACGCGTTTCGGACGGGGTAGGCGCAGCAGCAAGCAGTCAATACCGATACGCGAGCTGTCCTCTTGCAGCCGGGCCGCGTACTTGCGGACGTCGGCCTCCGGCGTGTGCGAGGAGAAGAATCGCTCCCGGGCGAGTTGCGGCGTGTTGATATAGGGCAATGCCTCACGGGTGAGGGTCATTTTCACAAAATGCGACGGGCGTTGCAGCATCCAACGCAGCGCGTTCCCGAGGTTTCCCCGCGGCGGAATAGAGGTCATCAACACGCCGGCCGGCGCGCTGTGCGACTCCAGGTACTTCTGCACGATGAGACCGCCCATCGAGTGACCGATGACCACCGGGGCGGTGGGCAGGCGGGCGGCAACCGAGCTGACATCCTCGACGTAGTCGGCGACCGAGCAGGCGCGCAGCGGCTTGTTGGTCGGGCTGTCTCCGTGACCGCGGAAACTCAAGGCCAGAGCGTGATAGCCCCGGTCAGCAAAGTAGCTGAGGAAGTTTTCATCCCAACACCATGCCGCATGCCAGGCCCCGTGGACAAAGAGCAGCGGAACAGGATGGGCAGCACTGGGACACCCCTTTTCGATGACCTCGAGCACGGCGTCAGCCTAGCTGCATGCGGAACTGAGCCCTCGAGGTGTCCGACAATCCGTACCCTTTGCACATAGTTCACAATGTTAATTGGTTTTCGCCACTAGGGCGCGCCGCGCGAGCAGCGGGAGCAGGCGCTCATGCGGCGCAAACCGACAAACTGTCGCGGCGAGCCGGTTCGCCCCACCCGGGACGATGCGGCCCTTGTCCGCGGCCAAACCATCGATCCCCGCCCGTGCGACCTCGTTCGCGGACTTCCACATGAAGCTGGGTAGCGCCGCGGCACGTTCCCCCACGCTGAACCCGGCGACGTCGTCGAATCCGGTGGCGACCGGTCCGGGACACAACGCGCTTGCTACCACCCCGGTGCCGCGCAACTCGCTACGCAGGCCGCCGGTGTAGGACAAGATAAAAGCTTTGGCAGCGCCGTAAGCGGTGTGCCCGGGTAGCGGGTAGAACCCCGCCAACGATGACACGTTCAACAC
>Ga0335075_10001198_pt1 | contig 43173 bp, 33 predicted proteins | sample Lox_Sample_24_FD_206723 | JGI IMG/M metagenome (GOLD analysis project Ga0335075, IMG submission 206723) | Soil microbial communities from Loxahatchee National Wildlife Refuge, Florida, United States - Lox_Sample_2.4 | ecosystem: Environmental > Terrestrial > Soil > Wetlands | place: USA...
AGCCAGTGTTCCTGATCGTCTTCATGACGATCTCGTTCGTCGCCGGCTCGACCATCCCCTATATCGTGCAGAGCGCGTGGGTTACCACTTCGGCCGCGTTCTTCCAGCCCTGGCACGTACTTCTGGTGCTGGCGTTCCTGCTTTTGATTCTGGCCGAGGACGGACGGCTGCCAGTAGACAGCTCGACCGGGCATTTCGAGCTCGCGATGATCGAGAAATCCAAGTACCTCGAATATTCCGGCCGCGGCGCCGCGCTGATGAAGTGGGCCGGCGCGATGAAGCTCCTTGTGCTGACGATCGTTTTTCTCAATGTCCTCGTCACCCCATGGGGCCTGGCAGCGCAAATCTCGCTACCGGCGGTGCTGCTGGCGGTGCCGTGCGTGCTGCTGAAGATTCTGCTCTTTCTTCTGGTTCTGGTGGTGATCGAGTCGTCGCTGGCCAAGCTGCGCTTGTTCCGGATCTCCGAGTTCACGGGCGCGGCCTTTGTCATCGCCGTGGTGGCGATGATCTCCCGCCTGTTCGCAGCGTAACGAACGCGCCGATGCATGAGGGAGCTGCATCCTCGCTTCTCAGTATCGAGGCGCTGACCGGCGGCGTCTTCCTGCTTACCGCGCTCGGCACGGTCGCAGCCCGCCAGCTCCTCACCTGCTTCAACCTCTTTGTGCTGCAATCCTTTTTGCTCAGCGCGGCGGCGGCGCTGCTCGGCTGGGCGCTCCACTCACCGCATCTCTTTGCGGTGGCGGCCATCACGCTCGCCACCAAGACAATGCTGATCCCATGGCTGCTTCGCCGTACCGTGCATGACGAAGTCTACCGGATCCGGGAAGTTGACCAGGTTCTCAACATCCCGACTTCGCTTCTTGCATCCCTGGCGCTCATCTTCCTTGCGTACTTCTTTACGAAGGCGCTCGGCCCGGTTGCCGCATCCGCCCCGCTCTTCGTCAATCTGCCGATCGGCTTCGCCGTGGTCCTGCTTGGCGCCTTTACGCTCACGGTGCGGCGCGAGGCCGTAGCTCAGCTACTCGGACTCCTCGTCGCCGAGAACGGTGTCTTCTTCGCCGGAATCGCCATCGTTCCCAACCTGCCGGCAATCGCCGAACTCGCAGCCGCCGTGGACGTTCCGGTCTACACCCTCGTCGTCGGGCTGCTGACACGGCGCATCCACAGCGAAATGGGCACGACGATGGTCGGCCGGCTGACTGCGCTCCGGGAGGACTAGCCGCATGGTGCTGGCAGCCGTCATCCTGGTTCCGATCCTTGTGAGCCTCATCGTGCTCGGCCGCCCGATAAGGCAATGGGCGGGGTGGATCACGGTGCTGGCGATGGCGGCAACACTCGGGCTCGCTCTCGCGGCGGCGCGCGCGACGCTGGCGGGCGGCGAGATCTCGGCCGCCGGAGGCTGGCTTGCGTGCGACGGGCTCGGCGCCCTGATCCTGGTGCTCGTGGCCTTCGTCGGGTTTACGGCCGCCCTCTTTTCCCTCGGCTATCTGCGTCAGCATCACGCGCAGCATCAAGCGGGCGACACGGGCGGCTACTACCCGCTCTTCAACATCTTCGTCGCTTCCATGCTGGCAGTACCGCTGATGGCAAACGTTGCGCTGCTTTGGGTGGCGCTTGAGCTCACGACATTGTTGTCGGCATTCCTGGTCGGCTTCGAGAATACCCCAGCGGCACTCGAAGCGGCGTGGAAATATGCACTCCTGACGACACTCGGCGCGATCATCGCGCTGCTCGGCGTGCTGATCCTCTACTGGGGGACGCGCGTCGCGGGCAAGGAGGCATTCACCTGGAACGAGCTGATCGCGGACGCGCCGGTCATGTCGCCCACCCTGGTCTGGCCCGCCTTCCTGCTGATTCTGATCGGCTTCGGCACCAAGGTCGGGCTGGTACCGATGCACACCTGGCTTCCTGACGCCCACAGCCAGGCACCGGCACCGATCTGCGCGCTGCTCTCCGGCGTTGAAACCTCGACGGCGCTCTATGTGATCCTGCGGCTGTTTGCCGTGCTCGCTCGCGTGCCCGGTTCCGAGGCCGGCCCCTGGTTCCTCGTCTTCGGCGTGCTCTCGGTCGGCGTGGCAACGATTCTGCTGCTCCAGGTACGCGACTACAAGCGGATGTTCGCCTTCTCCACCGTCGAACATATGGGAATCATCCTGCTCGCGGTCGGTCTCGGCAGCGTCGATGCGCGCTTCGCGGCCGCCTACCAGCTCACGGCGCATGCGCTGGCCAAGTCATTCTGCTTCTTTGCCGCCGGGGTGGCCGTGCTGGTGCTCGGCGAACAGCGGATCGCGGCGGTGCAGGGGCTGGCGCGCCGTGCGCCGGTCGCCGCCGTACCGCTGCTCGCCGGCGCCCTCGCCATTACCGGGATGCCGCCTTCGGCGATCTTCGCGAGCGAACTGCTCATCCTGAAGGCTGGGCTCGCGCGCGGGCAGTACCTCGTGGTCGGGTTCCTCGCATTCTTCATCGTTCTCGGCTTTGCAGCGATCCTGCGGCATGTGACGCGCATGTCGTTCGGCACCGGATCGGGACCGCGCTGGTCCGGAGGCATCCCGCACTCATGCCTCGCGGCGCTGGCGATTACCGCGCTGCCGCTGGTGATATTGGGCGTCTTCATGCCGGCCTGGCTTGGCGGATTGCTCGGTCTCGCCGGGGCCGCGATGGGTCGGTGAGGCGAGACCGGCCATGGACGAGATGACTACCCGATTTCCGAGCGACCCGTCGGCATTGGGTGCATTCTGCCGTGAGACCTGGCAGGAACGGGTGCAGATCGAGCGCGAGGGCAACCTGCACCGCCTGCAATGCGGAGCGGAGCAGCTTGCCGCAGTGTGCGAATGGCTGACCACGGCGTACGCGCACGTCTTCGCCATGCTGATCGTCGAGGAGCAGGACGCGGAATGGCTGCTCACCTACATGTTCCATGCCGCAACGGGCGGGAGCTTCGTCCATGTCGTGATCCGCCAGCCGGTATCGGAGATGCACGTGCCCTCGGTCGCGACGATCATTCCGGCAGCCGACTGGCACGAGCGAGAAGCGGCGGATCAGTTCGGCCTGGTGTTCGACGGGCATCCCAGGCTTGGCGCATTCGTGCTGCACGACGGCTGGCCACCCGATGCGCAGCCGATGCGCCGCGGCTTCGACATCCACCGCCCGCTCGCCCGTGAAGCGGAGGAGGACGTGGCAGAGCCCGACCGCAGCCTCGACGCCGCCGGCGCCTTTGCCATGCCGATCGGGCCGGTCTTTTCCGACCTTGCGGAATCGGCCCATTTCCGCCTCGAAAGCCTCGGCGAAGACATGAGCCGGATTGCCGTCAGGTTCTTTTACAAGTACCGCGCGGTCGAGAAGCTTGCCGAGCAGCAGCCGCCCGACCGCGCGCTCCTGTTGGCGGAGCGCTTCTCCGGCGCCGCCGCCTTCGCGCACGGTCTCGCGTTCTGCCAGGCCCTCGAGGCGATCGCTCAGGCCACGGTCCCGCCGCGCGCCCTGGTGCTGCGCGCGATCCTGGCCGAGCTGGAGCGCCTGCGCAGCCACGCTGCGACCATCACCGGCATCTGCCACTCGACGGCGCTGGCGGTGGCGACGAGCCAAGCGGCGATCCTCGAGGAGGATCTGTTGCGGCTCTCGGCGGTGGCGAGCGGGCATCGCTACTTTTTCGGGATCGTCGCGCCGGGAGGACTGGCCGCGGATATTTCGGATGCGACATGCCGGCAAGTTGCCGGCGAGGCGGAGCGGAGCGCGGACCGCCTGAGGCGGCTCTATCTTCTGCTCCGCCGGTCGAGCAGCTTCCTCGACCGGCTCGAGGAGGTCGGCGGCACTTCCAACGCCGCAGCGCTTCTCCTCGGCCTGGTCGGGCCTGTCGCGCGGGCCTCGGGGGTCGGGCGCGACCTCAGGGTCCTGTTTCCCTATGCCGCCTACGCAACGATGCCGCCTCAGGTGCCGACCGAGGAGCAGGGAGACGGCTACGCAAGGCTCAGGGTGCTCTTCCGCGAAGCGGCCGAGTCGGCGGCGCTGATCGGGCGTCTTGCGGCGCACATCCCCGCCGGGCCGGTCTCGCTTTCCGGCATCGCGCTGCGGCCCGGCGCTGCACTCGGCGCGGTCGAGGCGCCGCTCGGCGCGGCGTTCCACTGGGTCCGCCTCGGCCCCGACGGGCGCATCGTGCGCTGGCGGATTGCTCCGCCGTCGTTTGCCAACTGGCCGGGATTTCAGTTTGCAGCCGAGGAATTCGCGTTCCAGGACTTTCCGATCATCCTTGCGACGTTCGGCCTCTCGAACGCCGAATCTGACCGGTAGGCCGGGGATCGGCAATGACCAGATGGGTCTGGGAAGGGTTGAAGAGGGGGATCCGAACGACCCGTTATCCCGCTGCCGCAGAGCCGGCAGCAGGCGTTTCGCCCGGACGTCCGCGCGGCCGGCCGGATGCGGACACCGCCGCGGCGCGCGCGCTCGAGAGCGATTGCCCGACCGGAGCGATCAGCGCGACGGAGATCGGCAGTGCCGTCGACTATCGGCACTGCATCCATTGCTTCCGCTGCGCACGCCAGGCGCCGGCGTCCGTCGCGTGGGAAGCGGGCTATGAATGGGCGGCACAAGGCGACGAGGTGCGTGCCCTCGATGAGCTTGGCCGGATCTTCCGCCGTTCCCTGAACATTCGCTTCGTCGATGCCGGCGCGTGCGGAGCCTGCATGGGCGAAGTACGACAGATCGACAATCCCTATTACAACATCCACCGGCTCGGCTTCTTTCTCACGCCGACACCGCGCAACGCCGACGTGCTGCTGGTGGCAGGTCCCGTCACGGAGGCAATGCGACGCGCCTTGCAGCAGACCTACGCGGCGATGCCGCCGCCCAAGCGCGTCGTGGCGATGGGGGTCTGCGCGCTTTCCGGCGGCGTGTTCGCACCAAGCGCCGCCGTGGCCGGTGGCGTCGGCCGAGTGCTGCCGGTCGATGTGATGATCCCGGGCTGCCCGCCGCCGCCGCTGGCTATTCTGCACGGGCTCCTGGTTGCCGCGCGGCGCAAGCCGCCGCAACCCATCGTCTCTCTCCCCGAGGCGGAGAGGGGGTCGCGGTGATGAACGCAGGCATCGTTGCGCTCGCGCTTTTCTTTGCGCTTTCCGCTCTCGGCGCCATTGCCGGCTATCTGGTCTCGGCCGAGCGCAACGCGCAGCTCCTTGCGGCATTCGGCAGCGCGGCGGCGTTGGCGCTCCTCGCCGCCGGTGCGGCGGGGCTCCTTGTCAATGCACCGCAATCGCTCGCCTACTGGCACTTCCTTCCGCTGGGCACGCTCCGCGTCGGCCTCGATCCGCTCTCGGCACTCTTTCTGCTGGTGACCGGCGCGGTCGGCCTCACCGTTTCGATCTTCTCCGGGGCGTATCTCGAGCATTACCGCCGAGACTACGATCTCCGCTATTTCGCCGTGCTCTACCACCTGTTCCTGGCCGCCATCGTCTTCGTGCTGATCGCGCGAGACATCTTTTCGTTCCTGCTGGCTTGGGAGGCAATGTCGGTCCTGAGCTACCTGCTGGTCGTCTACGAGAACGACAGCGACGAGGCGGCGCATGCCGGCTTCATCATGCTGACGATGAGCGAGGCAGGCATGATCCTGGCAGCCGGATCTTTCCTGCTCCTGGCCAACAAAGCCGGATCGATCGACTTCGCCGCCATCCGCTCGGTCGCCAGCGGGATCGGCCCCGGCCTGCGCTGGGCCGTGTTCCTCCTTTCCTTCATCGGTTTCGCCGTCAAGGCGGGGCTGGTGCCGCTGAATAGCTGGCTGCCGCTCGCGCACCCGGTGGCGCCGACCAACGTCTCGGCGCTGCTCTCGGCCGTGATGGTGAATCTTGGCATCTACGGCATCTTGCTGGTCAATCTTTCGCTGCTGCCGCTCCAGGGCACCGCGCCCGGCGCGCTCGTATTGGTGATCGGCAGCCTCTCTGCGCTGATCGGGATTCTTTACGCCACCGTCCAGTCGGAATTGAAGCGCCTGCTGGCGCACAGCACGATCGAAAACATGGGCATCATCACCGCCGCGCTCGGTGCCGCGATGGTTTTCCTTGCCGCCGGCGCGAAGGTGCCGGCCGATCTTGCTCTGCTCGCGGCCTTGTATCACATGACCAACCATTCGCTTTACAAGGCGCTGCTCTTCACCGGCACCGGTGCCGCGCAAACCGGCGCCGGAACGCGCGATCTCGATCGGATGGGCGGCCTGATCCACCGCATGCCACTGACGGCGTTGCTGTTTCTTGCCGGCGTGCTGGCGATTTCGGCGCTGCCGCCGTTCAACGGTTTCGTCAGCGAATGGCTGATGCTGCAATCGATTCTTCGCGCTGCGGTCCTGGCATCGAGGCCGCTCCGTCTCGTGTTCGCCCTTTCGGGCGCGGTCCTGGCGCTGACCGCGGGTCTCGCCATCACCTGCTTCGTCAAGGTCTTCGCCATGGGCTTTTTGGGCCTGCCGCGGTCACGGGAGGCGGAAGCTGCCGCCGAGGCACCCAAGACGATGGGTTCGGCGATGGCAATACTGGCGCTGGCGTGCCTGCTGCTCGGAATTCTGCCGACCTACGCGATTCCGGCACTCGACCACGCGGTCAGGCCGTTGACCGGATCGAGCGCGACCGCCGCTCTGGTCCCGTCCTTCTTTACGGTCGGAGCCAAGGGTGGCGCCGGGTTGAGCCCGCAATTCGTGGCCGACTTCCATGCCATCGGCGCGCAAGTCGGACGAGGCGTGCTGCCAGGGCATGGGCTGGTCGTCCTGCTCCAGGGTGGTGCGCACAATCCGGTCGTGTTCGCTATCTCGCCCTCTTACGGGGTGGTCGTGTTCGTGCTCCTGCTCGGACTGATCTTTCTTGCGTTCCGTCTGGCGACGCGCGGCCGGCGCCTGGCGCGTCAGGCAGCGTGGGCCGGCGGGCTCGGCCGCCTCAGCCGCGGCGTTACCTATACCGCCAGCGCCTTCGCGAACCCTGTGCGCGTGGTTTTCCGCGCCCTGCTGCGGCCGAGGGTGACCGAGGAGCCGACGGAGGACGTGCCGCAGTTCTTCCGGCCGATGATCCACCGCGAGCAGGAGGAAATCCATATCGTCGATCGGCTGGTCCTGCGACCTGCCGGGCGCGGCCTGCTCGGGCTCGGCAGCCTCCTCCGGCGCATGCACGCCGGCGCGGTGAATCTCTATGCCAGCTACGTTCTTCTCACCCTCCTCCTCGTCTTCGCCGTCTGGGCGGGAAGCCGCTGAGCAGGAGCCACAGGGGGAGAAGGAAGAACGCAGCACGAAGGGAGTTAACGTCATGACAGCGGAAATACCACGGGAAGTCCCAGTGACGGTGGTCCGGATTTCCGTCCCGGAGAGCAGCCACAGCCACCGCCGGCAGGAGGTGCACAACCTGTTGCGCGTCCTCAGAGATGAGCTCCACGTGCATGGCCTGACGATCATCGAGGGGATGCGCGGGATTGATCTCGGCCATCCGATTCAGCCCGAAACCGTCGGCGATGTGCTGCGGCGCAATCCTGATCCCGCAATGACCATCCAGTTCTTCGACGAGCCGGGAGTGGTGGAGATGGCGCGGCGGATGCTGCGGCAGACGCTGCCGGAATGTCACGTCATGTGGTGGCCCGCCAGCTGTGATGAACTTCCCTTGCGGGAAGGCGCACGGTCCCAGGCGAGAGCGCGATAGCGCAGCTCCGCGAGGCAGTGCGGGAGCGGAGTCCGAAGCAGCCCGCGGCGGGCAAACCTCTCGATGCGCCAGTCATTGTTCGGCGTGCGCGGCCCTGCAAGGCGATCCGACGCGCTGTGCGTCGTCGATGGGTTCCCGCTTGCCGCCGGCTACCGACTTTCGGGAATGGGATAGTGCAGGCCGATGGCATCAGGCAAACGGAGCGGCCGTCTTTGCCGTCTGGCGCACCGCTGCTTCGATCTCCGCGAGCGAGCGCGCCACCGAGTCCTGCTCGTTGATCTCCTGCTCGCTCGCCTCGGTCTGCTGCCGACGCCGTTCCAGCGCCGCCTGCATGGCCCCGCGCGTAGCCGTGCGTACGGCAGCCAGATAGGCGCTGATATCGGCGGCGAGGCGGCGCAGTGCTTCCTCGATCGCCTGACGGGTTGCCCAGCGCATGTTCTCGACATTGCGCTTGATGATCGTTGCGAGTTCGGCTTCCAGCTTGCGGCGCTGGCGCCGGCGCCGCAGCGCTTCGGGAAGCAGCCGGACCGCCAAGTTGACCGAGATCTGTCCCAGAGATTCCGTGCCGCCGCTGCTGACCCAATACGGCTTGTGCGTGGGGGGCAGGACGTCGCTCGTAAGGCTGGGTGCAGCGCGGACCTCCATCAGCTCCGCCGCGGCGCGGCGCACAGCGTCAGCCAGTCGATCGGCACGCTGCCAATGGGTGCGCATGAGTTCGGCAAGCCTGTTTTGAGCCTCTTTCCAGACCGCATCGTGCGCGTGCTCGAAGAACGAAGCGGCATCGCTGGCAAGCCGTGCGCCCAGCGCTTCCGGTGGCTCGTCCTCGCGCGGGCCTGCCAGCTCCGGCAGCAGGCGCGCCCATGCCCGGCGCTCGATCTCTCCGGCACGTGCGTCGAGATCGGCAAGCATGCGCACGCGATCTCCGGTGATGCGGTCGTCCGTATCGCGCTGTTCCTCGTCGATGCCGGCGATCGAGTGGTCAAAGATCGCCATTCGCCGCTCGAGGTCCTCGATCGGCATGCGGAGGGACCGGAGAACGATCTCCGTCTCCAGCCGCATCGCGCCGATATGGCTTGCCGCCTTGACGGCGATGGCCGGGTACAGAATTCGTGCCTTCTCTTTCGCCAGCACATCCACGAGGTAGCGTTCAAGATGCGCAAGTCCGCTTTCGCCTGCACCCACCGAGCGTTTGGCCGTGCCTTCCGAAAGCGCAGCGCGGGCCGAGAGCGGGAAGAGCGGCATCTCCTCGGCGAGGCCCGCTTGCTCGGCGAGGACGCGGCGGAGAAACAAGAGTGAGCGGTCCCGCTCTTCGGGGCCGACCAGGTCGATCTTGTTGAGCACCACGATCAGCGATGCGGCGACCTTCCGGATTTGCTTGAGGTAGGCAAGCTCGGTCGCAGTGATCGGCGGATCGGGCGAGACCACGAAGAGCGCGGCATCGCACTCCGGGAGCACTGCCTCGGCCGCCGTCGTATTATGCAGAAACGTCGAGCCGACGCCTGGCGTATCGATCAGTACCACGCCCTGCTGGAGAACTGCTGCGGGAAGCTCGACCTCGACGCGGGCGATTTGCAGTCGATTGGCAGGGTTGCCCTCTTCAGTGACGCGGGCAGCGAGGGCGTCATGTAAGGCCCCGTCATCTCGAGGGTGAAGCTCCTCGACGGTACCGCTGCGGTGAATCACCCTGAGCAAGAGGCCAGCCCCGTCCGAGATGAAGACCGGGACGGACGTGGCAGGCAGAACGCCGATCGGCATCACCGCGCGCCCGAGGAGGGCATTGAGGAGCGAGCTTTTGCCGCGCTTGAACTGGCCGAGCACGGCAAGCTGCAACCTGGACGCGCTGAGCCGGCCGGCAAGATTGCCGAGCGCCGTGATATGCGCCGCATGTGCCGGGCCCGACTGCACCGGCACGAGCATGGCCCGGCAAATGAGCTGCTCGAGATCCATTGCCCCCATACCGGCATCCTTCATCCTGCGCCGCTATGGCCCGTTGCCGGGCAACAGCACGTTCGCTTCGATTGGAATCGAACGTGCTCTGCAGCCCTTTGATCCGTAGCGTGAATTAGGCCGTCTCCCGATTCCCCACCGGGCGATTACCCGCTAGAGCGGGATGGGATCGCCTACGCTCACCAATCCCGCTCCAGCCTTTGTTTTCCCGCATGATTCAGACCTGCGGCGATTCCGCCTCCGATCATCACGCTCTAACCGAGAAAAGAGCGCAGGCACGCAAACGCGCGGTCCGCCATCGCCCGGCGGCGGCCGGGGCCCTCGCCACGAACGGGGAGCTTTTCAAGCCGGTGCAAACGTGCCTCATCGATACGGGCCGATGGTTCTGCTCCGCGAATGTCACAGGCACGGTCGAGCAAGTCGATCGCCTTTTCCCAATACCAGGTGCGCGAGGCTGCATCGGGTGCTTCGGCGGCGCAGTGGCAAAGGAGGCCTGCGACCGCCGCACCGAGCTTGGCGTGGTCGGCGTCCTTGGTCGGGGCATGGGTGAGCTCAAGGAGCCGGCTGCGCAGCCCGTGAAATTCGCTCGCCCTCCACCACCCCCGCAGACCACGGGGAGCCAGGAAGTCGGCGCAGACTCTGGGCAGGATCTCGGCATCCGTTGCGCGGCGCAGCATGGCGGCCCGCTCGGCATCGCGGCCGTCATTGGTGCCGATGATGCGCGGCACGAACGGCTTCAGTTCCTGACGCATAGCTGCGGGCATCGCATCGTTGACCGTGACCGCGAGCTCTCGGACCAGCGGCGACGCCGCTCCCGGCCGGTCCGAATGACCTTCTCCGGCCAGGAAGGCAACGAACGACATCACGCAGAGCTTGCGGGTTCTCGGATCTCCTGCTCCCTTCACCAACTCAACCCGCTGATAGAGGCGCTCCAACCTTTCATCGATGGCCATGTCTTTCTCCTGAACGATGGCGCACGCGTGATTCGCTCGGCTCGCACGCCCTATTGGATTCCCCGGCGGCCAGCGCGTCGGGTCGGCCCGGATCGGCGCGGGCTCATGGCGAGGGAGTGCGTGCTGCTACCTCTGGCTCAAGCGACTCGAACTCGGCCAGAACATCCCGATAGAGCCGGCGCTTGAAGGCGATGATCAGCTCGGCGACACGGGTGGCCGGCACCCATTGCCAGGCCACGAACTCAGGATGCTCGGTGGCAATGTTGATCTCCGAATCCTCGCCACGAAAATGCATGGCGAACCACTTCTGCTGCTGTCCGCGCCAACTGCCGTGCCTTGATGCCCGCGCGAAGCACGGCGGCACCTCATAGCGCAGCCATGCCCTGCTTTCGGCAAGGACATCGATGTTTTCGGTGCCGATTTCCTCTCTCAGTTCGCGGCGCGCGGCGGCCAGGGGCGTTTCGCCAGGCTCGATCCCGCCCTGCGGCATTTGCCACGACGCGCGCCCGACGTCCGCACGCCGGCCGACAAACACGTTCCCGGCGTCATTGTAGAGAACGATACCGACGCCCGGCCGATAGCGCGGGTCGGCTTCGGGTTGAAGACTCAGTTCCAGTTCGGCGGCTTCGCGCTCGGTCGGCTCCGGTGGCGGCAGCGTGGCGGCCACGCGCTGCAGCAGCGCCCGCAACGCCTGCGCGCCGACACGATCCGCCTGCATGACTGCCTGAATGACCGGATCATCGAGCAGGTGGTCAAACGTTGCCTGCCCCCGGCGTTTTGCGATTTGCGACATCCGCCCGACCCCTCGCTTCCTGCAGCGCATCAATCATGAGCCAAAGCTCACGACCAGCCCTGCCAGGGGTCATCAGCCACCACGGCGGTTATGGGGAACCCCATCCCCACAATCTTTGCGAAAGCAATCTAATCTACAGGATTTCCGTGTCAAGCCGAGCCAACCATGTTCTGCGGCCGGGCAAATGACAATGCTCTGCGCCGGACTGTCTCCCGCGGAGCCGAAGGAATCTCGTCGGCGGGCTGGTGCGGACGGTGTTGCAATAGCGAGACTCCGAGACAACCGGTCGAGCGCCGACGCTCGCGGACCGCGAGGTTTCGATCGATGGCGACGGGCGCTGGCGCCGGACTATCCGCGTCGGGCGGCGGCACGCGCCTCGACCCGGCGGAGAGTGCGCACCAGGCGCGACGGCTCACTTGCGGACGCGGCTACGGGCTCGGCGCATCGGAGAGCCTCGGCAATGCTGTCCCGTGCCAAATCGAAATGTTCGACGAGGCGGTCCTCGATCTCGGCACCGAGCAGCCAATGGACGGACGGGAGCAGATCGATCAAGCGGCGGACTGCAGCAATCCGGTCGGGCCGGCCCACGTCCGCCAGGACGATCCCGCAGGCGAGCGCAGCGACCGTGGCGTCCCGGTCTTGCGTGAGGGAAGAGAGCGCCGGTCCGAGACCTTCCGACGCCAGCCTCCTTTCTGCCAGGACGCCGAGAGCGCTCGCACGCCGACGCTGGCTGGAGACGCTTTCGTGCTCCTCTGAAGGCAGACGAAGGGTTGCCGCCTCGAGGAGCGCGGGGGCGGCGAGCGGGCCGAGATGCCGCAACGCCGCTTCCGCAGCAGGCCGCGTGAAATCGTCGTCGAGCGCCTTCACGAAATACGGTATCGCCGCGGCGCAGCGCAGCTTGCCGAGCGCATCGACGACACCGGCCAGCGGCGGGCGATAGGTGAGGCTCAGCAGCAGGGGGACCACCATCCCGTCGGGCCATTCCGCGAGCGCCCGGGCGGCAGCGTTGATAACCGCCTCTTCCCCGGTCGCTTCCCGCGGATCGACTATCTCGTGTGGCGTCGCGAGATACTCGACCAGCACATCGTAGGCGTGCAGCGCGGCCAATGCCTCAACCGCCCGGCGACGCGGCTCAAAGATTCCGCTTGGCTCCCGGCTGAACAGGACTGCCCGCAGTGCCGGAATTGCCGCCGGCCCGCAGGCGACCGCTGCGACGAGCCCAAGCTCGCCGTCATGCAGCGATGCGAGCTTCGCAACCGCGCGTGCTACGTCCGGCGCGACGAGGGTATCGGAGCGCCAAGCCGATATCTCATTGGGGCCATGCTGCACTTTCTGCTTTCCACCACCATCGCGCGGTGCAAGCAAGAGCCTGTCCTAGAGAGAATGCTCGCGCGCCGCACCAAAGATCCCCTCAGGAGTCATCAGCCACGGTGGCGGTTCTGGGGAACTCCATCCCCATAGACAGGATGAAGGGAGATCTAAGGCTGAGGCCGCGCGCGTCAAGGCTGCGTGCGGCTGATGGTAGAGAACTCCGATCGCCGCAGTGCCGAGAAACCAAGCGGCTGCCCATTGGCACCATGCAGGCATCAGCAGCGTTAGCCGCGTCGCGCCAGCAGCAGGCCGCAGCCGGTTCCAATCAGCAGCGTCCCGGTGATACGGCTCTGCAGCCGGCGTCGCCCGGGCGCGGTGAACCAGCCGCGCACTCGCCCGGCCAACAGCGCATAGGTACTATCGGAGATGGCGGCGATCGTCACCATGGCGCCGCCCATTCCCAGGAGCTGCGGCCCGGCCGGTAAATGCGGATCAACGAATTGCGGCAGGAAGGCGATGTAAAACACGATCGTCTTCGGATTGGTGATCGCGATCACGAAGCCTTGCAGGAAGACCGCGTGCAGAGATCGCGGCGTCGCCGGCGCGCGCGCCTCGGCCATCTCTGCGCCATGCGCGCGCCACGCCTTGACCCCGAGCCAGATCAGATAGGCCGCGCCAATCCAACGAACGATCGCGAACACCTCGCTCAACAACGAGAAAACCGTCACCAGGCCGACCGCCGCGGCAGCGACCAATAGCGCATTGCCGACGCTCGTCCCGACAACTGTGGCGAGGCCGGTACGGCTGCCGTGGCTCAAAGAATTGGCCACCACCAGCGTGACCACCGGTCCCGGCATCAGAATCAGGATCGTGGCGGCGACGCAGAAGGCGAGAAAAAGGTGGACGTCCATAAGGCCTCCGGGAGCAGGGAAGCAAGCGGATTGGCGGACGGTTGCGAAAGTAGGCGGTGCCGGGTCGCGACGGGAGCACGTCCCGCGGCACCCGGCCTACCGACCTCGGCTGCGACCGTAATCCAGCACTTCATTGTGCACTCTACCGCACTCAGTTGCGAAACCAACTCGTTGGTGCCACGGGGACCGGCAGCACCACAAACGCCAAGCGATAATTTCGCTAAGAAACTCAAGGATCCCGATCGGCGGCACGGATCGCAGGGCGGTATGCGTGGCACTTTCCTTCGAACCGGCGATGATCCTCTCCCCGGTCACGATGCTTTCGCGCCCCTGTTGCGTGGCTCGGCCGCATCGAAGTCCTGCCGGCTCCGACGACAAGCGTGCCGTCCGCTCGGCTGGGGCCGAGGCGAAAAGGGTGCGGAGTTGCGTAGATGCAGCGCCGAGCATAGATTTCGATTTTGCCTTGGGTGGTGGAGTCCACCCTGAACGCCCGCCGTGGGCCGATGACTCCTGCCAGCGATGGATGACGGGCAGGCGACGGAAGTTGGGCGGGATTCCATGGTGAAATTGCCGGGCGGCAGCCGGGCCGCTGACGGATCTGGCGGCGGGCCATTTTACGCCACGATTGCTCCCTCGGCGGTCCTCACCGTGCTGGCGGGGATGTTTCTGGCATTTGCGGCAGCGTGGCCGGCGGCGCCGGCAGCGCACGGGCTTGGCCGCATCCTGGCGCTGCATATCCCGGGGTGGCTCGAAGGTGCGTTCGCCGTCGCTCTGGCCGTGGCGTCCGTTTCACTGCTGCTCCACCTTCTTCCGACGCCGCGGCGCAAGGATCCGGACGAATTCATCATGGAACCGCCGCCGCCTCCGGAGGGCGGACGCCTGGTGGCGCTGGCAATTTTCGCGTTGCTCGTGCTGGTGGCGGCGGTCGTGGCCTGGCTGCTGAGCGAGATCGAGCGGCATGGCTCTTTCGGCATGGGCGCCTCGCATCCTGCACCCGTTTCGCCCCCGCTGCGGCCTGCCACGCCGCCGTCCGCGGCAGCGCAGCGCATCGGCTCGCCGGCCTTTGATGTTGGGTTGGACCTCCTCGTCGCGGCCGTTGCGTTCGGGGCGTTTGCTTTCGCACTGTGGATGTTTGGAGGGAGAAGATGGGAGTTTTTCGGCTTCGGGCCGCGAGGCCGTCGGGCGAAGCTCGAAGACACGATCGCTGCGGCCGTTGGCGCCGGAGTTGCCGATCTCGAGGACGATGCAGACCCGCGGCAGGCCGTGATCGCGTGCTACCGCCGTTGTGAGAGCGCGATCGCAACGGTCGGGCGTCGTCGCTATCCCTGGCAGACGCCGCGCGAGTATGTGCATGCGGCGGCAACGAGCCTTCGCTTGCCACCGGCTTCGGTGGCCTCGCTGCTCCGCGTGTTCGAGCGAGCACGGTTCAGCCAGCTTCCCATTACGGCGAAGCACCGTGATGCCGCGCTGGCCGCGCTCGGCGGAATCCGCGCGGCACTGGCGGAAATGAGCACGCGTGGAACCGGACGCTGAACGCATCAGGCCCGGCACGTTCGTCGGCTGGGGCGTGCTGCTGGTCGTCATCGCCGTGATCGCAACGCCGGTCGCGCTTTGGGTCGGGCCAGAAAGTAATCGCCTGGTGGCGCGCTTGGCCGGGGCGATCTTCGCGGCCGCCGTGCTGTTTCGGCTGGCTGCCGCGGTCCGTGCCGCGATGGGGGCGGGCGCGCGCTCTCTCGGCGAGATCGCTTTCTCCCGGCCGCAAGCGCCGGCAGCGCCTGATCCGCTGTTGGCGCGTCTCGGCCTCGATGTGCAACTGAGCTTGAGGCAGCGACACCATTTCGTGCGGGTTCTGTGGCCGCGCCTTGAGAAGATCGCCTGGCGGCGCCACGCCCGGTTGCCGCCCGACCTGCCGCCGCGCCGCGGCAGACCCCTCCGGCGGGACGACCTCGAAAGAATTCTTGCGGCGCTCGAGGCGGCGGAATGACCCCTGGCGAGCTGGCGGCGCGCGCGGACGACGCCCTCGATGTCCTTTCGGACATCGTGGTCGGCAAGGAGGAGGTGCTGCGCCTGCTGTTTGCCGCGCTGCTCGCCAACGGGCACGTGCTGATCGAGGATGTTCCCGGGGTTGCCAAGACCACCATCGCTTCGCTGCTCGCGTCGGTGCTCGGCCTTTCCTTCCGGCGGGTGCAGTTCACGCCTGATCTGCTCCCGGCCGACCTCACCGGCAGCTTCATCTTCGATCAGCGCCGGAGCGAGTTCACGTTCCGTCGCGGGCCGATCTTCACGCATCTCCTGTTGGCCGACGAGATCAACCGGGCCACACCGAAGACGCAATCGGCGCTGCTCGAGGCGATGCAGGAGTGCCAGACGACCGTGGAGGGCGAGAGTTTCGTTTTGGAACCGCCTTTCCTCGTGATTGCGACCCAGAATCCGATCGAGCTGGAAGGCACCTATCCCTTGCCGGAGGCCGAGCTTGATCGCTTCTTGGTCCGGATCGGGGTCGGCTATCCCTCGGCGGAGGAGGAGGTGCGGATCCTGCGCCTCAGGAGGGCGCGGCGGAGCGATCGGCCGCGGGCGGAGGCCGTGCTGGCACGGGACGAGTTCCTGGAGATGCAGGCGGCCCTCGAAGATATTTTCGTGGAACCTTCGGTCGAGGGCTATATCGTCAATCTGGTTCGGGCAACGCGCGAAGATAGCCGGCTCGCGCTCGGCGCTTCGCCGCGGGCGAGCCTGGCGCTGATGGGAATGGCCCGCGCGGTGGCCGGCCTCGACGGCCGTGGTTTCGTGATCCCCGACGACGTGAAGCGGGTCGCGAGCGCGGTGCTCGCGCATCGGCTGGTGCTCAGGCCCGAGAACTGGGGCGGACGGATCAGCACGGCCCACCTGGTCGGCAGCCTGCTCGTTCAGCTCACCGCGCCTGCAGCGGAGGTGCGATGATTTTTCGCCCGACGAAACTTGCGCAGGCGCTGCTTCTCGTCATCGCGTTTGCCCTGGTACTCGGGATCGCGCTTGGCCGTCCGGAGCTGTTCGCCGTGGCGCTGCCGCTTCTGGTCGCACTGTTGCCGGGCACGCGCCGCGGCAGCAACGAAGTGCCTCAGGTTGTGCTCACGGGAGACGCCGAGACCCGTTTCGAGGGCGAAGAGCTGGCGATCACGATCAGCGCGCGGCTTCCGGCGGTTCGCGGCGTCGTGCAGATCATCCCGGTCCTGCCGACGCTTTTCCGGCCGCTCGGCGCGCGCCGCTCGCCGGATCTGGTCTCCCGCGGCGGGCAGCCTTTGTCGTGGCGCTGCCGCGCGCGCTGCGAGGCGGCCGGCATCCTGCATTTCGATGCTGTGGTCCTGCGCCTCTTCGATTTCTCAGGATTGTGGGCGGGCGAATGGCAAGAGCGGCAGCGCTTTGCCGTGACGGTCCTGCCGCGAGCGTTACCGGTGACGCGCCTGCCGCCGCCGCGCCATACCGGTGCCCTCTTCGGTGCACACGCCTCGCCCGCTTCCGGGGCGGGTGTTGCATTCGCCGAGATTCGCCCGTTCGCGGCCGGGGATCGGTTACGTGAGATCAACTGGCCGGTGTCGCTGCGCCGGCGGGTGCTCCACACCAATCGCTTCCATACCGATCGGCAGGCGGAAGTGGTTCTTCTGATCGACACCTTCACGGTGATCGGAGAGCGTCCGCACTCGAGCCTCGATCACGTGCTCCGCGCTGCCGCGGGGATTGCGGCAGCGGTTCTCCGGCGGCACGACCGGGTAGGTCTGCTCGAGTACGGCGGCATTGCGCGCTCGGCCGGCTCCGGGACTGGAGAGGGGCAGTATCTGCGGATCCTGCATGCCCTTGCGCGGTCGGCACCGCTGCAGACTGAGTTCGCGCAGGATCTCGCAGCGCTGCCCGAACAGGTACTCTCGCGGCGGGCGTTCGTGCTCGCATTGACGCCACTTGCCGACCAGCGATTCGAGCGCGCGGTGATCCGTCTCGCCCAGCGTGGGCAGGATGTGGCGTTGCTTGCGCTGATGACCGACGAGCTTTCCGCCGGGCTGGTCCGGCCGCGGGATTTGCACCCGCTGGTGCGCCGGCTGTGGCGCGTCGAGCGTGCCGAGCGGCTTCGGGCGTTGCGCCGCGTCGGCGTGCGGGCGAGCAATTGGTCGACCGCAGCGCCGCTGGATTCGGCGATGGGCAACCTCCTTGCCGAATCTCATGCCCTCGCAAGGAGGGCGGCGTGATGCGAGCTGTCGGCCTCGCGGCCGCGGCTGCGCTCGGGTTCCTGCCGCTCGCGGTCTGGCCGGAGTGGCCCCTCGCGCTGGCGGGTGCTGCGGTTGCTGCGGCGTCGGCCGGAGGTGTTCTTCTGCCCTCGCTCGGACTCGCGAAGGCCGGCAGCGTACTTGCGCTTCTGGTCTTTTCGGCTGCGACGATGGCGGTGCCGGCTGGCACCGCACTTCCCGCGGCGCTTTTGCTGGGCGGCGCACTGCTGACCGTGCTCGACCTCACTGCGCTCAGGCAGCGGTCGCGGGGCGGCGGGCTCGGGCCGGGGGTGCTATGCGCGCACCTCATTCGCCTGGGGTCGTGCATTGTCCTGGGCGCCGCTTTGCTACCGGCGCTGGCGATCCCGGCGGCCCTTGTGCCGGCGACATGGAGCGGCACCTTCCGGCCGCTGCTCGCCGTGGTTGGTGGCTTGATTGCCTTCGCCGGCGTCGCGAAGACGTTTCTCAAGCCCTGCGCGACACATTCGAGCCGCACTATGGAGAGTAGGCCGGGCGACTAACTTTACAAAGCGGTAGTCGCTACCAGCGGCACGGCTGCCGCTTCCAGCATCCCCGCTTGCATGACAGGGTCCCTCCAGCGGGGTCGGACGGTCGCCGATACTCGCGAAGCGGATTGGGCACGGCCCCGGCGCGAGCAACTGGCCCGCCGGCGGCCGGCAAACTGTGAGCGAACGAAATGCCCGGCGCGCAAAACACTTTACTTGCTGCACGGCTTCGTCTATTCGCCCGCCTCTTGATCGGAACGCGGGAGATCGGGCGCCCAGTGGCGGCCCGCTCGCATGCACCGCGGTCCTTGGGCAGTGCGCCCCTTGCGGGCCAGGATCGGGACCAGGGATGGCTAAAAAGATCGCAGGCTACATCAAACTTCAGATTCCGGCCGGCAAGGCCACGCCCTCGCCGCCGGTCGGCCCGGCGCTTGGCCAGCGCGGGCTCAATATCATGGCCTTCTGCAAGGAGTTCAACGCCGCCACCCAGAACCTCGAGCCCGGAATGCCTGTCCCGGTGGTCATTACTGCGTTTGCCGACCGGACCTTCACCTTCGTCACCAAAACTCCGCCCAACAGCTATTTCCTGTTCAAGGCGGCCAAGGTCGAGAAGGGATCGACCGCACCGGGCAAGAACACACCGGTCGGCTCGGTCACGATGGACCAGCTCCGCGAGATCGCCGCCCGGAAGCTTCAGGATATGAACACCACCGACATCGAGGCCGCGGTGCGCATGCTCGCCGGCTCGGCCCGCTCGATGGGCCTCACGGTGGAGGGCTGAACATATGGCAAATATCGGCAAGCGCCTTCGCGCCGCCTACACGGCCTTGGACCCGGCGCGCGCCTACCCGTTGGCCGAGGCGATCCGCCTCGTGAAGCAGAACGCGACGGCCAAGTTCGACGAGACGGTCGAGCTGGCCATGAATCTCGGCATCGATCCCCGCCACGCCGACCAGATGGTGCGCGGCATGGTAAGCCTGCCGCACGGCACCGGGCGCACCGTTCGCGTGGCCGTCTTCGCCCGTGGCCCGAAGGCCGAGGAGGCGCTCGCAGCGGGCGCGGACGTGGTCGGCGCCGAGGACCTGGCGGAGAAGGTTCAGGCCGGAGACATCGCCTTCGATCGCTGCCTCGCCACCCCCGACCTTATGGTGCTGGTGGGCCGGCTCGGCAAAATTCTCGGCCCGCGCGGCCTGATGCCCAACCCGCGATTGGGCACGGTAACCATGGACATCAAGTCCGCCGTCGCCGCGGCGAAGGCCGGGCAGGTGGAATTTCGCGCCGAAAAGGCTGGAATCGTGCATGCCGGCATCGGCAAGGCGAGTTTCGCCGAGGAGCGGCTCGCCGCCAACATCCGCGCCTTCGTTGAGGCAATTCAGAAGGCCAAGCCGACCGGCGCCAAGGGCACCTATCTCAAGAAAGCAGCCTTGTCCTCCAGCATGGGCCCGGGCGTGCGAATTGATCTCGGGAGTCTCGTGTCGTGACACGCGCTGAAAAGCAGGCCTTCGTGCAGTCTCTGGCCGCGGTTTTCCAGGCCACCGAGATGGTCGTCGTCAGCCGCAACCGCGGGCTTACGGTTGCCGAAGCCTCGGAGCTTCGCCGCCGCATGCGCTCGGCCGGGGCGACCTACCGTGTCGCCAAGAACCGGCTCACCACGCGCGCGCTTACCGGCAGCCGTTTCACCGGGCTCGCACCGCTTCTCAAGGGCCCGACCGCGCTCGCCTGGTCGGCCGACCCGGTGGCGGTGGCCAAGGTCGCCGTGGGGTTTGCCCGGACGAACGACCGCTTCGTTGTCGTCGGCGGGGCGCTCGGCCCGAAGGCGTTCGATGCCGGGGGAGTGGAGGCGCTGGCCGAGCTTCCCTCGCTGGAAGTGCTGCGGGCGCAGCTTGCCGGGTTGCTGCGCCTCCCGGCCGAGCGGCTGGCCGCCGTGCTGGCTGCACCGGCGGGAGGTCTGGCCCGCGTTTTCGGCGCCTATGCCCGCACCTAGGCGGGGCTTGCAAGAACCCAATCGAAGATTAGCTTAACAGGACACGCGAACAATGGCAGACTTGGTGAAGCTGGTTGACGAGCTCTCCGGCCTGACGGTGCTGGAGGCGGCGGAACTCTCTAAGCTTCTGGAGACGAAGTGGGGCGTCTCGGCCGCCGCACCGGTTGCGGTGGCGGCCGCGCCTCAGGCGGCCGCAGCCGTGCCTCCGGCGGAGGAGCAGACCGAGTTCACCGTTATTCTGAGCAAGATCGGCGAGAAGAAGATCAACGTGATCAAGGAAATCCGGACGATCACGGGGCTCGGCCTCAAAGAGGCCAAGGATCTCGTCGATGGTGCCCCCAAAACCGTCAAGGAGGGGGTGACCAAGGACGAGGCGGCAAAGATCAGGAAGGTGCTGGAAGAGCAGGGCGCCACTGTCGAAGTCAAATAAGTCGGGGAACCGTATGGCTGGTGCGCCGGCGGCGCACCAGGAGAGGGCGGGTGGAAATCGGCTCGATTTCCGCCCTTTTGGGCGTCTTGCCGGTTGGCTCCGGGCCGCCGCGGCGCGCTGAATTCGGACATGGCTTGAGAGGGCAGCAGGGCAGGTGATGAACGCAATCGTTCCCTCGTTCACCAGCAAGAAACGGATTCGTCGCACCTTCGGGCGCATTCCGGAGGTCGCGCCGATGCCGAACCTGATCGACGTGCAGCGTGCCTCGTACGAGGCATTCCTGCAAATGCACGTGGCGCCGGATGCGCGCGTCCAAGCCGGGCTGCAGGAAGTCTTCAAGTCCGTGTTCCCGATCGACGATTTCGCCGGACGGGGCCGGCTCGAGTTCGTGCAGTACGAGCTCGAGGAGCCGAAATACGACGTTGAGGAATGCATCCAGCGCGGTATGACCTATGCGGCGCCGCTCAAGGTAATCCTGCGCCTGATCGTGTGGGACGTCGACGAGGACACCGGCGCGCGCTCGATCCGCGACATCAAGGAACAGCCCGTTTACATGGGCGACATGCCGCTGATGACGGACAATGGGACGTTCATCATAAACGGCACCGAACGCGTCATCGTCAGCCAGATGCATCGCAGCCCGGGCGTGTTTTTCGATCATGACAAGGGCAAGACGCATTCGTCGGGCAAATATCTCTTTGCGGCACGCGTGATTCCCTATCGGGGTTCGTGGCTCGATTTCGAGTTCGACGCCAAGGATCTGCTTTATGTGCGGATCGACCGCAAGCGTAAGCTGCCGGTGACGACGCTTCTCTATGCGCTCGACAGCGCCGCGACGGAGAAGCTCCGGGCGGAGCGTGCTGCCAAGGGCGAGGCGCTCGACGTGGGCGAAGTGCACGGCATGGACGCCGAGGAGATGCTCAACTATTTCTACGGCCAAGTGGTGTTCATGCGCCTGCCGAAGGGCTGGGCGAGGCCATTCGATCCGGAGGCATTTCGCGGCCTCAAGCTGTTCGAGCCGCTGATCGACGCCGAGACCGGCGAGGTCGTTGCGGAGGCGGATGCCAAGCTCAGCCAGCGCACGGTGCGCCGCATCGCCGAGAAGACGAAGGAAGTGCTGGTCGGCCGCGCCGACATTCTCGGGCGCTTCGTGGCCGAGGATCTGGTCAACCTCGAAACCGGTGAAATCTACGCCGAGGCGGGTGAAGAGCTGACCGAGGCGCGGCTTGCCGCGCTCGAGGAGGCAGGGCTCGACCGGCTGCCGACGCTGGCGATCGACCAGGCGAACGGACCCTGGATCCGCAACACGCTCGCGATCGACAAGAACAGCAATCGCGAGGACGCGCTGATCGATATCTATCGGCTGATGCGTCCCGGCGAGCCGCCCACGCCGGAGACGGCCGAGGCGCTGTTCCGCGGCCTCTTCTTTGACCCGGACCGCTACGACCTCTCGGCGGTCGGGCGGGTGAAGATGAACAAGCGGCTCGAGCTCGAGACCGACGATTCCGTTCGCGTGCTGCGCAAGGTCGATATCCTCTGCACCGTCAAGACCCTGTGCAGCCTGAAGGACGGCCGGGGCAGCATCGACGACATCGACAATCTCGGCAATCGGCGGGTGCGTTCGGTCGGCGAGCTGATGGAAAACCAGTATCGAATCGGGCTCCTGCGGATGGAGCGCGCGATCCGCGAGCGGATGGGCAGTGTCGATATCGACACCGTGATGCCGCACGACCTGATCAACGCCAAGCCTGCGGCTGCGGCGGTGCGCGAGTTTTTCGGTTCTTCGCAGCTCTCGCAGTTCATGGACCAGACCAATCCGCTTTCGGAGGTGACGCACAAGCGGCGGCTTTCAGCGCTCGGGCCGGGCGGGCTCACGCGCGAACGCGCGGGTTTCGAGGTGCGCGACGTGCATCCGACGCACTACGGGCGCATCTGCCCGATCGAGACGCCAGAGGGACCGAATATCGGACTGATCAATTCGCTCGCCACCTACGCGACGGTCAACAAATATGGCTTCATCGAGACGCCGTACCGGCTGATCAAGGACGGGCAGGTGCAGGAGGGCTGGAAGTACCTGTCTGCCATGGACGAGGAAAAACTCGTCGTGGCCCAGGCGGATGCGCCGATGGACGAGCACGGGCGCTTCACGCAGGAGCTGGTTTCGGTGCGCCGGAACGGCGATTTCCGGCTGGTCTTGCCGCAGATGGTGACGGCGATCGACGTCTCTCCGAAGCAGCTTGTTTCGGTCGCGGCGGCGCTCATTCCGTTCCTCGAAAACGATGATGCCAACCGGGCGCTGATGGGCTCGAACATGCAGCGCCAGGCGGTGCCGCTGATCCAGGCCGATGCGCCGCTGGTCGGCACCGGTATGGAGGCGGCGGTGGCGCGCGATTCCGGGGCCACGATCGTTGCCCGCCGCCCTGGTGTCGTCGATCAGATCGACGGCGCGCGGATTGTCGTCCGCGCCACTGCCGACGACGGCACGACCAAGGGCGTGGATATCTATCGGCTGCGCAAGTTCATGCGCTCCAATCAATCGACCTGCATCAATCAGCGGCCGCTGGTGAAGGTGGGCGACCGCGTCTCCGAGGGCGACATCATTGCCGACGGGCCATCAACTGAACTGGGTGAACTGGCACTGGGGCGCAACGTGCTCTGCGCCTTCATGCCGTGGAACGGCTACAATTTCGAGGACTCGATCCTGATCAGCGAGCGGATCGCACGCGATGACGTCTTCACCTCGATCCATATCGAGGAGTTCGAGGTGATGGCGCGCGACACCAAGCTCGGGCAAGAGGAGATCACGCGCGATATTCCGAACGTCGGGGAGGAGGCGCTGAAGAACCTCGACGAGGCCGGCATCGTCTATATCGGCGCAGAAGTGAATCCGGGCGATATCCTGGTTGGCAAGGTCACGCCGAAGGGCGAGAGTCCGATGACGCCGGAAGAGAAGCTGCTTCGCGCGATCTTCGGCGAGAAGGCCTCCGACGTGCGCGACACCTCGCTCAAGCTGCCGCCGGGCGTGAATGGCATGATCGTCGACGTGCGCGTGTTCAGCCGGCGCGGGGTCGAAAAGGATGAGCGCGCGATGGCGATCGAGCGCGCGGAGATCGAGCGGCTGACCAAGGACCGTGACGACGAGAAGGCGATCCAGGAGCGGAGCTTCCTGAACCGGCTCAGCGAAAAGCTGCTCGATCGGAAGGCCTCCGGCGGCTTCAAGGGAATCAAGTCCGGGACGGTCATCACCGCCGAGGTGCTGGCCGAGCATCCGCGCGGCAGCTGGCGGCATATCGCGGTGCAGGATGACGCCGTGATGGCCGAGATCGAGACCCTGAAGCGCGAGTTCGATGCCGCCGTCGGCCGCCTGCAGGCCCGATTCGACTCCAAGGTCGAGAAGCTGCAGCGCGGCGACGAACTGCCGCCGGGCGTGATGAAGATGGTCAAGGTGTTCGTGGCGGTGAAACGCAAGCTGCAGCCCGGCGACAAGATGGCCGGCCGCCACGGCAACAAAGGCGTGGTCTCGAAAGTCGTGCCGGTGGAGGACATGCCGTTCCTGGAGGACGGCACGCCGGTCGATCTCGTTCTCAACCCGCTTGGTGTGCCGAGCCGGATGAATGTCGGCCAGATCCTCGAGACGCATCTCGGCTGGGCCTGTGCTACGCTCGGCCGACAGATCGGCGAGCTGGTGGAGGAATATCGGCGGCGCGGCACAGCGCGGCGCGAGCTGATGGATCGACTCCGCGATGTCTACGGCGCCAAGATCTTCGAGGAGGAGATCGCGAACCTCGACGATGCCGACCTGGTCGAGCTGGGCGAGAACCTGAAGAAGGGCGTGCCGATTGCGACGCCGGTGTTCGACGGGGCGCGGCTTTCCGATATCGAGGACATGCTGGAAAAGGCCGGCCTCGACATCTCGGGGCAGGTGACGCTGGTCGACGGCCGCACCGGCGAACCGTTCGAGCGCAAGGTGACGGTTGGCCACATCTACATGCTGAAACTACATCACCTGGTTGACGACAAGATCCACGCCCGTTCGATCGGGCCGTACAGCCTGGTGACGCAGCAGCCGTTGGGCGGCAAGGCGCAGTTTGGCGGCCAGCGCTTTGGCGAAATGGAGGTCTGGGCGCTGGAAGCCTACGGCGCCGCCTACACCTTGCAGGAGATGTTGACCGTGAAGTCCGACGATGTGTCCGGCCGGACCAAGGTGTACGAGGCGATCGTCCGCGAGCAGGATAACTTCGAGGCGGGCGTACCGGAAAGCTTCAATGTGCTGGTCAAGGAACTGAAGTCCCTCGGCCTCAATGTAGACCTCGACAACAAGGCCGCGTGAGCGCGACCGACAGCGATCCCATAGCCCCGGCCGCCGCGGTTGGCCGGGCAGGAGCGAATGGCGCATGAACGAACTGATGAAGATCCTGGGCCAGACCGGCCAGGCGATGACCTTCGAGCAGATCAAGATCCAGATCGCCTCGCCCGAGCAGATCCGGAGCTGGTCGTACGGCGAGATCAAGAAGCCGGAGACGATCAACTACCGCACCTTCAAGCCGGAGCGGGACGGGCTGTTCTGCGCGCGCATATTCGGGCCGATCAAGGACTACGAGTGCTTGTGCGGCAAGTACAAGCGGATGAAGTTCCGCGGCATCATCTGCGAGAAGTGCGGCGTCGAGGTGACCCTGGCCAAGGTCCGGCGTGAGCGCATGGGCCATATCGAGCTCGCTTCGCCGGTCGCGCATATCTGGTTCCTCAAATCGCTGCCGAGCCGGATCGGACTGATGGCCGATCTTTCGCTGAAGGACCTTGAAAAAATTCTCTATTTCGAGAGCTACGTAGTTCTCGAGCCGGGCGTCACGGATCTGAAGCAGTACCAGCTTCTCACCGAGGACATGCTGCTCGCCAAGCAGGACGAGTTCGGTGACGGCGAATTCCGCGTCGGGATCGGTGCCGAAGCGGTCAAGCAGATTCTGAGCGGGATGGACCTCGATGCGGAGAAGGCCAAGCTTCGCGGCGAGCTGAAGGAGACGACGAGCGAGGCGCGCCGGAAGAAGCTCGTCAAGCGCCTCAAGCTGGTCGAGGCGTTCGCCGATTCCGGTGCGAGGCCGGAATGGATGATCCTGGAGGTGGTGCCGGTGATTCCGCCCGAGCTGCGGCCGCTGGTACCGCTCGACGGCGGACGGTTCGCGACCTCGGACCTCAACGATCTCTATCGCCGGGTGATCAACCGCAACAACCGGTTGAAGCGCCTGATCGAATTGCGCGCGCCGGATATCATCGTGCGCAACGAGAAGCGGATGCTGCAGGAGAGCGTCGATGCGCTGTTCGACAACGGCCGACGCGGCCGGGCGATCACGGGCGCGAACAAGCGGCCGCTGAAGTCGCTCTCGGACATGCTCAAGGGCAAGCAGGGACGGTTCCGGCAGAACCTGCTCGGCAAGCGGGTCGATTATTCGGGACGCTCCGTGATCGTGGTCGGGCCGGAGCTCAAGCTGCATCAGTGCGGCTTGCCGAAGAAGATGGCGCTCGAGCTCTTCAAGCCGTTCATCTACGCGAAGCTCGAGAAGTACGGGCATGCGACGACCGTCAAGGCGGCGAAGCGCATGGTCGAGAAGGAACGGCCCGAGGTGTGGGACATCCTCGAGGAGGTGATCCGGGAGCACCCAGTGCTGCTCAATCGCGCACCGACGCTGCACCGGCTTGGCATCCAGGCGTTCGAGCCGGTGCTGATCGAGGGCAAGGCAATCCAGCTTCACCCGCTGGTCTGCGCGGCGTTTAACGCTGATTTCGACGGCGACCAGATGGCCGTGCACGTGCCGCTCTCGCTCGAGGCGCAGCTCGAGGCGCGCGTTTTGATGATGTCAACGAACAACATCCTGAGCCCGGCGAACGGCAAGCCGATCATCGTGCCGACCCAGGACATGGTGCTTGGCCTTTACTACCTGTCGGTCGAGGCGCCCGAGTACCAGCGGGTTGAAGACAAGGATGCACCGGCGATGACGTCGGCCGGCGAGATCGAGCATGCGCTCGCGGTCGGGGCGATCGGGCTGCACGACAAGATCAAGACCCGCTTCGAGACGGTGGATGCGGCGGGCAAGCCGGTGCGCCAGGTGGTGGTGACGACGCCCGGGCGGATGATGATCGGGCAGATCCTGCCGCGGCACCCGAATGTGCCGTTTACGCTGGTCAATCGCGAGCTCACCAAGAAGAACATCTCGGACGTGATCGATGCAGTGTACCGGCATTGCGGCCAGAAGGAGTGCGTGATCTTCGCCGACCGGCTGATGGGGCTGGGCTTCACCCAGGCGTGCAAGGCGGGCATCAGCTTCGGCAAGGACGACCTGATCATTCCGGCCGAGAAGGAAGAGCTGATCCGGCGCACCCAGGCGGAAGTGAAGGAGTTCGAGAGCCAGTATCAGGATGGGTTGATCACGGCGGGCGAGCGCTACAACAAGGTGGTCGATGCGTGGTCGCGCTGCACCGATGCGGTGGCGGCGGCGATGATGGCGGAGATCAGCCGCCAGGAGCTCGGCAAACCGATCAACAGCGTGTGGATGATGAGTCATTCGGGTGCGCGCGGCAGCCCGGCGCAGATGCGCCAGCTTGCCGGTATGCGCGGCCTGATGGCGAAGCCTTCGGGCGAGATCATCGAGCAGCCGATCATCGCGAACTTCAAGGAAGGGCTTTCCGTGCTCGAGTATTTCAACTCGACTCACGGCGCCCGCAAGGGCCTCGCGGACACCGCCCTGAAGACCGCCAATTCCGGCTACCTGACGCGCCGGCTCGTGGACGTGGCGCAGGATTGCATCATCGTCGATGAGGACTGCGGCACCGAGCGGGGTCTCAGCGTGCGGGCGGTGATGGATGGTGGTGAGGTCGTTTCGAGTCTCTACGAACGGATCCTCGGACGGACCACCTCCGAGGACGTGCTCGACCCGACGAGCGGGGCGGTGCTGGTGCCGCGGAACCGCCTGATCGAGGAGGAGGACGCAGAGAAGATCGAGCAGGCGGGCGTGGAGGTCGTGCGCATCCGCTCGGTCCTGACCTGCGAATCGAAGGTCGGCGTATGTGCGCACTGCTACGGGCGCGACCTCGCGCGCGGGACGCCGGTGAATGTCGGTGAGGCGGTCGGGGTGATTGCCGCGCAGTCGATCGGCGAGCCGGGCACGCAGCTGACGATGCGGACGTTCCATATCGGCGGTGCGGCGCAGCGCGGCGTCGAGCAATCGAGCATCGAAGCGAGCCACGACGGCACGATCAGCGTGAAGAACCGCAGCGTGGTGATGAACAGCCAGGGAACGCCGGTCGTGATGAGCCGCAATTGCGAGCTCGTGCTGATCGATGACCGGGACCGCGAACGGGCGCGCTATCGGGTTCCTTACGGTGCGCGGCTGCTGGCCGACGAAGGGCAGCAGGTGGCGCGCGGGCAGAAGCTTGCCGAGTGGGATCCGTTCACCCTGCCGATCATTACCGAGCGGGCAGGAATTGTGGAATATTTCGACCTGATCGACGGCGCGACGCTGGTCGAGCGGGTGGATGAAGTCACCGGCCTCACTTCGAAGGTGGTGGTTGACTACAAGCAGGCGGCGAAGGGCGTGGATTTGCGGCCGCGGCTGCAGCTCAAGGACGAGCGCGGCGAGGTCGTGAAGCTAGCCAACGGCTCGGATGCAAGGTACTTCCTGGCTCCGGATTCGATCCTTTCGGTCGAGAACGGAGCGCGGGTGAATGCGGGCGACGTGCTCGCGCGCATCCCGCGCGAAGGCAGCAAGACGCGCGACATTACCGGCGGTTTGCCGCGGGTCGCCGAACTGTTCGAGGCGCGGCGGCCCAAGGACCACGCGATCATCGCCGAGATCGACGGGCGGGTGGAGTTCGGCAAGGACTACAAGGCCAAGCGCCGGGTGATCGTGAAGAACGACGAGACCACGGAAGAGAGCGAGTATCTCATCCCGAAGGGCAAGCACGTCTCGGTGCAAGAAGGGGACTTCGTGCGGCGCGGGGATCCGCTGGTGGACGGGCCGCGCGTTCCGCATGACATCCTGAAGGTGCTCGGCGTGGAGGCGCTGTCGGATTACCTCGTGAACGAGATCCAGGACGTCTATCGGCTGCAGGGCGTGAAGATCAACGACAAGCACATCGAGGTAATCGTGCGGCAGATGCTGCAGAAGGTGGAGATCCTCGAGCCTGGCGATACGACGTTCCTGGCCGGGGAGCAGGTCGACCGGATGGATTTCGAGCTGGAGAACGCCAAGCGCGAAGGGGCCGGCGAGCGGCCCGCGGTGGCGATGCCGGTGCTGCAGGGCATCACCAAGGCGTCGCTGCAGACGCACAGCTTCATCAGCGCGGCATCGTTCCAGGAGACCACGCGGGTGCTGACGGAAGCGGCGACGGCCGGCAAGGTGGACAGCCTCTCCGGGCTCAAGGAAAACGTGATCGTCGGTCGGCTGATCCCGGCCGGCACCGGCAGCGTGATGAATCGGCTGCGCGCAATCGCGGTCGGCCGCGAGCAACAGCGGCTGCCGGCGGACGTGCCGGCAATCGCCGGGCAGGAAACGGAGGTCGCGGCGGAGTAGAGCCGGGCGGCGCCGAAGCGGCCGATTCACGCGGCCGGAAGGTTGACAGCCAGGCTTCCCGCGCAGGGTGTTCCATGCAGCGCGGCAGCCACGCAGAGTCGTACCATGGCCTGCGGCCCGCTGTCGGTGAAGTCGTCGAAGAAGCTGTCCGGCAGGTTCGGAAACACCGTTTCACCGACCTTCACGGTTTGATCCGTGACATAGGGAAATGGCAGCGTGATGTCCTTGCGCGGATATTCATTCCTGAGAATCTGCCTGGCCAATTCCAGGGCAATGATCGACAGGAACGGCGGCTGGCCGATTGAAATGCCCTTCACCTTCTGGCCCATGTAACCGACCATGAACTTGCGGAAGCCGTTTTCGGCCTCGCCGGCCGTGGGCGGAAGCGGCGTTCGCTTGGCGGCAATGAACGCCTTCAAGACCCCGTCGGTACCGCCCTGGCACCAGATGCCGTCTATCTTGGGCAGGCTCGGCAGGATGGCGCTGGTGTTGCGTTCGGCGGTGGCCGAGTCCCACATTCCGGTATAGCGGTTGACCACCTTGATCCCAGGGTGCTTGGCCCAAACGCTGTCCGCACCCTTGTCGCGGTCGTCGTTTGCCTGCGTGCCGGCAACCCCGGTCACCATGATCACGTTGCCTGTGCCGTCCAGCGTCTTCGCCAGCCACTCGGCGGCCCGGACACCCCATTGGAACTGATCGGCATTGACCTTGAGGACCGTGGGCGCGGTGACGACGTTGTCGAACGAGATGACGAGTATCTTCCGAGCGGTGGCCTGCTGCAGAATGTGGTTGAGCCCGGTCGGCGAGGCCGCATCTACGAGGATGGCGTCCACGCGCTCGGAGATCATGTTCGTGATCTGTTGCGACTGCCGGGATACGTCGTTGCCCGAGTTGAACCAGCGGCCGTAAACCTGGGATTTATAGGGTTCCATCTGCAAGGCGGCGCGGAACACGTTCTCCATCTCGATGCGCCACTTGTTGCCGACGAAAGAGTTCGACAGCACGATGGAAAGCTTCTGCGGGCTGGCCGCCAGCGCGGCACCACCCGTTGCTGCCTGGAGCCCGGCTCCGATCAGTCCACCGGCACCGGCGTGGACGATACTGCGGCGAGAGACATCTTTGAGCATGCAAATTTCCTCCCTTGGCTCCAGCCGTGCCACCCCTTCGCCAAAGGCGCGGCCCGGATCCATCGTCGCGCCCGGCGCCCCCGCTCAATCGCGCCCGGCCGGCGCTCAGCCGGCAGGGTCGTGCCCGCCTCCCCGCACGTCAAGACGCAGGTCTTCGATGCCGAGATCGGCCAGGCGTGAAGCGCCCATCAGCCCCATCACACGGTCGATCTCGCGCCGATAAAGCTCGAGCACATGCGCGACCCCGGCTTCCCCCGCCGCCGCAAGGCCCCAAAGATGAGGCCGACCGATCAGCACCGCGTTCGCTCCCAATGCGATCGCCTTGACGACGTCGGCGCCGCGCCGGATGCCGCCATCGATCAGCACCGGGATGCGGCCGCCGACCGCGGCGACAATGGCCGGCAGCGCCTCGACGGAGGCAGGGGCACCATCAAGCTGGCGGCCGCCATGGTTGGAAACGATGATGCCATCGACCCCGCGCGCGACGGCCTCCACTGCTTCTGCCGGGTGCAGCACACCTTTGAGAAGCAGCGCCCCCTCCCACAATTCGCGCACCCATGCGATATCCCGCCAGCTCATGGCAGGGTCCAGCAGCCCGGCCATCCGACTGGCGAGGGTGGCAACGTTCACCCTTTCTTCCGGCCTGACGTAATTGCCGAAGGTGAGGTTCGGCAATTCGCGTCGCATACGCATAAGCCACGATAGCTTGGTGGCCATGCCGAGCAGTGCCGCCGGGGTGAAACGCGGCGGAATGGTGAAGCCGTTGCGGAGGTCGCGTTCGCGGTTGCCGAGCAGTTGGTTGTCGATCGTCAAGACCAGCGCGTCGTAGCCTGAAGCTGCCGCGCGCTGCACCAGTTCCCGGGTGAAGCCGCGGTCGGAATAGATGAATACCTGCATCCAGCGCGGCCGTGCTCCCGTTCCCGCCAAGGTCTCCAGGCTGCAAACCGAGCCGTGCGACAGGCAGTATGCCGTTCCGGCCTTGCTTGCCGCGCGCACCGCAGCGCATTCGCCGCCCGGCCAGAAGAGGCCGGCCAGCCCGACCGGCCCGATCACGACGGGCAAGGAGAGTTGCGAACCAAACAGCGTAATGCCGAGATCCCGTCCCGTCGTTCCGCGCAATGGGCGCGGCAACAGCGCGATCTCGCGAAAAGCCTCTTCATTGCGGCGCAACGTAAGTTCGTCCTCGGCGCCGCCATCGGCAAAATCGAAGATGGGTTGCGGGAGAATGCGGCGCGCCCGGCGGCGCAGCGCGGCAATAGAATAGCCGGCCCGCTGCAGATCAGCCCGTGCCGCCCTCATCGCACCGCTTCGTCCCTTCATCTTCATTCGCTGCGCAGCGGACCATCCTGCTCGATACTGCGAACTATGGACAGAGTACGCCCTGCCATCAATAATGACCGCTATCGCCATTGGCCCGGTATTCACCACGTGATCGAAAACCCTCCCCCTGTTCGGCTGCAGCGTCCGCAAGCACGGCCTAGCGCTGCCGACGTCGCGGCATTTTCGGATGCTGCGACCGGCATGGTGGTTGACGCTCTCGGCGGTTCCGGCGCCCTGCCGGCGGAAATCAAACCGATCACCGGCGCGGGCGCGCAATTCGCCGGGGTCGCGTTGCCCTGTCACTGCGGACCGAACGACAATCTTGCGCTGTTCGCTGCGGTAAGCCTTGCCCGACCCGGCGACGTCATCATCGCCACCGCCTGCGGCTACCGCGGCGCCGCGGTCGCCGGTGATCAGGTTCTCGGCATGGCGCGCAACGCCGGCGTCATCGCGTTCGTCACCGACGGCTGCGTGCGCGACCAGAAGGGCATCGTCGCGGTCGGCCTGCCCTGCTTCGCCACGGGTGTCACGCCGAATTCGCCGGCCCGCTCGGGACCCGGCACGGCCGGACTGCCGATCATCCTCGGCGGGGTTGGGATCGCCGCCGGCGATCTCGTGATCGGCGACGAGGACGGCGTGGTCATCGTCCCCTATGCGCGCGTCAGCGAAACGATCGCGCGCCTTGCCGCGGTGCGCGAAGCGGAAGCAGCCCTTGAAGCGGAGGTCAAAGGCGGGCTGATCGTGCCCGAATTTCTTGCATCGTTGCTGGGCCGCGAAGGCGGCGGACGTTAGAGCGCGGTCGCCAGGGCGCTGCAGAACTTCGTCGCACCGGGGCGTTCACGGCGGCAGGCCATAGACGCGGATCGCAGTCTCACGGAACAGCTTACGCTTTTCCTCGGCACTTGCTCCCGCCACGATCCAGTCCACGATGCCGACCCAGCCAGGATAGGTGCCGGCGAGCTCCAGCACCGGCCAGTCGCTGCCGAACATCACGCGGTCGAAACCGAAACGCTCGATGCAGTGTTCGATGTACGGACGCAACTGCTCGCTGGTCCATTGCTGATGATCCGCCTCGGTGGCGACGCCGGAGATCTTGCAGGCCACGTTCGGCATCTCTGCCAGCTCGGTGATCAGCCGACGCCAGGGTTCGACCAGCTTCGCCTTGATCCCCGGCTTGCCAATATGATCGAGCACGAAGGTCACCTCCGGACAGTCTCGCACGAGTTGCAGCACCGGCGGCAGTTGGTGGTGCAGTACGCAGACATCGAACGGCCAGCCATAGCGTGGCAGCAGCTGCACGCCGGCAATGAAGTTGGCGCGCACGCAGAATTCCGGATCCGGCTGGGTCTGGATCAGCCGGCGGATCGCCCGCACCTTGCCAAGCTCCGCCAGGACATCCAGCTCCTCGGCCACCACGGCGCCCCGCTCCAGCCGCGCGCAGGCGATGATGCCCTCGATGCGCGGATCCGCGGCCGCAAGCTGCGAAACGAATCGTGCCTCGGCAATGTTCTCGCCGTCGGTGACGTCCACTTCCGCGAAGACGATCTTCTCCACCTCGACCGCACCGCGAGCACGATCAAAGTCCGCCGGCAGATGGCTTTCGGCGATCGCCGGCACCCCTGCGAGCCACGGATAGGAAAGCCGCCTCGTGTCGTAAAGGTGCACATGGCTATCGACGATGGGAAAATCCGGCATCAGCGTTCCCTCATTCTTTGGCACGCATTGGCGTGGCGAAACGCTCACGCCATCAGCACGCCGCCATTAATATCGAGAATCGTACCGGTCATGAAGCTCGCTGCCCGTGAGCACAGGAATGCGATTGGCCAGCCGATTTCATCAGGCTCGGCCATGCGCCCGAGAGGGATCCGTGCGACATCGACAGACTGCCCCTGCATCATCGGCGTACGAACCGAGGCCGGGGCAACGCCATTCACCACAACGCCACCAGGTGCAGCGCGGAGGGCAAGCCATCTCACCAGCGCGTGCAACCCTCCCTTGGCAGCGACGTAGTGGGGGCTTGCGATGAGCCCGCCCGAACGGCCCGCGAGCGAGCCCACCATGACGATGCTTCCACCGCCTTTGGCCATCATGCCCGGCAGTGCGGCGCGCGCGAGATGCATGGGCCCCAGCAGATTGACCGCGATCACACTCTGGAACACCTGATCCCAGCCGGCGTCGTCCCAGTCATCCCATGGGCAGATCGCCGACGAGACGACCAATGCGTCAATTGGCGCGCAGGCAGCTACCAGCGTTTCGACCTCGAAGCGCTTCGCAACATCACACCGCCGCGGCTCGGCCCGGCCGGCGTGCGCGCGGATCGCGTTCGCGACCTCGGTGCAATCGTTCTTGTCGACGAGAACCGTGGCGGCGCCCATCTCAGCGCAGATGCGCGCCGTTGCCGCGCCGATTCCGCTTGCGGCGCCGGTAATCATGATCCGGCTTCCGCTCAGGTCGAAAGCGTGGGTCACGTTTCCCTGGCGAATGGCGGTGTCATGGCGAGCCAGAAATTTCGCGCAACCGTAGCCAGGTGGTCCTCCATGGCAGTCGCCGCCGCGGTGGCGTCGCGGGCGAGGATAGCGTCGTAGATACGCTTATGCTCAGAGAACACCTGCGCCGCCTGCACTCCTGCCCGGCTGGAGACCCGGCGTTGTTCTGAAAGCCATTCGCTCATCGCGTTGTGCAGGGCGGTGAAGATCGGGTTTCGCGAGCTCTTGGCGATCGCGAAGTGGAACTCCAGATCGGTGCGCCGGAAGCGTTCGCTGTCGCCGATCGCGGCCTCATTGGCGGCGAGCGCCGCCGTCAGATCGGCGAGGTCCTCGGGCCCGATTCGCAACGCCGCCTCCCGCGCCAACCCGACCTCGAACAAGGCCCGTGCATGCTGGAAATGCCGCATGCCTTCCGGTCGGGCCAGGATGTGTCGGGCGATCGCCGAGAGTTCACCAACCAGGATACGCGGACTGGGCAGCGCCGCGCGGGCCGCCGTTCCGGCGGTGACGGTGATCAGGCCCCGCTTTTCCAGGACGAACAAGGCTTCGCGCACGCTCGAGCGGCCCACCCCGAAGCGCTCCATCAACTCGCGCTCCGAGGGCAGGCGTTCTCCGTCCGGGAACTCGCGGGACAGCAACATCAATTCGATGTGCTCTGCGACCGCCTCCCATCGCTTGCGTCGTTGTCCCGTAACAGTCATCCCGGTCCATTGACCTGTCAGACCAAATGGTTCTAACCTTGCCAACAATGCACCCGCAACGGGTCGTTCGGTTGAATAACATCCTGATAAAATGGTTTGGTTTGTCAAGAGTGACAAATTACCCCATCAGACCAAGAGGCGGTTAGCGGTCAGGACGGGTGGCATACCCGGCGGTTACCGGCAATCCGGCAGCGCTCACCAGAGGGAGGCCAGAGGGAGGAAAGTCATGGAGAATCAGCACAAGGTCCGCGCGGTGGCGCAGAGCGCCGCTGTCATGCTCACGCTCGCTCTTGCCGGCTGGAGTGCCGGCCTGGCTGGTAAGGCTTGGGCTGCCGGCCCCGCATCCATCGTCGCCGAGGCCGAACAGGTCACTGCCCAGCGCACCGGTTTGCAAACCGAATGGACCGGGCCGACAACCGGACCGACCATCGCCTCCGGCAAGCGCATCGTCTGTATTCCGACCGACATGAAGAACACCCTCTCGGCCGAGTGGTGTGGCGACATGGTGGCGATCGGCAAGAAGATAGGCTGGCAGGTCCAGATCATCGATGGCCGTGGCACGGCAAGCGGCTGGATCACGGCCTTCAATCAGGCGATCGCGCTCCATCCCGACGGAATCGTCTCCTCCGCGAACGCCGCGACGGTGCAGCCGGAAGTCGACAGCGCGGTCAAGCACGGCATCGTCATCGTCGGCTTGCACTTCACTTCGGTCCCTGGACCAGACCCCAAGCGGCATGTCTTTTACAACATCGAATCGAGCCCGCAGGGCATCGGCAAGGCCGAGGCCGACTATGTGATCGCGATGTCGCACGGCAAGGCTCGCGCCATCATCCTGTACGACGCCGAATATGCCGTGGCCCGCTACAAGGCAGAGGCAATGCGCGCCGAATTCGCGAAGTGCAAGACCTGCAAGCTGCTCGCCTATGTGAATCTACCGCTGTCCCAAGTCTCGACGTTGGTGCCACAGGCGGTGTCGCACTGGATCACCCATTTCGGTACCCCCTTCTATGTCATGACCATTGCCGATTACTATTACGACTTTGCCATTCCGGTGCTGACGCAGGGAGCGGTCGCCAAGAGCGGAGTCCGGCTCGTCGGCTCGGATGGCGCACCGTCCGCCTATGACCGTATCCGCAGCGGCCTCTATCAGGTGGCAACCGTGCCTGAACCGGCGGAGGAGCAAGCCTATGAAGCGATCGACGAATTCAATCGCGCCTTCCACGGCCAGCCAGCCTACAATTACGTGCCTTCCGCCTTTCTGGTCACCGCCCAGAATATTCATGCTCAAGGCGGGAATCAGAACCAGTTCAATCCTGCCAACGGCTATGCAGAGCATTATCTGAAAATCTGGGGCGTCCCGGTGAGATAGGCACGAGAGAAAGCGGCAAGGGCGGGGCAGCACGATCCGTGGGTGACGTACCGTCGCCTCCAGGACAGGACGTCACTGCGGTCGGAGTGCCGCCGTCAATCGCTCCCACGGTTCTGCAAATCCGGGGTTTGACGAAGTTCTTCGGCGCCACGCGGGCGCTCTACAAAGTAGGCTTCACGGTTGCCCGCGGAGAGATCCATGCCCTCCTCGGCGAGAATGGCGCCGGAAAATCGACACTGATCAAAATCCTTGCCGGCGTGCACGCCGCAGACGCCGGAGACATTCTGCTCGACGGTGCCCCGGTGCAGCCGTGGCTCAATCATCGTGCGTTACCAATAGCGTTCCTGCATCAGGATCTGGGCTTGATCGAAAGCATGACTGTTGCGGAGAACATCGCACTGACCACCTGCTACCCCCTGCGCAACCAACTGATCTCGTGGGCCGGCGTGAGGCGCCGGGCTGCCGCCATTCTCGAGAATCTGGGCGCCGCAGTCGCTCCGCGGCGGCTGATTTCGAATCTCACCGCCGCCGAGCGCTCGATTGTCGCCATTGCCCGTGCGCTGGCGCAGAAAAGCAGTCTCCTCGTGCTCGACGAACCAACGGCGACCCTGCCGCAGGCTGACGTGGAGCGACTGTTCAGCGTTCTCCACCGGCTGCGACAGGAAGGGATGGGCATCATCTATGTCACGCATCGCCTCGATGAGGTGTTTCGCCTCGCCGACCGCGTGAGTGTGCTGCGCAACGGCGAGTGTGTTGCCAGCGCGCGGGTCCGCGAAACGAATCCGGACGACCTCGTCATCAAGATCATCGGCAAATCACCGGCCGAGGTATTCATTCATTCGACCCCGCCGCCGCCGAACCCGGTGCTGGAGGGTGACGCAATCTGTGCCGCCGGCGTCGGGCCGGTATCGTTGCGCCTCGCGCGCGGCGAGACGCTCGGACTGGTCGGTCGTCGTGGCGCCGGGCACGACGCCGTTGGCCGCATGCTCTTTGGTTTGCTGCCGCGTCATGGCGGCGTGGTACGGCGCAACGGCGCCGTCCTCACGCCTGGGTCGATCGATGCGGCAATTGCCGCCGGGATAGGGTTCGTGTCCAGCAGGCGTGCCGAAGAGAGCCTCGCCGGCTCGTTGACCGTGCGCGAGAATCTGTTCCTCAATCCACACTACCGTGCCGGCGGCCGGCTCCATCATTTCTCGCTCGAGGAGGAAAGGCGACGCACCGGCGAGGTCATGGCGCGGTTTTCGATCCGGCCCCCCGACGCAGGGGAGCGCGCCGTTGCCACGCTCAGCGGCGGCAATGCCCAGAAGGTCGTCCTCGCACGCTGGTTCGAGATCGGCAGCGAAATCCTCATCCTCGAGGAGCCGACGATGGGCGTCGATGTCGGGGCCAAAGCCGAGATTTACGGAATGATCCACGAGGGATTGCAGCACGGTCACTCGGTCGTGCTGGTCTCCTCTGATTTCGAGGAGGTGGCGCGCATCGCCCATCGCGCCCTGGTCTTCGTCGACGGCCGTATCAGCGCCGAGGTCACCGCACGAGACATGTCGATCGAGGTTTTGACGCGGTTGGCTTCGGTGGCCGACGCATGATGAACGTCCCCGACGCGTTCGAGCGCGAGGATAACCGACCCTCCCGTCGCGCGCCGCCGCAGGCGGAGGCGCCGCGACCGGCCTCCCGAAGCGTGCGTTTGCGAGCGGCTGCCTATGAACTTCTGAGCACCTATGGGCTGGTGGCGTTGCTGGTCCTGCTGTTCATCGTCTTTTCCCTCGCCATGCCGGACACTTTCCCGACCCGGTTCAATATCGAATCGATCCTCAGCGAGCAGGCGGTCACTGCCTTGCTGGCACTCGCCGTGATGGTGCCGATGACGGTAGGCCAGTTCGATCTTTCCGTCGGCTATTTCGTCGGCCTGACGCATATCCTGACGCTCGGGCTGCAAGTGCAGTTCGGCCTGCCCTGGCCCCTTGCCTGCCTGGCTGTGTTGCTGTGCGGCGGCCTGCTCGGTGTCGTGAACGGCTGGCTCGTCACCCGCGTCGGCATTGATTCCTTCATTGCCACTCTGGGAACCGGTACCTTCGTCTTCGGGCTCGCCTCCTGGTACACCGGCGGCAAACAGATACTCGGCAATCTCAACAACGGGTTCTATGCCATGAACCGCCTGATCGCCGGCGCCCTTCCCTCGCCGGCCTTGTGCGTCATCGTGGTCGCGGTCGTGCTCTGGATCTTTCTCGAATACCGCCCGCTCGGCCGCTGTTTTTATGCGGTCGGCGCCAACCGGCGGGCCGCGGAGCTCGCCGGCATTTCGCCGCGCCGATATATTCCGTGGTCGTTCGTCGGTTCCGGGATGCTCACCGCGCTGGCAGGAATCCTGCTGGCTTCTGAATTACGGGTCGGCCAGACGTCGGTCGGGCCCGACTATCTGTTGCCGGCCTTCACCGGCGCCTTGCTCGGCGCCACGGCAATCCATCCTGGGCGGGTCAATGTGTGGGGAACCGTGATCGCGGTCCTGCTACTGGCGGTGATCGTTTCCGGACTGGAGCAGACGGGTGCGCAATTTTTCGTTGCACCTCTGTTCAACGGGCTGATGCTGGTGACTGCCGTCGGCCTCTCTCTCTACACGGCGCGCAAGCGCGCGAAGATCGCTGCCGCCGCCAATCTTGCCGAGGGCATGAATGGTACCTGACCCGGCACGGCACACTCTCACGGATCAGAGAGAGGCGGCAAGAAACTTTTCATCGTGCAGGAAAAGTCGTGGCCCAGTATCCCGACACCGAGAGTGAGCAGCGCGTCATGCCCGAAAGGCTAACGCGTGCAGTGCAATCGATCTTCGCCGCCTGCGGAATGGCGACCGAGGATGCGCGGTTGCTTGCTGCCGCCCTTGTCCACGCCGACCAGCGTGGCATCCATTCGCACGGCACGCTGCGTGTGCCCGACTACGTCCGCAAATTGACCGAGGAAGGCGTCGATCCACGCGGCCGTCCTGCCATTGCCAGCAACTGCGGCAACGCGATTGTTGTCGACGGCGGCAATGCCATGGGGCAGATCGTCGCCGATTTCGCGATGCGCGCTGCCATTCGTAAAGCCGCCGAAAACGGCGTGGCACTGGCTGCAGCGCGCCACAGCAATCATTGCGGGGCTATGGATCGCTGGGCGATGCTGGCACTCGAACACGACATGATCGGCATTGCGGCCACCAACGCGCTGCCGACGATGGCTCCGTGGGGCGGGGCGGAAAAGATCGTCGGCATCAATCCGCTGGCCATCGCCTTCCCGGCCGCCGCAGAGGCTCCGGTGGTACTCGACGTGGCGTTCGGCGCCACCGCGCACGGGAAAATCCGCGTCTACCACCAGAAAGGTCGCCCCATTCCGGAGGGCTGGGCCTTCGATCGGAATGGCCGTGCGACCACCGACGCGGCGGCGGCGCTGGAAGGGCTGATCCAGCCGATCGGCGCCCACAAGGGCGTGGGGCTCGCCATTGTCGTCGGCATGCTCTCCACGCTTCTCGGCGGCGCAAGCTACGGCACTGAGCTCGGCAACATGGAAGACGGTCCTAGACCAGGTCACGATGGGCATGTCTTCATTGCCATCAATATCGCCTCCTTCCTGCCGGTAGCGGCCTTCAAGGCGCGGACGGATGCGATCAGTCGCCAGATTCAGGCAAGCCGCCGGCGCGACGGGGTTGACCGGGTCTATCCGCCCGGCCTGATGGAAGCCGAGTTCGAGCGGCGGTACGCGATGGACGGAATACCTCTCAACGAAGCAACACTTGCCGGCATCGTCGCTTCGGCCAAGCGTTTCGGCGTCAGCGTACCGGAGCTCACGTAGAAGGCCGCCAAACGAGGCCTTTCTTACGGCCAAGCGGGTCTCTCAGGCGGTCGGTCCGCGGACAGAGACGTTCAAGCAGGCAGTTCTCGCGCGACAGCGGTCCGGGTAACAGGCTCGCCGCCGCCACAATGATGCCGGCGCGTATCGGTCCTTGCCGCAGCACGCAGCGCGGGGCAGAGTAAAGGCATCGTCGTCGGTCCCGCGCGAGCGGGTGAAAAGGGAACGCCGTGCGCCTCGGCAGGACCGCCGGGTCCGGAGGCAAGTCGGCGGCTGCCCCCGCAACTGTCAGCGGCGAAAAGCCGGCTCGTCCGCTCCCGCATGGGCGCGGGTCACTGGCCCAATTGGGCCGGGAAGGCAGAGCCGGTTGGGTCGAGCCGCGAGCCAGGAGACCTGCCGCCGTCGCACTGCCAAATCGCTGCCGGGCGGGGTGCACCGGGAGCAGGAGACCGACGATGTCTGGCATTTCAGGCGGCCACGGCCGCCGCGGAACCATCGTATCGTGCGCCGATGTTTTCACCGACGAGCAGGGGAGCCGTGCATGACCGTTGCGAGCAATCTGGGCTTTCCCCGCATTGGCCGCCGGCGCCAACTCAAATTCGCGCTCGAACGGTACTGGTCGGACGAGCTGGACGAGACCGGCCTTCTCGCCGATGCCGCGCGCCTGCGCGCGACGCACTGGCGCTTGCAGCAGGGGCTGGGCATCAGCCACGTGCCTTCGGGCGATTTCTCCCTCTACGACGGCGTGCTCGATACGGCCTGCATGGTCGGCGCGATCCCGCCTGGCTACGGCTGGAGCGGCGGGGCGGTCGGACTGCGCACGTATTTCGCGCTGGCACGGGGCTCGCGCGGCGCGGCCGCGGAACTGGCATCGGGTGTCCGGCCGGACCTTTGCGCGCTCGAGATGACCAAGTGGTTCGACACCAACTACCACTACCTCGTGCCGCGGATGGCGGCCGCACAGCGATTCGAGCTGACGGAGAACCGACCGCTCGCCTTGTTTCGCGAGGCCCAGGCGGCCGGGACGCGGACACGGCCGGTGCTGCTCGGCCCGGTGTCGTTCCTGCTGCTCTCGAAGACAACGGATGGCTCTGATCCGCTTGACCTGCTAGGCAGGCTGCTTCCCGTCTATGCCCGCGTGCTTGGCGAATTGGCGGAGGCGGGCTCCGCGTGGGTGCAGATGGACGAGCCCTGCCTCGTGTGCGACCTGCCGGAGAAGGCACGCGAGGCGTTCGCCGTCGCCTACAACGCGCTGGCCAAAAGTCCGGCGCCTGATCTGCTGTTGGCAAGTTATTTTGGCCCGATCGGCGATAATCTCGACGCCGCAGTTCGGCTGCCGGTGGCCGGGCTGCATCTCGACCTGATCCGGGGCACGTCCGATCTTGAAGCAGTGCTCGAGAGAGCGCGGCCGGAGCAGTGGCTGTCGCTCGGCCTGATCGACGGGCGCAATGTGTGGCGGGCAGATCTCCGCGCGGTGCTGGCGCTCGCGGCGCGCGTCGCGGGCGTGCGCGGCACGCGGCGGCTGATGATCGCGCCCTCGTGCAGCCTGCTGCATGTGCCCTTCGACCTGACGCAGGAGGAGAAGCTCGACCCCGAGGTGAAGGGCGTACTGGCCTTCGCCGTGCAGAAGCTTCGCGAGGTGGCGACGCTTGCTCGCGGCCTCGATGAGGGCGAAGCGGCGATCCGGGCGGAGCTTGAAGCGTCCGACGCGGCGGTCGCGGCGCGGCGCGCGAGCGCGCGCGTCCACCGCGCCGAGGTGAGCGCGCGCCTGGCCTCGATCGTGCCGGAGATGCAGCGCCGGGCCGCCTCGTTCGGGACTCGGCGCGGCGAACAGCAGGCGCGGCTCAAGCTGCCGCAATTCCCGACCACGACGATCGGCTCTTTCCCGCAGACGGCGGAGGTACGCCATGCGCGGGCGGCGCTCGCGCGCGCCGAGATTTCCGAGGTCGCGTATCAACGAGCGATCGCGGGATGGATCAGCGAGGCCGTGCGCTGGCAGGAGCGGATCGGGCTCGACGTGCTGGTGCACGGCGAGTTCGAGAGAAACGACATGGTCAAGTATTTCGCCGAGCAGCTCGAAGGCTATGCCGTCACGCAGCATGGCTGGGTGCAGAGCTACGGCAGCCGCTGCGTCGCGCCCCCCATCATCTGGGGCGACGTGTCGCGGCCGGCGCCGATGACCGTTCGTTGGTCTGCCTATGCCCAGTCGCTCACGGAGAAACCGGTGAAAGGCATGCTGACCGGACCGGTGACGATGCTGGAATGGTCGTTCGTGCGCGACGACCGTACGCGCGAGATAGTGTGCCGGCAGATTGCACTCGCGATCCGCGACGAGGTCGCGGACCTCGAGGCGGCCGGCATCGCCGTGATCCAGGTCGACGAGCCGGCGTTGCGAGAAGGGTTGCCACTGCGCCGGGCCGAGCGGGGCAGCTATCTTGATTGGGCAATCGGATCATTCCGCCTGGCGACCTCGGGGGTGCGAGACGAGACCGCGATCCACACCCACATGTGCTACTCCGAGTTCAACGGCATTCTGGAGGCGATCGCGGCCATGGACGCGGACGCCATCTCCATCGAAGCCGCGCGCAGCCGGATGGAACTGCTCGATGCGTTCGCGCCGGGGCCCGGGCCTGCCTATCCCGCCGAGATCGGGCCTGGCGTCTGGGACATCCATAGCCAGCGCGTTCCGGGGGCGGACGAGATCGCCGAGCTGCTCGGCCTTGCGCGCCGGCGGCTGGCGGACTGGCAGATCTGGGTCAATCCGGATTGCGGGCTCAAGACACGGCGCTGGGAAGAGGTTCGGCCGGCACTGGAAAATCTCGTCTCGGCCGCGCGGCGTTTGCGTGCGGAGGTGGCGGCGAGCAATTGAGCCTCGCCGTTCCTGTCACGGGTGCGGAGAGGTCACTTCCGGCGCGGGAAGAAGCGTTCGTTCAGGGTGTCGAACGCGCGCTGGAACACGCCGTCCTGCACGGTCGGGATGAGGGCGAGATCGTCGTTCGGCGCTGCGGTCCAGTCGGCGGTCCAGACAGCGAAGGTTTCATTGGTCGCGGTGATTGGATGAAGGC
>Ga0335075_10001199_pt1 | contig 43165 bp, 38 predicted proteins | sample Lox_Sample_24_FD_206723 | JGI IMG/M metagenome (GOLD analysis project Ga0335075, IMG submission 206723) | Soil microbial communities from Loxahatchee National Wildlife Refuge, Florida, United States - Lox_Sample_2.4 | ecosystem: Environmental > Terrestrial > Soil > Wetlands | place: USA...
CCTTGAGCGCGATCAGCGCGACCACGTGCTCGTCGCCCCAGACCTTCGTGAAGGCGCTCTCGACCGCCCGGCTCACCGGTGCCTTGGCCCCCGTCGGCTTCTCCATGGATGCTGAACCTCCTCTCCGTTGGTACGGTGTCCTCTACTGGAAAGCGAATGCCCGGCCCGTCGCCCCTCACGCCGTGGGCGCGGCCTCGAACTCCTCTTGGAGGTCGTTGATGACCTGATCGATCACAGAGCCCGCCGAGGCGCCGCGATACTCGCGAATGCCGCCGGCTTCGCTCGAGACCCGGGCGACGAGGGCCGTCGGGCCGCGGAGGAACTCGACGCTACAGATGAACTCCTCCATCGACAGCTAGGCCCCCCCACCGAGCCGAGCGTGCGAAAATGGTCCTCTATATAGGCTTTGGGGCGCGCGATGCGGGGGAGCGTCTCGGACTCGCCCGCGCCGACCGATCGGGCCCTTGCCGCGCGAGGCGTGGACGCGACCCCTCGGGGCCCGGCGGGAGAACCGTGGCCCGCCGGGTGGGTCGGAAGGGGTTCGAGCGTGGACCGCTCCGTCGCGGCCTCAGAAGGGCAGGACCTTCTTGCCCTTGTGGTGCTGGGCGGTGATGATGCCCGTCGCCACGTACCATGCCGCGAAACCGCAGATGAACGTGTCGATCCCGGTCGCCTCCCAGAGACCGTTTGACGGCGTGTGCCCGCTGCCCAGGGTTCCAAAGTCGATGGCGAGTAGGATGAAGGCGATGACCAGCGTCCAAAAGACGAACGCGATGCCGGGGCCATGATAATGCGAATTGATCGCGAACGTCAGCGTGAACAGGGTCCACACGACCATGAACCACGCGATGTCGTACGGCGCGGTCCCTCCGAACGCCGCGTCCCCCGTGAGCCCGCTCAGCATGAGGGTGAACGCCCACCAGAACGCCCCGTACCCCATGAACGCCGAACCCGGGAAGATCTCTCCCCGCCGCAGCATGATGATCCCCGCGACGAACTGGGCGCTGCCTCCGAACGCCAGCGCCATCGGGAACACGGAGCCGTTGTCGACCCCCCAGTTGATCCCCTCGGACGCGATCCCCATGCCCGCGATCATCGTCGTCGTTCCGAACCCGCAGAGCCCCACGACGCTCGCGGGAGCCCAGAACGGATCCTTGCTCTGCGTCTGGTCGAATGGCGCCTCTACCGTGGCAGGTGTTGCCATGAGGCACGGCTACAGGGGTTTCCCAAATAATCCACTACGTTTCGACCCGTGCTAATCTCTCTCGCGGAATCCACACTCAAGAACGTTTTGTATCGAGACGCTACCGCGCCGCGCGCTCGGCCCAAATACCCGCGGGGAGTGAGCGGCCCGGCTGTGGGGTCAGCCACCTTCCGCCAAACCGCGGGAGGGAACTGCAGCGCTCTGCCGATGACCCCTGGGAGGCAGCAGCGGTGCTGGGCTACGTCATCGGTAAGGCGAGGAGAAAGCAGGACCCCGACCGGGAGAATCTCAAGATCCCCGCGGACCTCCGCCGTCGATTGCGCGACTGGGTCGACGTCGACGAGGTCGGCATCGAGGGCTTCTGGCTCTGGCTTCGGGCGGTCGTCCCGCTCCTGCCCGTCCCGGAGGCCCCGAGACAAGGGCTCCGCCCGGTCGAGCGACCCGAGTCCGAGGAGACGCGGGAGTTGCGCCGGCGGATGGTCGTCTATGCGCGCGAGAACTCTCGTCTCACCGTAATCGGTGACCAGTATGCGCGGGACAACCTCGCGCTCGCGCGCCGGCTCAAGGCGCTCGAGGCCGCGCTGCGCACCCTCGCGGTCGCCGGCCACCGGGTCGAAGTCCCCAAGGACGAGGATGCCGCGATCGCTGTGGAGCGGTACCTGCCGTCGCGCGCCGCCCGCTCGCGCTAGGCCGTGGGCCGGGCATCGAGACGGACAAATAGTCACGGGTCCATCGTACGACCGGCCGTGGGGTCGGCCCCCGATCGCGCCGGGCGCGCTCGGAAACCGCAGCGGGCTGCCGATGACCCCTAAGGAGGTGGCACCGTGGCGAACGAGGGCTCTGAACCGACCGGTCCGGCCGAACGCTCCCCGTGGACGATCCCGGAGGCGCTCAAGCGCCGGCTCCAGACGTGGATCGAGGTCGACGAGTTGGGCCCCGCGGGATTCTGGCTGTGGCTCGAGGGGATGCTCCCGCTGCTGCCGACCCCGGCGTCGTTTGCCGAGGATCGAGCGCCGCGTCCCGAGCTGTCCGAGACCCACCTGGTCGAGCTCGCCCGCACCTACGCCGAGTGCGCCCGAGAACGCGCTCGGCTCACGATCGCCGGGGCCCAGTACTACGCGGATAACCAGGCGCTCGCTCGCCGCGTCAAGGCGCTCGAGGCGGCGCTGGCGGTGCACCCGACCGCGCCCGGTCCCCCGGCCGCGCTCGCCGCGGACCGGGAGGCCGAGCGGGCGGCGGAGCGTTACCTGCCGAGGCACGCATGACGTCGGCGTCCCCGGCGGGGGGCGCCTCCGACCCCGCGCGGCGGCTCGTGGTCGCGTTCGACGGCTCCGCACCGGCGACGAGGGCCCTCGGGTTCGCGCTCCGGCTCGCGGGCCGGACCGGGGGCCGGATCTGGGCGGTGCACATCGTCGGGGCACCGGCCGCGATCGCCGAGCCGCGCACCGAAGAGGAGCAGCGGACCGAACCGGACGCGATCGCCTCTGCGCTCCGCGCGGTCCAGGCGACGGCGGCCAAGGACGGGGTCGCGCTCGAGGTCCTGGTCCTCGAGGGGAACGCCGCGGAGGCGATTCTCGCCACGGCGCGGAAGGTCGAGGCCGACCTCATCGTCGTCGGCACCCGCGGGCTCCGGGGGGCGAGCCGGTTCTTCCTCGGATCCGTGTCGGCCGCGGTCCTGGCCGGGGCGGGCCGTCCGGTGGTCGTCGTGCCGTGACGGGGTCCCCGTGCCCTACGATCTCGCCTCGCGCCGACGGGACGTGAGGAGCCGGACGAGGTCCTCCGCCCGGTCCCGAAGCTGCGGCATGGCGGAGGTCGCTAGCGCGGACGGCTCGACCCACGCGAAGTCGATCGCCTCCGGACTCGCCCGCGGCGGAAGGTCGCGCAGGAGACGGGCCCAGTAGCAGACCGTGACCCAATGCACCGCCGGTCCTCCCGCGTTCCGCTCGAACGCGTCGTAGACTCCGACGAGCCCCTGGACCGCGACGTCGAGTCCGAGCTCCTCCATCACCTCGCGGCTCGCGGCGGCCACGAGCGTCTCCCCGGGGTGGGGGTACCCTTGCGGCAGCACCCAGGCCCCGGTGTGGGGCTCGTCCTCCTCCCGCATCACGAGGACCCGGCCCCGCTCCAGCACGGCGACCGAGACCACGATCCGCATGTACTCGTCCGCGCGATCGACGGACCGTCGTCCGCGGGCGCCGCTCCGCCGGGGCGGTCGGTCCGGGATCATCGGCCCCCGGCTTCCGGCGCGCCTTCGGGTCGTCCGCTCCGAGCGGCCCCCGATCGGAGCTCGACCCGCGCGCGATCGGGCGCGCTCATTGCCCGCGGTTCCCCCGAGGGCGTCTCCGACGCGGCCGACACCGGCTCGCCGAACACCTCGCGGAAGACGTCGGCGGCAAAGGACGTCCGCAGCGGACTCCCGACGACCATCCGGTAGGTGCGTCGTCCGTCGGGCAGTCGCTCGGCGCGCAGGAAGAGACCGCGCGCGGCTTCCTGGTGGAGGAGCCGGTCCGCGAGATCGTAGAGGTGGGTGACGTACGCGACGCGGACCCCCGAGTCGAGGAAGGCGCGGACGATCTCCCCCGCGAGGATCGAACCTTCGCGTTCGTTCGTGGAGGCGAACGACTCGTTGAGCAAGACCAGACTGCCCGGACGCACGCGGCCCACGAGCGCAGCCATCCGGCCCAGCTCCTCGTCGAGCTTCCCGCTCGCTAAGGCGGTGTCCTCCTCCCGCTTGAAGTGCGTGAGCACCTCCGGCGCGACGCTCGCGGTCCAGCGGCGGGCCGGAACGAAGCAACCGGCCTGCATCAGGAGCTGCGCGAGGCCCAGGCCGCGCAGGAAGGTCGTCTTGCCGCCCTGGTTCGCCCCCGTGATGACGAGGAGCGGTCGCCCATCGGCCGTGAGGTCGTTCGGGACGACCCCGGCGCCCCCCCGCAGCACGAGGGTCGGGTCGTAGAGCCCCCCAGCCGAGAGTCGGTCCGGCTCGGTGACCGGCTCCGGCATCGAGACCTCGGCCCCGGCGGCCGCGAGACGGGCGTGGAGGTCGAGACACGCGAGGTAGAAGCTCAGCTCGTCGCGCAGCGCCGCGAAGTAGCCGAGGATGTGGGCGTTGGCGCGTCCGAGCGCATGCGCCGCTCCGGCGAGGCCGCGGTCGGTGAGGCGGGAGAGGGCGCGGTGCCCGGACTCGTCGTGGTCGTCGAGCTCGAAGGCGAACGGGGACCGCCGGGTCGGCAGCAGGCGCCGCCACCATCCGGCGGCCGTCGTCGACGGGCGGTGAAGCTCGTACCGGGCCCCCCGATTGCCGGGACCCAGCGAAGCGCTGAGCAGGACCCCGGTGGGGAACTCGAGGACTTGGGCGTGCGCTTCCGCCGCCTCGAAGAACGCCGGGTCGAGCTCCCGAAGGACTTCGTCGAAGCCTCGGAGAAAGCCGCGCGAGGCGAACGCGGACCGGTGCGCCTCCGCGATCGCGCGCAGCTCGCGCAACAGGGGCAGAAACCGCCGCAGCAACCTCGTCCCGCGGTAGATCACGGAGCTCGGGGCGTTCCCGAACCCCCAGACCGCCCGCTCGGCCGCGAGACCGCGCACGGCAAGCCCGTAGAGCGATTGGACCACCGGTCCGTGACCGAGGCAGTCCGCGAGCACCTCCTGGCGGTAGCGGATCGCGTCCGGATCGGTGAGACCTTCCGCGAGGACTCGCGGGACCACAACGCGACGGACGGGGTCGGAGCCCGCCATGACGGTGTACAGCACCCCGAGCTCGAGGTCCCGTTCGCGGTCCGGCGCTCCCGGGTCGGGGCGGGCCCGGGGGGCAAGCTCACGGTCCGCGTAGAGCAGCCGGACCCTCACGGCCGGATCCTCTCCCGGAGCGCCGCATAGCTGAGCCCGTGCTTCTCGGCGATCGCGAGCGCGTAGGCACGCCCGTCCGCGGCTCTCCGGAGGACTCGGTACGTGCGCACCGCCGGATCGTCCGGACGGGTGGTGCTGACGAGGCTGACGGTCTCCGGTCCCCCGACCGAGAGCTCGTCGACGAACGTGACGTAGACCGCGAGCGCGTCGCGGGCGACGATCCGGGCGATCACCGCGCGCCCGAGCTCGAGGGCATCCTCCAGCGCGGCCGAAGCAAACGTCTCGTTGAGGACGACCACCGACCGATCGGTCGTCGTGCGGAGGATTTCGCGCACTCGGACGAGCTCGTCGGCGAGATTGCCCCGCAGGTCCGCGGACGGCTCGCCGCGTTCGAAGTGGGTGAGCACCCGGTCGCAGAGCAGCAGGGTCGCGGTCTGACCCGGGACGGGGCAGCCGAGCTGGGCCAGGTAGTGCAGCTGTCCGACGGTGCGGGCGTACGTCGTCTTGCCGCCGTTGTTCGGCCCCGATACGACGAGGATCCGTTCCGGACCGTGCAGACGCACGTCGTTCGGCACCACGGACGTCGGGCCGTCGCGGAGGGCGCCGGCCAGCGCGAGGTCGAACGTGGCCAGGACCTCCTCTTCCTTCGAACGCTCCGACAGGACCGGATAGGCGAAGGCGAGCCCGGCCTCGCGCAGCGGGACCAGGTGGTCGAGGTAGGCGAGGTAGAACTGGACCTCCCGGTCGAACCGCGCCACGCGGCGGTCCACGAACTCGGGGTGCGCGGCCGGAAACCCCCGGAGCCGGACGAACAGCTCCGGGAACCGACGGGCGACCTGGTCCTGGACGAACTCCTCGACCGGGTCCATCTCCGCGTCCTCCGGACCGACGGCCCGGGCCGGCGGCCCCGCGCCCTGCGGGAACCGTCGGAACGTCGACTCGACGACGGCGCTGTAGTCCGGCTCGCCCGCGAACGGGCCGATCGTGACACGACTCCCCTCGATCCGGACGGTGTACCGGATCGCGTTCAGCCCGCGTTCCAGCGCCTCGGACTCTCGCTGTACCCGCTGGAAGCTCTCGCTCCGCACCAGGGACTCGAGGTGGTCCCGGAGCGCGACGAGGCCCGCGGAACGCGGCTCGGAGGCCGCGAGGTCGCGGGCCAAGCGGTCCGCGGCGGCGCCGTACGCCCGGACCGCCTCCAGCCACCACCGGGCTCGCTGGAGCTCGTTCCTCAGTTTGCCGGACCACTCCCGGGCGCGCCGCACCTCGCGCATGCCCCCGGCGAAGGCGTCCACGACCCGGCGGACCGGGGCGCGTTCGAGGTCCCGGAACACCTCGTGGCGGAACCGCACGACGGCCACATCCGTGCTCGGCGACCGCAGGATCGGGAGGAGGTCGTACGCCTCCCGGCCGCGCGCGAGGGCGTCGAACACCCGGTCGAGCCCGAGATCCATCAACGTGCGCGCGACCGTCGCGGGATCCGGGGCTTCCGGCAACTCCCCGAGGACGCTCGACGGATCCATCGTGCGTGGTCCCTCGGCGGTCACCCCGGGGTGGGGTCGGCGCGTCGCCCGCTCCCGCCCGGGGGCCCGGCGGGTTGAGGGCGGCCAGCGGCCCGGGCGGAGCGGGCCGGCGCGGGAGCGGCGGACCTCGCCCGTCGACCGAGGAACGGTTCTCCGACGGGGGGCGCCGCCCGGGACGATTCAGGCACGTTCCGCCCTCCCCAGTGTGGACGCGGTGCGCCGCACGTCGTCCTCCCCGTCCGGGACTGCGATCGCCGCGATGCCTCGCCGCAGCTCCTCCATGCGCCCCCGCCATCGGGCGGCCGCCTCCAGCCCCGCGTCGTGGGAGGTCCGACCTGCGGCGACCGCTTCCTCGATCACCCGGAGGTCTCGATCGACCTGGGCGGTGACCGTGACCCGGGTCTCGGCCCAGGCGCGCTCGATCCGCTCGACGAGGTCGCTGCGGAGGCGGCCCGATTGGGCGCTCATCTCCTCCTCGACGAGCTGGGGGGTCCGACGGAGGAGTCCGGGTCGAAGGACCCGGGCCGGCAGGATCAGCACGGTCTGACCGGCGAACGTGCCTTCGAACAGGCCCTCCACCCGATCCGAGTACCGGGCGGACCCTCCGAGCACGACGTGCACCGCCGGGGGGGCGAGCTCGACTCCGAACTCCTGGGCGACCAAGGCGCGCAACCGCTCCGCCGCGCGGCGGATCCGCTCCTCGAAGAGGTTCCCGAGCCGGGAAAGGTCGGCCTCGACGCCCTGCGTCACGGCGGAGCGGATCTCGGCGACCTCCGGTCGCACGCCGGCCCGGAACGCCTCGTCGAAGGCGCCCGCGAGGCCCCCCGCCGTCCGGGCCGCGAGGTGGGGAATGCGGGCGCGGAGCGCCGAGGTGATGCGCAGGACCCGGACCGTGCTCTCGGCCGAAAGCCGAGCCGGCAGATCGGCTTCGAGGCTCCGCAACTCCCCTTCGATCATGGCCTGCGTCGCCCGGTGCTCGATCCGAAGATCGTCCATCCCTCGCGCGAGCGCCGCCCACCGGCGCTCGCGCTCGTCCGACGTCAGCTGGGAGGCGTTCACGGCGAGCGAGATCCACCCGTCGAGCCGCGTCGCGAACTGCCGGACGCGCACGCGAAGGACCCGCTGCACCGCTTCCCTTCGGCCGGGCCCGAGGAAGGTGCGTAACGCCTCCCAGAGCTCGGGAAGGCCCGAGGCGGTCCGGTCGGCCGCGGGCCCGGGGCCGGGGTCGGCGAGCCCGAGACGCGCGGAGGTCGGGAAGAGCCGGACCGACCCGAACCCGCACCGCTCCCGGAGCACCGATCCGAGGTAGTCCAGCAGCTCGACGCGCTCCGCGGGTCCGAGCAGGTCGATCTTGTTGACCACGAAGAAGAACTTGGCCGCCTGCGCGGAGACGTCCGAGAGGAACGCGATCTCCGGGGCGGTGATCGGGGGATCGGGGGAGAGCACGAAGATGGCGGCATCGACGCTTGGCAAGAGCGCGCGCGCGGACCGGGTGTTCGCGTCGCTGGCGGATCCGATCCCCGGGCTGTCCACGAACGTGATCCCCTGCGTCCACTCGGGCAAGGGTTGGGACACCACGACGCGTGCGACCCCACGACGGTTGCCCGGGTTGTGCTGTTCCGAGACGAACTCGATCACCCGGTCGAGCGGCACGCGCTCGGTCTGGCCCGACGTGTGGAGCACCCGGACCTCGTCGGGCCCGCGCACGAGCGCGGTCGGCACGGCGGTCGTCGGCAGGATCCCGACCGGGAACGCCGGGCGGCCTGCGAAGGCGTTCAGGATCGACGACTTTCCTCGCTTGAACTGTCCGAGCACCGCGACCGTGAGCTCCCCGCGGCCGAGGGCGCCGGCGGCCTCGGCGATCTCGCCGGCGAGCTCAGGTTGGCCCGCCGACGCGGCGAACGCGGAGAGTTCGGCGAGCGGGCTATCGGGCCCGGAGCGCGACGACCTGACGGAAGCTGGCGACATGGGGACCCGCTGTAGGGGCCATCATCCGCGGAGCGGCGGTTATGGCGAGCCCCATCGCCGTCCTCCGGTCTCGCGCGAGGATAGATAGTGTTTGCTGGCGCGCGGAACCCCGCACACCCGACCGCCCTCGGGCCGTCACGGAGCCGAGCGACGCCGGGCCCCGAAGACGATCGGCGCCAGGCAGGCCGCGCCGGCGATCGCCAGGACCGCCGAGACCGAGAACGCGAGCGGTGCGGAGTCGTAGGTCCACAGCGCCCCGACCAGCACCGAGGCGACCAGGGATGCGCCGCCTTGCACCGCGCCGAACCATCCGAACGCCGCCCCGAGGTCCGCCGACGGCACCGCGCGGCTGATCCACGCGGCCGCGCCGACGTCGAGGAACGCGAGCTGGGCCCCGGCCAGGAGGAAGGCCGCGAGGGCGACCGGTACGCTCGGCGCCTGCGCAAAGAGCCCGTCCACCACCGCGAACAGAAGGAAGCTCGCCGTCACCAGCCCGAGCGAGGAGAACCGGTCCGCCACCAGCCCCGACGGGTACGCGAGCCCGGCGTAGACGAGGTTGTAGAGGAGGTAGGCGAGGAGGGCGACGAGCACCGCGCTCACGGCACCGGTGCCGCCGGCGGCGAGCCCCGTGCCCACGCGGAGCAGCCCCAGGAGGACGTTGAAGAACGCGAGCCCAAAGACGGTCGTCGCGACCAGGAACCAGCGGAACTCCCGGGAGAACGCGGGGCGCGCGGGCCCGCCCGGGCCGACCGGCGCCCGGAGGGGTCGGTCCTGGTCCCGGACCAGACGACGGAACAGCACGACCGCCACCAGCCCGGGCAGCACGCTGAACGCGAACACGAGCCGAAGCCCCGGGAGACCCTCGGTCAGGACGACCGCGGCCGCCGAGGCGGTCCCGGCCACCGCCCCCAGCGAGTCGAACATCTGCTCGAGCCCGAACGACCGACCGGCGCCGACCCGGCGCGACGCGTCGGCGAGGATCGCGCGCTTGATCGGCTGCCGCTCTCCGCGTCCGGCCCACGCGCCCGCACGCAGGGCCGCCACGACCGGCCAGACCGTCGCGAGGGCGATGAGCGCGTGCGCTCCGGTCGTGGTCGCGTAACCGACCGTCCCGACCGAGCGGCGGTCCGGGCGGGCCGCCAGGCGGAGGCCCGAAACGAACTGGGCCAGGCTCTGGACGAAGATCGCGAGCCCCTCCACGACCCCGATGACGAGCGGGCTCGCGCCCAGCTCGAAGGCCAGAAAGAACGGGAGGATCGGCAGGAGCATCTCGTAGCTCCAGTCGGAGAACAGGCTCGTCCACGCGATCGCCCAGACGTCGTGGGGGAGCCGTGCCCGCGCCGGGGGGGCCTCCACCGGAGCGGCGGCGCTCATCGGGGCCGTACGCTCCCCGGAGCGCCGGTCGACCCCCCGGCCGAAGGCGGTGCGATCCGGGGTGAGCGGGCCGCGCGCACTAGCCCACGGCCGCGGTGTAGATCACGACGACGAGGGTGACGATGAGGATGTAGGCGAGGTAACGCCCCGGGCGGCCGGGCATGATCGCGGTCTTGAGGGCCGTCGAGAACCGGGCGCCGCCGCTGACGAGCCCGTCGTAGAAGACCTTGAACACGTCGAGCACCTCGAGATCGACGCTGTACGGCACGGCGCCGGCGAACTCGGCCGTCGTGCCGCTCGGGGTGCTCGCCCGCACCTCGCGGGTCTGGAGCACCGACCGCATCATGATCCGGATCCCGCTGCTGAACCCGAAGGACGTGTAGGTCTCGTCGGTCCGGGCCGGGGCGCTGCCCGCCATCCAGACCGGCACGCGACGACGGCCCGCGCGGCCCAGCAGCCAGTAGCCGGCGCCCACGGCGGCCCCGATCGAGAGCGCGATCGGCACCACCGGCGGGGAGAGGATCCCGAACGGGGCGCCGGACAGGATCGACCAGCCGTTCGGCACCGACAAGAGCTGTCCCACGGGCACCGCGATCGGCGCCCGGGCGAAGGCGGAGACCGTCGGCGCCAGCATCTCGAGCACCCAGGGCGCCGCGACACCGAGCCCGAGGATCACCGCCCCCAGGGCGCCGAGCACGCCGCCGAGCAAGGCGGATCGGCCCTGAGGACCCCGGGACGCGGGGCTCCACAGCAGGGAGAACCCGAGGTACTTGGTCATCGCAACGAGGATGAGACCGGCCGCGAGCGCGACCGCGGCACCGGCGAGCAGTCCAACGAACTGGACCCACTCCGGCCGGAAGCGGTACGACTGGAAGAGCGCCTCGAGGATCATCCACTCGCTGACGAATCCGGCGAGCGGGGGGGCGGCGGCCAGGCTCAGCGTGGCGGCGACGCTGCCCGCGTACGCCGCGCCGTCGGTCCGCTTGAACCCGCCCTCGATGGCCCCGAGATCGAACGTCCCCGTGCTGTGCTCCACGTAGCCGGCCGAGAGGAACAGCGCGGTCTTCGCGACCGCGTGGGCGATCGCCTGGTAGAACGCCGCGAACAGCGCGAAGGCGTAGAGGGCCGTGAGGCCCTCGGCCTGGGCGAGCAGGGCCGACCCAAGCGCCACGAGAATCAGCCCGTTGTTCTCGATCGTGCTGTAGGCGGGCAGCCCCTTCGTGTGTTCGCTGACCGCCGCGAAGAGCGCCCCCAGCAGCACGGAGACGGCCCCGATCCCGAGCACGAGAGCCCCCCACCACAGCGGGGGGGCCGCGAGGAGGCTGAGCACGCGGAACAGGCCGTAGGCCCCGGCGAGCGTGAGCGTCGCGGAGAGGACGGCGGAGGCATTCGACGGGGCGGACGAGTGAGCGATCGGCAGCCACTCGCTCATGTGGAACGGCGCGACGCCCATCTTGAGGCCGAACCCGATGAGCGCCGCAACGAAGACGAGCGTGGCGACCGCGCCGGTCGCGAGGTACGGCAGCTGGACGAACGAGCCGGTGCCCACCCGAAGCCCCGCGACCGCGACGATCACGAACAGCGTGCTCGCCTCGCCGAAGGCCAGGAAGACGAACGAGGCCGAGAACACACGCCCCGGTCGCCCGCGCGCCTGCAGGATCATCCCGTACGAGGCGAGGGTCATCGTTTCCCAGCCGACCAGGAAGAGGAACCAGTTCGTGGCCGCCACGAGGAGCGCGATCGCGCCAAGGGTGACCGCATAGCAGATCGGCAGCAGCGGCGAGCTCCGCGTGTCGTAGGCGAGCGAGTACGCCGAGGTCCCGGCCCAGACGACCGAGGCCGCGAGGGCGAAGAAGGCCGACAGCCCGTCGAGCGACAGCGACTCCGGGTCGCCCAGCGGGCCGGTCCAGGCGACTCCGGTGACCGATCCGACGCGCAGCGCGTCGGCCGCGACGACGAGCAGGAGCAGCGAGGCCACGAGGGTCGTTGCGTAGCCGGCGCTCCGCCGGACGACCGCGAGCGGCGCCCCGGCGAACAGGCCCGCGATCGCCGCGGTGAGGAGCGCGCCGGCGAGATCGACGCTCACGGGACGGCCTCCCGACGGGCCCGGCCGGCCGCTCTCAGGATCCCGTCGAGCACGCCCAACGGCGTCGGGGGGCACCCGGGCACGAAGACATCGACGGGGACGAGGTCCGCGAGGGACGGCGTCAGGTCGGGGTTACCCCGGAAGACGCCGCCGCTGATCGGGCAGGCACCGACCGCGACCACGGCCTTGGGCCCGGGCAGCGCCTCGAACGCCCGACGGAGCGGCTCCGCCATCTCGGGCGTCGGCACGCCGACCACGAGCAGCACGTCCGCGTGGCGCGGAGAGTTCGTGAAGAAGATCCCGAGACGCTGCGAGTCATAGTACGGGTTCGCGAGGGCCAGGACCTCGAGGTTGCAGGCGTTGCAGCTCCCGACGTCCACGAGGAAGACATGGAGCGACCGCGAGAACGGGCGCAGCGGTGCCTCGGAGTCGGCGGTCCGGAGCGGAGGCGCGGCGCGGGGCTCGAGGAGCGCCGCCCGGTCGGTGGTGGAGGCCTCGACCGGTCCGGAGAAGTCGAACCCCCGCGGGAGGCAGCGGGCGCACCGGATGCACCGGCCCTGGTCGAGCGTCTCCGGCCCGATCGCACCCACCGGACAGGCGTCCGCGAGGGCGGCGCCGCCGGACGCACCGGGGCGGGCGCGCGGCCCCCGCCCAGTCGCCGGTACCTCGTCCGCCGTCGCGGCCGACGCGGGGTAGCGCGTCGTGAGGATCCCCCGTCGGACCGACGCTTCGAGCCAGGTCGACATCGTTTCACCCGTCCGTCTCGGCGAAGACGAGCCCGAAGCTCTCGTACGCGAAGTGGAAGTCGGTGAAGACCTGGTCCCGGAGTCCCTCGGCGAGCAGGGGGAAGTTCGCCTGGCTGGCGGTCCGGACCCCCACCTGATCGACCCGCCCGGCTCGGACCGTGACGTCGTACACGAGGTCCCCGCTAGGAGCCTCCACGCGGGCGAGCCCCCGCCCGGGGGCGATCGGGGGGTCCGGGGTCCCGACGGCCCCGTTCGACGGCCACCGCTCGAGCAGTTGCTCGAGCAACGAGAAGCTCGCCCGGATCTCCTGGACCCGGACCAGCACCCGGGCGAGCGCATCTCCCGCCGACTCCTGGGGCAGCGTCAGGAAGAGGTCGGTGTACGGGGCGTGCGGCACGCGCAGGCGATCGTCCCACGCGACCCCCGAAGCCCGGAGGGTGGGCCCGACCCCGCCGAGGCGGACCGCCCGATCCCGAGGCACGGGCGCGGTCGCCTGGATCCGATCGATGAACGTCCGCGACTCGAGGAAGAGGGACCAGAGCCGGTCGAACGCCTGTTCGTGCCCCGTGAGGAAGCCCGGGATCGCGCGCCGGTCCTCGGACCCCAGTCGCCGAGCGGGTCCCCCCGGCAACAGGGCCCCAAAGAGCCATCGGTGCCCGAAGACGCGGCCCTGGAAGCGCACCATCTCCTCGGCGAGCGCATGCGCCTGGGCGGAGCCGACGTTCTGGTTGGCCGCCTCCGCGATCCGGGCGATCACGTGCAGATGGTTGTAGATCCGTTGGAGCTCCTGGGCGAACGCCCGGACCCACAACTCCTCGAGCGGCACCTCGGCGCCGACGGCGCTCTCCGCCGCGGCGAGAAAGGCGGCGACGTGCGCGGCGGCGAAGTTGCCTACGGTGCGCTCGATCCGGAGTCCGGCGTCCGCGAGGGAGAGGCCAGCGAGCCCGGCGCGGAGGCGTCGGGACTTGAATCCTCCGATGGGCGTGACCGCCAGAATGCGCTCGCCGTAGGTGCGCAGGTCGAATCGGCCCGACTCGGCCACGCCGAGCGAGACGGGACCGTACGGGAAGGTGAACACTCCGTAGCCCTCGACCGGCGCCGGGTCCGCGAGCGAGAACGGGCGAGCGGGTCCGGCGCCCCGGGCCCACCACGACGGCGGGCCCTGGTCCGGGATCGGACCCGGGTCGGAGACCAGGAACGACTGGCCGGTCCGGTAGTCGTTGTACAGCGCGAAGCGCCCATCCGGCGACCAGTACGCGAGCGCCCGGTCGGCCCGGCCCGCGTCGAACCGATCGGCCTCCACGAGGGTCCAGGGGGCTCGCGTCACGGCAGTTGACCTCCCAGCAGCTGGGCGGCGGCCCGCAGGGCCGACGACAGGTAGGGGAGGGCCGCGACACCGACCAGGAGCGCGACGACGAGGTTGAGGTAGGCGATCCCGACCCCGCGTTCCCCGCCCGGTTCCGACCGACCCGTCGGCACCCTCGGCTCCCCGAAGACCATGAGGCCGATCTGGCCGTTCACCCCGAGGAACGCGACGAGGATCACTCCGACGAGGACGGCGGCGATCCAATACTCACCGAGCCCCACGGCGCCCGTGATGATCACGAGCTCGCCGACGAACGTGCCGAACGGCGGGGCTCCGGTGACCGCGAGGGCGGCGAGGATCCACGCGCCGCCCGTCCAGGGGACGCGGGTCTTGAGGTCCCGCACCTCGTCGATGCGCGTCGTGCCCGTCGTCTGGAGGACGTTCCCTGAGCAGTAGAACGCCGAGGACTTCGCGAAGGCGTGGGCGAACAGCAGCACCAGGGCGCCGTAGAGCGCGATCCCGCCGACCCCGACGCCGACGACGGCGATCCCCATCACCTCCATGCTCGAGTACGCGAGCATGCGCTTGAACGACCGCTGGCGTTGAAGCAGGAAGGCGCCCACGATCGCCGACAGGAGCCCGAAGGCGAGGACGAGGTCCGCGATCGGGGCGGGGGCCGGCACCGGCAGGATCGCGTAGACCCGCAGGAACGCATAGAGGGCCGTCGGCAGGAGGACGCCGGAGAACATCGCCGAGACCGGCGACGGCGCCTCGGAATGCGCGTCCGGGAGCCAGGTATGCATGGGAAAGAGGCCGACCTTCGTCCCGTACCCGACCAGCGCCAGCGAGACGGCCATTTCGACCGGCAGCGTCACCGCCGGCTTCTGCGCGGCGAGCGTGAAGGCGTTGAGCGTGCCGGTATCGGTGTAGAGAAGGAGTAGGGCGAACAGCGCGATCGTGAGCCCCGCGGACGCGACTAGAGTGTACCGCCACGCCGCCTCCACGCTGGTCGGCCGCCGCTCCAGGACCACCAGGAGAGCGCTGGCGACCGTGGTCGCCTCGATGCCGATCCACATGAGGCCGAGGTCGGAGACGACGAGGACGGCGATCATCGCGAAGGCGAACGCGCTGAGGAGCCCGTAGTAGATCTGGGGCGTGAGGTACGGCCGCTCGATCCCCCGGAGGTAGCGCGCGGAGTAGAACGTCGACGTCGCGTAGATGCCGGTCACCATGACGAGGAAGACGTCGCTGAGGGCGTCGAGGCCGAGGTACGGGCCCCACAGCCCGGAAGCCCCGTCCACGAGGAGCGCGATCGCGGCGGCGAGCGCCACCAGCGATCCGCCGCGCGCGACCGCTTCGCTCACTCGACTCGACGGGATGAGCGACAGGACCGCGGCCCCCGCGGGCGCGGCGAGGACGACGAACAGCCAGAACGGCGGCGAGGGCCCGATCATCCGGCCAGCTCCTCGAGCGACGCCTCCTCGGGCGTGCCGGTGACGTCACGCTGGATCGACAGGATCACCCCGACCAACACGACGCCCAGGACGTCGAGGAAGACGACGACCTCGACGAACAACGGGAAGTTGCGGGCGAACAGCGCCCCGGCGTAGACGACCGCGTTCTCCTCCTCGAGATACCCGATCACCTGGACGATGGTGTTTCTCCGGGTCGCGAGCACGAGGAGCCCCTCGACGAGCAGCACGAACGGGAGCGCCGCTCCCGGTTGCGGGAACACGGACGCGAGCGTCTGCTGGAACACGAACCAGGCCACGATCGCGAGCGCGACGGCCGCAAGCGCATGGCCCGTCACCCGGTGCGCGGCGTGGATCTCGCGCACCCGCCACCGGAACGCCCGGATCTGACGGCGCAGCACGAACGGGATGAAGACCGCGCGGATCCCGACGGCGAGCGTCGCGAGCAGCAGCAGGTCGACGTTGCCCTCGACCCAGGCGAGCCACCCGAGCAGGGCGGCGAGCAGCAGCGACTGGACGGCGATCCCCGAGATGAGCGGGTCGACGAACGACTCCGACTGAAGGTAGAGGGCGGTCAGCAAGATGCCTACCCCGAGGAGGGCGACGATCTCCGGCGTGCTGACCAACTACGGCACCCCCAGCACGGCGAAGGCGAAGACCGAGAGGATCGCGAGGGAGAACGAAAGGGCGAGGAAGTCCCGGATCTTGAAGAGGCGCACCTTCGCGACGGTCGCTTCGAGGACGACGACGACGGCGACGAGGAACAACAGCTTCGCGAACAGGACCCCGATGTTGGCGACCGCGAACCAGACCGTCGGCTGGGCGAACATCCCCCACGGCAGCAGGAAGACGTTGAGGAAGACCGAGTAGAGGAGGAACTGCTTCAGCCAACCGTTCCACCGCAGGATCCCGAGGGCCCGCCCCGAATGTTCGAAGATCCGCCCGTCATCGATCATCCCGAGTTCCATGAGCCCGGGGCTCTCCACCGGCAGCTTGCCGGTCTCGGCCAGCAGCAAGAGAAAGAATGCCGCCGTGACCAGCAGGTGCGTCGGCGAAACGTAGGCGGAGACCGACGACGCGAGCAGGTTGTTGGTGACGTACGGGTTGTTCGTCCCCGTGATCACCGCGACGGCGAAGAACACCATGATGAGCGTGGGCTCGGCGAAGGCGGCGAAGGAGACGGACCGGCTCGCGCCGAGCGCGGCGTAGTTGCTGCCGGAATCGAGGGCGGCGAGCAAGGTGAGCGCCCCGGCCAGGCCGAAGAGGAGGCCGCCGCCGAGGAAGTCGACCGTGGCGGCGAACGGGATCGGGTAGGGGGTGATGATCGGGACGACCACCGAGATCACCAGGTACGCCCCGAACGCCACGACCGGCGCGACGAGGAAGAGCCGCGACGCTCCGTCGGGGACGAGGGTCTCCTTCCGAAGGTACTTCGCGAGATCGCGGTAGGGCTGGAAGATCGACGGTCCCCGACGGGACTCGGTCCAGGCCTTCGCGCGCGACGCGATCCCCGCGAGAAGCGGGGAGAGCAGCAGTACCGTGAGAGCCTGGAGTACGTTGACGACCTGCGGTACCGGGTTCACCTCGCCTACTCCTCCTTACGGGAGTAGGCGTCATTGGCCCGGGGGCGGTTTGCCGGGGTGACCCGGCGGGCGGACGCCTCCGCCAAAAGGAAGGGAACCTCGCCCCTACTTAGCGCCTGCGCCGCTGACGTCACGACCGAGGCCCGGGGACGCGAGGTCCGTCGACCCTCTCTCTGAGGAAAGGCTCGGCCCGGGCTCGGCCGACCGCATCGGCCGCTCGAACCAGGCCACGTCCCAGTAGCGTCCGAACTTGCGTCCGACTCGGGTGAACGTGCCGACCCACCGGAAGCCCCACCGCCGGTGGAGGGCCACCGAACCCGGGTTGGGGAGCGTGATCCCCGCCACCGCCCGCTCCAGATCCTCGCCCTCGATCGCGTGGAACAGCGCACCGTAGAGCCGCGAGCCGACCCGCTCGCCCCGGTGCAGGGGATGGCAGTAGACCGAGACCTCGACGGTCGTGCCGTACGCCGCCCGGGGGCGGAACGGGCTCGAGGTCGCCCAGCCCAGCAGGCCCCCGTCGGCCTCGGCGACGAACGCTCGGTGCGGGCTGGGGCGCGAGTGCTCCGCAAGCCAAACGGCGCGGTCCTCGGGACTCACGCGGGCAATCTCAAAGGTCGCGGGGCTCGTCTCCACGTAGTGGTTGTAGATCGCGACGATCGCCTCGAGGTCGCTCCGCTCCGCCGGCCGGATGTGCATGGACCGCACCGTCGCGCAAGGCGTCGGGGTGGTTAATGAGTCCCAGGGCAAAAACGGACGTGCGTCCACGCGTTGGCTATCCAGGAGGAAGGACGACTTGTATACAGTCTGTATGCTGGACGTGCAGTGCTGTTCGTGGGCTCAGGCTGAGCGCGCTACGTCGCGCTCGTCCGCGCGGTTTGCAGTGACCGTTATCTGCGCCCATCGGTACGAAGCGTCGGGGAGCTCGGTGCCCGGAAAGACGCCGCCGGTCCGGATCGAGGTCCGCGTCGAACTCAAGCCCGGGGTCCTGGACGCCGAGGCCGAGAGCATCGAAAAGTCCCTCAGCCTTCTCGGAATTCGAGACGTCACTCGCGTCGCGACCGCCCGAATCTACGACCTCGAGTTCCGCGGAGTCTCCTCGGCGGAAGCGCGGCGCCGGGCCGACGAGGCGGTCGCACGCCTGCTCGCCAACCCGGTGATCCACCGGGTCTCGGTCCGCCCGGCCTCTCGCTAGAGCGATGGCGCAGTGGGCGGAGGGGGTCACGGTCGTCCCCGTGCGACGAACGTCGGCACGCGCGCTGGCCCGTCGCTCGGACGAGCAGGGCCTCGGCTTCGACCCGGACGACTGGCGACGGCTCCAGGCCTACTTCCGTGCGGAACGGCGAGATCCGACCGACGTCGAGCTCGCCGGGATCGCGCAGAGCTGGAGCGAGCACTGCAGCTACAAGAGCTCCCGACCGTTCCTCCGACGCGCGTTCGGCCCGCTGCGCGAGGACGCCCGCGTGCTCGGGACCGGCGACGCCGGCGTGATGGCGTTCGACGACGGGCTCGCCTACGCCCTTCGGATCGAGTCGCACAACCACCCGTCGGCGGTTGAGCCGTACGGCGGGGCGGCCACGGGGATCGGCGGGATCCTCCGCGACGTGCTCGCGGTCGGAGCGAAGCCGATCGCGCTCACCGACCCGCTGTTCTTCGGGCCGCTCGACCTGCCGAGCCACGACCTGCCCGCGGGCGTGAAGGCCCCTCGGTACCTGGCCGAGGGCGTCATCGCGGGGATCCGTGACTACGGCAACCGGGTCGGGGTCCCGACGGTCTCGGGCGGGATCTCGTTCGATCCGTCGTACACGGTGAACCCGCTCGTGAACGTCGGCTGCGTCGGGGTCCTGCCCCGAGCGCGGCTCCGCCCGAACCGGGCGACCGCGCCCGGGCATCGCCTCGTGCTGGTCGGTGGCCTCACCGGACGCGACGGGATCGGCGGCGTGGCGTTCGCGTCGCGCGAGCTCACCGAGCGGAGCGAGCGCGAGTCCCGCGGGGCGGTCCAGCTCGGCAACCCGATCATGAAGGAGCCGCTCATCCACGCCTGCCTCGAGGCGTTCGACCGCGGGCTCGTGGGCGGTCTCAAGGACCTGGGAGGGGGAGGTCTCGCTTCCGCGTCCGGCGAGCTCGTGCACGCGGGAGGCCTCGGCTCGCGCATCGACCTCGACCGCGTGCCGCTGCGGGAGACCGGCCTCGCCCCGTGGGAGGTCTGGATCTCCGAGTCCCAGGAGCGGATGATCCTCGACGTGGCGGCGGACGACCTGCCGGCCCTGCTCGCGGTGTTCCGACGGTTCGACGTGCCGGCGACCGACGTCGGGGAAGTGACGGAGGACCCCTTCGAGACCCTGCGCTGGCACGGCGCACCCGCCGCGCACCTCCGGGTCGGGTTCCGGGTCGACCGACCGCCTCTACGTCGACCGACGCGCCGGGTGGCCCGACGCTACGCGGCGAACCCCCGCGTGCCCGACGCCGACCTCCTCGGCCTCTTCGAGTCCCTGGTATTGGCTCCCGAGTCGGCCTCCCGCGAGCCCGTGCTCCGCGTCTACGACCATGAGGTGCAGGGCCGGACCGTGGTGAAACCGCTCCACGGACGGGTCGCCTCGCCGTCGCACGGGGACGCGGCCGTCCTTCAGCCCCGGCCCTCGAGTCCCCGGGGCCTGGCGATCGCGACCGCCTCGCAGCCGTGGGCCTGCCGGGAGGATCCGGCCGGGGGCGGGGTCGCGGTCGTCGAGGAGGCGGCCCGGAACCTCTACGCCGTCGGGGCCCGACCGGACGCCTTCTCGAACTGCCTCAACTTCGGCAATCCCGAGGATCCCCGGGTGCTCGGCGACTTCGCGTCGGCGACCGAGGGGTTGGCCGTCGGGGCCCGGGCCCTGGGGTTTGCGGTCCCCAGCGGCAATGTGAGTCTCTACAACGGCGGACTGGGCCACGCCATCCCGCCGACCCCGGTGCTGCTCGCGACGGGCGTGGTCGATGACGTCGCGCTCGCGGTCACGAGCGACCTCAAGGAGGCCGGGAACGCGCTCTACCTGCTCGGCCGCAGCCGCCCCGAGCTCGGCGGGTCGCTCTGGGCCCGTCGGCACGGTCACTCGGGGGTCCGGATCCCGCCGCCGGACCCGGCCGCCTTGCGCCGCCTCGGAGAGGCGTTGCTCGGGGCGATGCGCGAGCGGCTGGTCCGAAGCGCGCACGACGTCTCCGACGGCGGGCTCGCGGTCGCGCTCGCCGACATGGCGTTCGGCGGGTCGCTCGGGTTCGACGTCGATCTGTCCGCGACCGGGCTGGAGGCGCCCGGGTCGGCGCTCGTCGTCGAAGGCGCGTCCCGGTTCGTCGTCGAGGTGCCCGAGGACCGCGTGGAGCGATTCGAGGCGGCGTTCCGGGGCCTCGCGGCCCGTCCGCTCGGCACGGTGACCCCCGTCGGCGGGGTCCTCCGATGGGAGGGACGCGAGCGCGCCCGGATCGACCTGGCGCGGCTCTACCCGCGCTGGCGTGGCGCCCTGGGGCTCCCCTAGGATCGTCCCCGATGACGACGACCGCGCTCGTCTCGGGCGGGAAGGACTCGATCTACGCGGCGTACCTCGGCGACACGCAGGGCTGGCCGGTGGACGAGCTCGTGACGCTGAAGCCGGTCGACCCCGACTCCATGATGTTCCACACCCCGAACCTCGACCTCGTCGCGCTGCAGGCCGCCGCCTGGGGGAAGCGGCACCGCACCGTCCCGGTCGCCGGCGCGACCGAGGAGGCCGAGCAAGCGGCCCTCGAGTCCGCGATCGCAGGCGCGCACGGCCCGGTCGTGGCGGGGGCGATCGAGTCGTCCTACCAGTGGGCGCGACTCCTTCGGGCCGGAGACCGGGTCGGCCGACGGATCTACACGCCACTCTGGCGGAAGGATCCGGGGCGCGTGGTCCGCGAAGAGATCGCGGCGGGCCTCGACATCCGGCTCGTCCACCTGGCCGCCGAGCCCCTCGCGCCCGAGCTGCTCGGGCGTCGGCTCGACCGGACGCTGCTCGAGGAGCTCGAACGGCTCAGTCGGACCGTGCGCCGGGTGCACGTCGCCGGCGAGGGCGGCGAGTTCGAGACCCTGGTCGTCGACGCCCCGTTCTTCTCGTCGCGCCTCGAGTTCGACCGGACGGAGACGGTCCGAACGCCCTCCACCGCCCGCCTCGTCGTCCGCGCGGCGCACCTCGTCGCGCACGGGGCGCAGGGGACCGCGCCCGTCCGCCCCCGCCCTCGCTAGCGGGCGGGCCTCCGGGTTTATACTGCCCGTAGACCTCCCACGCCCGAATGGCCGCACGACCCACCGTCCGTTCGGCAGACCGCGGACCGCCCGCCGACTCGGGAGATCCGGTGCGCGATCGGACCCGCCGCTGGGAGGCCCAGGTCCTCGGCCCGGCGCTCGCGAAGAACGCCGAGCGCAAGGAGACGTTCCGGACGCTGGGCGGCATCCCCGTGGATCGCATCTACACGCCCCGTTCCCTTCGGTCCGGACCCGAGCGGATCGGCGCGCCCGGCGAGTTCCCGTTCACCCGGGGGGTGCACCCCACGATGTACCGCGGCCGGCTCTGGTCGATGCGCATGTTCTCGGGCTTCGGCTCACCCGAGGACACGAACCGACGGTTCCGCTACCTCCTTCAGCACGGGGAGTCAGGGCTCTCGATCGCGTTCGACGATCCGACGCTCTACGGGATCGACGCGGACGACCCCGAAGCGCTCGGGGAGGTCGGAAAGTGCGGGGTCAACGTGGGCTCGCTCGAGGACATGGAGCGGCTCCTCGCGGGGATCCCGCTCGCCCAGGTGACGACGAGCATGACGATCAATGCGCCGGCGAACATCGTCTGGGGGATGTACCTCCTCGCCGGCCGGTCGGGCGGCGTGGCCTGGTCCCGGCTCGGCGGCACCACCCAGAACGACATCTTGAAGGAGTACATCGCGCAGAAGGAGTTCCTCTACCCGCCGGCGCCCGCGCTCCGTCTGGTCACGGACACGATCGAGTTCGCTTCCGAGCACACGCCGCGCTGGAACCCCGTCTCGATCTCGGGCTACCACATCCGCGAAGCGGGGTCGACGGCCGTCCAGGAGCTCGCGTTCACGCTCGCCGACGGGCGAGCGTACGTGGCCGACGCGGTCGCGCGCGGGCTCGACGTCGACGAGTTCGCGCCCCGTCTCTCCTTCTTCTTCAATTCGCACAACGACTTCTTCGAGGAGATCGCGAAATTCCGCGCGGCCCGCCGCCTCTGGGCGACGGTGATGCGGGACGAGTTCGGCGCGAAGAAGGACCGATCGCTCTGGCTGCGGTTCCACACCCAGACGGCCGGCTGCTCGTGCACGGCCCAGCAGCCCGAGCTCAACATCGTGCGCACGACGGTCCAGGCGCTCGCCGGCGTCCTCGGCGGGACCCAGTCGCTGCACACCAACTCGTACGACGAGGCGCTCCAGCTCCCGAGCGAGGACGCCGTGCGCATCGCGCTGCGTACCCAGCAGATCCTCGCCCACGAGAGCGGCGTCGCGGACAGCGTCGACCCGTTCGCCGGCAGCTACTACGTCGAGTGGCTCACCGACACGATGGAGGCGGAGGCCCGGAAGTACTTCGACGCGATCGACGAGATGGGCGGCGTCATCGCCGGCATCGAGCGGGGGTTCTTCCAGCGCGAGATCCAGGAGGCCTCGTTCCGCTACCAGCGCGACGTCGAGGCCGGCACCGAGAAGATCGTCGGCGTTAACGCCTACGCTGCCGACGCGCCGGTCGCCGTGCCCCGCCTCAAGATCTCCGAGGAGGCCCGGGCCCTGCAGTCCCGCCGGCTCAAGGCCCTGCGGTCCCGACGCGACCCGCGCCGTCACGCGCGAGCCCTGGAGCGCGTCCGTCGCGCAGCCGAGGACCCCGCGACCAACACCATGCCCGCGGTGCTCGACGCGCTTAAGGCGCGCGCGACGCTGGGCGAGATCGTCCGGGCCTTCCAGGACGTCTTCGGCCGGTACCGCGAGCGGTCGATGTACTGAGTCCCCCCACGCCCGGAACCCCGTGACCGACCGAATCCCCGAGGCCGACGGCCGCCCGGTGCCTGGTGGGCGGGACCGCTACCGGGCCGCGCTCAACGGCCTCTACCGCCGCCGTCGCTTCGGCCTGCGTCCGGGGCTCGAACGAATTCGGGGGCTCCTCGAGGCCCTCGGGCATCCGGAGCGCACCTACCCCGCCGTCCACATCACGGGCAGCAAGGGCAAGGGGTCCGTCGCGGCGATGACCGCCGCGATCCTGAGCGCCCACGGGCTGCGGACGGGCCGGTTCACCTCCCCGCACCTAGCGAGCTACCGCGAGCGGATCCAGATCGATGGCCGGTCGATCGGGGCCCGCGAGGTCGTCGCGGGGGTCGAGCGGGTCGACGCGGCGGCCCAACGGCTGGAGGCGACCGGCACGATCGACCACGCGCCGACGTTCTTCGAGGTCACGACCGCGATCGCCCTCGACTGGTTCGCGCGACGCCGGGTCGACGCGGCGGTCGTGGAGGTCGGCATGGGCGGGCGGCTCGACTCGACGAACGTGCTCGATGCGCGCGTCGGCGTCGTGACGACGATCGAGCTCGAGCACACGGAGCTCCTGGGGTCGACCCGCTCCGCGATCGCCCGCGAGAAGTCCGGCATCTTCCACCCCGGCATGACCGGGGTCGTCGGCGAGCTTCCCCCGGACGCCCTCGCCACGGTCGAGGCCGAAGCCGGCCGCCTCGGCGTCCCGCTCTGGCGCCTCGGGACGGAGGTCCGGGTCGACGAGCGGCGCCTCGACGCGGAGGGCCAGACGTTCCGGGTGCGCGTCCCGGGCGCGACGTTCGACGCGGTCCGCCTGCCGCTGCTCGGGCGGTTCCAGCCGGGGAACGCCGCGCTCGCGATCGGCGCGGCGGTCCGCTTCGCCGCCGCGACGGGGCGCTCGATCGATCCCGACCGGGTGCGCGCGGGTCTCGCCGACGTCCGCTGGCGGGGCCGCCTCGAGCGCGTCGCCCGGCGGCCGGAGCTCTACTACGACGTCGCGCACACCCCCGAGAGCGCCCGCGCGGTCGCGCAGAGCCTCGCGGAGATCGCGCCGCTCGCGGACCCGTCCGAGTGCGCGATCGTCTTCGGCGTGCTGCGGGGCAAGGACGTCGAGCGGATCCTGGACGCGCTCGCGCCGCTCGCCCGGACCCTCGTCGTCGTTCCCGTGCGCTCGGAGCGCGCCGTGCCGCCCGCGGAGCTTCGGGTCGCCGGGGTCGGCCGGTTCCCCCGGATCGTCCTCGCGCCGGACGTGGAGCAAGGCGTGCGCGTGGCCCGGGCGGCGACCGGGCCGGACGGGTTCACGCTCGTCGTCGGCAGCGACTACCTCATCGGCGAGCTCGTGCGACGGGAGGGGGCGGCGCCGGACGAGCCGGACCTCTCGGACCCCGGCACGGAGTCGGTCCCGGCCGTCGGAGGACGGCAGTCGTGAGGCGGGCCGCGCCGGTACCGTTCCCGTGGGAGACGGTCCTCGACCGCCTGTCGGCCCTCTATCGGACCGGCGACTGGCGGACCCCGTACCTCCGGGACCACGCGGAAGACCCGTTCCAGGTCCTGGTCGGCACGATCCTCTCCCAGCGGACCCGGGACGCGAACACCGACGTCGCGAGCGCCCGCCTGTTCGCGCGGTACCCGGATGCCCGCGCGCTCGCGGGGGCCCGGGCCGAGGCGATCGAGCCGCTCATCCGGGCGACCGGGTTCTACCGCATGAAGGCCCGGGGCGTGCGGGCGTGCGCCCAGGCGCTCCTCGACCGGTTCGGCGGCGAGGTCCCCCGGGACTTTGAGTCGCTCGTGAGCCTGCCGCACGTCGGCCCGAAGACGGCGAACTGCGTGCTCGTGTTCGGGTACGGGATCCCGGCGATCCCGGTCGACACCCACGTGCACCGGATCGCGAACCGCCTCGGCGTCGTCCGCACGCGGACGCCCGAAGCGACGGAGCGGGCGCTCGCGCGCGTGGTGCCGCGCGCCTACTGGATCCCCCTCAACCCGCTGCTCGTCCAGCACGGGCAGAACCTGTGCCGGCCCCGGCGGCCGCGCTGCCCCGAGTGCCCGATCGCCGACCTCTGCGCCACGGGGCGGGCGCTCAGGGCGGGCCGGGACCCCCCGCGAGCGGAGGACCGGCCGCCGCGGCCGCGCGCACGGTCGCGGGCAGCGAGACCAGGGCGGCGAGCGTCGCGGCGGTCACCCCCGCGATCACCTCCCAGCCGACGGAGTACGACGTCGCCGCGACGATCCAGCCGAACAGGAACAGCACCAGCGCGCCGCCGGCGAGCTGGATCGAGTTGAACAGCCCGATCGCGAGCGGGATCTCCGCGCTCGGCACCGACCGCCAGAAGTGGGGGAGCACGTACATCACGGCGTAGACGAACCCGTAGCCGAACGAGAAGACGACGCCGATCGCCACGATCTCGACGAGCCCGACGAACGGCAGCAGGGCCAGGAGGACCGCGCCGAGGACGGTGGCGACCAGGAACTGGGTCCGGTGGTTCCGGAACCGTTCCGCGATCGGTCCGCCGACCGGGCCGCCGAACAGGCTCGGGAGCACGAAGGCGGTCCCGACCGCGCCCGCGAGCGCGAGCGACCAGCCGTGCACGACCTGGCCCCACGGCACGATGAACTGGCCCGTCGCGAAGGAGGCGCCCTCGAGTCCGATGAACGCGAACCCGACCGCCCAGACCCCCCGGTACCGCAGCGCGGCCGGGAGCCCGCCCGAGGGTCGGGCGACCGGGCGGGCGCCCGCGCCGCGCGGGATCGCGAACACGGCGATTACCGTGAGGACGCCGAGCAGGGCCCCGCCGAGCACGAGCGAGTTGCGCCACCCGAGCGGTGGGATCAGGAGGGCGGTCACGAACACGCCCAGCGCCGAGCCGAGGCTGAACGCGGAGCTGAAGGTGCCGACGGGGAGCCCCCGGTGCCCGGGCGGGTAGAGGCTCGCGACGAGGCCGATCGCCGGAGAGAAGAACAGCGCGGCCCCGAACCCGGCGGCGAGACGGAACGCGAGCAGGGTGGGGAACGACGGGGCGAGGCCGCTCGCGATGCCGCCGACCGCGAGGAGCCCCGCCCCCCAGAGGGAGACGCTGCGGGGTCCGAAGCGCCGCGCGAGGAACCCGGCCGGTACCTGGAGCAGGCCCGCCCCGACGAGGAACGCGGCCGTGAGGAGGCCGAACTCCGCCGGGCCCACCGAGAAGGCGGCGCCGATGGGCAGCAGCGCCGGGCCGACGTCGAACCAGTTGTACGCGTAGGCGACCCGCAGGGCGATCAGGACGATCGTCGCCCGCAGCACCGCGGACCGGTCGAGCCCGCTTGCCCCGTTCCCCGTCGCCACCGCTCCGACCGCCTCATCCGCCCGACCGCGGCCGGCCGGGCGGCGGGCCCCGCGGGGATTCGCCAAACGGTTTTAGGGGGGAGGGGCGTCGGCGACCGTTCATGGACGATGCGGAGTACGACCTCGCGTTCTTCCACCGGAACGGGTTCCACCGGCGGACGTGCTCCGGCTGCGGCCACGCATTCTGGACCCTCGGCGACCACCACCGCTGCCAGGAGGCCCCGTGCGTGGAGTACGGGTTCCTCGGGAAGCCGATCTTCGCCCGACCGCAGTCGCTCGACTCGATGCGGGAGACGTACCTCGGGTTCTTCGAGCAGCGCGGCCACACCCGGGTCCGCCGGTATCCGACCGTCGCCCGGTGGCGCAACGACGTGTTCTTCGTGCAGGCATCGATCTACGACTTCCAGCCGTGGGTGACCAGCGGGGCGATCCCGCCCCCGGCGAACCCGCTCACGATCAGCCAGCCGTGCCTGCGGTTCAACGACCTCGAAGAGATCCCGCGGAGCGGACGTCACTTCACGACGTTCGAGATGATGGCGCACCACGCCTTCAACCGCCCCGACCACGAGGTCTACTTCAAGGAGCGGTGCGCCGAGCTGTGCCACGAGCTCCTCACGGAGACGCTCGGGCTCGACGCGCGGGCGATCACGTACAAGGAGGAGGTCTGGGAGGGCGGCGGCAACCTGGGGCCGTCGCTCAGCGTCGGCGCCTCGGGGCTCGAGCTCGCGACGCTCGTCTTCATGGAGTACGTGCGCGACGGCGACGCCCTCAAGCCGATGCCGCTCACGGTCGTCGACACCGGCTACGGCCTCGAGCGGTTCGTCTGGGCGAGCCGCGGCACGCGGACCGCGTACGAGGCGGTCTTCGGGGAGACGTTCGAGGAGATGCGCCGAACGTTCTCGGCCGCCGACGCGGCGATCCTCCTCGACCACGCGCGCTCGGTGAACTTCATGCTCACCGACGGGATCGTCCCGTCGAACAGCAAGGCCGGCTACTTCGCGCGGCTGCTGATCCGCCGCTCGATCCGGATCCTGCAGAAGACCCCCGAGGCGCCCGAGCTCGTCGCGATCCTCGACCGATCGGCGCGGGACCTCGCCCGCCACTTCCCCGAGATCGGGGAGCACCGGGACGATCTCCACCGGGTCGTCGCCGCGGAGGCGGAGCGGTTCCAGGAAGCGATCGAGCGGGCCCGACAGACGATCCGTCGGCAGGAGGAGAAGGCGCTCGCCGCCGGCTCGCGCATCACCGGCGAGGACCTCCTCACGTGGTACGACTCCCTCGGCGTGCCGCCGGACCTCGCCGTCGAGGAGCTGAAGCAACCGCCGCCGATCCCCGAGGGGTTCTACGCCCAGGTCGCCGCCCGGCACGAAGGCGAGGCCCCCGCGACGGACTACGCGGAGGTGACCGAAGGGCTCCCGGAGGTGCCGGCGACCGTGCCCCCGACCGAAGTGCTGTACTACCTCGACCCGTACACGGTCGCCTTCGACGCCCACGTCGTCTGGAGCCACGGCCCGTTCGTCGCGCTGGACCGCACGTACTTCTATCCGACCGGCGGCGGGCAGGTGACGGACAAGGGCGCCCTCGGGGATCGGGCCGTGGTCGACGTCGAACGCCGCGGGCCGTGGGTCCTCCACCGCCTCGAGCGGGAGGCCCCCTGGCGCGCGGGCGAGCGCGTCCACGGGCGCATCGACGCGGGCCGCCGCACCCAGCTGATGCAGCACCACACCGCGACGCACCTGCTCAACGGCGCCCTCCGGGAAGTGCTCGGACCGCACGTCTGGCAGGCCGGGGCCTACAAGGGACCGGAGGCGGCGCGGATCGACATCACGCACTTCCGGGCCCTCTCGAAGGAGGAACTCCACCGGGTCGAGCGCCGGGCCAACCAGATCGTCCGCGAGGACCGTCCGGTGAAGAGCTACTTCGAGTCGCGCGGGGAGGCGGAGCGCCGGTTCGGGTTCACGCTCTACCAGGGCGGCGCGGTGCCCGGGCGCGAGCTGCGGGTCGTGGAGGTCCCGGGCTTCGACGTCGAGGCGTGCGGGGGCACCCACTGCACCCACACGAGCGAGGTCGGCGCGATCGCCCTCCTCGACACCGACCGGATCCAGGACGGGATCGTGCGGCTCATCTTCGCGAGCGGCGAGCGCGCGCTCGATCTCCGCGAGGAGCACGAGGAGATCCTCAAGGAGGCGTCCCGACGGCTCGGCGTCCCCGTGACCCAGCTGCCGGAGGGGATCGACCGACTGCTCGGCGAGATCGAGGAGGGACGACGCGCCACGCGGGACCGCCGCAAGGACGACCTCGGGGCCGTCGCGGCCCGGCTGCTCGCGGAGGCGACCGAGCAGATCGCCGGGATCACGGTCGCCGCGGCCGCGACCCAGCTCGACCGCGCGGGGCTCATGGAGCTCTCGCGCCTCCTCACGCGGGCGCCGGACCGCGTGGCGATCCTCACCGGCGAGCAGGAGGGCAAGGGGACGCTGTTCGTCGGCTCCACGTCCGCGAAAGTGGCGGCGAACGCGCTCGTCGAAGCGGCCCGCCCCGTCTTTGGGGGCCGCGGCGGGGGGAATCCGGCGGCGGCCACGGCGGTCGGCGAGCCGGGGGCGCCGCTCGCGCAAGCGCTCGAAGCGGCCCGCGCCGAGGCGCGGCGGGCGGCGACCGCATGACCGGGGCCCGCGTGTCTTGGGGTGCGAAACCTTTACGTTCCGAACGTGCCCATGAAGGGCCCGGACCTCAGGATGGGGCTCAGGGCCTTCGGAGCCCGGGCCGTCCGTGCGGTCCGAGGATCCCATGACTGCGAGTGACGGAAGCACCGTAGGGGGCGTTCCCCCGGAGGTCGTCGCGTTCCTGAGCGGCAAGGGCGGGCGCTCGCTGATCATCAAGGGCGGGGCCGGTACGGGAAAGACGACGTTCGGACTGGAGCTGCTCGAGCGCGTCGGTCAGCCGAACCGCTCGTACTATCTTTCGACGCGGGTCGGCGATGAGGCATTGTACCGCCAGTTCCCGTGGCTGCGCACGACCGAGATGCGCTCGCGGGTCCTCGACTCCGCGAAGCTGTTCCTCGACGCCATCAGCGCCGGCGGCAAGAGCCGCGAGCCCGAGCTCCCGGAGTCGGAGCAGAAGAAGATCCGGGCCGGCCGCGAGGTGCTCGGGAGCTTCGGCCAGGAACGGGGGCCGCCGACGCGGGTCGACCGCTCGCACCTCCAGGCGCTCCTCAAGCGGAGCCCGATGCCCGAGGTCGAGAACGTCTACAACCGCATCGAGCGCAACCTCCCCGAGAAGTCGCTGCTCGTCATCGACTCGCTCGAGGGGGTGACCCACAAGTACGGTCTCGAGATGGAAGAGTTCGTGATGGCGCTCCAGAAGGACCTCGTCGAGGGGTCGAGCTCGGACGTCGTCATGATCCTCGAGAAACCCGAGGCCGGCGGCATCGAGTACCTCGTCGACGGCCTCATCTCGATCCAGCGCGAGGAGCTCGACGAGCGCCGCGTGCGGCACCTGCGGCTCGAGAAGCTGCGGGCCACGAACATCGGGCGCGCCCGGTACGCCGTGACCTTGAACGGCGGCCGCTTCGAGGCGCTCGGGTCCGAGCGGGCCGGCAACGCGCCGGCGGGCTCGGGGGCCTGGAAGCCGTACCCGGATCCCGAGCGGCACTACTCGACGGGGATCCCCGACTTCGACACCCTCCTGGGCGGCGGGCTGCGCCGCGGCAGCTTCAACGCGTTCGAGGTCGACGTCAACGTGGGGATCGACGACTACTACATGCTGTTCACGCCGACGTTCCTCAACTTCCTGAGCCAGGGCCGCGGCATCATCGCGGTGCTCGCGGGCGGCGAATCCCCGGAGAAGCTGCGCGACACGCTGGTGCGGCACATCCCGCCGAACCAGTTCGACACGCGCGTCCGGATCCCCGACTACACCGCGAACGAGACGGAGGATCCGTACATCCTGCCGATGGCGCGCTACGGCCGCGACGAGGCGACGCGCGCGATGGTGACCGCCGAGAAGGCGGTCGCGGGCCCCGACCGCAAGCCGTTCATCGAGTACACCGCGTTCGACACGTTCGAGAGCCTGATGGGCGACCAGATCGCGATCCGGATGTACTTCCAGGGCGTCGCCCGGACGAAGCACGTCGGGAACCTGGGCATCGGGCTCCTCAAACCCGGGCTGCTGGTCTCGAGCGAGATCCTCAACATGATGGACACGTACTTCCGCATCATCAACATCGACAACGCCCCGTGCATCTACGGGATCCGGCCGCGCACGACGATCTACGCGATCAGCCCGGACCCCGAGAAGGGCGCGCCCCACGCCGTCCTGACGCCCGTCGTCTAGGGCGGGGCGCAACGGCCTAGCCGACGAGCCCGAGCGCGAGCCACGCGATCAGGTAGAGCGCGAGCGCCGGCACCAGGATCATCGCGAGGTCGTCGTCCATCCACCGGACCGTCGGGCCCTCGACGACGACCGCGAGGGCCGCGGCGACGACCGCGAGGCCGGCCGAGTCGGCCACCGGCCAGCCCCCCAGCACGGCGAGGCCGAGGAATGCGAGCCCGGCGTAGAGGGCGAACGGGAGCCCTGGCCCGAGCCGCCGGCGCGACGGGCTCGCCCGGAGCTCGCCCGCGACGGGATCGACGATCGCCGTGCCGAGGATCACGGCCGCACCGATCGGCATCGGCGGGAGGAGCAGCGCGGCGCAGAGCGCGATGCTGTAGAGCGCGTAGCTCCCGATGCGTGCGCGCTCGTACGGTCGGAGCGTGGGCAGCTCGAGGCCCGCGAGGTGCCGGAGGAGCTCGAGGAGCAGCACCGCCGCGAGCACGGCGAGGAGCACGTACGGCTTCGGCACCCCGAGAAAGAAGTTCTCCGGGAGGACGTAGTAGACGACCGCGGCCGCCCCGAGGGCGTGCAGCACGCGGCGCCAGACCCGGTCGCCGAGCGCTTCGTCGCCGCCGAGCTGGGCTCCGAGCCACCGTCGGAACCGGCCGTGACGGTGCAGCCGGAGGTCCATTCGAGCCCGGGAGTCGTCCCGTCGGGTATGAAGGTGCGGGGCCGGCGGCCCCAAGGGTTTTCTCTCGACGCGCCTCGCTCCGGGCCGTGAAGGTCACGGTCCTGGTCGGCAGCAAGTCGGACCTCGAGATCGCCGAGAAGGTGCGCGCCCGCCTGGGGGACCTTCGGATCCCCTGCGAGGTGCACGTCGCCTCGGCCCACCGCAACCCGGACAAGGTGGACCGACTGGTGCGCGACCCCGAGACCGACGTCTTCGTCGCCATGGCCGGTCTCTCGGCCGCGCTCCCCGGGGTCGTCGCGGCCCGGACGCTGAAGCCGGTCGTCGGGGTCCCGCTCCACCGGGGGCTCGGGCTCGACAGCCTCCTGTCGGTCGTCCAGATGCCGCCGGGGATCCCGGTGGCGTCCGTCGGCCTCGACGCCGCCGAGAACGCCGCGCTGCTCGCCGCCGAGATCCTCGCGATGAAGTACCCCGAGGTCCTCGCCGGGCTCGAGGCGTACCGCGCGAAGTGGCGCGAGGAGCCCGCTCCCCCCGCCGGTCCGAATCCGTGATCGACCCCGCGCGGTTCTGCGACGAGGCGATCGCGAAGCTCCGGGCGGACGTCCCGGGCCGGGCGATCATCGCCGCCTCGGGCGGCATCGACAGCACGACCGCCGCGCTCCTGACCGAGCGCGCGCTCGGCGACCGCGCCCGGGCGATCTTCGTCGACACCGGTCTCCTGCGCGCCGGCGAGGTCGAGACGGTCTCCGCATTCTTCCGCGCGAGCGGGCTCCGCTTCGAGGTCCTCCCCGCGGCCGACCGCTTCTTTTCGGCGCTCGCCGGGGTCGTCGAACCCGAGGAGAAGCGCCGCCGCATCGGGGAGACGTTCATCCGGCTCTTCGAGGTCGAGGCCGCGAAGGTCGGCACCGACCGGCTCGTCCAGGGCACGATCGCGCCCGACTGGATCGAGAGCGGCGGCGCGCTCCGCGACACCATCAAGACGCACCACAACGTCGGCGGCGTCCCGAAGGACAGCCGGCTCGTCCTCGTGGAGCCGCTCCGCGACCTCTACAAGGACGAGGTCCGCGCGGTCGCGCGGCACCTCGGCATCCCGGCGGCCGACCGGCAGCCGTTCCCCGGTCCCGGGCTCGCGGTCCGCGTGAACGGGCCGGTGACCCCCGATCGGGTGCGTCGGGCCCGGATCGCCAACGCGATCGTCGAGGAGGAGGTCGAGCGGGCGGTCGCCGCGGGCGCGATGAAGCGGCCGTGGCAGTACTTCGCCGTGCTGCTGCCGGTCCGCACGGTGGGGGTCACGGGCGACAACCGCGTCTACGGCGAGGCAGTGAGCGTCCGCGTGGTCGACTCGGTCGACGCCATGTCGGCGGTCGCGATGGACGTGCCGCGGGCGGTCCTCGCCCGGATGGCGGAGCGGATCACGCGCGAGCTCACCCAGGAGGTCGTCCGCGTGCTCTACGACGTGACCGACAAGCCCCCGGCGACGATCGAGTGGGAGTGAGCCCGCCCGGGCGAAGACCCTAAGAGGCGAGGGACCTCGCGCGATCGACCGATGAGCGACGCCGCGACCCCGACGCCCCTGCGCACCGTCCGGATCCCGGAGGAGGTCGTCCGGGCGCTCGAGCGGCGCATGCGCGGGAGCTCCTTCGAGTCCGTGGACGCGTTCGTCGCCTTCGTGCTCGCCCGCCTCGCCGAGGAGCCCGGGGCCGGGGCGTTCAGCGCCGAGGACGAGCAGCACCTCAAGGAGCGGCTCCGCTCCCTCGGCTACATCGATTAGCCCCCCGGGGCCGGCAACGGTTATCGGGCCCGGCTCCGTGAGGCGCCCGTGCTCGCCTGCCCGTTCTGCGGCGCGCCCGAGACCGACCGGTTCGAGATCGAGGGGCGGCGGTTCCTCGTCTTCGGCTGCCAGTTCTCGCCGCGCGTGGAAACCGATCTCTCGGACGCTGAGATCGCGGAGCGCCTGCGCTCCGCCTTCGGCGCTCAGGGGCGCGACTACTTCCGGGGCACGTGCGACGCGCTCCACGTTTACGTCACGAAGGGGGAAGGCGCCCGGATCCTGACGAACCCCCCTCCGGGCCCGGCCGCCCCGGGCTAGTCGCCCGAGATCGTCAGCAGGCGCTGGACCACGAAGATCAGGACCCACGAGTACTGCGCCCAGTCGACCCGGTAGAACGCGATCCCGATCGAGAGCGCGAACACGGCGGCCGTCAGGTAGCCGCGCCGGACGAAATAGTGGGAGACCTGTTCCGGCAGATCGGGCTTCGTGAGCCCCGCCCGGCGGGCGTACAACCAGAGGCTGGTCGTCGTGATGCCGAGCGTGATCTGGAGCGCGGCGAACAGGTCGACGGCGTACCGGAAGTTGTACGGGTTGTTCGCGTAGGTCGTGTAGACGCTGAGCACGAACGGCATCACCGCGATCTGCGCGAGGAGCGCCATGTTGAGCCAGACGAGCGCGCTGTCGAAGCGCACGATGTACTGGTACGTGCGGTTGTGGACGATCCACCACACGCCGATCATCACGAAGGCGAACGCGTAGCCGAAGAACGTGGGGAGGTCCTGGTTGAGCGAGGCCCCGAGCTGACCGTTCGTGTGCACGACGGCGATCGAGGGCACGGCCAGCGACAGGACGAGGAGGGTGAGCGCGAACGCGAAGACGCCGTCCGACAGCGCGATGATGCGGCCGAGGTCCTCGCCGGCGATCGAGGTCTGGAGCCGCCGGTGGCCGAACAGGGTCCGGGTGTAGACCGGCTCGGGCTTCGGCGCGTCGGCCATTCGGGCAGGGTAGGAATGCCGCTTCTTGAGCCCGACGGGCGCCGCGGAGGGAGGGCCCGCGGGGTCCCTCAGGCCCTCAGGGACGGCGCCACCTTCGCGAGGGCGGGCCCGGTGGGGACCAGGTGGCGGGCGAGCCCGAGCTCCTCGGGGGAGGCGCCGAGCGCGAGGCCAACGACCTGGGGGAGGTGGAAGACCGGCAGGTCGAGCCGGTGGCCGACCGTGCGCGCCGCCTGGTTCTGGAACGAGTCGAGGGAGATGTGGCAGAGCGGGCACGGCGTCGCCATCGCGTCCGCGCCGTGAGCCTTCGCGTCGTCGATCTGGTGGGCGGCGATCCGCTGGGCCGTCTCGGCCTTCACGAACTGGATCGGGAAGCCGCAGCACATCACGCGGCCGCGGTAGTAGACGGGGGTCGCCCCGACCGCTTCGAGCAGGTCCTCGAAGGCGTGCGGCTCCTCACCGCTCTCCCACTGCATCTCGTCGGCCGGGCGCAAGAGGTGGCAGCCGTAGAACGCGCCGACCTTGAGGCCGTTCAACGGCCGCACGACCTTCGCCTTCACGGCGGCGAGCCCCACGTCCTCCGTGAGGACCCGGAGGAGGTGCTTCACCTTCACCGAACCGCGGTACTCGATGCCGAGCGGCTTCAGGGCCCCGTCGACCCGACGCTTCACGGCCGGGTCCTGGAGGCGCACGTTCGCGAGCGTCAGCATCCCCTGGCAGGTCGAGCAGATCGTGAGAAGGTCGAGCCCCGCGCGCTCCGCGATCGCGAGGTTGCGGGTGTTGATCGCGACGTTGAGGACCTCGTTCGCCTCGTCGACGAACCCGGAGCCGCAGCACGAGAACGTGGGGAACTCCGCGAGCTCGATGCCGAGCGCCCGGCAGACCCAGCGGGTCGCCAGGTCGAGCTCCTTGCCCGACTCCTGGGCGACGCACCCGGGGTAGTACGCGAGCTTCACGAGCCCTCCTGCGGGGGGCGGTCGAGCGCCTCGTAGATCTTCTCGACCTCGTCGAGCCCCTCGATGCGGTGGGGCCGGCGGGCGATCTCGGGCTTCTTGCGCCAGATGCGGAGGCCCTGCCCCGCCTGGGCGGCGAGGCCGACGACCCCGCTCGTCTGGCGGACGAGCTTCATCTCGCTGAGGAGCCCGCGCTCGCGGATGTTCTCCTTGAACCCGATCGCATGCTTCGAGCCCGCCTCGGTGCCTCCCTGCACCTGGATCGCGAGCTCCTTCAGGTCGCGGATCCGCTCCGACGGGCGGACGTCCTTGGGGCAGGCCTCCGTGCAGAGGTGGCAGCGCAGGCACAGCCACAGCCCGTTCGGCTGGATGCGGACGAGCCGTTCCTGCGTCGCGGAGTCCCGGGGGTCGACGACGAACCGGTACAGCTTCGCGAGCGCCATCGGGCCCGGGAACGCAGGGTCGGCGGAGACGGCGGGGCAGGCGGAGTAGCACGCGGCGCACGCGATGCAGCGCGGGGTCTCCTTGAACCGCTCGACCTGGGCGGGGGTCATCGAGGTCGCCCGGTCCTCGGGCATCGGGTGGCTGGGGTCGAGGATCAGGTGCGGCTCGATGGAGTCGTACCGCTGCCAGAACGGCTGCTGGTCGACGACGAGGTCGCGGAGCACGGCCTGGTTGCGCATCGGCTCGATGACGATCCGGCCGTGACGCTCCATCTCGGGCCCGATCTGGGTCTCGCACGCGAGGCGGCTCTTCGAGTTCACCTGCATCGCGCACGATCCGCAGATCGCGCTGCGGCAGGAGTACCGGAGCGTGAGCGTCGGGTCCTGCTCGGCGCGGATCTGGAGCAGCGCCGAGAGGACCGGGGTGTGCGGCGCCAGGTCGAGGGCGAACCGCTGGTAGCGCGGCTCCCGGTCCTTCGAGGGGTCGAACCGGTATACGTCGAAGACCGCCGAGATCGTTGCGTCCGCCATCAGTAGACCCGTTCCTTCGGTTCCCACCGCGTGTAGGCGACCGGGGCGTACGAGAGCTCGGGTCCCGTCGGCGACCGGGTCGCGATCGTGTGCTTCATCCAATGGGCGTCGTCCCGCTTCGGGAAGTCGGTCCGCGCGTGGGCGCCGCGGCTCTCCGTCCGGGCGTACGCCCCGACGACGATCACTTCGGCGAGCTCGAGCATGTGGCCGGTCTCGAGCGCGTCGGAGACGTTGAGGTTGTAGATGGACGACCGGTCGACGACGCGCACCTTCTGGAACCGATCCTTGAGCGCGCGGATGCGCCGGAGCCCTTCGAAGAGGTCCGCCTCGTTGCGGTAGATGCCCACATACCGCTCCATCGTGGCCTGCATCTCTGTCCGCAGGGCGGACGGGTCCTCGCCGTCGGTCCGGCTCGACCAGGCCCGGAACGGCGCGACCGCCGCGTCGAGGTCGGTGGCGTGCATCGTGGAGGCGGGGGCCTTGTCGACGTAGGCGGCGGCGGCGGCCCCGGCCTCCCGGCCGAAGACCAGCGTCTCGAGCAGCGAGTTGCCGCCGAGCCGGTTCGCCCCGTGGATCGAGACGCACGCGGCCTCGCCGGCCGCGAACAGCCCGGGGAGGCTCGTCGCGCCCTGGATCGTCGTCCCGATCCCGCCCATCATGTAGTGCTGCGCCGGGTAGACGGGGATCGGCTGGGTGATGGGGTCGATGCCGGCAAAGTGACGGGAGTAGTCGACGATCTCCTGGAGCCGGCTCTCGACCTTCTCCCGGCCGAGGTGCATCAGTTCCAGGTGCACGTAGCCGCCATACGGGCCCGAGAACCCCCGCCCTTCGGCCACCTCCGTGACGATCGCGCGCGAGACGACGTCGCGCGAGGCGAGCTCGAGCACGTGCGGCGCGTACTTCGCCATGAACCGCTCGCCGTTCGCGTTCTTCAGGATCCCGCCTTCTCCGCGGGCCCCTTCGGTGATCAGGATGCCGGACTCGAGCAGGGCGGTGGGATGGAACTGGACGAACTCGAGGTCCTTCAGCTGGGCGCCGGCCTCGTACGCCGCCGCGGTCCCGTCGCCCGTGCAGCTGTGCGCGTTCGTCGTCCGGCCGTAGACGCGACCGAACGGGCCAGTAGCCATCACGACGGCGGGCGCCTGGATCTCCTCGAAGTTGCCGTGCCGGCGATCGAACGCGACGAGCCCCTGCATCCGCCCCTCGCGGACGACCAGGTTGGTCACGTCCCACTCCTCGTAGAGCGTGAAGTCCTCCGTCCCGATCCGCTCCCAGAGGGCCTGCAGGAGGGCGAGCCCGGTCCGGTCCGCGGCATAGATCGTCCGGGGGAAACCGGCCCCGCCGAACGCCCGGCGCGCGAGCGAGCCGTCGTCCGACCGGCTGAAGATCGTGCCGAAGTGCTCCATCTCGACGACGACCGGCCCCGCGCGCTGGCAGAAGAACTCGATCGCGTCCTGGTCGCCGAGGTAGTCCGACCCCTTCACCGTGTCGTAGATGTGGGTCTCGACCGAGTCCTCCTTCCCGACCGCCGCGTTGATCCCGCCCTGGGCCGCGCCCGAGTGGGAGCGCAGCGGGTGGAGCTTCGACACGATGGCGACGTCCTTGCCGGCGTCGATCGCCGCGAGGGCGGCGCGCTGCCCCGCGAGGCCGGCGCCGATCACGACGACCTCGTGCTTCTGCATGCCGCGCGGCCGCAACTCGGCCGAGGTTTAATCGGTGTCGTCTGGGACCGAGGTCGGAGCGCCGGGCGACGGGGCTCTACCGGCTTCCCCGGGGTTCCTCGGTGAACCGGGCGTAATCGGCGCGTGAGCCGTTATATAGCGACCTCGGGTCCGTCGCTCCGATTCCGTACCGGGAGGTTCGAGGATGCACAGCTCCATCAGTGCCGTCGACGAGGAGCGCCTGCTCAAGGGGACGACGACGATCGGCCTCGTCTGCAAGGACGGGGTGGTCCTCGCGACCGAGCGTCGCGCCACGGCCGGCACGATGATCTCGAACAAGCAGACCCAGAAGGTCTTCAAGATCGATCAGAACATCGGCATCACGATCGCCGGGCTGGTCGGCGACGCCCAGGTCCTGGCCCGCTACCTCAAGGCCGAGGTCTCGCTCTACCGGCTTCGCCGCAGTGCCCCCCTGAGCGCCGAGGGCGCGGCCACGCTCCTCGCGAACATCCTCTCGGGGAACCGGTACTACCCCTACTACGCCTGGCTGATCCTCGGCGGCGTCGACGGTAAGGGCGGCCACGTCTTCTCGGTCGACCCGGCCGGGGGATGCATCGAGGACCGGTTCGTCTCGGTCGGCTCGGGCTCGACGTTCGCCTACGGCCTCCTGGAGGAGGGCTACTCCCGCGACATGTCGACGTCCGACGGGGTCGACCTCGCGCTGCGCGGCCTTACGGCGGCGATGAAGCGCGACAGCGCGAGCGGCGACGGCTACCTCGTCCACGTGATCACGGCCAAGGGCTACCGCGAGCTCGACGACGACGAAATTAATAAGCGCCTGAAGGCCCTCAAGATACCGTTGCCTCCGGCCCTCCCGTAGGCGGCCGGGGCCTCGTGCCCCAACCCTTTCGCGCGAACCGCTTCCTCCGTGAATGAGTTTCGACTCGTTGCTAGAACAAACCCGGGAAGCCCTGAAAGAGGTGCTACCGGAGACGATCGAGGTCACCGACATCGAGCTGGAAGGCCCGCACATCGTGCTCTACACGAAGCAGCTGGACGCCTTCCTCTCGGGCGGGGACCTGCTGCGCCAGATCGCCCAGCGCCTCCACCGGCGGGTCCTCGTCCGCAGCGACCCCGCGACGCTCATCGATCCCAAGGAGGCCGAGAAGAACATCCGGGAGCTGATCCCTCCGGAAGCGGAGATCAACCAGCTGTTCTTCGAGCCCGAGACCGGCGAGGTCACGATCGAGGCCGCGAACCCGGGGGCTGCCATCGGACGCGGCGGCTCGGTCCTCAACGACCTGAAGCGGAAGATCGGCTGGGTGCCGACCGTCGTTCGGACCCCTCCGATCCCCTCGAAGACCGTCGAAGAGGTGCGGATCCACCTCCGCAACTCGTTCGACGACCGGCGCTCGTTCTTGAAGAAGGTCGGCATCCGGATCGCCCGCGACCCGCTGCCCGAAAAGCTGTGGGCGCGGAACACGGCGCTCGGGGGCTACCGGGAGGTCGGACGGAGCGCCCACCTCCTGACGACACAGAACTCGAAGGTGCTGATCGACTGCGGCATCGACCCGGGCTCCGACCGAACCCCGTACTTCAACGCCCCCGAGCTCCTGCCGCTCGACTCCCTCGACGCGGTCGTCGTGACCCACGCCCACTTGGACCACTGCGGGCTCGTCCCGGTGCTGCTCAAGTACGGGTACAAGGGCCCGATCTACTGCACGGCCCCGACCCGGGATCTGATGACGCTGATGCTGCTGGACGCGATCAAGGTCGTGAACCAGGAGGCGCGCCGGGGCCTCTACGACTCCTCGCACGTCCGCGAGCTCGTCACCCGCACGATCCCGCTCCGATGGGGCGAGACGACCGACGTCGCGCCGGACATCCGGCTCACGATGCACAACGCGGGCCACATCCTGGGCTCGTCGATCTGCCACTTCCACCTCGGCGAGGGCGACCACAACCTCGCCTACTCCGGCGACATCAAGTTCGAGCGCAGCTGGCTGTTCAACCCGGCGGCGAACCGGTTCCCCCGGCTCGAGACGCTCGTCCTCGAGTCGACGTACGGCGGCTACCGCGACATCCAGCCGAGCCGGCAGCAGGCGACCGACCAGTTCACGGCCCTCGCGACGAAGATCGTCGCCCGGGGCGGGCACCTCATCGTACCCGTCTTCGCCGTCGGCCGGTCCCAGGAGGTGATGCTCGTGCTCGAGGAGCGGATGCGCGAGGGCCGGATCCCGCGCGTGCCGGTCTACCTGGACGGCATGATCTTCGAGGCGACCGCGATCCACACGGCGTACCCCGAGTTCCTCAACAGCCAGCTGCGGACCCAGATCTTCCAGCAGGGCGACAATCCGTTCCTCTCCGACGTCTTCCGCCGCGTCGACTCCGGCGCGATGCGGATGTCGATCATCGACGACAAGCAGCCGTGCATCGTCCTGGCGACCTCGGGGATGATGAGCGGGGGGCCCGTGATGGAGTACTTCCGCGGCTGGGCGCCCGACGAGAAGAACGGCCTCCTGTTCGTCGGCTACCAGGCGGAGGGCACGTTCGGCAAGCGGCTCCAGCGCGGGCTCACCGAGGCCCAGTTCTCGGACGGCAACCGTCAGGCGACCATCCCGGTCCGGCTCGACATCGCAACGATCGAAGGGTTCTCCGGTCACTCGGACCGGGTCCAGCTGATGAACTTCGTCGCGTCGCTCGATCCCCGGCCCCGCACGATCATCCTCAACCACGGGGAGGAGTCGAAGACGATCGACTTCTGCGCGAGCCTCCACAAGCGCTTCAACGTGGACTCGCGCAACCCGTACAACCTCGAGGCGGTCCGGTTGCTCTGATCGCCCCGTTGGACGAAACGCTTTATACCGATTCCCGGGTCGACGAGTTCACGCTCACTCCCGGCGGCGCACGGTACCTCCATGGGCTCGAGCACACGACGGTTCCTCGTCCTGGGTCTTGACGGGGGCACGTTCGACCTGCTCGACCCGCTCATGGAGGCCGGGGAGCTCCCGTTCCTCCGCTCGCTCGTCCGGGGGGGCCTGCGCGCGCCCCTCACCTCCGTCTATCCCGCGAAGACGATCCCCGCCTGGTACTCCTTCGCGACGGGCCAGGACCCGGGCGAGCTCGGGATCTTCGGGTTCACCGAGCCGGACGGCGGTCCGGGCCGCTCCAAGTTCGTGCAGACGTTCCGTCCGGCGGAGGCGATCTGGGACCGGCTGTCACGACGCGGCGTGAAGGTCGGGGTCCTCAACCTGCCGCTGCGGACCGGCTACCCGCTCCACGGGTTCGTCGTGCCGGGGTTCTTCGCGGAGGAGTCGGAGACGTTCCCGCGCGAGGTGCGGAGGGAGGTCGAGGCCGCGCTCGGTTGCCCGTACCCGGGCGAGTTGCCCGTCTACCGGGCGGCCGACCGCGCGGAGTGGATCGCGGCGGCGACCCGCTCGCTCGTCCAACGGGCCCAGGCCGCGACGGTCCTCACGGGCTCGCACCGGCCCGACTTCCTGTTCGTCCTCTTCCGGGAGACCGACCGGATCGAGCACCAGTTCTGGAACGAGCTCGCGCGCCCGGTCTCCGAGATCCCGACCGACCTGCTCGGGTTCTGGCGCGCGGTCGACACCGCGTGCCGGGACGTCGACGCCGCGTTCCGCGCCGCGGGCGGCCCGTCGATCACCCTCGTCCTGAGCGACCACGGCCACGGGGCCGCGCGCTCCGACTTCCTCACGAACCGCTGGCTCGCCCAGGAGAAGTTCCTGGTCTTCCGCCACGGCGACGCCCTGGGCGGCCGCAACCTCGTCGCGCGGACGATCCTCGCGAGCCAGCGCTACGCGGTGTTCCGGAAGCTCGCCCCGCCGATCGCCGCGTTCCTGGGCGGCCGGCGCCAGCAACGGGTCGCGCGCCTCGTGGGCGGCGCGACCTCGTTCGAGCAGATGGCGTCGCGCATCGACTGGCAGCGCACGCTGGCGTACTCGTATCCGGTCCCCGAGGGGATCTACCTCAACACGCAGAACCCCGAGCTCGCGCACGACCCCGCGCGACGGGAGGCGGTCCTCGCGGACCTCAAGCGCCGCCTCGAGGCGTACCCCGACGCCCGCATCGAGGTGTTCGATCCGCGGACGATCTACCGGGGGAACCACCTCGAGCGGGCCCCGTCGCTGCTGTTCCGGGTCGACGGGATGACCACCGAGCCGTACATGGACTTCCGCTACCCGCGCCCGCTCATCCGCGAACGGCCCGACTTCTTCTTCGGGTCGGGGACGCACCGGATGAACGGGATCCTGATCGCGGCCGGCGAAGGGGTCCGGCCGGGGCAGGTCCACCAGGCGCTGAGCCTGCTCGATGTCGCCCCGACGATCCTCGAGGGCATGGGGATCCCCGCGGGCCCGGAGCTCGGCGGCCGCTCGTTCGCCGGTCCCCTGGGCTTCGCCACGTGAGCCGGGGTCGGTCGGAACCCTTTTCGGCCCGGGCCCTTAGACGGACCGGATGACCCTCCGACGGGTCGACGTCATCGCCGCCGGCTCGCCGAGCGCCGACCCCTACGACCCGCGGGCGACCGCCTGGGCGCTCGCCGCCGGGTTCGCGACGCTCGGCGCCGACGTGCGCGTCCTGCACCCGGCGACCGACGCGGACGGCGCCGGCCCCCCCGGGATCGCGTCGGTCCCCGTGCCGCTGCCGCTCCGCCACCCCGGCGCGGCGGCCGAGCCGGCCGAGTACGCCGCGGCCGCGGGCCGCCGGCTGCGCTCCGACGTGGAGCTCGTCGTCCGGGACCCGCTCGGGCTGGGGCGGACGGGCGTCGCGCGCGGACGCGGCGGCCCGCGGGTCGCCGGGTTCGCGCGCTCCGTCGAGCTGGTGGGGTTCGACCGCGAGCGCGGGGGCGTGCCCGCCGCGGGCCTCGCGGGGCGACTCGACACCTGGCGCGATCGCCGGGCCGTGCGCCGGCTCGAGCGCGCGGCGCTCGAGGAGGCGGACCGCCTCTTCTTCGACGACCCCGCGCTGCCCGCGGTGCTCGCGCGCGAGTACGACGTCCCCGAGCGCCGGCTCGTGCCGGCGGTCCCGCCGGTCCTTTCGCCGGGCGACGTGCCGGGCCGTCCCGCGGCCCGCGCCCTGCTCCAGCTGCCGCTCGACGTCCCGGTCGTCGCGGCCGTCGCGTCGGCGGAGGACCCCGCGGTCGCGGGCCTCGACCGGGCGGCGGAGACGTTCCGGCGCGTCCGGCCGTTCTTTCCCGGGGCCCGTCTCGTGATCGTCGGCGGCCCCGCCCCGACCGACCCCGGCGTCGTCCGGGTGCCGGCCCGGGACCGGACCTCGATCGCCGGAGTGCTCGCCGCCTCCGACGTGGCGCTGTTCCTTCGCCGGCCGGTGGGATTCGACCCCGGGGTCATCCTCGCCCTG
>Ga0335075_10001200_pt1 | contig 43164 bp, 32 predicted proteins | sample Lox_Sample_24_FD_206723 | JGI IMG/M metagenome (GOLD analysis project Ga0335075, IMG submission 206723) | Soil microbial communities from Loxahatchee National Wildlife Refuge, Florida, United States - Lox_Sample_2.4 | ecosystem: Environmental > Terrestrial > Soil > Wetlands | place: USA...
CTCGGGGTAACTCCCGCGCTCCGCTGCGCGTCGCGGCTAAACAAAAACGTCTCGTTGCGTTTTCAGTTCCACACCCCAAGCAAATCACGCTCCAGCAGCGACGGTCGAACGACGGCCTGAGCCTGGGCCAGCGCCAGGGCATACAGCTGCTGCTGGTACGGACAAGGCATCATCGCCGCGCAGGGCAGAGCCATCACGGGGCAGTATAAAAACGCCATCGGAGAAGGAGTAAGATCGGCCACGGGTTGAGCGGGAGCAGCGGAACGAAGACGGTTGTAAAACATGACGCTACCTCGTGCTGAGCGGCTGTCGAGCGCAGTGCGAAGCGAACCCGAATCGCAGGCGGGGCGCACGCGGAGATGGCCAGCCACGAAATCTCTTAACTACAACTATCGACCGGGCGTCGTCTCCCTGTACAGATCACCGCAAACGTCGGTCCAAATATTTTTTTCCTAAAGACCGCAAAATCGTTGCAATCGCTATCTCCGCCGGTCTATAATCAGCCAACCCTGAAGACCCGACGGACGGGCCTTCCGCTCTCTTGTACCGGGAGAGGAATCGTTGCAGGAAAGGAGCTATAGGAATGTCCAGCACGATGATGATGGAACGAACGGGGATGGGCATGCCGGGCATGGGCATGCCGGGCATGGGCGCTTCGACGATGGGCACGCCCACGGGCACACCCACGACGAGCGGCTACGTGATGGTGCCGCGCTGCACCATCAAATTCGAGAAGTGCCAGGGCGGCATGAAGATCATCTGTTCGTGTGACGATCAGATGGCGTGCAGCATGATGCAGAACCTGGCCGCCATGATGCAGGGCGGCATGTGCAGCTGCTGCACGATGATTAACGGGATGACGGTTTGCACCTGCAACCTCACCTTCGGCATGTGCAAATGCGAGATGACCGACAAGGGCATCTGCATTACTTGCATCTCCGGCGACAGCAAGTGCGGTGAAATGATCCAGGCTTGCTGCGATTGCATCAGCTGCATGGTCCAGGACGGCTGCACCTGCTGCGTGATGATGAACAACACTCCCATTGCCTGCGGCTGTCACGAAACTGCCGCGACGGCTGCCCGGCCTGCGGGCAAGCGCTAATCTTGGCGCAAGCGTCGCTTGCGGCCGGGCGGCCTCTCCCGCCGGGCCGCAAGCGGCATTGACGACGCCGCTCGGCGCGTTCATGCTGAAACAAGTGTTGCGAAACATCGATTTCCCGTTTAGCCGCGTTTAGCGTTTCGCGCGAAACGTAAACGCGCTCCCCTCCGGGTCGCGGCTAACCGAAGAGGCTTCTCGTATGCGCACTCTTGTTTCCACTCTGCCATTGCTGATTTTCCTGTCACTGAGCGCGGCGGCCGACGATCCTCCCGCCGAAACGAAGGACGAAGCGGGTCTGACCGTGGGCAAGAACCTTCCCGGTTCCTTCCATCCTTACAACGTCACGGGACCGCATCAGGAGCGTTTTCACTGCCTCATCTCCGAGCACGGCCTCGACCCGATGGTCATGATCTTTTACAAGAATGTCGATTTCGGCGAACCGCTGCCGAACCTCTTGAAACGCCTCGACACCGCCATCGAACAGAACCCGAACACGCGGCTCGGCGCTTTCGTCGTCTGTCTGCCGGACGGTCTGCCGGACGTGGTTGGCAGCACCGAGAAGGACCAGGACGCGAACACGAAAAACGACGATGCCCGCCTGGATCTGGCGAAGAAGATCGAAGCTGTCAGCTCCGACAACAAGCTCAAACATGTCGTGTTGTGCCTGGATCACAAGTCGGACGTGGCCAAGTATCAGCTTGGCGACGATAAGCTGATCACGGTGGTGCTGTACGCGAAGCTTAAGGTCGTGGCCGTGCATGCTCTGCCGAAAAGTGAATTTACCGAAGCGGCCGTCGAGAAGATCATGGCCGACGTGGCCGAGAAGCTAGGTGCCAAGAGGAAGTGACCAAACGCCGCTTGCGGCTTAGCGAGGCGCGCTAGCCGCAAGCGGCGATTTTTTCGTATCTTACTCATCGGTATCGACGCGCTCGATGCGAGCCGCGGGACGAACCGTGATCCTGGCGGCCGGCTTGATGGTCACCGCGCCGCTGCTCAGATTCAGCTCGATACGATCGCCGGTCACGTGGGCGGAGTGGCCGTCCTTCTTGTAGCGCAGCACCACGTCGCCTTCGAGAATGAGATGGTCCTTGCGATCACTGCGAACGCTGTCGGCGATGGCCTTCAGCTCCTCGCCGCGGACGCGGACGCGGTCGTCGAAACGGCTCAACCTGATCTCATTCTCGCCGATCGTGACCGTCATCTTTTTGCAGCGAATGCAGGTCTCGTCGCCGACGTTCATCTCCAGCTTGTCGTCATAAGGCGTGGCGATGATGCGAACCTTCGCGGCGGGAGTCGGCGTGGCGATGGCGCACGGCACCACCGGAGCACTCGGCGCGATGCTGCCGGTTAAGCCGCTGTTCGAGCTGACGCCGACACCGAAAATCAGACTTCCGGTGTTGTCCGCATTTACATTCACCTGAGGGGGCGACGGCGGGATGCACTGCGGCGAATAGATGGCATGCGTGTCCGGCGATTGCGCGTACATGACGGGAGACACTTCCATCAGCAGACCCAGTGCCTCGGCACACAGGGACGGCGCACGCAGCGGGCGGATGATGGAGCACAATTCGCTCGCTATGCCCAGCAGTGACACGCAGGCTTCGAGGGTCGCACTGTCTTTCATCGACGGGTTGGCCCCGCACGGAGCCGGCAAAAAGACGGGCTGCGCCGGAATCGGGTGCGGCAACGCGACGAGCTGCGGCGGCATGATCGGCGAGTGCATGGTCGGCACCGGCAAGCCCGGCGGCGTCAGCATCGGCGGAGGCGGCGGCAACGGAACGGGCAGCATTACCTGCGGTCCCATCGGTATCTGCGGATGCGGCAGCATGCCCATCGTTTCCGCATGGAAGCTACCAGGCAGCGGCAGCGACGCTGGCATCACCATGATGATCGTGGTGCCCTTGGCCAGCTTGTTCAGGAACGGGCAGGAGCCGCGACCGAGCTTTAGGCCCGTCGTCCAGTCGTTCCAGCAGCACTTACCGTCTTTACAGGAACACTTGCCGTCTTTGCAGCAGCATTTGTCGCCCTTGCCGCATTCACACTTGTTATCCTTGCAGCAGGCGCAGCTGGCGTCGCATTTCTTGCCTTTGCAGCAACATTCCCCATCCTTGCAGCATTTCCCATCCTTGCAGCACGCGCCCGCCGCACAACAATCCTTGGCGGCGCAGCATTCGGCAGGAACAAGTCCGCTGATAAAGTCTTGCGCCCACACGACATTACTCGTAAGGGTCGCAACGGCCGCGAGGATCGCGGCCAGCCCGTATCGCAACAACATAGATTGAACCTCCTTCTCGCCGAGAGGGTAGATACACCTCAGTCGGGCGGGAACCATAGCAAAGGAAGTTCGACCTGTCAGCACCAGTCCGGGGCCGTCAGGAATTGAGAACAGAAGGGGCGCAGGACATCGGCGGGGAACAGGCAAAAGGCATAATCGCGGCGCTGGAGCACGGCGTTGGCGCGGAGCTGCTGCTGGCAGAGCAGCAATTGCTGGCGCAATTGTTCCTCGCGCGGCTGCAACGGTCGCCGCAGCTCGTCGGTGATCGCGCGTAGCGTTCGGAAACGCTCGCGACGCTCCATCCGCGTCGCCGGCCGCCGCGCGATCCATTGCTGCTTGCGCCTCGCCAGCTCATCCCAGATGGAATCGGTGTCTCGCCGGTCGGCGATCGCATCGAGATGGCGCTGCGGATTGTAATGCACGTCGCGCAGCTCGCGGCGCAGGCGGCGGCAATCGTCGGGCGTCACCGCGGCGCGCGGCAGCGGCAGCCAGCGCGTCGCCGAGAGCACGATAAACTCCGGCGGCTCGCACTGGTAAAAGCGACGCATCAATTCATCCGTCAATTCGTCATATTTGCCGCCGCCGATGCCGTGGATGAAAAGATCAGCCAAAAACAGACGCACGTACAAGGTGGTGGTCAGCGCCCGACTACGGACCTTAAAACCGTGGGCGGCGAGATCCTGCCAGGCGCTCACCGTCGCCTCGTTTAGCCGCGACCCGAAGGGGAGCGCGACTGTCGCGGTCCCCTTCGGGTCGCGGCTAACCATGAAACGATCGCCGGCGCGCAGCTCCAGCGCATCGGTCGTGAGGCGAACAAACAATCTTTCACGCCGAGCAGCACCGGTGCGCCAGACCCAGAACGGCGCTTCCAGCCAGTCACCTTCGATGGCGAGGTCGGGCACCGGATGATAGCGGCTGCGAATCCCATGACGGCGGCGATAATCGGCGACGATTTTATTATAAAGCGAGTGAAAATGGGGTAAATTCGTGAGGAGATGGACAGCGAACCAGGCGAACGGCTCGGTGCCGCAGACTTTGCTGAGAGGTACTTCGAGATTATGGCATCCCCAGGCACGCTCGAAAGTGAGCCGCGCCGCCGCGAAGCACGCGCCGAGGTTCGAAGTCCGTTCGGCTTGGCGCAGCACCTCCTTCCAGAAATCCGCCAGCATTGGCTGGTAGTCCCAGCCGTGCAGCAGCTCGCCGGCCCGCGCGGCGAAGCTGGCAAACAGCTCGCAATCGAGGATGCCGCGCTCCTCGTAGGGCGTCTCGCCGCTCCAGTGATCGAACCGTACCATCCGTCTGAAAAAGGGGTCGGGACTCGTTTCCCTGGAATCGGTTCCTGACACCTTTTTTACCGGGATGCGCAAGGCCGTCGTTTTCACCGTATCGTTATCGATGACGAGATTAAGCGGCGTCGCTCCGTGAGCGCGAGCGAGGCCGCACAGGGCGAAGTTCTTGACCCACACACCGGGATGAAAAAGCTCCGGCTGGTGTCCGGCGACGAGAAGCGTTTCGGCGTTCGCATTACGGATTTCGCCGCTCGCATTTGGTCCCAGGTATTGCAGGGCGGCGGCGACGGCGCTTTGGCGAGCATGGCGCCGCAGCTCGGCGAAAGGGCGCCCTAGCAAGAGCAGACGCTCGGCGCAGTCGTGCAGCCGCTGACGATTGATGGTCAAAAGAGCGCCGGTCTCGCGCAAGGGCGGAACGGCGACGACGGCGCCGTCGCGCTGGGGGGCACGCGGGACGCTCCGCTCGCTCAAGGACAGGTCCTCTTGAACAGGCCCGACCAGCAACAGGGCGTCGCCTCACAGCTGTCGGCTTTGTTCGTTCCGCGCTCAAGCGCCCGTGGCTCGGATTCGGCGGCGGCGATCACCTGCCGATAATAAGCCAGGCGCTTTTCCGCGTCATCGAGGACGCCGCCGAACGCTCGGTTCGGATCGAGATACAGACGCGGAACCCCCACTTCCTTGATGCGCAGCTCCAGACGGGCCGCATGTACCCACAGCTGCAAGGGCATCCCCCAGCCGGTTTCCGTGATGTGCAAGCGCTCCAGCGCCTCGCGGCGATAGGCCTTGAAGCCGCAAAAGGCATCCGTCAGATTCAGGCCGAAGCGTCGATTCAGCTCGGTGGTTATCTCCGCGTTGATGCGGCGGCGATCCTGCGGCGCCAGGGTGTCTTGGTGGAAGTCGCGGAGATAACGACTGCCGGAGACGATGTCGGCATCGTGGATGGCTTCGAGCAGGACCGGAATGCGCGACGGCTCGTGCTGGCCGTCGCAATCCATGGTGACGAGAACATCGATCGCGTGGCGGCGCGCGTAGGCGAACGCCGAGATCAAGGCGGCCCCGTAACCGCGATTGACGGGATGCGTGATGACCTCCAATCCCTGCTGCTGAGCTAGTATGCCGGCTGTTCCATCGGTGGAGCCGTCGTTGACGACCAGGATACGCGGGCTGTAACGCCGCACCTCCTGGAGAACAGCCTCCACATAACGGGCTTCGTTGTAGACGGGGACGGCCGTGAGGACATGCATGCCTTTTATTCCTTCAATAGGGACGCCGATTCATCACCTGTTCTTCATTCTAAGGAAGCGATGCGCGCCAAGTCAAAAATCAATTCTCCGGAGGTGCCGAGATAGGATGAGATTCGTGAAATCCGCGCCGCGACTGTCAAAATGGCGGCGGATTTCGCTCGCCTCGACGGAAGATGCGGCGAGTACGGCCCTTATCAGAGGAGGGAGCTGCCCTCGCTGACGCTGCGGGCTCCGACTGATTGATTACTGCTCACTGCCAACTAGCGACGGCTGCGGCAGGCATGCCAGCAGTGCCGTCAGCGTTTGCGGGTCGGCCGGCTTGACGAGGTGATGATCGAAGCCGGCTTCCTGAGAGCGACGCACATCGTCGGCCTGTCCGTAGCCCGTCAGAGCCACTAGCATGGGCCGCGGCGACAGCTCCAGTGCGCGCAGACGACGCGCTACTTCCAGCCCATCCAGCTCCGGCAAACCAATGTCCAGCAAAACCACTTCCGGACGAAACGCCTCGGCCTCCGCCAGTCCGGTCTGTCCATCATAACAGAGACGCGTCTCGTGTCCGCCGATCTCCAACAGCATGGCGAGGCTGCGAGCGGCGTCGGCATTGTCGTCCACGATCAGCACGCGGCGGTGTCCGATCGGCGAGATGCCGGTCCCACCGACCGGCGAGACGCCGGTCCCACCAGATAGGACCGGCGATACAGCCATCGCCGCAGGCTCCGCACCCTCGAGCGGCAAATGGACGACGAGCTCACTGCCCTGGTTGGGACCCTCGCTGAAGGCCTCGACGCGTCCGCCATGCATCTCAACCAGCTTGTGAACCAGCGTCAGGCCGATGCCCAGCCCGCCCTGGGAGCGATCGAGGGAGCGATCAACCTGCGTGAACAGCTCGAAAATCGACGACAGCATGTCCGGTGGAATACCGACGCCGTTGTCCCGAACGTGAAAAGTCACCGTGTCGTTAGACCGCTCCGCGAGCAGCTGAATGCGTCCGCCTTCCTCGGTGTACTTGGCGGCGTTGTTGAGCAGGTTACTGAGGATCTGAGCTAGTCGCACCGGATCGCCGCGTACCAGCAGCGGTTCCGGCGGCAGGGCGACCGTCAGCTCGTGCTTGCGCGCGTCGATGAGCGGCCGGCTCGTCTCGACGGCGCGAGCCACGACGCTGCCCACCTCCACATACTCCATCTGCAAGTGGATTTTGCCGCGCGTGATGCGTGACAGATCGAGCAGGTCGTCCACCAAACGAACGAGCTGCATCACCTGGCGGTCGATCATTTCATGCAGCGCGGCAGCTTCCGGCTCCTTGGCGCCGCGCAGACGGAGGAGCTGGACCGCGTTGCGGATCGGCGCCAGCGGATTGCGCAGCTCGTGGGCCAGCATGGACAGGAACTCGTTCTTGTGGCGGTCGGCCTCCTGGACATTGCGATACAGCCGGGCGTTGTCGAGAGCAATGGCGGCGCGTCCGGCGAGGTCCTCGGCCAGTGCCAGGTCGGCGGAGCTGTAGCGGCGACCGGAAGGCCCCATCGCCAGGGTCAGGACGCCGAGCGCCCGGCCTCGCGCCAGAAGTGGGATGTGGAGGAGAGCACGCAAATCGAAGACAGGATGCGGTAGGCCGTTGATCTCGGAGCGGGAGACGTTAGCCTCCGCAGCTGAAGTCTCAACCGGCTCACACTCCCCGCTCAGAATGGGCGTCCCCGGCGGCAGATCCGGGACGTATTCCAGCTTTCCCAGCTCCAGTACCCGGCGGATTCCTTCGGACAGGCGTTCGTGCAGCCCCTGGGGGTTTGCTATCGACAGAGTACAGGTGCCGTACACGGCATCGGACCAGGCCAGCTCGGTCTGGCGCGCACGGGCGTGGTCGTCGGCCAGGGTGAGGGCCGTGAGATCCCCCAGGTACGGCACGGACAGACGCAGCAAGCCGCGCTGCGTTGCCTCATGGTCGAGCGAGCTGGACAGCACCTTGCTGGCCTCGGCGAGAAAGGTCGAGCGGCGAGTGGCGTCCTCTGCCGCGGCGCGCGCCGCCTGTTCCCGCGCCAACGCCACACGCTCGTCGGCCTGCTGCTTGACTTGTTGTGTCATGCGGTACAGATCGACGAACACCTTGACCTTGGTGCGCAGGATCTCCGGCACGATCGGCGACAGGATGTAATCCACCGCCCCCATCGAATAGCCCTGGGCGGTGTGCATCTCATCGGCAAAGGCGGTGATAAAGATGATCGGCGTGTGCGCCGACTTGCGGCGCTGGCGGATGAGCGCCGCCGTCTCGAAGCCGTTCATGCCCGGCATGTAGACATCAAGGAGGATGACGGCGAAGTCGTGAGCCAGCACCAGGCGCAACGCCTCCGCTCCGGAATTCGCCTTGATGACGTTCTCGCCCAGCTCCTCAAGGATCGACTCAAGGACGAGCAATTTTTCCGGCAGATCATCCACGATCAGAATGTTGATCTTCTCAGCGTCATCCATGAAATTTTATTACCCCGGCAGGGAAGCTCCGCACGTAGGACAGGCTTCCCAGCCCGTCCGGGACGGGCCAGGCAGCCCGTCCTACAGGACCCTCTTTCGAGCCGATGTAATAGCTTATCAGCCGTGCTCTCCCATTACATCCCGAAATCTCGTGCGGTCACGAGCGCTCATAAAGGGCGGTCAGCTCGGCGAGCCGATCGAGCAATGGCTCGGTGAGGCTCTCGGCGCGGAAGCGCCAGCGCCAGTTGCCGGAGGGTGTGCCGGGGCGATTCATGCGTGCTTCGCTGCCGAGGCTGAGCACGTCCTGCAATGGCGTGAGGGCGTAATTGGCCACCGACATCCACGCCAGGCGAATCAGGTCCCAGGAAACGTCGCCATCGGTGCTCGGAGCGTAGCCACGGAAGAAGCGCAGCTCGTCCTCGGTCAGTGTCTGAAACCAGCCGTGCGTCGTGTCGTTGTCGTGCGTACCGGTGTAGACCACCGTATTCCGTTCGTGGCGGTGCGGCAAAAAGCGGCGCTCCAGCGCTCCGCCGAAGGCGAACTGCAAGATGCGCATGCCCGGCAGATCGAATTGCAGACGCAGCTCTCGAACTTCCGGCGTGATGACGCCCAGATCCTCAGCGATGATCGGCAGCCGGCCGAGCTTCTCGCTCAGTACGCTCAAGAAATCGGCTCCCGGTCCCTTGATCCACCGGCCTTTCTCCGCCGTCGGCTGTCCCGCCGGGACTTCCCAGTACGCTTCGAAGCCGCGGAAGTGATCGAGTCGGACGAGATCTACCCGCGTCAGCGCCGCGCGGAGCCGTGCCGTCCACCAGGCATAGCCGCTGCGCTGATGGGCCTCCCAGTGGTACAGGGGATTGCCCCAAAGCTGCCCTGTCTTCGAGAAATAATCCGGCGGCACTCCGGAGACCACGACCTCGCGGCGCCGCTCGTCGAGTTGGAACAGCTCGGAATGGGTCCAGACGTCGGCCGAATCGGCGGCCACGAAAATGGGCACATCGCCGATCAGGCGAATGCCGCACTCCTGCGCGAATTGTCTGAGCGTTTCCCACTGATGAGCGAAGAGAAATTGCCGGAACCGTTGCAGCTCCACTGCCTCGGCCAATTCGAGCCGGGCACGTTGCAGTGCGGCGGACTTGCGCAGGATCAGCTCTTCCGGCCACTCGTACCAGCTGACGCCGCCGTGGGCTTCCTTGAGGGCCATGAAGAGGGCGAAATCATCCAGCCAGGCCGCTTCGCGACCACGGAAATCCTCGAAGGCCGGCCTGAGCGCCGGAGCGCGGCCGGCCCGGAAGCTGTCCCACGCCCGCGCGGTCAAGGCGGCCTTGTAGGGGATCACGCGTTCGTAATCGACATGATCGGCAGGCCAGTTTTCGCCGGCATAATCCGCCGGGTTGAGCAAGCCCTCACGCGCCAGCAATTCCGGACTGATGAGGTTCGGATTGCCGGCGAAAGCCGAAAACGACTGGTAAGGAGAATCGCCGTAACCCGTCGGTGCCAGCGGCAGGATTTGCCACCAGCTCTGGCCCGCGCGGGCCAGAGCGTCCACCCAGGCATAAGCGGCCGGTCCCAGGTCGCCGATACCGCAGGGAGACGGCAGCGACGTGGGATGCAGCAGAATCCCGGCGGAGCGCTCTGGCGGGCGTCCCGGTTCGGAAGTGTCCATCTCCTGTTCTCCTTCGCTGGGGGCGCGTTGTGAGATCACTTCATTCACTGGTTCCCGCGCCGCCGCGACGCGAGCCTCCCGCGGGGCGATCAACGTGAATGGCTCAGCAGCGTCCCCTTCGGATAGACCGCGATCGCCGAGCCGACCGCGAAAACGGTGGACATCGGCGTGGCCTTGTTCAAAAACGCCCATTCCGGCCCATAGACGCTGGCCCAGCTCATCTTGATATGATACGACTGCACCGGGAACACTTCCCAGGGCGGATGCGCGACCTCATAGCGAAGGGCCTGTCCGCGCCGCGTGCGGCCGTAGCCCCAGTGATGCTCCTTGAAGAAATGCTCGTCGGAGTCCTGTCCCGGCAGGTAAGCGGGCTTGACTCCGCTGACGCGCAGCACCTGTTGGCGCCCGGCCCACGTTAAGCGATATTCCATCATTCGGCCGGCATCGTCGTCCTGACATTGGCAAGTCAGCGGAGCGACGTAATAAGGCTCGTTGTAAATCGTCCGTGCCATCCAGGCGACAAGGCGCTCGGAGACGATCTCGCGTATGAAGACGACGCCTCGGTCGCCGCCGTGACGGACGTAGAAGCGCAGATTCAGCTCGGGGAAGTGTCGAAAGCCCGGCCACGACACACCCAGGACGCGCGTGTTGACGAACTGGAACGCGACGAGGCTGACGAAGGCGTTGCCGTCGCGCGTGTCCAGATCAAGGCCCGCCGGCAGATGTGGTTGGAGCAAGGCCGGCGGGACTGCGTACGTGGCCAGGAAAAGGTTGCGCCACTCGGCGGTGAGAAAGGGGCGGCTCATGGGTGATCTCCGTGGGAGCGAGTGTTAGGGACCACCCATCTAACCGCACGGAGACGCTGCTGCAAAACAGGACCAGCCCTTTCAACGCGCTTTCGATTTCGCCTTCTTCCGGGCCTCGAATTCCTTGATGTACTTCTCCGGCTCATCCAAAAAGGCATCGCGACAGCCCGAACAGCAGACATAATACGTCTTGCCCTTGTACATCACCGGCATCGTTCCCAGACCGCCGCTGACGACGCATTCGGGCTTGTCGTCATCGCCGGCGAACGCCACGCCTTCCTTGGTGGCGCCAACGTGGTAGACCTCCCGGAACGCGGTGCGCTCCGCCGGCTTGACTTCATAGCTATAAACGTAGCGGTTAAAGTGCAGCAGCTTCACGACCAGGCGCTGCGCTTCCTTTTTCTTTTCGTCGATGCGCTCCAGCGTCAGACGTTTCCTGTCCAGCGTTCCTTCGAAGACCAGCTTCTCCTTGGCCTGCGTCATCGCGATGAGCTGATAACGTTGCTTTTCAGGCAGATAGCGCAGCTCGGCGGTGGTGAAGTATTTGCCCTTGTCGAAAGCGGCGCGGAGATGGATATCCTTGCCCTTGAAGCGCCATTCCCAGGAGATCTTTTCTTGCCAGAATTGACGCTGTTTTTCCTCGCGTGTGCCGTTCGGCTCGCCGGTGCCGCGCCAGCTGCCGATGAGATCGTTGAAGGCGCGCAGGGCCTGCCTGGGCGTCTTTTTTTCCGGCGCGTCGGCGGCTAGCGGGAAGCCGACGACGAACACGACAACTGCCAGGAAGGCAAGGACAACAATTCGCTTCATGGATCGCATGCTCCATCCAGGAGAGAGGGTTTGCCCGAATAAAGACGAATGCGCGACGGCATCGCTAACTATCAGGTTTACCCGAACGCGATGGGACATGCAAAGTGTATATATGGGATTCGGCGAGCGGGGTCGGGTTAGCGCTCCGAGCAGCTCTCTCTCGGGGCGCTGACGCGACCCCGCTCGCCATCGTCACGTTGTCACGGGAGCTGGGACGCGGGACGGGGAATCGAGCGCGGCGCGGACGGCATCGGCCAGATCCTCCGGTCGATACGGTTTGCTGACGAAACCGTAGATGTGCTCGTGATCTTCCTCGCTCAGATGTTCGGCGGAGTAGCCGCTGGCGAAGAGGACGCGGACCGCCGGATTGATTTTCAGTAGCCGGCGCAGTGCATCTCGACCGGAGAGTCGCGGCATCGTCAAATCGAGGACGACGAGATGGATGCGAGAATGCTCGCGCTGGTAAACGTCGAGGGCGTGCTGGCCATCGTCGGCGAGCAGCACGCGATAACCCAGACGTTCGAGGATAGTACGGCCGAGATTGCGGACCAGTGCCTGATCGTCCACCAACAGGATGGTCTCCTGTCCGCCGCGAGGCTTGCGCGGCAGATTGCGGGCGGAGCTGGACGCAACGGCCGCGTGATGGCGCGGCAGATAGATGTCGAAGCGCGTCCCTTCTCCTGGAACACTGTGGCACTCGATCCAGCCGTTGTGCTGCTGCACGATGCCGAACACCATCGCCAATCCCAGGCCGGTGCCTTGGCCGGGCTGCTTGGTGGTGAAGAACGGCTCGAAGATGTGTGCCTGGGCTTCCGGCGCAATGCCGATCCCATTGTCGCGGACGCGCAGGCGGACGAAGTCGCCGCAGCGAGCCTGCACGTGCTCGTGCAGATCGACCGGGCCGAACGTGAGGTTGGCCGTCTCCATCAAAATGGCCGGCTCCCGTGCCGAGCTGCCTTCGAGGAGTGGCTGGACGGCGTCGCGAGCGTTGAGACAAAGATTCAACAGCACCTGGCTCATCTGGTTGGGATCGGCCTGGACCAGCCACAAATCGGCAGCAGTGCGTGTCTCCAGGGTGATGCGCGGATCGATGGTACGGTTGAGGAGGCCGACCACCTCATGGATGGTGTGGTTGGCGTCGTGCGGCTCCGGATGCAGCACGACGCGCCGCGAGAAGCCCAGCAGCTGCCGGGTCAGGGTGGCGGCGCGCCAGGCGGCGCGCTCGGCAGCATCGACAAGCGGCCGCTGCGGATCGTTCGTCGCCACGCCCTTCTGCAAGAGAGTCAGGTTGCCGAGGATGACCGTGAGCAAGTTGTTGAAATCGTGGGCCAAGCCGCCGGCAAGCTGGCCGACGGCCTCCATCTTCTGCGCTTGCCGCATCTGCTCTTCCAGGGTGTGCTGCTCGGTCACCTGCCAGAAAATGCCCAGCACGCCGACGATGCGGTCCTGACGGTCGCGCACCGGCGCCTTAATGACCCGCACCCGCCGCAGCTGCCCCCTGGAAAGGTTTTGTTCTTCCAGCTCCAGGCGTCGGCCTTCGTTCAGGACGCGGCGATCGTCGGCGCGATATTTCTCGGCCATCGCAGGCGGATAAAAGTCAAAGTCGGTTTTGCCGAGGACCTCCGCTTCTGTCCGGCCAACCGCCTCGCAAAAGCACCGATTGGCCGCGACGATGCGGAAGCTGGTATCTTTGAGGAAGAGCGCATTGCCGCTCTCCTCGAACAGGGTCCGGGCCAGCTCGTCGAGGTTATAGCTGCTCATCTCTGTCCGCCGACAACCGATGGCTTAGGGCGTCTGTACCAATATAGCTTACTTTTTCTCATACTTTTACTGCGGGGTCGTGCCGTGCAAACCTTTCGGCCGCTCTGAGGCACTGATTGGTGGAGGAATCGTGACCGACAAGCGGTTCCTGCGTCGGGAGAAGAACATGCTCGCCTGCGTTGATGTCGATTATCGTCCGCGTGGCGCTGTTGCCGCATGCGTGTTGTTCCGCACCTGGAGCGATGCCGACAGCGCCGCAGAGCAAGTGGAAGCGATTGCGCAGGTCGCGCCGTATCAACCGGGTCAATTTTACCGCCGGGAGCTGCCGTGCTTGCTGTCTGTGCTAACCGCGGTGCGCGAGCCGCTGGAGACGATCGTGATCGACGGCTACGTCTGGCTGGGAGAGGAAAGACCGGGCCTGGGAGCGCATCTCTATGAGGCGTTGGGCCGACGTGTTCCGGTCATCGGTGTGGCGAAGACGCGTTTCGCCGCTGCCCCATCCGAGCTTGTGCAACGCAGAAGTAGTCGCCGACCTCTATACATTACCGCAGCTGGACTCGATCCTCGGACGGCGGCACAATACATCCAGTCGATGCACGGAGCGTATCGCCTTCCGACGCTGCTACGCCGGGTCGATCAGCTGTGTCGCAGCGGATGAGACGTTCGTCCTCTTGCCGCCGTTGGATAGCTGTCATTGGTGGGAGCCGCAACATTTCTTGAATTTCTTGCCGCTGCCGCACGGGCAGGGATCGTTGCGGCCAATCCGTGCGGGCTGACGGAGAGTCGGCGTCCTTGGAGGGGAGTCAGAGCAATCCTCGGGAGCGATGTAGCCCGTGTGCTCCGCTGCCCCCGCCTGTAGAAATGTTCGAATGATCGTGGCATTCTGTTCGCTAATCTGTTGCGGAGTGAAACGCGTCACGTCCTCCTCGGACAGCCGACCGAGCAGTGCGTGCAACGGGGACTTTTTCCATCTGTTCGGCATACGGCCACTCGCCAGCGGGGCTCCCGTCGTCACGAACACAGATTCAAAGGGGATGACGCGCGCCGCCAGCAACAAGTCCGGGCTGCCGGTCGAGCCGAGGCCGATATCCATGATAAAACGCGTGCCGCCCCACCGGAGATCCCTCACTTCTATTCCACAACCCCGCTCGACACGCTCCAGGACGAACAGAGAATAGCGAGCTTGTCGTAAAGCATTGAGATAAAGCATCTCCTCCGAGCCGGATGCAAAAGGCGCTTCCAGCAAGAACGATTCGACAGCCGTGTGTCCGTCGCGGCGAACGTCATGAATGCAAAAGTCCATGAGGACGGCCAATTCGTCCTCCGAATCGAGGAGGAGTGTATTGCCTTTCAAGATCCCAAGCTTCTTACCGCCCTCGTCCAAAACCTCCCGGCTCAGACGCTCCACAAGAGCATGGTTGACGGCCATGCTCGTGCTCCTCCGCCGTTTGTAATGGGTAAGGAGATCGAGATAACTGCTCATGGTGCGCTCTCCTGTTCAAATCCTCACTCTGCCAATCGGCGATATTTTCCGCCGAAGTACAGCAGCGGCAAGCCATCGCGACAATCGCCGGCGAGGATCTCGCCGATGAAAATGTCGTGATCGCCCCCGGCCAGAATTTCGGCCAGCTTGCAATCGACCCAACCGAGGGCATCGGCCAGGATAGGGGCGCCACTGGCTGCTGTGATCCAGGTCAGATCGTTGACTTCCTTGGGGCCGCGCATGGCGAAGCGGCGCGACAGATGCTCCTGCGCATCGCTCAGAATATTCACGGCAAAATGTCGGCAGCCCGTCAGCGAGGCGTGCATGGCCGCCGTCTTGTCCACGGCCACCAGCACCAGGGGAGGATGCAGCGACAGCGATGTTACTGCGTTGGCCGTCATGCCGTAGATTTCACCGTTTTGCTGCGCCGTGACAACCGTGACGCCGGTGGCGAAGTGTCCGAAAATGCGTCGCTGAGCCAGAGAGTCGAATGCCATGAATGCTCCTTGTGTGCAATCGCGATGCCTTCTGTAACGTAGCACAGCCGCTGCCGCCGGAGAACGCCGACTTGGAGACGACGAGCGTCGCTAACCGGGATCTTCCTGCAAGCGCCGCCGCAGCCCGGAATAGCGCTGGACGGTGTCCTGACGCTGCACCGCCATCTCCAGCGCCCTGCGGCTACCGACGAGTGCGACAAGCTGCTTGCCCCGCGTCACACCAGTGTACAGCAGGTTGCGTTGCAGCATCAGATAATGCTGCGTGTGCAGCGGGATGACGACGGCCGGATACTCCGATCCCTGAGCTTTATGCACGGTGGTTGCGAAAGAAGGATTTAGCTCATCTAATACTCCGTAATCGTAAACGACCGGCTTGCCGTCGTATTCGACCGTCACTTCGCGTTCCGTTTCGTCAATTGCGGTGATACGGCCGATGTCGCCGTTGAATACTTCCTTCTGGTAGTTGTTGCGCGTCTGCATGACCTTGTCGCCGATGCGGAAGGTCCAGCCGAAGCGCTGCACTTGCGGCCCGCCGTGCGTGGGGTTCAACACTTCCTGCAAGCGAAGGTTGAGCGCCTGCGCTCCCAGCTCGGAGCGACGCATTGGTGTCAGCACCTGCACGTCGCGCAGCGGATCGAGACCGAAACGCGCTGGAATGCGCTCGCGGACCAACGTTAGAATGCGGTCGAGAATGCTTTCAGGTGTATTGACCTCGATAAAGTAGAAATCTCCCTTTCCGGCCGGTGCCGATTCGGGCATCTCGCCGTGCTGAATAGCGTGCGCGGCGCGAACGATCCAGCTCTGGCCGGCTTGGCGAAAGATCTCCGTCAGCCGCACTACCGGCACCGCCTTCGAGGCGATGAGGTCGGCCAGCACGAGGCCCGGCCCGACCGACGGCAGCTGATCCACGTCGCCCACCAGCACCACGCAGGCATGCGACGGCACCGCCCGAAGAAGCTGATACATCAGCACGACATCGACCATCGATGTCTCGTCCACCACGAGCAGATCGAGGTCGAGCGGGTGGGCGGCATCGTGCTTGAAGCCGCCGAAGGCGGGATCGAATTCGAGCAAACGGTGAATGGTTTTGGCTTCGCGGCCGGTCGTGTCGCTGAGTCGCTTGGCGGCGCGGCCGGTCGGCGCGCACAGGGCGCAGCGCTGACGCCGCGCCGTGAATATATCCAGGATGCCGCGGACGATGGTTGACTTTCCGACGCCGGGGCCGCCGGTGACGATCAGCACCTTCTCGCGCGTCGCCGCACGGATCGCGTTGCGCTGCGTCGCCGCCAGCTTCAGCGCCATCTTCTTTTCGACCCAATCAAGTGCGGCCTCGATGTCGATCGCCGGCAACGGATGGCGTCCCTCGCACAGCTTGCGGATCGAACGAGCCACGCCCAGCTCGGCCAGGAACAGCGGTTTCAGATAGAGCCACGGCGCGTCGCCGCCCGGCTCGCGCACCACGTCGCCAGCCTGTCGTTCGTGCTCGACGGCGGCGAGGATGACTTCCTCCGGGATGTTCGTCAGCTCCACGGTCTGCCGGACGATTGCCTCCTCGGGCGCGCCGACGTGCCCTTCTTGACTGGCCTCTTGCAGCACGAAACGCAGGGCGGCACACGCGCGCAGCGGCGAGGCGCGATCGATGCCGAGCCGCCCGGCCAGCTCGTCGGCGGTCTTGAAGCCGAAGCCCCACACGTCGGTCGCCAAGCGATAGGGATTGCCCTTGACCAGCTCGACGGCCTGATCGCCATAGGTCTTGTAAATGCGCACGGCCCGCCCGGTGCCGACGCCGTTGGATTGCAGGAAGACCATGATGTCGCGCACCGCTTTTTGTTCTTGCCAGCTTTCGCGGATGCGCTGGATACGGCGTGGCCCAATGCCCTTGATTTCTTTCAAGAACGCCGGACTTTCGTCGATGACTTGCAGAGTGCGCTCGCCGAAAACGGCGACGATCTTTTTGGCGAAGTGCGGCCCAATGCCCTTGACCAATCCGGAACCGAGATATTTCTCGATGCCCTCGACGGTGTGCGGCGGCGTGCAGCGCAACTCGGCGGCCTTAAACTGTTCGCCGTGCGTGCGGTCCTGAATCCAGTCACCGCTGGCCTGGATGTACTCGCCGACGACGGCGGACGGCATCTGTCCAACCACGGTCGTCAGCCCACGCCGTCCACGCGCCTGCACGCGCAGCACGGCGAAGCCCGTGTCCGGGTTGTGAAAGGTCACCCGCTCGACGATTCCGCTCAGCTTCTCGGCCATGAGGAGTATTGTACCGCGGCATCGCGGATCAGCGCATCTTAGCAGGATCGACTCCCGCTAACTCGCTAGCTCTGCTCCCACCCGGAGCCAGCATGCCGGTCATGCGATCGAGATTGCGGATCGCCTGCCCGTTCATCCATACCTCGGCTTGCCGCAGCATCTCCTGCCCCTCGGAATCGGCCAGCAGCTGTCCCAATCGGCGACGTGCGACTGCCGCATGCAAATGCATGTCCGTCGCCGAAAAAGCGGCGATGGCGGCACGCAGGATCTCCGCGGCGCGCCGCTTATCGCCGCGATGAAAAGCGATGCCGGCTTCGATCATCTGCGCTAGCGCGTCCGACCAGAGCAATTTCTCGCCGCGCAGCGCGCGGGCGTAACGTTCGGCGAGCCGCAGCCAGGACGCGGAATCCTTGCCGCCTGCCTGAGCCAGAGCGCTGCGCCCCCGCTGATCGAGCATGACGATGCGGACCTGCTGAACGTTCAGCAAATGCGATCGCTTTAGCGCCGACCAGGAACCTTCCAGGCGATGCCAGGCGGTCGCGCCGTCGCCGAGATACAGATCGATTTGCGTCTCGTCGAATAGCCGATTCATGTGCTGAACGTGGAAGCCCTGATGCGACCAGCGCTCCATCACCTGGGCCAATTCGGCACGCGCGCGCTGCGGCTCATCGGCGGCCAGACGCGCGAAGGTGCGGACGACCAGGCACAGGTTCGTTTCCTCATAGAGATCGTCGCGCTCGCGGGCTTCCTTGAGCAGACGCGGCAAACGATGATTGATCTCGACCGACTCGCCCATGAACATGAGCGGCCACAGCGCGAAGCGATGGACCGTGCCCAGCTCCCACAGCGCGCCGGTACAGGAATCGCGAAGGATGCACTCCGTCTCATCGCACAGACGCTGTCCTTCTCGCCATTCGCCCGCCAGCGCCGCGGCGATGCCGCGCGCCATGGAGACCAGCGCGTAAGCGTAAGGATGATTGACCTGCTTCGCCAGGGCATCGACGGTTTCCAGATAGCGTTGCGTGCGCCGGCGGCTGCGGCTGCCCTCCACGGAGGTATGGCCGGCTTCCATTGCCAGGGCTGTCACCAGGCGATCGCACTCGCCGACCTTGAGGGCGAGGAGCAGACTGCGCGTCTGGAAGTAAGCGCCTTGCAGCGTATCGACCATGCTCAGGCCGATGGCAGCGGACTGGCAGATGTCCAGCCGCGTCAGCTCGGCGGGATCAATGTCGGCAATTGGGCGCGGACGAAATCGAAGACCACGCAGCATGAGGCGCAGACGCTGCACCACGAGCGCCCAGAAGGCACGGCGCGGCGTGGGCAGCAGCTTCAGGCCGGCAGCCGCGAGGACGGTGCGTAAAGTAGCAAGTCCGTCGTCAATGTGGCCGCTGCGGAGGAATTGCAGGGCGGCCAGGCGCTGAAGCTCTAGCTGCTCGACGGCACCCGCGCCGGCGGTGGCCGCCAGGTAAGTGCGGGCCGACTCGGCGCCGTGTCCGGCGTTGGCGAGAGCGTCGCCGAGCCGGGTCTGCAAGCGCCGCTTGGCGTCGCCCTGGGGAGCTTGCAGCTCCAGCACCAGCCGGTAGAGCTTGGCGGCGCGGTCGAAGGCCAGGGTTTCGGCCGCCTGCGCTGCGGCCAGGGAGTAGTAATAGCCCGCTCGCTCCATCTCGCCCGCGCCGAGCAGGTGAATGGCGAGCACCTCCGGATCGGTTTGTTCCGATGCCTCCAGCACCGACAGCAGGGCGCGATGATGCTGCCGCAGCGTCCGCGGATCGAGGTGGAGCAATACGGTTTCGCGGATGCGATCGTGATAGGTTTCGACCTCCCCGTGTTCGCCGGGCCCCGTGCTGCGGAGGAGACGGCCGGCTCGCAGACAGGCGAGGACGGTATGTTCATCGACGATGCCCGCGGCTTGGCACGCCTCGACCTGTCCAAGCGGCCGGCTGGCCACGGCGACAACCTCCAACAAGCGCCGCGCTTCCTCGGGCAGACGCATGATGCGCGACCAGAGCACCTCACTCAGCGAGATGTCGCCCGAAGGTGCGGAGCGCGGCTGACAGGGAGCACCGCCCTGAACGTGCTGCACCAGCTCATAGACGAAGAACGGATAACCGCCCGACTGGCGAGCGATGGACTCCGCGCAGGCCGCCGCCGTTTCGTCCTGCGAATCGAGCAGCGCGAGCGCCAGCTGGCAACGCTCCTCGGTCGTCAAAGGCTCCACGGGCAAAGCGTGATGCACCAGCCCGCCCAGCTCCTGGATCTTCCGCAGGGCGCACAGGCATGAGCTGCTCTCCGCATCCTCGCTGCGATAACAGAGGATCATCATCAGCACCGGCGGGTCGGGCGGACGCAGCAGATCGGTCAGCAGGGCGGCGCTGTCCTCATCTCCCCACTGCACGTCATCGATGATCAGCACGAGCGCGCGGCGATCGCCGAGCCGCGCCAGCAGCTCGCGCAGGGCGGCCAGGGCGCGGCGGCGGACTTCCTGCGGATCGGAGACCTCGGGGGGGCGGCGCGAGACTCCCGCGCCGGCTTCAAGACGGCGTAGGACCGGAAAAACCCGTGCCAGGATGGCGAGATCGCGCGGCCACAAAGCCTGCGCCTCCGCAGCCGGCAGGCGCTCCAGGTAATGGCTCAGGGCATCGACCAGGCTGTCCAACGCCTTGTAGGGGACGGATTCCTGCTCGTAACAGCGACCCCTGAGAATCACTGTTTCGGGCTCGTCGCGCAGGTCGTCGAGGAAGCGCTGCGCCAGGGCGCTTTTGCCCGCTCCGGATCGGCCCTGCATCTCGACCAGCACGGTTCGGCCGGATCGCGTTTCCTCCAGGGCGTGGGCAAGCAGCTCCAGGTGGCGTTGCCGGCCAATCAGGGGCACTTCCAGGCGTTGCGTCCTCGGTGTACCGCTGGCTCCGCCAGTTGGAGCGCTGTCTCGGAGCGACGGCTGCACAGGAGCGAGCCGCCGTAGCACTTCGCTCCCCGGCAGACGCGCCAGCGGATCGCGGCGCAGCAGCTCCATGCAAAGCGTCGAGAGATCCTCCGGTACTCCCCCGACCACGGCCGAGGGCACGGGCGGATCGAAGCGCTGTTTGTTGTGGAGGATCTCGAAGCCTTCGCCGTCGAACGGGAGGCGTCCGGTCAGCGCCTCGTAGAGCATGACGCCGACGGAGTACCAGTCGGTGGCCGGCGAGACGGGCTGCCGCGCCGCCTGCTCGGGGGACATGTAGGCGACGGTGCCGAGCAGGTGGACGCTGCAATGTCGTTGATCCCGATCCAGCTCCGTCGCCAGACCGAAATCGAGCAGAACGACGCGTCCTGTGGGTGTGACGAGAACGTTGCCCGGTTTGATGTCGCGATGCAGCTTGCCGGATTCGTGTAGGAAGTGAACGCCCGACGCCAGCTGCGCGAGCGCATTGCGTAAACGGGCCAGCAGGTCGGAGCGCGGCGGCGTCCCTTGCTCTCCCCGCGAGATAAAAAGCGAGGCATCGTCGAACAGTGTCGGCTGATCTGGGTGGTGCATGCGCTGGCCGTGGACATGGCGGAGGAAAGAGACGCCCTCGACCATCTCCATGGTAAAGAACCAGTGCAGCCCGTCGCCGGTCAGCTCGTAAAGCGTAACGAGATTGGCGTGATTGAGCCCGGCCAGGCTCCGAAACTCCTGCTTGAAGCGTAGCAGCGCGCGTGCGTCCATGCCCTGCATGGTCTTGAGCGCCACCATGCGCTGGCGTTTGCGGTCGAAGGCTTGATAGACGACGCCCATGCCGCCGCGGCCCAGCTCGCGGACGATGTCGAAACCGGGGAAAAGAGGCGCGGCCGGGACGTTGGGCATCGGCGGCGCTCCGCCGGTCGGCAGCGTCGGAAACGACACCGTCGGCACCGGATTGGTGCTGGAAGGCCGTTTGGCCACATCCGGGCTGGGCGGTTTCGGTGACTCGGAGGGCGTCGTCATGGCCGCGAATCCGTTCCTCCTGCCCGGTTAGTCGCGACGCGCAGCGGAGCGCGTTTACGTTTCGCGCGAAACGATAAACGTCGCGGCTAACCTCCTCCATGATAGCGTGAACAGGCCGGAAACGCGCCGTCGATTCCCACTTCGTTCCTTTGACCGCTTCCCGATCCTGTTCTACATTTCAGCAGCAACAGACGCAGTCGCACCCCCTCATGGATCAGTCATCGCGACCGCCTGTTTTCCCTGACCTCCCGTCGCTTTCAAGACTCTGAGAGGAGTTTTGTCGTTCATGCGACGCTTCACCCTGTTCTCGGGGGTGCGAGCGGCGAGGATGTCGCGCTCACACTCCGTGCGTCTCTGTCTGGAAATTCTCGAAGATCGCCTCGTTCCCACAATCGCTCCGACTTCCGGAGCTGCCGACGTGGCCGTGCCGCTGGTGGAAGTGGTGCCTACCAGCACCGCGACGCCGAACGGCAGCTCGGGTCAGCCGGCGGGCTTCAGTCCCCAGCAGATCAGCCAGGCTTACGGCTTCAACCAAATCTCTTTCGACAACGGCGCCATCAAGGGCAACGGCAGCGGCCAAACCATCGCCATCATCGATGCCTACAATCAGCCCGACATCGCCGGCGATTTGCAGACGTTTGACTCCCAATACGGACTGCAAGCGCCGCCCAGCTTCACGGTGGTGAATGAGAACGGCGGCAGCAGCTTACCGGTCGCCAATCAGAGCTGGGGGCTGGAGATCAGTCTCGACGTGGAATGGGCGCACGCCATGGCGCCGGGCGCCAACATCCTGCTCGTCGAGGCCAACAGCGACAGTTACGCGGACCTGATGACCGCCGTGAATTATGCTCGCAATCAGCCCGGCGTATCGGTGGTGTCGATGAGCTGGGGCAGCAGTGAATGGTCCGGCGAGTCCTCTTACAACAGCTATTTCACGACGCCGGCCGGCCATCAGGGCGTCACCTTCGTCGCCTCCAGCGGCGACAACGGCACAGTGGAATATCCCTCGACCTCGCCCAACGTGCTGGCCGTCGGCGGCACGCAGCTGACCACTGATACCTCCGGCGATTATCTCAGCGAAGTCGCCTGGAGCGGCAGCGGCGGCGGCATCAGCACCGAGGAGCTTGAGCCTAGCTACCAGCAGGGAGTGGCGACGCAAACCGGCGGCTATCGCGGCGTTCCCGATGTCGCCTATAACGCCTCGTCTAACTCTCCTTATGCCGTCTATGACACCACCGGCTACGACGGCTGGATCGAGGTGTACGGCACCAGCGCCGGGGCGCCGCAGTGGGCTGCCCTCGTTGCCATCGCCGACCAGGGCCGCGCTCTCGACGGCGAGGACACTCTCGACGGCGGCTCGCAAACGCTGCCGGCGATTTATCAGCTGCCGCAAAGCGATTTCCATGATATCACCAGCGGCAGCAACGGCACCTATTCGGCGGGACCGGGCTACGACCTCGTCACCGGACGCGGCTCGCCGATCGCCAATCTCGTCGTCGCCGGCTTGGTGGGAGAGGGAGCCTCCTATACGCCGCCGTGGGTGGCGAGTGCGCCTACCGCTTCGTCAAGCACTGTCACCGGTACGACCACGAACCTCAGCGTCCTTGGCGGCGACGATTACAACACCGGCGCCCTGACCTATACCTGGTCGGTCCTCAGCGAGCCGTCGGGAGTGACCGCGCCGACCTTCTCGGCCAACGGCACCAACGCGGCGCAGCATACCACCGTCACCTTCCACGACGCCGGTAGCTACACTTTCCAAGTCACGATCACCAACATCTACGGCCTGTCGGCCACCAGTGATGTCAGCGTGACGGTCGATCAAACGCTGTCGGGCATTTCGCTGACGCCAGCCAGCGGGAGCGTGTACAACAACGGGACGCTGACCTTCTCGGCCACCGCTGTGGATCAGTTCGGCCATGCCATGAGTGCGCAGCCGGGCTGGAGCTGGTCGCTGGGAGGCGCAGGCTCGCTGTTGGGCAACGGCCAGTACACCGCTCCGGCCAGCGGCTCGGGCACGGCCACGATTTATGTCAGCGGCGACGGCCTGACGCAAACCGCAACGGTCACCTTCACGGCGGATCCGTCGTCCACTTCCTCAGATCCGGGGCAAACGTGGTCCTCCTGGATGCAGCTTCTCGATTCCTGGATGAGCCAGCTGTCCCAGCTTGAGTCGCTATGGCAAATCTTGACGGCTTCGTGGCCGGGACATGGAACCACGGGGTGATGCCGGAAGGATTGACAGGGTGAGGCAGAGGACGGCAGGATGCCGTCCTCCCTCGCACCCTGCCGCCAGACCGCATTGACAGCTACCGGCATGAAGCCGACAATAAGAAATGGCCGACGGCAGCCGGCAAGTAAGTCGTCTCAACCAGCGGATTTCGCCGCAGAAGTGTTCCACGCCAACGATGGAAGGGAAGCCGTCATGCCCCTTTGTCATCTCTCGCATGCCGATCTGTTCCACGAGGAAAACGGACAGGGCGAGCCGCTGCTGTTCCTCAATGGCCTGAGCGGCGATCATCTCTACTGGCGCAGCCAATTTCGTGTCTTCGGCAAGACGTATCGCTGTCTGGCGGTGGACAATCGCGACGTCGGCCAATCCAGCTACGCGGTCGGCCCATACACGATCCGCGATCTGGCCGGCGACCTGATCGAATGGATGGAGCAGCTGAGTCTCCCGCCGGCGCACGTCGTCGGCCTATCGCTGGGCGGCGCCATCGCTCAGGAGCTGGCCGCGGCTGCTCCGGGCCGCGTGAAAAGCCTGGTGCTGATGAATACGCTGGCCCGCGCCGACGACTGGTTTCGCGGCACGCTGCGGGCCTTTGAATTGATTCGCCGCCAGGTCGCCGACACGGCGGCATTCTTCGAAGCCATTCTACCCTGGTGGGTCAGCCATCGCTTTTTCGAGCAATCGGAGCGCGTCAGCTGGCTGCGGATGCTGCTGCATCAAAATCCGCATCCGCAACGTCTGGACGGCTTTCTCCGGCAGCTGCAAGCGTTGGCGCGCCACGATGCCGCGGAACGCCTGCGGCAAATCACCTGCCCGGTCCTGGTGATGGCTGGAGAGGACGATTGCGTTGCGCCGCCGCGGTTCAGCCGGGAGATTCAGGAATTGATCCCGCAGGCGCAGCGGATCGTTTTTCGCGGCGTCGGCCATGCTCCCCCTCTGGAGGACGCCAGGCAATTCAATAGCCGGTTGGCGGAATTTCTGGCCGTGCAACAGCCTCAAGGAAAATGCGCCTGAAAAACCGTCAGGAGCTTAACACCGTAACGACACTACCGGGATATTTCGGTGTCCTTTTATTCCAGATCGGGAAGCTCTCTTTATTGACAGGAAACATAGCTCTGATTTCAGCGTCCGTCGGTCGATATTCCGGCGGGATCTGGGACTCCTCGACCAGTTGAATCAGATGATTTATGAACATCATCTTATCCGCGGCCTCTTCGTACGCTTGTTTCATGTCCTGAATGCTCTTCCAACCGGCTCGTAAGCTCATCATGTCTTCCTGTTTTTCCTCAATCGTCAGGGGTGAATCGCCGGGATATGTCTTCAGGATCTTTCCGTCTCCAATATAAAACACATTACTGCCTTCCTCGCCCTGGTAGCGACTTTCGTCCGCTCCCTTTGGGTTAAGCAGCTCTGCCAGGGTCTTGTAGGGATTGTAAAACCAGACGAGATCGCCGGGATACAGGTCTTTCGCCAGAAACCCGCACTCGGCGGTCGCTACAACAATCGGTCCGAGAAAGGCGTTATTTTCCTGGGCAAAGCATGCGTTAACCGCGGCAGTGATTTGCTTTTGAGAAGCGATGTCGTCGCCGGCCAAATCGTAACAGGATTTCATAATAACAATTCTCGATTGACGGTTGCACCAGATCTTGCTGGTGAAGCTGCCGGACCATAGCTGTTGGATGGCCTCTCGCTCACGGCCGTCCTTCGGATGGCCATTGTGCCATAAGGTTTCATCGAGCACGCCTTCCGTTCCCGCATCCGGCTCAAGGATCGAGCTGGTGATTTGATTTTGAATAATGAGCAATCGGAAGCTGCCATCCTGCGGAGTAATTGTCCCCGCTTCAATCAGCGCGCTTAGCTCCCTCGATGCCGCTGCCAATGCTTGCTGCTGCGTCAAATCGAACCCTCCGAATTACGAATCGACCAAGCGACTCGAAACAGGCGTCGTTAAGATGACTCTATTCGGCGACGTTCGTGCCTGTCAACCGCGAAGCGAACGCCGCTTGCGGCTTAGCCCGCAGCGCAAGCAAGGGACGCTAAGCCGCAGGCGGCTGATTTACAGGCGCTTCGCTCCTTGGTAGACTAAAAGTAGAACGTTCCCACGCAGACAAGGGGGTGAGCATGTCCAAGGCCATCGTTGACCCGGCGGAGCTGCGGCGCTTCGCCCACAACCTGAAGCATTTCAATAACGAATTGCAGCATCAGCTGGCCGTGCTCCAGGGCCAATTCGCCGGTCTCGGCGACACCTGGCGCGATCAGGAGCACGAGCGCTTCGCTCAGCAGTTCGCCGAGGCCGTTCAGGTGCTGACACGCTTCATGGAAGCATCGCACCAGCAGATCCCGTATCTGCTTCGCAAAGCGGAGCGCATCGAAGAATACCTCCAACAACGCTAACGATCTCTCATGAGCCAATCAGCAAGAGTCAGCTCGCTCGACGCGATCAAGGCACTGCACGCCGCGTTGGTCCGCTATGGACCCGAGGCGCAGGAAGCACTTGGCGCGGCCGAGATCGAGATCCGCCGTGTCTTTGATTTTCTGCACGACCAGCTCAAACACTGGCAGCGCCAGGTCGAGAAGCGCCAGGAGGACGTCAACCGCGCCCGCGCCGATCTGACGCACGCACGCGCCATCCGCCAGGGCGAGCGCAGCGGCTACGTCGAGCAGGAGATTGCCTTGCGCAAGGCCCAGAACCGATTGCGCGAGGCCGAGGAAAAAGTGGTCGTCACCCGGCGCTGGCTGGTGCATTTGCCGCAGGCCGTTCATGAGTACGAAGGTCCGTCGCGGCGCCTGGGCGGCATGCTGGATGCCGATTTCAAGCAGGGGCTGGCGGTCCTGGAGAACAAGATCGCCATCCTCGAAGCCTACATGGCCGTGCAGGTGGCGGAGCCGCCGCCAGCGGCATCGGGAGGAACCACGTGAGCTTGTCCACCGCGTCGATCAGCCTGGCCGACGGACTGAAAACGGCCGCCACACTCTGGGAGGAGGCCCGCGCCGGCTGGGACGATCCCGTCAGCGAGGCCTTCGAGGCCAACTACTGGATGCCCTTGAAAACGCAGGTCGAGGCCACCCTAACGGCCCTCGATCGCCTCGGCCCCATCCTGGCCCGCGCCCAGCAAGATTGTTCGTAAAGCCAACGTTTAGCGACGCTTCGCAGAAGCGTTGCGGCTTTCGACGCTTCTGCGAAGCGTCGCTAACCCAGGATCGTATCTTTATGTCGAGGGTATGCTGATGCCTGAACCCTCCTTGATTGCCCGGCAGCGGGCGCAGCTGCGCGAGCTGATCCAACGCGCCGCCGAGCGTGCTCGCGGCGAGCCTGCCATCGCGGCGGCGTTTCGCGAGCAGGTGGACAACGTTGAAATCGAGTTCGCCGAGGGCTGCGAGGCCGTCAGCAGCCGCCTGACGCGCGAGCAGGAAGAGAACGAACGGCAGATTGAACAGGCGCGCGTCACCATCGAGGCACGCTACAAGGTCGATCAGGACGCCGCATATCGGGAATTCATGCAGTCTCGCGGGCGGATCCTCGAGCGCGAAGAGAGCGAAAAAGAAGCGGCGCAGAGCACCTACAAGGAGGCGTGCTGGACCATCGCCGCGATCCTCGAAGCGGCCAAGAACGAAGCCGAGCAAGAACAGCGCGAGAACAAAACGCGCCTGCAAACACGCCTGGATGATCTGCACGCCATCCAGCGGCAGGCCCGCTTGCTACTGGAAGAATGGAAACAGCCGGCGAAAGAGATCGAGGCGGAAATCCATGCCTCCGCTGCGATGGATAAGAATGCGCCGCCAAAAAAATTGTCCGAGTGCGTCGTCGAAGCGAAGCGGCTCCATGACGCACTGCAACAGCTGGTCGTGCCGAAATTCTACAAGGGACGCCGGCTCGCCGTGCTGGTGGGGTTGTTCTGGCTGGCGTCGATTCTGCCGCTCGGCTTCGTCGTTGGGCACTTCCTCCAGAAAAGCAGCTTGCCGTGGATCACTTTCCTTGGCCTGCTCGCCAGCAGCTTGACGGTGCTGGTGGTCGCGCCGCTGTTGAACCTGTTTCTCGCGGCGGTGGCGCGCAAGCAGGTCCGCGGTGTGTACGAGCCGCTGTGCCAGATTGTCGTGGACACCGATAGTACGCGGCAGTTATTGCTTGATCGCTACGAGAGCGAGTGCCGCCAGCGCGTTCTGGAAGCCAAGAAAAAGCACAATGAGGAAGTCCGCCGCGCCCACGCGGCGTACAAACAGACCCGTGCGGCCAGCAAGCGACGCCTGGATCGGGAAATGCCGGTCGTCGAGGAACGCTATCACCGTCTGCGCGAGGACAGCGAGCAACGCCGGGCCGACGACTTGCGGCACGCCGATGAGCGTCACGAACATCGCCGCCTGGACATCCAGCAGCGGCACGATGAGAACATGAGCCAGCTGACGGTCCGCCGCCAACAGCTCCTCAACGAGATTCAGGCGCGCCGCGACGCCGACTGGAACACGCTGGTTGAGAATTGGCGGCAGGCGATAACGCAGCTGCGATCGACCGTCGCCGACATTAACCAGACGGCGAGCGGTCTGATGCCCAGCTGGGACGATCCCTCGTGGTCGTCGTGGCAGCCCTCCACGGCCGTCCCGCCGCTGCTCCGCCTCGGCCACTATCACGTCCGCATGGATCAGGTGCCGAGGGCAATCCCCACTGACGCCGGCATGCAGGCGATGACGCCGGCCGACTTCGATTTGCCGGCCCTGTGTGCTTTCCCGTCGCACTCCTCGCTGCTGTTCCAGGCCAGCGACGACGGACGGGCCGTCGCCGTACAGACATTGCAGTCGATGGTGTTCCGCATGCTCACCTCGCTGCCGGCCGGCAAGGCGCGCTTCATCATCGTCGATCCGGTTGGCCTGGGCCAGAACTTCGCCGCCTTCATGCACCTGGCCGATTACGACGAGCAGCTGGTTGCCAGCCGTATCTGGACCGAGACGCCGCACATCGAGCACCGTCTGGCCGACCTGACGCTGCACATGGAGAACGTCATCCAGAAATATCTCCGCAACCAGTACGAGACGATCATGGACTACAACGCCCAGGCCGGCGAGGTGGCCGAGGCGTTCCGTGTGCTGGTCGTCGCCAACTTCCCCGTCAATTTCAGTCCGGAAGCGATTCGCCGGCTGTTAAGCATCATGCAGAGCGGTCCGCGCTGCGGCGTCCTCACGCTGGTCAGCGTCGATACCAAGGTGCCGCTGCCCAAGGGCTTCGATCTCGCCGACCTGGAAACCAACAGTGTGAATTTCGCCTGGGACGGCCAGCGCTTCCGCTGGAAGGACGCCGATTTCGCACCGTACCCTCTGACGCTGGACGCTCCGCCGGACAGCGACTTCACCAACCGCATTCTTGCCCAGGTCGGCCAGGCCGCCCAGAACGCTCAGCGCGTCGAGGTGCCATTCGAGTTCATCGCTCCCACGCCGGAAGAATGGTGGCACGCCGACAGTCGCAAAGGGCTGCGCGTCGCTCTCGGCCGCGCCGGCGCGACGCAGCGGCAATGTCTCGATCTCGGCAAGGGCACGGCGCAGCACGCGCTCGTCGCCGGCAAGACCGGCTCCGGTAAATCATCCTTGCTGCACGCCCTCATCACCAACCTCGCACTCATATACAGTCCCGACGAGGTTGAATTGTACCTGATCGATTTCAAGAAAGGCGTCGAATTCAAGACCTACGCCGTCCACGATTTGCCGCACGCGCGCGTCATCGCCATCGAAAGCGAGCGCGAGTTCGGCCTCAGCGTGTTGCAGCGTCTCGACACTGAGCTGCGGATGCGCGGCGAACGCTTCCGCGACGTACGCGCTCAGGACCTCAACGCTTTTCGTCAGGCCGTGCCCGATGCGCGCATGCCGCGCATCATGCTGATCGTCGATGAGTTCCAGGAATTTTTCACCGAGGACGATCGCATTTCTCAGGATACGGCCCAGCTGCTCGATCGCCTGGTTCGTCAGGGCCGTGCGTTCGGCATGCACGTCCTGCTCGGCTCGCAGACGCTCGGCGGTGCTTACACGCTGGCCCGCAGCACCATCGATCAGATGGCCGTGCGCATCGCCTTGCAGTGCAGCGAGGCCGACGCGCACCTGATTTTGAGCGACGACAACTCCGCCGCCCGTTTGCTTTCCCGTCCCGGCGAGGCGATCTACAACGACGCCAACGGACTCGTCGAGGGCAACAATCCCTTCCAGGTTGTCTGGCTCGGCGACGACCGCCGCGAGCAATACCTGAACCACATCCAGGAGCTTACGGTCCAGCGTCCGCCGATGCTCCGTGAAGCGCCGATCGTCTTCGAGGGCAACGCTCCCGCCGTCGTGTCGCGCAATCACCTGCTCGAGGAGTGTCTCGCCAATCCTGTTACCGCCGAAACGGAAAATCGTCGCGAACAGCGCGCCTGGCTCGGCGAGGCGATGGCCATCAACGAGCTGACCGCCGCTCCCTTCCGCCGCCATCACGGCAGCAATTTGCTGCTCATCGGCCAGCAGGAGGAAATGTCCCTCGGCATGCTGGCGACCGCCGTGGTCAGTCTCGCTTCCCAGATGGGGCGGAGCGAATCGACCCGCTTTTATGTCGTGGACGGCCGGCAAGCCGAGCCTCCGACCGATGGCCCGCTGGCGCGTTTGCCGGAAGTGCTGCCGCAGACGATCCGCTTGTCCGGCTGGCGCGACGTGCCGGCCATCCTGACCGAGCTGAGCGCGGAGATCGAGCGACGGCAGAAGGATACGACTCCCGCGCCGTCGGTGTATCTCGTGCTGTTCGGTGTGCAGCGACTGCGCGATTTGCGGAAGCAAGAGGACGATTTCAGCTTCATGCGCAAGGGCGAGGACGGGGCCAATCCTGCCCAGCAGTTCGCTACCCTGCTGCGCGAAAGCTCGCCCCTCGGCATTCACACGCTGATGTGGTGCGATACGCTTAACAATCTTCAGCGCACCCTCGACCGCCAATCGATGCGCGAATTGACAATGCGCGTCGTTTTCCAGATGAACGTCAGCGATTCGAGCAACCTGATCGACAGTCCAGCGGCGAGCAAGCTCGGTATGCACCGGGCGTTGTTCTTCAACGAGGAGGATGGGCGGCTCGATAAGTTCCGGCCTTATGGGCTGCCGTCGGAGACGTGGTTAAAGCGCGTGCAGGAGCAATTGCACGCTCGCGCTGCGGCAAGGGAAAGTGTGGCCCTGCCGTGAGGGTTGTATCACCGTGTCAATCGAAGACATCTTGATGCCGGGCGGCGATCCAATCGGCGTCAAAGCTACGGGGCCACGGGTGTCCGCGCGACTTCGCGAGGTCGCGGGAGGACATGCAAAAGCCGAGCATTAATGATCCGGCCGTGACGGGATCGGGCAAGCGGCCAAGACACTGTCTGTACCAGCTGTCCACATATTACTGGGCCTACGGCAGCGCGATGGTAGTTTGCGCCTGCGCAAAGATGGCCGAGATCAGCCGCGCGGGTGCGGCGAGAGCATGCGGTTTAGCAGACGCCGATCCTGATAGCGACGGCATCCGCGCCCGCTACCATCGGCTGTTCCGCCGCATCCGCGCAGTCACGGCTTGAGGCACTGTTAAGCGGCCGCCGCCTTGCCCAGCGCCGGCTCGTCTTCCTCATCGCTTCGGTGGGGCCAAACCCAGCCGAAGCTGCCTCTTGCCGGCACGGACCTCGTGTCATTTTCGGTGTGTGGCAGTATGCGGATATATACTGGCGTTCACTAACGAGACGTGTTTTTTGGTCCCGGTCTATCATCTGCTATCATCTGTGGCCGTCGTCTTGTCCGCCCCCCCTGGCGCCCTGATCACGGTTACCTGGGGTGCTACCCTCTCACCAGCTCTCAATCGGCGGTGTCGGCGAAGGCGTTAGACGATAACTCGGCCTCTCGCCGCCGAGACTTTGCCGGGGAGAGTTTGGGCGACAATCGGGGCAGTCGGTGGCGGAAAAGAGGCATCCAGGTCGGCGAACTGGCACTCTCACGCGGGCAGAGGGAGAGGCGGAGAGTGGTGGCGGAATCGGCAGAAGGGTCGGGAAAAGGGCGTGGGAACGCGCGACGCCGAGAGGATTGGCTCTCGGCGTCGCGCGTTAACTGCTGGGTCGAATGATTCGCTGCTGATGGCAAGGCTCCACGTGCGGTTTGTCCTTGAACTCTCAGCCGCCGAGAGAGCCGAGAGCAGGCATCCGCCGCTTGTGTTCCGGCCCGCTGTCAGGCTGGACGAGTTCTGCTCCTGACTGACCGTATTGCGCCAGTACTCTCCGGTGTGACATGGTCGGCGGCCCCCTCAAGCGCGGCGGGTGAGCGCGTAGCTACCGATATTCATCCTCAGTCAGCCGGTCTGTTGACACGCTCGCATACGGCGAATAACCTCAATCCTATGACATCTGCCTTACATATGCGCGACAATGATGCGCAGTACGGCAAGACCAACGTCTACTTTGCCTACACGACCACCCAGCACCCGAGGAACGTTGCCATGTCGCGGGTACGGATCATGCGAGTCGTTGTCATCGCCCTTCTTCTGCTGGTCGCTGACGGAGCCAGCCGTGCTGCCGATTGGCCGCAGTGGCTCGGCCCGAAGCGCAACGGCGGCACCACTGAGAAGGTCGTACCCTGGAAGAAGGCGCCCAAGGTCCTGTGGCAGGTTTCGGTCGGCCAGGGTTTCAGTTCTCCCGTCGCCGCCTCCGGCCTGGTCTTTCTGCATGCTCGCGGCCCCGACAAGGACAAGGAAGAGGAAACTGTTGTCGCCTTCGACGCGGCCACCGGCAAGGAGCTGTGGAAGGACACCTACGAGCGGCCGCCCTACAAGAGCGTGCTGGGCACCGGCCCGCGGGCCACGCCCACGGTGGCCGGCAAACGGTTGTTCACCCTGGGAATCAACGGACTGCTCGGTTGCTATGAGGTGGCCACGGGCAAGCGCTTCTGGCAGGTGAATCTGTACAAGCAGCTCCAGGCCGACCTGCCGCGGTTCGCCGTTTGTTGTTCCCCCCTGGCGATCGGCAATCGGGTGATCGTCAGCGTCGGCGGCAAGGGCCGCTGCGTCGTGGCGTTGAATTTTGAGACCGGCAAGGTGGAATGGCAGGCCCTCGACGACGCGGCCAGCACCTCCTCGGCGATCCTGTTTGCCGGCGGGGCCAGGCCCAGGGGCGGCGCTCCCGACGCGGTGTTCATGACGCCGCTGCGCATAGTCGGACTCGATCCCCTGGATGGCTCGCTGCGCTGGGAGCATCCAATGGTCTTTCAGCCCCAGGGCACTTCGCCTACCCCGATCGTGATCGGAGACAAGATCGTGGCCAGCACTCAAGCACACGGCGCGGTCGCGGTCCAGGTCGGAAAGAAGGACGAGGGGCTGGCTGCCTCGGCCGCCTGGCAGAACAAGGAAGCGAAGAGCTACTTCTCTTCCGGAGTGACGGCCGGCGATTTGGTCGTGCTGGTGACCAACACCGCCAAGCCGATCCCCAAAGCGTTCCTGACCTGCCTGGAAGCGAAAACCGGCAAGGAATTATGGAAGAAGAAAGTCGGCTATTTCCACGCCGGTGTGATCCGGACCGGCGATGACAGGCTCCTGGTGCTGAGCGATTCCGGCGAGCTGACTCTGTGGGAGATCGATGCGCAGGGCGCCAAGGAGCTGGCCAGGGCCAAGGTCTGCGAAGGCACACTGGTCGCCCCCGCCCTCGCTGGAGGCCGGCTCTATGTTCGCGACGGCAAGAAGATTGCCTGCGTGCAGCTGAAGTGAAGGCTTCAAAAGGAGCAGCGACCGCGATGGGGACGGTCGCTCTGGCCTGGATGGTATTACGCCGGCAGGAATGTTCCTCATCAGAGCCCGTAGCGTAAGCGAGGGATCTTCTGTCCCTCGCTTACGCTACGGGCTCTGATAAGTGCGTTTCTTTCGTGCCGACGTAATACGGCCGCCGGTTCTCGACAAGGGGAGGGTTGGCTGATGTCTTTGCTGCCCGTGGTCGAGTCGGTCATCAAGTTCCACATGTCGCTCAACGTGACCGACCTGGACCGCTCCGTTGACTTCTATCGCCTGCTGTTCGGTGTCGAGCCGGCCAAACGCCGGCCCGACTATGCCAAGTTCGAGCTGGACGATCCGCCGGTGGTCTTCTCCCTGGTGCCGCATTCACCGGCGGCAGGCGGCTCACTCAGTCACCTTGGCCTGCGCGTCGAGAGCGTCGAACAGGTCCGGCAAGCTCAACAGCGGCTGGCCTCCCAGGGCATCTGTACTCAGGACCAGAACGGGACCGTGTGCGGCTACGCCAGGCAAGACAAAGTGTGGGTACGGGATCCCGACGGCAATTTCTGGGAGATTTACGCTGTCGAGGAGGACGTTCCACCCGCGCTGGTCCGCCGCAGTCTGGAGGGCGCGGCCGCCCGGCTGGAAGAACCTGGCGACAGGGAGGGCCCGGTCGTTTGGGAGCATTTTGTGACCCAGACGCGGACAGGCCCGATCCCCCATTCCGACAGCGGCGTGGACGAGGTTCGGCTCACCGGCACGTTCAACGCCGCGCTGAGCGAAGAGGCGCGGGCCTTCGTGGTCGAGGAAGCGTTCCGCGTGCTGAAACCGGGCGGCAAGGTGGTCAGCCACGGACTGATGGCGGACAGCCCGCTGCCGGACGAACAGCCGAAGCTGCCGGGACTGGCCGCGATGGTGTCGCGCGTGCCGGCCCGGACGGAAGTGGTGCAGGTGCTTCGCACGGCAGGGTTCGTTCAGATCCAGGCGGTGAAACTGACTGAAAAACCGTGGTTCGTCCACGATGGGATCGGTCTACGCGAGGTCAAGCTCGTCGCTTTCAAGCCCTTTTCCGCGGAAAGCCAACAGACCCGGTTTGTGCTCTACAAAGGGCCATTCGCGGAAGCGGTCGCGGACGGCGGCTGGACCTTTCCACGCGGCCAACGGGTGGCGGTGCCGGAGGCAGTCTGGCAGCAGCTGCGCCTGGGAGAGAGCGCCGAGCAGTTTCTTTTCTTCGAGCCGGGAGCGGCCGGCGTCTGTGGCGGGTGAGCGGAAGAAGGCGTTGGGAGGTGCGCGTTATGCCGGCTATCGCAACGGGAGTGCGTTTCCATCTCGGGCTACACACGGCCGACCTCGACCGTGCGGTGCGCTTCTACCGTGTTCTGTTCGGGACCGAACCGGCGAAGCACTATGCCGACCATGCCCGTTTTGAGCTGGAGCGACCACCGCTGGTGCTGGCCCTGTATCCCAACCCCTGCGAGGCGGGCGGCGCCCTCAACCACGTTGGCTTGCGCCTGTCCGATTCCGCCGCCCTGGTCGCGGTCCAGCAGCGGCTGGAAGAGTCCGGCATCGCCACCGAGTGCCAGGAAGGGGTCGAGTGCTGCTACGCTCGCCAGACGAAGTTCTGGGTGACGGACCCCGACCGCGTTCTCTGGGAGATCTATACGCTGCACGAGGACATCGACCACTCCGGCTTCGAGGATCCGCCGGTCGCCGCTGCTCCGGCGGCCCAGAATGTGTGGGAACATCGCCTCACCGATCCCTGGCTCGAGCGGCTGCCTCACGCCGACGGGGTGCTGAACGAGATCAGGCTGGAAGGCTCGGTCAATGTCCGGCTTGGGCCGGGGAAGCTGGACGCTTTACTGGCCGAGGCGGCCCGTGCGCTGCGCCCCGGCGGAAGGATCGTGGTTCACGGACTGGTCGGAGATCGCCCCTTTCCGGGAACACCGCAATTGCCGGGCCTGGCGTCGCTGGTGCAGCATGTTCCCGTTGAGACGGAGCCGCTGGAAGCGCTGCGGCGAGCGGGTTTCGGGGGGCTGTTCTTCGAGAAGCTCGGCGACATCCACTGCTTCTCCGGCAACGGCGTCGAGCTGCGCGAGCTGCGTCTGGTGGGCTGGAAACCGGCCGGGAGTGAATGGCCGAGCGTCCTGGTCGTCAATAAAGGGCCGTTCGAGAGCGTGCGCGACGAGGATGGAACCGAGTACCGCCGCGGCGAGGCGGTCGCGGTCTCTTCCCGGCAAGCGGAGCGGCTTCGTCTGGGGCCAGCGGCCGGCCAGCTCACGTTCCTGACACCATGAAATCGGCCCTGATGGGAGGAAAACGACCATGATGGCGCGGGCTGCTTCTCTGATGCTACTGGCGGGCGTGCTGCTGACGCTGGCCGGCGCCCACGCCGCCCCTCCGCGCCCGACCGACCTCGCGACCCGCATCGATCGGCGGCTGGAGGCGCGCTTCAAGGGCGACGCTATCCATCCCGCTCCCAGGGCCGAGGACGCCGAGTTCCTGCGCCGTGCCTCCCTGGACCTTATCGGCCGGATACCGCGTACCGCCGACGTCCATGAGTTCCTCGCCGACAGCTCGGCGGACAAGCGTGCCAGACTTATCGACGAGCTGCTGGAGGAGCCGCGCTTCGCCGTCCACTTCGCGAACCTCTGGCGGGCCGATCTCTTGCCCGAAACAAGCTCGTCTGGCCAGGCTGCTCTGTTCCAGACCGGTTTTCAGAGCTGGCTGATCGAGCGATTTCGCGCCAACGTCCCCTACGACCAGATGGTGCGCGAGCTACTCACAGCTCCGGTCGGCGGCGGCAGGGAGGGCGAGCCGGTGCTGCGCGATCCTGAACGCCCCAACCCACTCGCCTTCTTCGCGGTCAAGGAGGCCAGCCCGGAGAAGCTGGCGGCAACGGTGGGGCGGTCCTTTCTCGGCATCCGCCTGGAGTGCGCCCAGTGCCACGATCACCCCTTTGCCAAATGGACCCAGGAACAATTCTGGTCCCAGTCGGCTTTCTTCGCCGGGTTCGGCAAGCGCGGGGGGCTGTTCGCGCCGCTCACGGAGGTTGCCGACCGACGCGAGCTGAGGATGCTGGGCAACGGCAAGCACATCCAGCCCGGGTTCCTCGACGGCGGTAAGCCGAAGCTCACCCCCGGACAATCGTCGCGCGTCGCGCTGGCGGAATGGGTCACGGCGCCGAGCAACCCCTATTTCGCTCGCGCCGCCGTGAACAAGCTGTGGGCGCACTTTTTTGGCGTCGGCCTGGTCAATCCCGTCGATGATTTCCGTGATGACAACAAGCCCAGCGATCCGGCCCTGCTCGACGACCTTGCCGCGGCCTTCGTGGCTTCGGGCTTCGACCTGTCCTTGCTGATCCGGGGCATTTGCCGAAGCGAGGCGTACCAACGCACCAGCGCCCGAACGCACCCAAGCCAGGACGGCACCCGCCTGCCGGCACGGATGACCGTCAAGGCCCTGACCGGAGAGCAGTTTTTCGACAGCCTGGCGCTGGCGACTGGCTACCGCGACACGCAGGACAAGGGAGCGGCGCGGCGGCAGTTTCTGACACGCTTCGCCCAGATCGGTCCGCCCGCCGAGCCGGAAACCTCGGTGCCGCAGGCACTGACGCTGCTGAACGGCCGCTTCGTCGCCTGGGCCACCGACCCTCAGCGCTGCCCCACCCTGATAGCCGTCACCCAGACGCCGGGGCTGACGAGGGCCGGGCGTATCGAGGCGCTGTACCTGGCCACGCTTGGCCGGAGGCCGACCCCGGTGGAAAGGGAGCGGCTGGATCGCCACGTCGCCAGAGCCGACGCCGGCGGCGAAGCCGAACGCCTGGCCGACGTGTTCTGGGCGCTGCTGAATTGTGCGGAGTTCCGCTTGAACCATTGACCACCCAAGGGTGAACGCCATGCCTCCTCACCTGCCGACTCGCCGGGACTTGCTGCGAACAGCCGCCCTCGGTACTGCCGGGACGGCATTCTCTGGCTGGTTGGGCGATCTGGCCTTGCGGGCTGTTGAATCGCCTCAACGCAAGCGAGCCTGCATCCTGCTGTGGATGGCCGGCGGTCCTTCGCAGACCGACACCTTTGACATGAAGCCCGGTCATGCCAACGGCGGCCCGTTCAGGGAGATCGCCACCCCGGTTCCCGGCCTGCGCTTCAGCGAGCATCTGCCGCGCCTGGCGGCCCAGGCTGGCCGGCTGGCGGTGGTGCGCTCGATGCAGACTCGGGAGGGGGACCACGGCCGGGCCACGGCGCACCTGCGCACCGGCTACACTCCCCAGGGATCGATCCGCTTCCCTTCTCTGGGTGCGGTGGTGGCGCACGAGCTGGCTAACCCTCACGCGGACCTGCCAGGTTTCGTCAGCGTCACACCACAGGGGGCATTTGCCCAGCCGTCGGTGGCGGCCGGTTTTCTTGGACCCCGGCACGCCCCGCTAGTTGTCAACGTTAGCGAGGGCGGGCTGAAGGTCGAGGATCTCGGCGCGGCCGTGTCCGCGGATCGAGCCTGCGAGCGACTGGAGCTGCTGCGTGAGATGGAAGCGCCCTTCTTGCATAGTCGGCCAGGGCAGGGCACGGCTACCCATGTTACCGCCTACGACCGCGCTGTCCGGTTGCAGCGGCAGGCGGCGGCGCGGGCCTTCGATCTCGGCCAGGAGCCGGATTCGCTGCGCGAAAAGTACGGCCGAAGTCTGTTCGGTCAGGGGTGCTTGCTGGCCCGGCGGCTGGTGGAGCGCGGCGTACCCTTTGTCGAGGTGACGCTGGGCGGCTGGGACACGCACGACAACAATTTCGAGCAGGTGAAAGACCTCTGCGCCGTCGTCGATCCTGCCTGGTCGGCCCTGCTGGACGACCTGGGTCAGCGGGGGTTGCTCGATTCGACTCTCGTCGTCTGGATGGGCGAGTTTGGCCGAACGCCAGGCATCAACCCGCGCAACGGCCGGGACCACTACCCGGCTGCCTGGAGCACGGTGCTGGGGGGCGGCGGTATTCGGGGCGGCTCGGTTGTCGGTCGGACAAGCAAAAGCGGCCTGGCCGTCGAGGATCGCCCCGTCAAGGCGGCCGACCTGATCGCCACCATTTGCTTGGCCCTGGGGCTGGATCCGAAGAAACAGAACCTCTCGAACGTCGATCGCCCCATTCGCCTCGCCGATCCCGACGCCGAGCCGCTGCGGGAGGTGCTACGATGAGGCCGGCGCTGGTGTGCCTGTTGCCGCTGCTGCTGTGCGGCCTCGGTATGGGGGCCGACACGCCCGGCCCCGTGCTACTGGTGGGCAAAGAAGAGGTCCGCCTTCGCCTGGAAGTGAGAGACCGGGTATCTCCGACCGAAGCCTGGGAAGCCTTTCTCCACCAGCTCCTCGACTACTTTGATCGCGACGGCGACGGCTCGCTGTCTCGTGAGGAGGCCGACCGCCTCCCGCCCCTGCCGTTGCTCGGCGGCAAGGAGTTGGTCATTACCATCAACAAGCTGGACACCGACCGCAACGGCAAGGGCAGCCGTGCCGAGCTGAAGACGTTCTGCCGCGGCCACGGTTTCGTGCCCGTGGTGCTGGTCCTGACGTCCCCGACTGGGAACGATGCCCGTCTGGCAGAAACTTTCTCGGGCCGGCTCGACGCCAACGGCGACGGCAAACTGTCCGGCGACGAGCTGCGCAGCGCCCCGCGATCCCTGCGAAAGTACGACCTCAACGAGGACGAGACGTTAGACCTGGCCGAGCTGCTGTCCGGTGCGCCCACCCACGCGAAGCCCGCGTTTCACCACTTCCTCAAGCTGGGGGCGGCCGGCAAACAGGACGCCAAGCTCCGGATCAACTTCAGTGCGCCACCCGGCTCGAAAGTGAAGCAGAGCGGCCTGGGCGAAACGCGCATCAAGGCGATCGCCGAGGAAGCGTACCGGCTGGAAGGGCCGTCCGGGCGGTGGTGGCTGACCGTCCGCGCCGAGCGCAGGATGCCGGACTTGCGGACGACGAGGGAGTTTCTCGTCGTCCAGCTCAAGGAGTCGCTGGGCGAAAAACGGAGCCTGTCGAAGACCGACCTGGAGGAAGACGCCGCCCTGGCTGGCTTTCTGGATCTGCTGCCTTACGCGGACCGCAACGGTGACGGTCGGCTGAGTCTCAAGGAGCTGGAAGGCTACCTGGGGCTGATGGAAGCGGGGATGAGCTCCCAGGTGTGGGTGACGGCAGCCGACCGGGGTCGGAACCCGTTTCCCTTTCTCGATCGCGACGGCGATGGCCGGTTGAGCTGCCGCGAGCAGCACCTGGCCGGCGACCTGCTCGGTGGACAGGCGGAGCTTGCCGGACTGCCGAGCCAGCTCGACCTCACGTTCGGCGGCCCGCCGGTGCGGTCCTGGGGAGGAGTGACCGTGCCCCTGGCTGCCGGCCGGTCAGCCAGCAAGGCAGCCGTTCCGGCCGGACCGAATTGGTTTCGGGCGATGGACCGGAACGGCGACGGCGTTGTCTCGCGCACGGAGTTCCTCGGTCCGCCAAGCGTGTTTCGCCGGCTGGACCTGGACGCCGATGGGATCATCAGTGCCGAGGAAGCCCGGCGGTCGCCCCATCCGTGAAGGGGGACAGTACTCGGCTCGTCTCCCGACGGCTCCAACAATGCCGTCCTATCCTCTCTTGAAGCGAGCCGCTTCGTCCGCGCCGCGGGTGGCATCGCCCGCCCTGTAGGAATGCGCTCCTGTCCCGGCCAATTTGCCGCCATCGACGATGAGATAGCACTCGCGGATGGGCCGGCCTTCAAACCAGCACTCGAGGATCTCGCGGGTGCCGGCTGCATAGCGAGCCTGTGCCGACAGGGTGGAGCCGGAGACGTGCGGCGTCATGCCGTGGTGCGGCATGGCGCGCCAGGGGTGGTCCTGTGGCGCCGGCTGGGGGAACCAGACGTCACCCGCGTAGCCAGCAAGCTGGCCGCTCTCCAGTGCGCGAACAATCGCGTCCCGGTCACAAATCTTGCCGCGCGCCGTGTTGATCAGGTACGCTCCCCGTTTCATCTTCGCGATCAGCTTGTCGTTAAAGAGATGCTCCGTTTCCGGATGCAGCGGACAGTTGATCGTGACCACATCACATACACTCACCAACGACTCCACGCTGGAGTGGAAGGTCAGGCCAAGCTCCCTCTCGGTTGCCTCCGGAAGCCTGTGCCGATCCGTGTAGTGGAGCTTGACATCGAACGGCTTCAGTCGCCTGAGAACGGCCAGGCCGATGCGGCCAGCAGCCACAGTCCCAACCGTCATCCCTTCCAGGTCATAGGCCCGCTGGACACAATCGGCGATGTTCCAGCCCTTCTTGACCACCCACTGGTAGGACGGAATGTAATTGCGGACCAGGGAGAGGATCATCATCACCACGTGCTCGGCAACACTGATACTGTTGGAATAGGTGACCTCCGTCACGGTAATCCCACGGTTGATCGCGGCCTGGAGGTCCACATGATCCGAGCCGACCCCCGCGGTGATGGTCAGTTTCAAGCGAGGCGCCCTGGCGATCCGCATCCGCTGTCAGGTAGGCGGGCCAGAAGGGCTGAGAGATCACGATGTCGGTGTCCGGTAATTCGCGATCGAAAGCCGAATCCGTCCCGTCCTTGTCGGAGGTGACGACAAGGGTGTGGCCCAGCCGCTCCAGGAACGGCCTCAGCCCCAGCTCTCCCGAGACGCTCCCGAGGAGCTGTCCCGGCTTGAAGTCGATCCCCTTTGGAGTCGGGAGGGTTTGCCCGCCGGGATACCGCTCCAGGGTCGGCAGCTGATCGCGGGCGTAGGAGGTCGGGTATCCTCCGACAGGGTCGTCATACAGCACACAGAGCACTTTCGCCATTGCTTTCTCCCTTGCTTTGAACCGGCTTCTGTTACTTGTTTGGTGCGATTCCGTCGGCGCCTTCCGTTACTTCAGCCACTGGCAACCCCATCTGCCGGCGCATGCTTCTGACGCCGGGGTATGACCTGCCCGTTCGGGAAACCACTTCAGCATCAGGAAGAGTTTTCAGCAGCGCCAGCTCGGCGGCGGTCCACAAGCGGACCTCTCCAGCCGTGCGACTGTGGCGCGCGTTCAAACCACCCAGGGCTGCTTGATGGATCAAACGCCGACTCCCTTCCGAATCCAGGCGGCGAACTCCCAAAGCCGACCTCCACTGGCAAACCGTTTTTTGGCAAACACCCCACCAATACTGGACGGCCAGGACCGACTCGTGGCGGACGGCGCGAGCCAGCTCGTCATCGACCAGGATCCCCTTGCCGACACCGCGTCTGGCCGCTTGATAACAGAGCGGCCAGGAGAGCGGAGCGAGGGACCAATCGTACACGAGCACTTCGGCGTCGCGGTACAGACAGAAGGTACGGTCGCCCACTTTCAGAGCTGGCGGCTGGTAAGGAGCAAACAACAGCTTGATCCTGTCGTCCGTGGAGCTTACAGCCATGATTTCTTTCGGTTGCTTTCTTGAGGCCTCGGCACAGTTACAGCGATCGACTCTCCAGGGTTCTGGACAGCTCATAGCCGGGCAGAGCAGCGAACAGCCTGCGCAAGGACGGCGACCGCAGCAATTCGAGCAGCTTCTTGAGCCGCACATCCGCTGAGAACGATTCTGGGAAGCAGAGGTCATAAGCTTCGTCGCGCACATGAAGAAACGATAAGCCAGCCTGCTCGCTGACCAGACGCAAGCAAACGCCGACGTCGGCCCAACCGCAGCGAACCGCCTCGGCGACCCCCCAATGATCCCTGGCGAGGCGGCGCGGGGCGGGGCGTTGGCCCAGGATTTCGTCCTGGCACTGTCGGGCGCCCGCCCCTGCTTCGCGACCGATCCACCGCAGCTTGCCGCGGACAAGGGCATTGACCGACCGGGCCGAGAGGCCCGGCTGAACCGCCAGCCCCTCGTCCCAACTGGCGAAACGTAGCAGCGCGAACCCGTCGCCGAGCATCGTCCTGGCAGCCCTGGCGTTGGCTGCATCGTCGTCGGTGGTCGCCAGATGAATGCCGGCGGCGTGGACGACTCCTTGTCCCAGGAGCTCTAGAGAGGCACGGCTGCTGCGATGGACGGGAAGCAACCGAAAACCGCTCGCCCCCTCGTACTCCGAAGCAAGCAGGCCAGCACCAGCGTTTTTTCAGGGCAACAATCGCGAACGATCTCCGCGACTCCATCCTGGAACACGCCGTCATGTGGCAAGAGGCCGGCCACGGTCGCTTCCACTGGAAAACGCAGAACACGGTGGCCGACACGGGCCCGCCAGAAGCGGCATGGGTCCTTCGGCGCCCAGGCCCAGGTTTCTGCCGCCGGCTCATTCTCCCCGTTTCCGAACAGGTCTTCCACGGTGCAATCCAGGACCCGGGCCAGCGCCAGCGCTGCGGCAACCGAAGGGACCAGCCGGCAGATTTCGATGGCGCTGACCGCAGCGCGAGACACCCCCGCCGCGGCCGCCAGGCGGGCCTGGGACCAACCGAGTCGTTGTCGGAATTGCCTGACGCGGTTCGGAGATGGCCGATCGTTTGGCATCATCCTATCATATTACTGACAGGATCATGTCGGGGAAAGGGTTCAAGTTCTGACTGTGGGGTGTGGTCATACGGAATGCGTTGCAGCTGGCATATTTCGTTCCTTTGAGCTGCAAGGGTTTGCTATGGCTCCACCATTCAAAGGAGCTTTGCTTTTTGGAGTGCGGCGC